>AMWB02153226.1_pt1 | contig 19572 bp, 22 predicted proteins | sample 200311 | NCBI WGS metagenome assembly AMWB02 (sample SAMN02737377, study PRJNA173069) | bioreactor metagenome | biome: anode biofilm in microbial fuel cells | place: USA: California | collected 2010-12-16 | reverse complement strand
GTTAATGGAAACAAACGCTGTTATCCTAAATCTGTATTAGCAGAAGCTATCAAAAAACACATTGAAAACGATTTAAAGTTGAATCGTTGTGTTGGTTGTCTAAATCATCCAACAGAAAGAGCATCTGAAATTGATCCAGAACAAATTTCCCACATTTTTGAATCAGTCAAAGAAGAAGGAAATAATTTCATTACTAGAGCTAGAGTGATTGATTCCCCTAAAGGTAAGATTTTAGAGAATCTACTTAATAATGGTATTAAAATGGGGATTAGTTCAAGAGGATTAGGAAATGTGGTTGAATCTAATGGAGTTAAAATAGTAAAAGAACTTCAAATTGTTTCTCTAGGAGATGCCGTATTTCTTCCAAGTGCGCCGGGGGCTTTCTTATCTGCCATTCAAGAAAATTATGAATGGATTTATGATAATGGTGTCCTAGTTAAAAAAGATTTATCAGAGGAAATTGATAAATATAAGAAAATAATTCAGGAAGCTAAAGCTAAAGATATTCAGAATGTAGTTAAGAAAATTTTTAGTGATTACATTAACAAACTTAAATAATAAATACTTAATAAGGAGTTTACAATGTTTAAACAATTTCTCATGGAAAGTCTTGAAGATGTTAAGGAGTCTGTTGTTGCTCCTTACGTTGGTCAAATGATTAACACTATTGGTAAAGAAAAAGGGATTGGATTTCAAGTAACTTTTGTTAATGATAAAATTGTAAAAGTTAAAATGCCTAATGGTTCTGAAAAAACTTTTACCCGTAAAGTTTTTGAAAATGAATTCAGTCTTGGTGGTGAAGCTGCTAATGAATCTCTTATTCGTGAAGAATATGGTGATTTAGTAAAACAACTTCGTGACATTGCTGACCAACTTGATAATCAAAAATGGGTTGATGGTCTAAATGAAATCGCTAATGAGATGGATGGAATTTTTGACGAAGAAGATTTTGGCGAAATCGAAGATATGGAATCTTATGAAGAAGAGGAAGAAGAACCAGAAATGCAAGAATCAAAAAAACGTGGTCGTCCATCTAAAAAATAATAAATAATCATAAAAGATAAATATTTATACACAAAAGGAGAAACAAGATGGAATTTCTAAAAATTCTTGAGGAAAAACTTGGTGAAGAAGTTTTCACTGAGCAACTTCAAAATGACATTAAAGCACAAATTGATGTGCTAGTCAATGAAAAGGTGCAAATTAAAGTTGCTGAACAATTAACTGAAAAACAAAAAGAACTGGAAGAAAAACAAGCTATTCTTGAAGAATCTCTTCGCAAAGAAGCCGATGAATACAAGTCTGAACTTGTAGAATCAGTTGATGGTTATCTTGACTATGCTGTTAAAGAATTTTTCACTGAAAACAAAGTAGCTATTGAAAACGAATACACTGTAAAGGCTGCTAAAGAATTAATTGAAAAATTTGCCGACATTCTTGAGTCAAATTATTTCACTGTAGATATTGATCAAGAAAAACGTATTGAAGCACTTGAACAAAAAATTAGTAAACTTCAAGAAAAGACTAATAAAGTTATTAAAGAAAATATTGAATATAAGAGTGACATTGAAGAATACAAGAAGTCTCTTAAATTCAAAAAACTAACTGAAGGTCTTTCCAAAGCTAAGATTGAAAAAGTTTTTGTCCTAACTGAAGGTCTTGAGTTCAAGGATATGGCAGACTTTGAACGTAAAATTAAACTTTGTATTGAACGTGTAGCTGATAAACCAGTAATGGAAAAGAAAGAAGTCGAAAAAGAAGATCTAACCGAAAAAGTAGAAGTTAAATTTGAAATTGATAAATACCTATAAGCATTAATAAACACTAATTAAAACTTAGTAATTAACAAAAGGAGAAACAAAATGGCTGAAAAAGAAATTCAATTTGGTGGCACTGAACAACTCCTAGAAAAATGGGAGCCTGTTCTTGAACTAAAGGGTAAATGGTCTGATAAAATCGGTGATGCCCCTAAGTTCCAAAGCGAATCACAAAAACTTCTAACTGCTCAAATGCTAGAATCTCTTGAGCAAACTGTTCTTAATGAGAATACTGTTGCAGGTGATGTTGCAGTTGTAAACCCCGTTCTAATTCCTCTAGTTCGTCGTATTACTCCTGCTCTAATTGGTCCTGAACTTTTTGGCACTCAACCAATGAAGTCTAGTACTGGTCTAATTTTCTATCTCCGTTCACTTTACAGTGGAACTGATAGCTATGATCTAAAATATGGTACTACCTCTGCGGTACTAACTCTTACTCCTGGTACTTCCTTCGCTGTTGGTGATCCTATTGCCAATTCCGATAATAGTGCTACTGGTACTGTTGCTTATGTTGAAGGTAATAACGTGCTAATCAGTGTTGGTACTGGCACTTTTGAAGTTGGTGATCTGGTTGACGATGCAGCTTCTTATTCTGCTCCTGCTGCTACTGTCAGTGCTGTTTATACCAATGAAGCTGGTTATCAGTTTATTTTCCAGAATTATTCTGGTCCTTGGAATACTTCATTAACTTCACCAGCAACTACTGTTACCTCAACTACTTATGAGATTTTCTCTTCTCATCAAGAAATGGGATTCACCATTGAATCTGATGTAATGGTTGCTAAAAAACGTGCCCTCAAAGCTCGTTTCAGCAAGGAACTTGAAGAAGACCTTCGTAACGCTCATGGTCTAAATGCTGAACAACTTCTAATTCAAATGAGTTCTGATGAAATTGTTCGCGAAATGAACCGTGAATTTATTGGTACTGTAAATGATGTTTGTACTTCTGGTAACGGTAACGTTTACACCCTTGCATATGCTACCCTAGATGGTCGCTATGAAATGGAAAAATATCAGAACGTAGTAGCCGCTATTGACCGTATCGCCTTCAATATGGCACTTCGTAACCGCCGTGGTCCTGCTAACATTCTCGTTGCTAACGCTAAAGCACTCTCTATCCTTCGTGCCACTGGTAAACTAGAAGGTGGTGGCGTTGCTGGTGTAACTAATGTTAATGCTGGTACTTTTAATGGTATGAAAGTTCTATTTGATCTTTTTGCTGATAATACCAATCCTACCCTTTGGGTTGCTTACAAAGGTGGTGAGGCTGATGCTGGCTACTTCTACGGTCCTTATGTTCCTCTCCGTGTAGATAAAGGTATTGGTCCTGAAGACAACGTACCTCGTATGTTCTTCACCACTCGTTATGGTCTACAAGCCAATAAGTTTGGTGCGGAAAATTACTATGGTAGAATTACCATGACTGGTTTCCCCGGCTACACTTGGCAATAATCAGTTATAAATAAATGACAAAAGAGGGTAACTAGAAATAGTTACCCTCTTTTTATTTAAAAATGTTTTCCAATAGCATATCCAATAAGAAACCAACAAAACATATCAGTTATCCAAGAATCAATAAGAACATATCTTTCTGATTTATTGATCATCATAATCATTCTCCAATCCCAAGAAGTTTTTTGAAAGGTGCTTGAGAACGCTTATTAACTTTTGCTTCCTCAAGTTCCACTTTAATAGCTTCTACCAGTTCATTGTATTTTTTTTCGTAATCTACCTTTTCAGATTTTCGTCCCTTTTTCATTTTTACAACTCGATCATTTTCTTTACACAGACGATACCAATAAATCCTAGCAGTAGATTCTTTCAGGGAACAAACTTCTACAAACTCATTTACATCTTTACAATCCCAAAACAGTTTTACCATGTTTTCTTTTGCTTCTTCATTCACTTTACGACCACGTTTAGTTTCACTCATGTCAAATCTCCTTTGTTTGTGTTTCGTTCGAGGTAAATATAATATATCATTATTCGATTTAATTGTCAACACAATTTTAAAAGATAAATACGAATTATAAACCAAAAGGAAATTTTATGGCATACACATCTAATAACATTAATGAAGCATATCTTATCTACCCAAAATATCCTGAAAGTTTAGCTTCTAGTGAGGCTTTCATTAAACTTACTTCATATTCTTATGATAGAACTCTGTATGGTCAAACTAATGTAACTACTGATGAAAATCAAATTAGTCTTGTGAAAGATTTAAAAAACTTGATTTTTTTACCTATCCCAAGTGAAGGATTGAATATCACTGATTCTATTGACTATGAGGGAGTCAAGGGTGGTGCAACACCTCTGAAAAAGTTTTTTACTCTAGTTGCCGAAGGTCTTAGGACAAATTTTGGACCAATAGCAGCATACGAAGATGTTATGAAAATGATGACAGGCAATGCTATAAATAATTTTATGGCTAATTTATTTAATGGTATGACACTCAGGGAATATAATTTTTCTTGGGATTTTATACCATATTCACAAGAAGACGCGAATACTTTAAAAAATATAATTAATGCGATCAGAAAAAGAGCGTTGCCTACTTATAATAATAACAAATATAGAATTCAATTCCCTGACTTCTGGATTGTAGAACCTTATGTTAATGGAAATTTGTTATATGAACTTAACTATCTTGTATTAACAGATGTTAGTCTTAGTTATGATAATCCAAATGGAACTTCGTTCTTTTATGATGGGAACCCTGTAACTACCAAGTTAAGTTTGAAATTTAAAGAAATATTTCCTGCTGGTTCTGAACTCGTTCAAGGATAATTATGTACGATTCTCCCTTAGAAATACAAGTAAATATAACTTCAATAACTATTAATAGTTCCATTGGTCTTATTGACGTTATCAACAACAATAGTGGTTCATTCGTTGGTTGTAACATTCACTCAACAATTTTCTCCCATTTATTGAGAATGACTTTAATTCTTAATGATACAGAAGATATTGTTAAGAATATGAAACTCGTTGGAAACGAAGAAGTAACAATTTCATTATCAAAATCTGAAAGCGATAGAATCAAAATATTAAAATTTAGAATCAATTCTATTGTTAATGATGGAGTAAAAAATGTTTTTGATAAGAAAGGGAAGATAGTTCTTGATTGTGTTTCAAGTGAATATCTAACTGGTTCTTACATTTTAAGTAAGAGATTAAAAGGAACTTCCAATTCTATCATAACAAATTTGATTAGTAATAATTTACTTAGCACTAAAATATTAACTTCTGATGCTTACAGTTACGCTTACGACATTCAAACCAATTATAAAAATTCATTTGATATTATCAACTACTTAGAAAAAAATGATGATTCATTTTTTTGGGAAGACATTGACGGTTTCAATTATAGAAAATATAGTTGGTTGGGAACTACTGGAAACGAGACAATAAATTTTTATGTTAATCAAAAACAATTTGGTGATAACAGTGTTCCAAGGGCTTATATCCTAGAAAATTTCAACAATGAAATTTTACTATACAAGGATGTTATCTATTCAGAATGTTACAATATTCCTTCTACACAATACAAAGTGAATAAATCAACCTTGAAAAATTCCTTAATAGAATCTAATGTAGGAAAAACACCATTCTTTTCTCAATTAGAAACTAGAAAAAGTGGAATGATAAATGAATATGGAAGAATAGATAATAGAATGAAAAGATTTTTTCAAGTGTATAATATGAATAGTAATATAATTCAAATAAAAACAAACGCTAATTTTGATAGAAGAGTGGGACAAAAAATAACTTTGAATTTTGAGGGACATGATAATAGAGATGGACATGATTTATATAAAGGGAATTGGATTGTCTTAGCTATAAAAAATGAATTGGTGGCCGGTTCGTTTACTCAAGACATTAAACTAGCAAAAATAAAATATGAGAAGTAATTATGTTTTTTAAAGGTATAGTAGAAGATAACAATGACGAATTACAACTCGGAAGAGTTAAGGTAAGAATCGTTGGTAAACATTCGCCCCAAGTTAAGAAAGCAGATAATTATGAATTTTTACCAACTTCTGATTTGCCCTATGCTGTTCCTTTATATCCTGCTGGCGCAAGTAGTATTTCAGGAGTTAGTAATTTTTCTGTTCCTTCTATAAACTCAATTGTTGTTTGTGGTTATTTTGATGATGATGAACAAGAATTGTTTTACATTGGAACATTGGGATTATTAGGCTCAAATAAAATAGAAGGGTTTGGAATTTCTAGTAATCCTAATCCAACAAAAAATTATCCTTTAAGTGATTTGGTCAAGGGAACAAATACTATTACTTCATCAACAAAATATAACAGTTTATTTTCTGTTCCACCTTCTGATTATGCCGCTGTTTATCCTAAAAATAATGTCATTGAAACTAAATCAGGTCATGTTATCGAATTAGATGATACTGATGGAGTTGAAAGAATTAGAATATATCATACTTCTGGTACTTACAATGAAACTAATGCAGACGGAACAAATGTAGAATCGGTGGTTGGTGATAAATACATAGAATCGAAAAATATTAACTTACATTGTGACACAAATTGCAATTTATATGCTGGTGCTGATGTTAATGTTACAACAGGAGCGAATGTTAATGTGATATGTGGGGGGGATGCTACAATGAATGTAACAGGTTCTACTACTATCACTTCAGGTGTTGCTGCTTCTGTTACTGCTCCTAGTGTTATGGTAAAGGGAACGAGTTATTCAAAAATAGAATCTTCTGGTACAATGGAAATTATTTCTAGTGGAAATACAACAGTTACTTCTTCTTCTGGTGAAATAACTGTTACAGCAAGTAAAATTAATTTGGATGCTTAATTATGGTTGGTGTAGCTAGAGTAGGAGATACTATACAAGGTTATTGTACTATTCATAATACAACTGTCACTGGAACAATAATAACTGGAAGTAGCACATTGTTTATTAATGGAATTGCAGTAGCTAGAGTAGGAGATACTTGTTTAGGTTCTTGTGGACACACTTGCACCATTAAAACAGGAAACAATAACGTGATTAATGGTGGTGAAGCTATTGCTAGATTAGGAGATGAAACAGAAGGTACTATAATTGGAACTATTACATCTGCTAGTTCAAATGTTAGGACAAATTAATGTATAAAGATATTCCATTCAATTTAAAAATAGCTACAAACACTGATATTAAATTACTTGAAGAAGAAAAAGCAGTACAACAATCAGTTAAAAATATATTGTTAACAAAGAAGGGTGAATTACATTATTTTCCTCAATTTGGTTGTGGTATTAGAAAATATTTATTTGAAAAACTTAATACGTTTACTTATCTTGGAATTAGAGATGAAATAAGATTTGCTTTAGAAAATTTTGAACCAAGAATAACTCTTATGTCAATTGAAATAAAACCCTCAGAAGATGAGAATAGATTAGAAATTGATTTGGTTTATAATATAAACTCTATTAATGTAATGAGCAATCAACAACTATTTTTAGGTATTCAATAATGTTCTATTTTAATAATTTGCCTATAATCAATCATGATTCTGATACAATTAGGAATATATTTAAAGAAATATATATTATTTCTAAATTAAACAGTGATTGGTTTAGTTATTATAGAATGAGTGATGAACAAACTTTACATGATGTTAGTTATGAATTATATGGAAGTATTAATTATTGGTGGTTTCTTGCTATCATTAATGAAATAAAAGATGTTCATTTTGATACTTCAATCAGTGATGATATATTACAAAAATTAGCAAAAGATTTACAAATTTTAGAATTAACTAACATTAATGATTATTTTTTATTTCCAAAAAACGTAAAAGTTAGTTCTGATGTTAATGGACAGATAATTAAAGGTAGAGTCATTGATAAATACATATTAAATAACAAATATTATATAGATGTTAGATTAGATGAACCTAATATTCCTTATCCTGATGAGTGTACTTTATCTGTTGATTCAGAAGTTATTTCAAAAGTAACATTAGTTTCGAGTTCAATTTATAATGTTGGTGATATTGTAAGACAAGATTTTTCTACAATTGAAGGTTCAATAGAAGATTTCGTTCGTGGTCATGTTATTATTAAAAGTGGTAATGATTTATATGTTTACAAAACTAAAATGAATGAATTCAAACCTACTGGAGAAACCTTTTTAGTTAATAATTTAAATGTTACTGCTGGTGAATTAATACCTATTGGTAAAAAAATTGATACTGTTTTATATAGTGACATAGTTAGTTCAGAAATTTATAACAATTTTCAAATAAAAAATTCAGTCGATTATGTAACAAATTATCTTTATAGATATGACGTATTAGAAACAGAAAATAATACAAAAACTATGATTAAAGTTATCAAAAATGATTACCTTAATGCTATTCAAAATTCAATCATCTCACAATTAGGATAAATTATGGCTGAATATTATAATCTTGATTTAGAATTTATCAAAAATGATATTAAAAGTTATATATCTACTAATAGTACATTATTAGAAGATTATAATTATGAAGGTAGTGCTATATCCAACATGGTCAATGTATTGGCTTATGTTACTCAATATAATATGTATTATCTTAATACAGTAACAAAAGAATTATTCCTATCTTCAGCAAAAATTTCTTCAAATGTTCATCGTCTTGCTAATATGTTAAATTATATTCCTAAAAGGAATGTTTCACCAAGTTGTGATGTTCTTGTGAACAATAGTTCTAATATAAATAGATATATCTATTTTGGAAGTGAATTTTATTCTAATAATATAACGATGACTTATATGGGTGATGTTATTACTATTCCGCCTAATTCTTCTGTAACATTAAGTTTAAATCAAGGTGAAATTGTAGAACAACAATGGTTATCTGATGGAAGTCCATTTCAATCATTTAAATTACAAGATAAACAAGAAGTAGATAACACTTATCTTTATGTTGGTGTTTCAGAAAATAATTTAAATGTTGAATATGATTGGATAAACATTAATAATCAAAATCCTATTGTTAGTGGAAAATATTACTATATTGAATATTTAGATGATATGTCAATTAAATTTGACGATGGTTCTCTTTATCAAACTCCTAAAACAAATCAAACTGTTTTTGTTAAATATCTAAAAACAAATGGTGATGTTTATGGAAACACTGTAATGATCAATGAAGAAGTTCAAAGTAATATTGAGAAAATTTCTGGTATTTGTGTTTCAAATTTTTCTAATGGTGAATTAGCAGAAACAGATGATCAAATTAAAACAAGGGCTATTCTTAATTATACCACACAAAACAGAGCAATTACTGAATCAGATTATAATGTTTTATTTTCTCGTTATGATGGACATTCAGAATATAAAGCATATAAATTTTTTGGCGGTGAAAAAATTTATATTGATATTAATGGAAACGAAATAGAATATTCTTCTGGTTTGTCTTGGGAAGATGTTGGTTTCGTCTATATGGTTGGATTGAAAAATTCTGATAATATATATGAATTTGAATATCTAACTGAAACCGATAAAACATCTATAGAAACATTTTATTATCCATACAAAGTTGTTACATTGTTTTTTAAATTTAAGAATCCTATAATTGTATATTTTAATCCAATTTTTAGAATTAAATTAAAAAGTTCTGTAAATTTTGATTCTGTTGAATTTAAAAATCGTGTTGATGACCACTTAGCAGAAATTTATACAGGATTTGATAAAACCATTAGTAAATCTAATATAGTAAAATATATTGATGAGTTACAAGAAGTTAATTATTCTGATGTTGAGTATGATTTTTTTGCTAAGATTAATAAAGAAACAGCAACATATACTGCATTTTCTTTACATGATAATATTTCTGATTTAAATGGAACTATATTTGAATTATCAACAATATCTGAACAAATACCAACAGGTTCTATTTTTGTTTGTGGTGAAAATACAGGAAGAATTTTAGATAATAATTTTCATGAAGAAAACACTATTGGATTATTTTCTGTTTATTTAGATGATTCATCTACATTTTCAGTAGGAAATGTTATTGATATTTTAGATGACACTGGTGTTATATTAACAAGTTGTACTATATCAGAAATTAATAACATTTATATTGATACAATTAGTACATTAAGTAATATTTATCTTTCTGATTCATCAACAATATCAATTATAGGAAATATTAATCGTGAAACAGGATTTGTTAAATTGAATGATTATGAAAACACAATTTTAAATGATATGACAACATTTGGTATGTCTTTTACGTTATTAGATGATATATCTTATACAGGTCAAATGGAAATATTTACTTGTCCAGAATCATCAACTATTAATTATATAGGATAAATTAATGGCTAACTTTGATTTTGATGGGTCTGGTGATGTTCTTGCAATTGGTGAAGGATGGGAAGACCCCGATTTAAATTTAATTACTACCACAGGTAATATTAACATAACTGGCGGTTATGTTAATATTATTGATGAAAAGATTGAAATAGTATCAGAATTAGTAATATCTAAATCTTTTCGTAAAAGATTACATTATATAATTGATAAACTTATTCCTTCTTATTTGTTAAATGAAAATCCAGAGTGGAGATCATTTATTGAAATTTGTTTAAAATATTTAGATGAAAGAGTTTTTCAAAAAATTGTTAATATTCAAAATATTGTAAATATTAATAATGGAGAAATTGATGACATTTTAATCCAAGGACTTTATGAACAATATGGTTCTGGTTTAGTTAATGAAGATGTTCTTAAAATTGAAATGTACGATAAGAAAAAATTTGCTCAACTTGGTAAATACTTTCATAATATTAAAGGGACTAAATTATCTTTAGAGTATCTTTTTAAATATCTTTCACAATCTCAAATTATTAGATTAAATGAGAAAAAAGTGTTTGAATATATTCTTGAAGAAGTTCGTGAAGATAAAAATTTATTAAATATAGATGAAGAACCAAACCCTAAATTATTTGTTGCACCTTTTACTTATAACATTATAACTAATGAAATGTTTAGTGAATTACCATTGGTGTTAAAAACGGTTCATCCTGCTGGTTTTAATTTTTTTATTTTATATGAAGACACTCTTCTTTATATTGAAACGATTTATTTTGGCCCCATAGAAGGTGAAACAAATAAAATTTATCCATATCGTTATGATGGTTTATATAATAGAATGGGTTATTATGTTGGAACAGAACAATCTTATCCTATACAAATCAAACCAATGTTATATTCAGAAAGATTTATATTATGATTAATAATGAAAATATAAAATATACTTGCAATCTTCATATTAATGTTTATGAAAATGATGAACTAATAAATACTATTGATGAACATAATTTACTTTTACGAGATGGAAAATTATTAATTCTTGAATGTTTATGTAATCCAAATTCTATATATGGAAATCTTACTTCTAATATTTTTGGTGATTCTGATGTGACTGCAACATATACCGATCAAATTTCTGATTTTGGAAATTATTTGATTAATAATACAAATGGTTATTCAATAGATATGGATAATAAAGATAATGTTAAAATTTATTGGATTTTAAAAGAATCAGAATTTAATGGGAAAATATTAAAAACAATAGGGTTAATTGGTGGAAATAGAGTATATAATAAAGTTTTTAATAGAGTCAATATTGATTCTAGCAAATATATAACAAAAACTCCATATATAAAATTAAGTGGATATTGGCAAATCTTTTTATCATAAGGATGAAAAATGGCTACCTTTTCAGAAAATTCTAATTGGATTGATGTAACAAAACCTTTTAATACTGATTATCATATAGCAGAGAAAACTAATATTCTGTTTACTACTAATCATCCGTTTCTTGTTGGTAATTATTTGACAGAAACAAGTTCCGGTGCTACTGGAATTTTATATGAATTAGTTAGTTTAACAGAAATTAATGTAGCAAGAGATTCTTCTACCTTGTTTCCTGCTACTGGTGAATTGTCAAATGGAACTGAAACTTTTAGTTACAATTCTAGTTCTGTAACTCATGGTATTGATAATGATGTTAGTCAAAGATTAGTTGATAGAACTAAATGGTTGTATGATAATAAAACTGCTAAGACTATCTCGTTAACTGCTGGTGTTGGTTTAACAGGTGGTGGTGATTTAAGTACAAATAGAACAATATCACTAGGTACTCCTAGTCAAATCACTTCAAGTTCAACTAATACTTCTAATGATACAACTCATACCCATGCCATTGATCAAGCTAATACTGCAAGGAAGGGAATTGTTCAATTAAATAACACCTTAACTTCTAGTAGTGTTGATCAAGCATTGACTGCTGCTCAAGGTAAAATCTTACAAGACAATAAGGCTGCTAAGACTATCTCGTTAACTGCTGGTGTTGGTTTAACAGGTGGTGGTGATTTAAGTACAAATAGAACAATATCACTAGGTACTCCTAGTACTTGTAATGTTGATACTACTAATATTGTTTCTGGTACTACTCACACTCATTATTTAGAAAGAGCTACAGAATTTCGTCATGGTATAGCAAGATTTGCAACTGCTGCGGAATATTTAGCTGGAAATTATAGTGTAGCATTAGATCCACATAATTTTCTTCAACATTCAAGTAGAAATGGAAATGGCTATCAAAGACTTCCCGGTGGATTAATTATTCAATGGGGTTATCATACTTCTGGAAACCTTGTTTATCATCCTTTTCCAATAACATTTCCAACTGTGTGTACTTCTGTTGTTGTGACAATGGATTACAACGGGAATGTGGATAGAAACATAAACGTGTATTCTATTTCAACTACAGGTTATTATACGGCAACAGCTTCAACTTATGGTTGTCGGTGGATGGCAATTGGTTTTTAAAATATAAAAGGAATAAACTTATGAAACAATATTTTGCTACATTTGATAATCAAGGTAATGTTACTGGTCATTACGTTGACGATATTAACGATAATGTTCCTAAATCTGCTATTAAACTGACAGAAGAAGAATGGAAACAATCTTGTCAAGGAAATTTGATTAGAGATATTAAAAATAAAAAATGGACTCATAAACCTAAACCTTCTACATTAGAAATTCTTAATAATCAAAAAATATCTAAAAAATTAATGATAAATAATATTAGAGATGAAAAAATTGAAGAAGGAGTTTCTTATTCTGGTTACATATTTGATACTGATGATAAATCATTTGATAATTTAAATGAAACATTAACAATGATTAATCTTGGTGTTCCACTACCAACAAATTATACTTGGAGAACAAAAGACAACAAGAATGTTCCTGTTGATAAAAATTTTTTGATTGGATTAGCAGGAACATTAACTAATCACAAATTTTCTTGTTATAAAAAATCTTGGGAATTAAAGGATGAAATTGATAAAGCAAAAACATTAGATGAAATTAATAAAATAAACTGGTAAGGAATTAATATAAATGGAAGAAAGAATCAGAGAATTAGAATTACTTCATGCGAGATTAGCCGAGTCTGTTCTTGATTTGAAACAAAAAGTTGAATCTCATAAAGATTATTGTCCATTACCAGAATATAAAAAAGAAGTAACTGAAGAATTTAAAAAATCTAATGATAAACAAAAAACAGTTCTAAGTATTTTAGTGACTGTTCTTATCATTTATTTTTCTGGTTTATCTTATCTCCATTTAAACAAAGTTGATAGTGATGTTTTTGATAAAAATATTACGGAATTAAAACAAAATGAGATTAGACGTGATGAACGTATGCAAGTTTTAACGGAAAACATTCAAGCACTTCAAATCAAATTATTAGAAGAAATTAATAGTTTAAGAATTGAAACCACAAAACTTTCAAAAACATTGGGAAAATAAATGACTAAGGCTGATCTACAAAAATATATCCTCAATAGTCTTGGTTCTCCAGTTATTAACGTTGAACTAACTCCAGACCAAATTGATATGTGTATTAATGATGCTACTCAAATGTTTGTTGAGTCTCATTACGATGGAACAGATTTGTCTTACATTGGAGTTAATGTTTCTGTTGATGTTCAAACATACACATTACCAGATAATGTTTTTGAAGTCTTAAAAGTTCTTAATACACAAAACAATATTTTCGTTTTCGATGAACCGTTATTGTTAACACCTAATTATGGTAATTCAATAACACCTGATGTTGTTAGCCTTGATGTAAAAAACATTGAAGCATTAAGACATATTTTTAAAACTGCTGAAAGAACTTACAATTACGATATTTTATTTGATTTTAATAGTACAACAAAAAAATTGTTTTTTCATGCTAAACCAAGAATGACAGGAATTTATATTTGTGAAGTTCAACAAAGCGAAACAGATTTAACCAAATATTATAATAACATTTGGTTGAAAAGATATTCTACTGCATTATGTAGAAAACTTCTTTCTATAAATGTCGGAAAGTATTCTGGTTCTAATCTTCCGGGTGGTGTGAGTGTTGATTATCAAAGAATGGCCGCTGAAGCTCAACAAGAAATTGATAAATTAGAATTACAACTTCGTGACAAATACGAATCTACTGCAAGTTTCTTTATAGGATAATCAATGTTATCTTTTAAACAATATTTGATTGAAATCACATTAAAAGATTTAGCTGATGGAACGGCTAAATTCCGTTTTCCTGTTGACAAATATCCACAAGCTAAATTTGTTAATATAAATAAAGTTGTTCCTAGTGTTGGTGTGAAAACTTTAACATTCTTTGGTGAAATTCCTAGTTTTACTCGTGGTGAAGCAGGATATAACCAAACTATTATGTTTAAAAATGTTGAATTTAGCGAAGAAGAACCACAAGTGGATAAAGAACAATGGTATAAATTAGAAGATAAAGATTTGTGGTACAAGAAACCCAAACTTGATAAAAATGATGTTAGTTTGCGATGTGGGTGCAAAGATTTCCAACACAGGATAAGTTATTATTTACCGAAAAATAAAGCATTGTATGGTAATGTAATTAGTTATAAAAAGAAAACTAACAGGGAACCGTTAAACCCCCAAGGTATCAATTTTATTTGTAAACATCTAAAAAATTTCACATTGGCCTTGATACAAAAAGGTTATATTCAGGATTAAAAATTATATATTAGGAGTAAAATATGGCTATTCAAGACGATTGGAGTATTGATTACGTCAATAAAACAATCACACATGCTAGTGGTACTACCAGATACACAGTCAATGCTCTGTATTCTTGGCTAATGGATTTATTTGATGATGCAGGACAAATGGATGATCCTGTTCCAATGTCAGCCCAAACCCCCACAGAATACACTCTTATTAATGGTTGGTCTTTTGGTTCTGATGCTGATTTAGGCTATCTTTATGGTGGCTCTATTGTTGACGGAACTAATAATGATGTTTGGGCTAATTTTTATACAATTGGTACTATTGTTGAAGAAGCGGTTGTGTATTGGAAACAAGGGACAAGTTTAGTAGCTTCTCATCCCGGTTATGTTCAAGGACATATTGACCAATTAATAAAAGTAATTGATAATGGTGTATCAACTAATGATAGAAAAATTACTGCTTATATTAGAAATTTAGGTGATTTGTATGATCACTTTGAAGTTACTGCTCCCTTAACTGGTGGTAGAAACCCTGTACCATTAGCAACAGCCAATGATGCTAACGATGACGAAACTGGCTCTACTGTCCTTGGAGTTAGTGTTGCGTTTGGATCTGTATCAAAAGACATTGGTGATGGCTTAGGGTCTGCTACATATAGCGTAGTCATTGATGGTGGTGGAAATTCAGTAGTTGATGTTTATCGTTATCTAAAATATGTCACTAGACGCGAAAATACTTCTGCAATTGATTCTCCTGAAAATTTAACTGAAGGTAGGTTTTACGAATCGGTTGACCCAACTTATGCTCAAACAAAACAAGCCCCATTTGGAACCTTTGCCGGTGGTAAATTTTTCGGTGCTAGAGGTATTTGGGTAGAAAATATTAGCGATCCTAATAATCGCGAATTAATTGATTCTGCTGGTGTTAGCCACATTCCTCCAGTTTCTATTACTGTTACCGTCACTGGTGTTGCTAATGGTGATAGAGTTTTAGTGGCAAGAGATGATGGTTCAGGAAATATTAATAAATCTCAATATACTATTTCTTCTGTAACAACTAATAGTATTACTGTAACAGCTACAATTAGTGGGGATGTTTCTACTTCTGGTATTATTCGTGTTGGTGATATTCAATATACATACACTGGAATTACAACACCAAATGTTTTTACTGGTGTTAGTCCTGATCCTACTGGAAAAACTGGTGGTTTGTTTGTACCATTAGTAGATGCTATTGCTAGTGGAACAAGTTTAGCTTCTGGTTCAATGATATATAGTAGTGACTTCGGTGTTATTGTTCGTGTTCGTAAAAAAGGTATTCTCCCTTTCGAGAACACTGGAACTGTAACAAGTGCCGGTTTAACTATTTCTGCTATCCGTACCACTGATGGGATTGTAGCTTAGGGGATTAAATGGCTAAATATCGTTTGCTTACAACCAGCGCATCACTGTCTACGTCCAACGGCTCTTGGATTGAATCTGAAGCGCAGAGTGGTGTGTTTGCTGATGGCGTTACTACGCTCACATTAGGCTCCCTTAGAACAGTCACTTTCACTCCAACTCGCAATTTTACTTTATCGAAGATTTTATTTTATTTAATATTGACAGCAAGGAGTGGTACATTTACAATTACCATTAAACAAGGAACAACGACTATATCTACTAATGTTTATACTGTAGATCAAGTCACGTTTCCTTATAATGCTGGCCCACAAATAATTACATTATTAAATCCAGTTTCTCTAACATCTGGAGTAGCGTACACCATAAACATTCAAAATTCAGTTAGTGGTTTAATGTATGCTGCTGGAACTACCACTATATTTTACGCTGCATTTCCAGATGTGGCTACTAATGCCACCACGGATAAACCAAACAGCACCACAGGGATGGTAATAGACTCAGGAGTAACTTTATCCTTAGACGAATCAATATCATTAGGGGTAGATGGAACAGTTTCAGGTGCAATTTGTTGTGGTGCAAAAATTGAATGTGTTAATCCAACTGGAAGTTATAATTTTAGTGTTAGTGGTAGAATTTTGGTTGGACAAGATTCTGAATTTTTAATTGGAAGTGAATCAGATAAAATATCTTCAGAAAACAGATTTAGGTTAATTTCAACTTATAATACAGCAAATTCAACATTTTTTATTTCATCTCCGGCAAATTGGCTATCAATAAATAATGCTGGATTTAAAATGTCTTTGTATGGCGATCATCCAACAAAATTTTGGGTGGATGTGTCAATTTATACTAATGGCTCACAACCGATTATTCAAGTAGAAGAAGATGTCTCTGGTCTTTGGTCTGTAGGGGATAAAGTTAAAATTGTGGGCTACTCTTCTTTTTCTTCTATAGACGCTACAGAATATGAAATTCAGTCAATTACAAATACCCATATTACATTCACAACTAACTTAGTTTATCCTGTGTATAAATCAGCCCGCATTGTGAATATAACAAAATCTGGAGAATTTGGGGTTTCTGTAGAAAATAATAGTACATCAAGGTCACATATTTTATTTGCCAATTCTGGTATCTTACTTGGTTGTGATGGCGTTTATTTTAAAGATTCTTCTCCCGGTGGACATACTATTGGTTATACTGATTTTAGTATTAATGAAACTTTATTAAATTGTCTTGTATATGCAACTAGAAGCGTTCACGCTTCATTTATGAACTTCAGTTCATGGAATTATTTTAGCCGTTGTAAGATCATCAATTACCATTTAGTAGCTAATGTTTATACTGCAAGTTATTTAAATCCAACATACAACAATGCTGAATTATTAATTTCAAATAGCACATTTATTGGCGGATTGAATAGTTCATCAGCAATTTCAGTATCTAAAAACAAGATTATTAATACCATTTTTCAAACATTTGATTCGGTTTGTGCATCAATTTATGCTAACGGACATGAATTTATTTCTACGAGATTTTTTGGTGGTCGATATGGTTTGAGTATTTTAACCAGTAATTTTAGTAGGTTTACTGATTGTATTATTGAAAATAACACTGTAAATCAAATCTTAATTCAAAATTCGTCTTTTACTTGGAATGGCGGTGAATTAGGAACCGATGTTTTAAATTCAGGGACTTATACAATAGCTCAACAATTCAATAATATTAGCCAATGTGTATTTGATGGGGTAAAAGTAGGTAGCTTAACTATGGATGATTCCACTCCGGGGTATTCTTCAAAATCCTATCTTGCAACCTTGGATGGCTTTATTCGATTTCGTAATATAAATGGTATCGGAAATAATAATATAAGTTGGCAACGCCAAGGATATTTAACAACTAATGGGGATTCATTGATAATGACAATCAAGAATCCTAACGAAGAGTTTCCTGTAAATTTCAATGCCGGTACATCTCATATTGATGGAGAAAAAATAGGTGTTTTTATTAATTGTCAGATAGAGAATAGTAATTTTTATTCTGGTGAGCATGTTTTACCAAAACTTTCTGTTGCCTATGATCTTGATAAATCCGCATATAGTTCTGCAATAGAAAACACAGACGTTCAAAATTTGGGGGTAGTGTTTTCTCCTATAGAATCTTTTTCCTCATTATCAATAGTTTTATCTGCTGCAACTGATGCAATAAACAGTAGTAATGTCATTTGGGACTCTTTGATGGTAAATGTTCGCAAATATGGTTATACATTTTACTCTTATGAAAGAGTGTTAACAGAAGCTACAGATGATACAATTACAGTTATTCCAACTTTAGTGTATAATCAACATATTTCAGAATTATCTTCTGTTATAGTTTCAACTTACAGTGGTATTTCTGTTGACCATTCTAGCAAAACAATTACAATATCAGACAATCACACAATTCAAGAATTGTATGATTGGGTCAACTATAATCTAACTCTTGACGAAAATATAATTGTTCCAGAATTTTTTACTACTATAGACGGAGTGACCTACAATTGTTCCTATAACTTGATTGTAGATGGAGTAACCCTTGCTGGCGCGGGAAAGCGGCTTTATATGCCGGACAATACCTTTTCTGCTATTAATGGTGGTGGAACTGGTTGTATAGTCACGGACATATCAGGTACTTTGGTTGCTATTACTTTACAAAACGTTGTTGTAGGATCTGCTTGGGCCGTGTATCGTGCATCAGATGGGTTTACTATCATAGAACCTACAATAGCAAACACAACTGAAGTTTCAACAAACTACACTCATGTAAATGATTTAGCTGTTATTGTTAGAGTAAGAAAAGCAACAACTCCACAAAAATTTTTACCTTGGTCCTCTAGTGGAATTATAACTTCTAACGGATTAACATTAATAGTTGAACAAATAATGGACACAGTAGCTTCTTAATAAATATAGGAAACAATAATGGCTGATTTAAACGAAGAAGTTATTACAGTAGTTCGTAAAAAATGGGATCGGGCTTATAAAATTCGTATTGATAACGAATACAATAAAACTCCAAAAATCACATTTGAGATTCAAACTGTTACAACGGATAACGATCAATTAGTTGGAGCTACACCAAAGTCAATCATTAATGTTGATTTCGATCCTAACATTGAATATCCATTAATTAATCCATTAGATGATTCTATTATTTCTGAAACTGGTGGAAATCACACTAATATTCAAGTTCAACTATACAGTTTATTCAAACACTTAGTTAAATGGTAATTAAATGTTAT
>AMWB02006703.1_pt1 | contig 19600 bp, 16 predicted proteins | sample 200311 | NCBI WGS metagenome assembly AMWB02 (sample SAMN02737377, study PRJNA173069) | bioreactor metagenome | biome: anode biofilm in microbial fuel cells | place: USA: California | collected 2010-12-16 | reverse complement strand
CCTCCAATCCAATGGGTACTGGCTTCCGCCGGCCGGAAATACACAAGCCTACGAAGTCATTCAATGTGCCGATGGAAACTTTCTTACTGCCGGATACATCTATGGATACGGAAACGGATCAAACGATGTATACATTGTAAAATTCAACAGCAGCGGTGCAACGCTTTGGGCAAATGCATTGGGAACCACGAATAGTGAATCGGCTTATGGTGTGGTCCAACGTCCCGATGGTGGATATATCGTTGTTGGAGAAGGATATTCAGGAACAAACCGGGAAGCACTTTATTATGCAATGGGTCCGGACGGTCTCTTTCAGAATGGTTATTTAATCGGCGGAACAGGGGTTGAATCAGCACAATCCGTTGTCAGGTCATCAGACGACAAATATGTTTTTGCAGGTTATACCACTAGCTTTGGGGCTGGTGGATATGATATTTATTTTCGCAAGCAGGATGGATCGTCAGGTGTATGGTCCTATGCCTTAGGTGGAACGGCAGATGATTTAGGCATGGAAGTCATCAACACAATAGATGGAGGATTCGCTATTACCGGGTACACGAAAACCTGGGGGAACGGAAATGCGGATATTTGGCTGGTCAAAACAGATTCGGAAGGAGATGTTGAATGGTCTTGGGTATTTGGAAGTGCGGCTACTGATTACGCAAATGGTGTTGTGCAAAAATCCGATGGCAGCTTTTATGTCGCCGGCACAACCTATGCATTTAATTCAACATACGGAGATGTCATCTTCGTTGAATTTTCACCTGACGGAGCTGCCTGTTCGGGTTATGCGGTGGGATTTGATAATGATATGAATCCCATCACTGAAGGAAATGGTTTTAAAGCAAGTAAAATAGATGGTCTCAGCAAAACAAATGCACCATTAGATCAGATTATCCAGGATGCTGAAGCTTTCCAATCCAATGATAGATACATCCCGGCATCATTCGATTCAAGGCTGTTAGTTACTCCGACCCCAATTATTATTTGTAATTGATCAACAAAGTGCTCATTTTCGAATACCCAGAGGGTGTCTGAAAAATCTTTATCATTGCACCACCATTATTCTTAACCAATCTGCCGCATGAATACCCTCAGAAAACCAAAATCCTGGGAACTGCTCAACGAAGACTGGATGGCCGTCATTACCGGCTTTGTCATTATCGCCCTCACCATTCTGATCTATGAATATGTCCCGTCGCTGCCCGACCTGTTCAAACCTAAAGATAAATGGAGCGGAAGCGATTTCCTGACCGGGTTTCTGTCCCGGCCAAATTTACTCCGGATCGTGTATATCTTCGTCTTCTTTGCCATCATGGCATGGCTTGGACTGAAATTCGCCGGTAAAAAAACGAATTATTTCCTGGGATCATTTGCAGTAATTGCCGTGCTGGCCATCCTGGCACAAGTCGTCTCTACACATACATCGATGAAAGCAGTCAGCCTCGAAACCGTGTTTTTCTCTATCCTGATCGGCCTGCTGATCAGCAATACAATGAAACTGCCGGAATGGCTGAAACAGTCGGTTCAAAGTGAGTTCTATATCAAAATTGGTTTGGTTTTACTGGGTACTTCAGTCCTGTTCAGCAATATCATGAAAGCCGGTGCCATGGGCCTTATCCAGGCATTACTAGTGGTCATTTCGGTCTGGTACATCGCGTTCTGGATTGCCCGTAAAATGAAGATCGACTCAGAAATGTCGACAATGCTGGCTTCGGCCGTCTCCATCTGCGGAGTTTCGGCAGCCATTGCCACCTGCGGTGCCATCAAGGGCGACAGCAAAAAGCTTTCCTACGTGATCTCCCTGGTGCTCATCGTCGCCATCCCTATGATGATCTTCATGCCTTACCTGGCAAAATGGATGGGATTATCGCAGGAAGTGGCCGGCGCCTGGATCGGAGGAACGATCGATACGACAGGCGCAGTGGTAGCTTCCGGTACCATCATCGGTGAAATTGCCCAGAAATATGCCGTCATTATCAAGTCAGCACAGAATGTGCTCCTTGGCCTGGCTGCTTTTGCAATCTCCATCTACTGGTCTTATTCCGGTCAGCGTGAAAATGCTGAAAAACCTACTGCACGGGTCATCTGGGACCGCTTTCCGAAATTTGTCATCGGATTTATCCTGGCCTCGCTGGTGTTTTCATTTGCCCTGGATGCCGAAACGGTCAAGCAGGCCGGCGACACCATCAAAGGCTATCAGAACATCTGGTTCAGCATGGCTTTTGTTTGTATCGGACTTGAAACCCGCTTCCGCGATATTTTCACCTCCGATAACCGCAAACCGATGTATGCCTTCCTGATCGCCCAGCTGATCAATGTGATCATTACCCTCGTCATCGCGTATTTATTGTTCAGAAATTAGAAATTGGAACATAGAAATTAGTAATTTTATCCCGTCACAGGAAACTCAAAACTCAAAACTCAAAACTCAAAACTTAAACTCAGGACTCAGAACCCAGGACTCAAAACTCAATCAGGGGTATTAGCTCAGATGGCCAGAGCGCTGCGTTCGCAATGCAGAAGTCACCGGTTCGACTCCGGTATACTCCACTTCAAGTGCTGAGTGTTGAGTGCTGAGTGTTGAGTTGGGTTGTGAGCGTTGCTTTCGGATGTGATTTTGTATTAGCAAAAACATTATGAATCAACATGTTTCGAGGTTAAAATTTAACCATTTTGCATTATTTTTTCTTTACTGTTGTCTTTTTTCGTTTCCTGAATTTGTAATTCCCCAGGAAAATTCCCGATCAAATCCAAACAATTTCGTAATTGCGGGGCACCAGGCCGACCGTTGGTATTTCGGTCAAAATGCCGGACTGGACTTCAGACCGGACGTGCCTGCGGTCGATTTGTCGAATATTATTCTGAATGTACTTACAAGTCCGGCAATTATGGCCGATAGCTCAGGTGAGATCTTGTTTTTCACAAACGGTTACAGGATTTATAACCGATTGGGAGATACAATGCCGGATGGAAATGGATTGCATGGTTTTAGCGGTAACCCGATGCCGGTTCTTATTGTCCCAAAACCCGGAAATGAACATATTTATTATGTTTTTACAACGCATCGGCCACGGATGAATCCCAATGATGTCCAAACTTTATATGGCCTTGAATACTCCGAGGTGAACATGAACCTTAATGAAGGCCTGGGAGGACTGACATTTAAAAATAAAGTATTGCTCGGACCCGAAATTTCGGCCAAACTCAGCGCGGTAAAACATATAAATGGGACGGATTATTGGGTGGTCGCCCATAAATTCAATTCCGATGAATTTTGTTCGTTTCGGGTCACGTCTGAAGGCGTTGATTCAACCAGTTATGTCTCCAGCCATATCGGGACGTTCCATGCAGGGCCGGGCGAAGATAACAATGCTATCGGTTACATGAAATTAAGCCCCGATGGGACCAAGTTAGCCCTGGCCATCTTTGGTTCTCATCTCCTTGAAGTTTTTGACTTTGACCAGTCGACTGGTAAGGTGATGAATAGCATTACATCACCGGCCGTATTTGAAGATGCTTATGGAATTGAATTTTCACCCGATTCGAAATACCTTTATGTAACGACTACATCAACTCTTTTACCCGTACCGAATTATACGCCAATTTCTTACCTGTATCAATTTGAATTAGGACAGGGTAACCAGATTTTCAACCCAGGTTTTAATCATACGATCGCAATGGATACTACAGGAAGTTATTTCGCGGGCATGCAACTGGGTACTGACGGCAGGATATATATTGCGCGGTCACCATATGGGAACGGATCTTTAAGTGTGATCCAGAACCCGAAAAGACATGGTGAAGACTGTAATTTCACTTCCAATTCGATTGATCTTCAGGGTCGGCAATGCAGATATGGCCTTCCGAATTTCATCCAGTCATATTTTAACCTGCCTCATTTTAACGCCATTTTTTCAGAGGTTTCTGCTTCCACCACATTTCGTCTTCAAAACATGCATCATATAGATAGCCTGATCTGGAATTTTGACGATCCTTCAAGTGATCAGAATAGTTCTGTGGATTTTGTCCCGGAACACGTTTTCTCGGCACCTGGTGTTTACGAAGTTTCAGTAACCGAATATTTCGAAGGCATTCCCTTTGGCCCTTATGTTGAGACTGTAACCATAAATTATAGTGATATTAACGAAAAAACACCGGATGAAAATCCGGTGTTCCAATTATACCCGAATCCGGGAGATGGAAGGATTAACCTCGTTTTTAAACAGGATTTAAAAGATGCTGTCATTTATATTAAAAATATGGTTGGACAGCAGGTCAAAGAGCCTGTTAAAATCAATAACCCGAATGAAAATGAAATACTCGGATTCGACATTGACAAATTGACTCCCGGAATTTATTTCATTGAAGTTACTATTGAAAACCAGGAATCTTATTCTGTTAAATATCTATTGTACCAATAGATACTCGTCTTGCGTTAAGTTCGTTCTATGGTATTTTGTATTTAGAATCAATTTAAATGCTATTTTTGCTGCAGAAATCTTGTCAAGCCATGATAGCTCACAAATTCTCCTCGCAAAATATGCCTATGTGCATGCGCTGAGCCTTCGGCCTCCGTTGCCTGAAGGCAAAATCCCACACGCTGAAAATTAATTTGCTAGATTGTTAAATTGTTAAATTGTTAAACTGTTAATTCTAACTTCTGGCTTTTGTGTTCTAATACAGTGACTAGTGACCAATGACCAATGACCAATGACCAACATCAACATAGCACCCTTTATCAACTAATAAACTCCCGGGTGCTCCTCCTCGACGGTGCCATGGGGACCATGATCCAGCGATATAAGCTTACCGAAACCGATTACCGGGGAGAACGGTTCCGTGATTTCCATCGGGACCTGAAGGGAAACAATGACCTGCTTTCGCTGACGCAACCGCATATCATCCGGGAAATTCATCATGCTTACCTCGATGCCGGCTCCGACATCATCGAAACAAACACATTTAATGCAAATGCAATCTCCCAGGCCGATTACGGGATGGAGTCCCTGGCATACGAACTGAACCTGGCTTCCGCCAAAATTGCAAAACAATGTGCCGGTGAGTTTACCCGGCAAAACCCGGCAAAGCCCCGCTTCGTAGCCGGCGCGCTCGGACCAACCAACAAAACGGCGTCACTGTCGCCCGACGTCAACGATCCGGGCTATCGGGCCATATCGTTCGAACAACTCTACAATGCCTATTACACCCAGGCGGAAGGTCTGCTTGACGGCGGTGCCGATACCTTGCTGGTCGAAACCATCTTCGATACCCTGAATGCCAAAGCCGCCTTGTTTGCGATCCAGGACCTGCTGGAGAAACGCGGGATTAAGGTTCCCGTGATGGTCTCGGGGACCATCACCGACCTGAGCGGACGGACACTTTCCGGGCAAACCGTCGAAGCATTCCTGAATTCGGTCTCCCATGTCGACCTGTTCAGCATCGGGTTTAATTGCGCTTTGGGCGCTAAAGAATTGCGCCCGTTCGTGGAAGAAATTTCCCACAAAGCTCCTTTTTATACCAGCGTTTATCCCAATGCCGGCCTCCCGAACCAGTTTGGTGGCTATGACGATACGCCCGAACAGATGGCGCCTCTCATGAAGGATTTCCTGGATAACCACTTTGTGAATATCATCGGAGGTTGTTGCGGTACTACGCCCGATCATATCCGGGCTTTTGCAAAAATTATTGAAAATGCACCTGTTCGCCAGGTGCCTCAAGCATCCGGTTCGTTGAGGCTCAGTGGTCTCGAACCGCTCGTGTATTTCCAGGGCAGTAATTTCATCAATATCGGCGAGCGAACGAACGTGGCCGGGTCGAAGATGTTTGCCCGGCTGATCCGCGAGGAAAAATTCGAAGAAGCGCTTGCTGTTGCCCGCCAGCAGGTGGATAATGGCGCCCAGATGATCGATGTCAACATGGACGACGCCATGCTCGACGCGGAAAAATCCATGGTCAGGTTCCTCAACCTGCTTTCAGCCGATCCCGACATTGCCCGCGTGCCGGTGATGATCGATTCATCCAAATGGAATGTTATTGAAGCAGGGTTGAGGTGCCTGCAGGGCAAAGCGATCGTGAATTCGATCAGCCTGAAGGATGGAGAAGCGGCCTTCAGGGAAAAAGCCCGGAAAATTAAAAAATACGGCGCTGCCGTGATCGTCATGGCTTTCGATGAAGAAGGCCAGGCGGTGAGTTATGACCGAAAGATCCAAATTTGCAGCCGCGCTTATAAGATTCTGACGGAAGACGTTCGATTCCATCCATACGATATTATTTTCGATGCGAATATCCTCACGGTTGCTACCGGTATCGAAGAGCATAATAATTATGCCGTCGATTATATCAACGCCGTAAAATGGATTAAGGAAAACCTGCCTCATGCCCGTACCAGCGGGGGGATCAGCAACCTTTCGTTTTCATTCCGCGGCAATGACCCGCTGCGCGAAGCCATGCATTCGGCGTTCCTTTATCATGCCATTAAAGCCGGGCTCGATATGGGAATTGTAAACGCGGGCAATATGCCGGTTTATGAAGATATCCCTTCAGATTTGCTCAGGATGGTGGAGGATGTGATCCTGAACCGGCGGAAAGACGCCACGGAACGACTGATTGCATTTGCGGAAAAGATGGGGGATAAAGGTGAACAGGATGGTAAGGCGGAGAAAGTCATCGAATGGAGAAATCTATCCGTTGAGGAAAAGCTGAAATACGCCCTGATCAGGGGGATTGTTGATTATATTGTTCAAGATACCGAGGAGGCGATTGAAAAATATCCCCGTGCGCTCGATATCATTGAAGGGCCGCTGATGGATGGCATGAACCACGTGGGTGACCTGTTCGGATCGGGAAAAATGTTCCTTCCACAGGTGGTGAAAAGCGCCCGGGTGATGAAGAAAGCGGTGGCGGTTTTAGAACCTTTAATAATGCCCCCATCCCATCCCTCCGTTAATTGGGGGAGGGAGCAAGGGAGGTGGCTCAGGAAAGTACTTCTGGCCACGGTCAAAGGCGATGTGCACGATATCGGGAAAAATATTGTGGGCGTGGTGCTCGGTTGTAACAACTATGAAGTGATCGACCTGGGTGTGATGGTGCCGGCGGAGAAAATTCTGCAGACGGCTCAGGAGAAAAATGTGGATATTATCGGATTGAGCGGGCTGATCACGCCGTCACTTGAAGAAATGGCCCATGTGGCATCCGAAATGGAGCGCCAAAATTTCAATATCCCGCTTCTTATCGGCGGAGCGACCACTTCGGAAATCCATACCGCCGTCAAGATCGCTACACAGTACAAGCATCCGGTTGTGCATGTGAAAGATGCTTCCCGATGTGTCAGCGTCATTTCAAATCTTTTATCGCCTGACAATAAAGAGAAGTATGCAGAAGAGGTCAGAAATAAATATTCGGAACTCAGGCATAAGCATGAAAACAGGAAGAATGAGGAGTTATTGATTTCACTGGAAGAAGCCCGGAAAAACAAGCTGAAAACCGATTGGACAGGTGTGAAGATCACCCGCCCATCTTTCATCGGGACCAGGATCCTGGAAGATTATCCACTGGATGAACTGCGACGCTGCATCGACTGGACTTTTTTCTTCCATGCCTGGAAAATACCGGGCAAATACCCTGATATCTTTGATGATCCGGTGAAAGGGGAAGAAGCGCATAAGTTGTTTAATGATGCCCAGGTCATGATTGAAGAGATCATTGAAAAAAAGATGCTGAAAGCAAGGGGAGTATTTGGATTTTACCCGGCGGTTACAATCGGTGATGATGTGGTTTTGTTAAATAACGAAGATGAAAAGAGACCGGTAAGTACGTTGCATTTTCTTCGTAACCAGGAGAAGAAAGGGGATGGAGTCCCTAACCTCAGCTTTGCGGATTTCATCGCGCCGGAAACATCCGGAAAAGTTGATTACATCGGACTTTTTGCAGTTACTGCCGGGATTGGCATTGAAAAATGGGTGAAACATTATGAAGATTCGCTGGATGATTACAATAGTTTTATGTTAAAAATCCTTGCCGACCGTTTTGCAGAAGCATTTGCCGAACGCCTGCATGAGCGGGTCAGAAAGGAATTCTGGGGATATGCCGCTGATGAACAACTGCCTGTTGCGGCTATGCTAAAGGAAGAATACCAGGGGATCAGGCCTGCGCCCGGTTATCCGGGTTGCCCGGAGCATTCGGAAAAGAGTACGATATTTGGTTTGCTTGAAGCAGAAAAAGCCGGGATAAGCCTGACCGAGAATTTTGCAATGTACCCGGCAGCTTCAGTGAGCGGGTATTATTTCAGCCATGAGTTTTCGAGGTATTTCAATCTCGGAAAGCTTTTAGATGACCAGGTGGAGGATTATGCGAAACGTAAAAATATCCCTGTTGAACAGGCAAAACGATATTTGAGACCCAATTTAAAAGAATGACAATAATTTCTCACAGATTTTCACAGATAAATTCACAGATTCCACCAATGATCTGTGTAAATCTGCGTTTTAAATCCGTGTGAATCTGTGAGAAACCAATAACTAACCATGCGAGTTGTAGAAGCCATAGCCAGATCAAAAAAACCTCTATTCACCTTTGAGATTCTGCCGCCGGTGAAAGGGAGTGACATCCATTCCATTTACCGGGCGATTGATCCGTTGATGGAGTTCGAACCTTCCTTTATCGAAGTCACCTATCATCGGGAAGAGATATCGTACAAAGAATTATCCGATGGCAATATCGAAAAGAAAGTTCTTCGTAAAAGGCCCGGTACTGTTGGAATATCTGCAGCTATAAAGTACAAGTACAAAGTGGAAGTGGTTCCTCACATCATCTGCGGAGGCTTTAATAAAGAAGAGACGGAAAACGGGCTGATCGACCTTCATTTTCTTGAAATTCATAACCTGCTGGCCATTCGCGGGGATAACCTGCCGGGAGAAAAGTTTTTCAAACCCGAAAAAGGAGGAAATATTTATGCGGCTGATCTTATCCGGCAGATTATAGACCTGAACCGCGGTATATACCAGGATAAAGAACTGGCCAACAATGCACCGACCAATTTTTCAGTCGGTGTTGCCGGGTACCCGGAAAAGCATGCCGAAGCCCCGAATATGTCGACCGATATCAGGCACCTGAAAGAAAAGATTGATGCGGGCGGGGAGTATATTGTCACCCAGATGTTCTTTGATAACCGGTATTATTTTGATTTTGTCAAACAATGCCGTGAAGCCGGGATCAAAGTACCCATTATTCCCGGTTTAAAACCCATTTCAACCATGGGGCAGTTAAATACACTGCCAAAAACCTTCAATATTTCCATCCCGGAAGATCTCCAGAAAGAAGTCGAAAAGTGCCGCGATAACAAGGAAGTGCGTCAGGTGGGGATCGATTGGTGCAGGATGCAGTCGGAAGAACTGCTGAAGCACAATGTGCCCGCACTTCATTATTTTACGATGGGAAAATCGGACAACATCAGCGAAATCGTGAAAAAAATACTATAAAGTCAATTCAAAGTTTAGGTGCAATAAATAACATTGCAACTTGAATTTTGATCTGGAATTATATTATTTTTATTTCCTAAAATTCTGTATTAAAAAACCTTACCTATGAAAAAGCTTTACTCCTTGATTTTATTTTGTATGGTCAGCATGGCCGTTGTTTCACAGCCGGTGGCTCGCCAGAAAGTTATTCTTGAAATCGGCACCGGTACATGGTGTCAATATTGTCCGGGTGCCGCCATGGGTGCTGACGATCTGATCGAAAACGGTTGTCAGGTTGGAGTTATTGAATATCATAACGGTGATATTTTTGCCAACGATGCGTCCAATTACCGGAACAACTATTATGCTGTTTCAGGCTATCCCACGGCCCATTTTGATGGAATTATCCAATCTGTCGGAGGAAGCAACACCGAAAGCAACTATCCTACCTATCTCCCGCTTTATCAGGAGAGAATGGCAATTCAAAGCGATTTTGTCATCGATATTTATGGCCAGAATACCGGATCAACTTATTATGTTCAGTTGGTCATTACAAAAGTCAATGGCAGTTGGGGAGAACTTACTGCTCACCTGGCCCTCACAGAGTCCGAGATTGTTTATTCCTGGCAGGGACAGAGCCACCTGAATTTTGTTGAAAGGCTTATGGCGCCTGATCATTTTGGTACAACGGTTGATTTTACCGATGAAGATGAGATTGTTGTTCTGCTGGAATTTGAAATGGACCCGTCATGGGTTACCAATAACTGTGAATTGGTGGCATTTATCCAGGATGAAGATACCAAAGAAATTTTGCAGGGAAACATGGTCGCTGTTCCTGATCTCGAGGTTATACCTGCTTATGCCTTGTTTGAATCCAATACCACGGAGCCGTGCATCACGACCACTGTCGAATTCGAAGATCTTTCATTAGGGAATGTTATTTCATGGAACTGGACTTTTGAAGGTGGAACTCCGGCGACTTCTTCAGCTCAAAATCCTGTCGTAACTTATAATACTCAGGGTCAGTATGATGTTCAGCTTATTGCATTTGATGGAATTGTTTATGATACGCTCATTGATCCCGAGTACATCCTGGTCATTACCCCGCCGGTACAGCCGCCGGTTCCCGCCGGACCGACATCTATTTGCCAGGATGATACCGGAATTCAGTATACCTCGCAACTCGTTCAATTCGCAACGACCTATCAGTGGACGGTCGATCCTCCTGAAGCGGGCACGATATCTGGCCCTGATCCGGTAGCTACGTTTACACCGGGATTTGGATATATTGGCAATTATACCATTAAAGTCAGGGCCGACAATAACTGCGATGACGGGACCTGGTCAGAGGGGCTGAACTGTACGACATATATGACCCCGACCCAGTACACGATATCTGATGGTTCAGGTTATTGTGAAGGTGGTGAAGGCGTTGAACTTACGATGGATGGTTCACAGTCAGGTGTAAATTATGAAGTGTTTCTCGACGGTGAAAGCACCGGTCAGATTGTAGCCGGTACCGGTTCGCCGATTAGTTTCGGTTACAAGACCGAAAAGGGAATATATACCTGTGCTGCGTTTACCGATCATTGCGATGCAGGAATGGTCGGCAATGCCTATATTTTCATTATTTATCCTCCTGAAGAGGCAGAAAAACCGGCCGGACCGACGGTTCAGTGCAATAACATTGATGATGCCACTTACACCACCGAAGAAATTGCCGGGGCAACGTCCTATACCTGGACCCTGACTCCGTCATCGGCCGGTGTGATTACAGGAAATACGACAACAGCAACGGTAAATTGGGACAACGATTATACCGGAACGGCCCAGATCAGCGTGGCAGCCGTGAATTCCTGCTTTACCGGACCGGCATCGGATAACCTGAGCGTGACCGTCAATGAATCTCCGGAACCGTTGGTTAGCGGTGACCAGGAAGTTTGCGACTGGGAAGCAGGCGTGATCTATAATACACCAGCTACGGAAGGTAATACATATACCTGGGAAATCAATAATGGCGAAATTTCCGCAGGTGCAGGCACCCATGAGATCTTGGTGACCTGGCATGCACCGGGAACAGGCTGGGTAAAAGTCACCGAAGCCAATAGCAATTGTTCGGTAACGACCAGCAACTATGCCGTTGTTGTCGATGACTGCGTTGGTATCGGGGAAGAAGGTACGGCCTCATTCAGCATTTACCCCAATCCCGTAAGAGAAGAGCTGGTGATCCGTTTTGAAGGCAAGAATACCGACTGCAGGATGATGATCGTTAACCAGCTTGGCCAGGTGGTCCTTGATCAGATGACCGGCGGAAGCAAACAAATGAATATCAATACTTCGGAATATGCCCTGGGCGTATATGCCGTGAGGATTTTTAACGATGATCGCGTGGTTGAAAAGAAATTTGTGAAGGTGGATTAAAGAAATTTTATTTAGGAGACTGTTTATAAGCCTGACCTGCATTTCTTTTTCTCATTACTGATCCAACGACTAAAGCCGTTGGTTCCAAAGGTCAACCTAGCAAAGATCCTGATCCGACGGGTAAATCCGTCGGTTCCAAAATCTTCCTCCCCCGTTTGGGGGAGGGCTGGGGAGGGGGCTGAGGCTCCGACGGGTAAAGTCGTCGGACTGCAAAAAAAATACTCCTGGACTTTTGAGATAGCCGCTTTTTTATAGTTGCAGAATATGAAATCTTTGATGAAGTAATTGTTTATACCTTTCCTTTAATTCATCTGAAAGAAAGCACGTTTCAAGTAGTACCGACCAATCCTTCTTTGCCTGGCTTAGTGCTTCAAGATTGAGTTCTATGATCTTTTGTGTTAAACCGCATCTTTCTTTTCCAAAATAATCAACGAGATCTTTTCGCTTTAAATTTTTCTTTTTACCGCCAATACTAAGGGCAATTTCCTCAGCCCCTCCTTTCAATACGATCGTGGTGTTTAACAGGTCATATGCAGGCGAAAGTTCAGTTTTGTCCATCTTTGTAATCAAGGAATAGTTCTTTAGATGCATATCCTCATTGCCGGTAAGGAAATTGAATAAGACAAGACGGAATAGCCTGGCTTTTTCAATCATTGGAAATGTGCAATACGTATCCAGCAATGTAACCAGCTTTTCCATCGTATAATTGTATTTCGATTCCCTGTCCAGCGAGGCAAGCTGCGCGAAATCTTCCACCGGGATCTTGTCTTTATGGCCGGCCCGGTCAAAACGCTTTATAAAATATGTCAGGCTCTTGTCATTTGACCAGATAAGACCGTGAAACGGGACGATAATACCTGCTGCACCAGCCATCCGCATTGTGACATCTTCGTTTTCTGGTAGTTGTGGATATGATTGATGCTGTGGCTTCAGGATATACTTTCCTTCTTTATCAACCAATTCAAAACAAGTGTCTTTTATGTTGAGTGCTGCGCTTAACTTTGGCTGGACTCCCTGGATTGAAATTTTTACCGATCTGATCCGGGCTTGATCCCTCTGTTCTTCAGCAGAATATGCGAATGGCTCTAGTTCAACAAGATACTGCGAGAGCAATTTAAGTCCTCTACGTGAGTACAGTTCATCACCACAAGGATCATATGTTATCGGACAACGGTTCATTCATGGGTTTCTTTAACCGTAACAGCACCAACCATATCATTGCCTACCAGCATCAATTGTGAAAAAAAGTCATCTCTTTCAATATTGGATTGATTGAGAAGCCCTTCCAACTGAAACCCTTCTGGGAGAAGACCATCAAAAAATGGAGGAAACCGGTTAAACGAATATCTTTTTTGAACCACCGGCATGGTCAATGAAACAGGATGCCCCTGGTAGCCGTCAATATATTCAAATGTATATTCCTTCCCGGGAATCAATTCCGAGAGAATGCCAGCCGCTTTATTTCGAACAAAAACTTCAGCTTTTCTCATCTTCATTCATCATATACTTCATGTAAGGACTATTGAATTCAATTGTAATATTGAGCACATGGAGAATTTTCCTCAGTGTATCGAGCCGTACCGTTTCTTTCCCCTTTTCAATATCAAAGACAACTGTTTTACCAACGCCTGCCATTTCAGCCATTTTCAACTGGCTCAGTCCGGCTGCTTTACGATGTTTTCTAATTATTTGAGATAATGTAATAGGATTGATCATATGTTCCCGTTTTAACGGCAAAAATAAGACAATTATTAATTAATGTCAAGAAATTGATGTAAAATTACTGCTAAAAGAGGAAAAACGTTTAATATACCGAAAGTCTTCTAAAATTAAATCATTAGAATTTCATTAAATCAATTCCGAAAGCCAGCTCTAATCCATAAAAGAACAGTAATTATTATCACAAAAATTGAATAGCAAATTATTGGAATAGTGGCGATTGCAATAAGAATCATATGAAGTAAAGGGATTTGAAAAGTTGAATTATTTTTATCGAATAGTACATCATTCATTCCTAATAAAAAATATATATCAGTTTCACCATTTATACTTGCATTTATCAACCAGGTTATTGAAAAGTAGTAAATTATACTAATTATAATGAAGTTGATTACAACTAAAATTCTAGTAAATCCTTCGGATATATAATTATAAGGATATTGTTTAACATTAATTGCGCGTTCATGCAACTTAGTTGACTTAATACCCATTTTCAAGAGAGATGAAAAAAAAAAAACTAATATTGAAAACAAAGTAAAATATATCAAATAAGCTATATGTGTTTTAACTGTGAAGCTGTAATTCAAGATATATAACTCTAGAAGTCCATTAGTCGCATTTCTTGCATTGTACTTTCCGATCAGATACGTGAATGATACTACTATTATTAATCCCCCCAATATTTTTAGTAGCTTGCCTTTCATTTTATAATAAGAACTATTGGTATATTTTTTCAAGACTATATCTTTTCTTAAATTCTTTCTCTTTAAAGTGAATGCAGTATATTACAAATATCCAAGGTAAATATAAAGTTTATTTTATTTATTTGACCCATTATTAAACAAATTCAAATGTAAATCAAGTTGATATCCAAGATTATGCTTTATGACGTCGATAACCATTTGTCGAAATGTGTCAAAATTCCTGTTCTCAATTCCACAGTTTTGTCCAAAATAAATATTGGTAATTTTTATCTGTGGATTTCTTTTAAAGTAACCTTCTTCAGGAAAGAATCTTCGGTCGTATGCAGGATTGCTACTCTGAACAAAAATTGAATCATTATCTACCCAAAGTTTTAAACTTAAATAGTCTATTATTCTCGGACCGTTCTTATCTATCCGAATTTCTTTAGGGCAATATTTCCAGTATGCCTCTAGATTATCGAAAGGATAATAATTTGATAGCCGAATTTCATTCTCATCAGAATAACTTTTTTCTTTATGAAATGCAATTAACCTTCCTAAATCAATGTCCAATTCTATTCCCAGATACTTATTTTTTAAGTACTGTAGTTTTTCCTGAAGATCGATCAACTCGATTGGTAATTCATAATAAACCTTTGATAGCATGAAGTTTTCCCAATTCGCAGGAGAGTTGGTTATTTCAAATTCTAAAGCAGCCCCTTTGTAACAGTGACCAAATTTATTCCACATTTCCGAATTATTAATTTCATCTGCATTACAAAAGGAAAAGGTGTATAAATATGTTTTAGCATGATCAATTCTATCATTTGGAATACTTAGCTTAGTAGCTGCGTATTTAAATTCATTTGGATCTGATGAACTATGAAGATTGTAAAGTCTTATTTCGCGGTTATTTATTATTGACATTATATTCTGGATAGAAGTCCAATGAATAAACTTTTTAGCCCCATCGAAGTAATACTCACTTCCCTTATATTTTTCATTGAGTGGCGTAAGAGTCGCATGAAAATTAGGGCCACTGTAACCATCATACTCTACCCAACTTTTTGGTAGGAAAGATTCAAGTGAATCTAGAAATTCCAAATGAATTGAATCTAAAGTCTCTTCCGCAGTCTTCATTTTAATTGATTTACTGTTAATAATTGTACTTCATTTAACCTGTAAACTTAAGGCGAAATAACACTATTATATATTGATTGCTATGAAATTACATGGAAGATATTTCATTTCAATGTTAGATCGTCCATCGTCCATGAAAAATCGTCCATGAATTAGAAGATCCCGTATTTCACAATCCCTCTTTTCTGAAGAAAATACCGGAAAGAGACCCCGAGAACTCCAAGTCCGTATTTGATGCTTCTTTTTAAATTGATCGAAGAAGCTTCTTCGAAATATTTTGTCGGGCAGGTGATCTCTGCAATCTCATAGCCGGCATAGAAAATCTGGGCCAGCATCTGGTTATCGAAGATGAAATCGTCGGAGTTAAGCTTGTATTTTATTTTCAGCAGAACTTCTTTCGAAAAGGCCCGGTAACCGGTATGATATTCCGAAAGTTTCTGTTTCATGAGCATATTCTGGGCCAGCGTGAGAAACCGGTTGGAAATGTATTTATAAAGCGGCATGCCGCCTTTCAGCGCACCTTTTCCAAGTATTCTTGATCCTAAAACAACCTGGTAAACATCATTGGCGATCAGGTAGCACATGCTGTGGATCAGTTTCGGGGTATACTGGTAATCGGGATGGAGCATGACGACAATGTCGGAATTGATCTCCAGCGCTTTGTCGTAGCAGCTTTTCTGGTTGCCTCCGTAGCCTTTGTTCTCTTCGTGCTCGATAATATGCTTTATGCCCAGTTTGCGGGCGACTTCCACCGTGTTGTCCCGGCTCCGGTCATCCACCAGGATCACATCATCCACTATATCGAAAGGGATTTCCCGGAACGTTTGTTCGAGGGTTTTTTCTGCATTGTATGCCGGCAGCACCACACTGATCTTCTTTCCGTTGATCATAAACCTGTATTTTATTTTTCAGGATATCGCGCCGCAAAGATAAAACCGTTCTTCTCGTAAAGGATGGTTAACTGAGGATAAATGTGTGAATATTCTTCTTTCTTCGTTATTTTATACACAAAATAAGCCGGTTTATCTATTTTTCCGTTCAGCAGCCAGTCATTGTCATTGGCCTTCGGGTTTTCCTGCGGCAGGGTTTTCCCATAAAACATGTGGGCATAACTTTTAAAACCCAGGGTTTTGATATAACAATCTTCATTCACCCTCTGCCCGTAAAATTCATTGGGCGTTTGTTGCGTATAACCGGCGATTTTACCGGTAAAAATAGTCATCGTGAGAAAAGTGAATAGTAGCGATCCCAGGAACAATGATACGATTTTAAAAGCGGGTTTCTTTAAAACAAAGAATCCCAATACTCCAATACCCAATACCAAAGCCACCAATACCTCCCAGCCCGACCAATGAACATCGGCAGCCAGGTTGGCCACGGCAAACGGATCCTTGATCCATCCGCTGTTCATCAGCCATTCTTTATTGAGACCAGCGAAGGTAAAGCCGATGATCACCATGATCCAGATAACCGCCAGGGAGGTGAAAATGATTTTTGCAGTCCGGCTCACGGGGCTTTTTCCTTCAACGATCCTGAAAATATATAAGGAAGATAAAAAGGTCAGCGGGAAATACGCCATGGAGGAATAGTGAACAATTTTCGTTTTAACGATTTCAAACAGGACGATCACCACAGCCAACAGAATGATCATCATTCGGCGCCAGTCTTTCTGGAGCATGTTTTCATCAGGTGAAGCCTTAAATCCGCCAAAAAGGAAGGCGGAAGCCGGAAAGACGCCGAGCAGCAGGATCACGATATGATATCCCGGAAATCCGCCATGGCCCGCATCTTTCGTGCTAAACAGACGAACCTGGTAGATGATGAAATCCTTCACCGTATCCATGTTTCCCGCAAAAATCTGGACGATAAACCATGATCCGCCGGTAAGAATAAGGCCAAGCAGGAAGAGGAAAGCAGCAAGAAGGTAAGACGGTAGGACTGTAGGACGGGAAGACTTTAGGACTGTAGGACGGGAAGAAAATAGTTGGATGATGATGAAGATAAATACGGTCAATCCGAAGATCAGTAATGCCACAGGGCCTTTGGTGAGGATGGCGAGGCCGATGGAAGCGCCGGAGAGAAAACTGTAGGACTGTAGGACTGTAGGACGGGAGGACTGACCACCTGCACGGGCTAAATAGACCACCCCAAAGTAGATTCCCAGGAAGATGAACAGGTTGAACCAGGGGTCGATGATTCCGGATTTGAAGTAGAAAAAGGGGAGGATGGAGCCGGTGTATACTATCACCCAGATCAATCCCATTTTCTCGCTGTACAGTTTTTTACCGATGCTGAAAATGACCAGTAGCGTGACGATGCCGCAGAGGGCATTCGGGAAACGCGCTGCAAACTCATTGATGCCGAACAGCTTCATCGACAGAACCTGCATCCAGATGAACAGAGGCGGTTTTTCCCAGAACGGCTGGTAATTGATCTGCACGTTCAGGTAATCCTTCGTGACGATCATTTCGCGGGCTATCTCGGCAAAATTCACCTCATCCCAGTCGAAAAGAGCAACTGAGCCCAGGAAAGGAATGAACATCAGCACTCCTCCAAGGAAGATGATCAGTTTACTATACAGCTTCACAGATGATTTCATTTTCTTTTTGCCTTAATATCGGCTAATTTTCCCCGGTTGATATATCCTGCAACTATAGATTAATATTTCCGTTTCATTTGCTTGATAAACTAATCTATGCTCTCTGTCGATTCTTCTCGACCATAAACCTGATAAATCATATTTCAACGGCTCTGGCTTGCCCATTCCCTCATAAGGCGTTCTTTGTATATCTTTAATTAAATCATTGATCTTTTTTAACATCCTTCTATCTTCTGATTGCCATGAGGTATAATCTTCCCAGGCAATTTTCGAAAAAGTGATTTTCATTGTTCTTCAATCAAATCCTTTTTGACTACTTTACCTGATTTCATTTGCTTAATAGATTCATATAATCTGTCAGCATTGATTTTGGAGCTGAGAAGATGAACAGTTTCCATTATGGAATTATATTCATCAAGTGAAATTAATACTGCACCATTTCCCGTATTTCTTTTAATAATCAATGTTTCATGATTATTTTCTACATCATCGAGGAATTTTTTCAATCGGGTTCTGAACTCTGTGAAATTAGCGGCTCGCATATTTATAAATTTTTAAGCAATTAAACAAGTACAAGAATACGTACTTTATTAATTACTTACAAGAAAAATTTAAAATAATGAACTTGCAGCCTAATGTTTTAGCTCAGTGCCCTGGGCCGGGCCGAATCGTGTAATTCAGCTGTTTGCCCTGGGTGCTGCTTGTCTGTTAGGACACGTTTTCATTATATTTCTTGATGACCTTGAAATCGTCTTTTTTAATAGATATCTCCTCTTCAATATCAAAATCATCCTGAAGTCCCAGCCAAAATTTTGCTGAATTACCAAAATAATTACTCAGCCTTAATGCAGTATCGGCCGTTATCCTTCTTCTACCCTTTAAAATTTCACTGATCCTTGTTTGAGGGATGTTGATATCCTTGGATTATTTGTATGCTGAAATTTTTAACGGAATTAAAAATTCTTCCTGTAAAATTTCGCCTGGATGAATATTATTTAATTCCCCTTTTAACTTCTCAAGGTTGTTTGATGGAGGAATAATTGAGTCATAGTAACGCGTTACAATACTAACGGCAAAGGCAATTAATATTTTTCAGTATTCCAAATGGAAAATGTAGCCTGATGCGCGGTTGCTGGGCACTGTTAATTTTCTCCCTTGCTACTTTCCAAACTTATGCTATATGAAAGATATTCAGAATTTTCCGGATATTTTTCTATCAATTTATTAATCGAAGCTTTAGCGTTTTCGCAATTTTGCCGATTTAATAGACAATCTTGAAGATATGATTTTGCTAGTCCAACAGTTGCATCAAGGTTGTCCGGATAAAATTGCAATGCATGACTGAATTCATTGATTGCTAAATCAAATTCACCATTTTCAAAATAATAAATACCATAATTCATGGATAATATGAATTGTGCTTGGATATCTTGATCTAATTGTTTCTGTTCTTCTGCTAAATTTTGCCCTGAACTTGTAATCTTTTGCAAAGGCTTTTTAAACATTAAAATAAGGAGAAGAGAAATAATAAAGAATAAAAAGATACCAGTAAAAATTTTCTCTTTTTTTCGCCGGTTTGC
>AMWB02142086.1_pt1 | contig 19608 bp, 16 predicted proteins | sample 200311 | NCBI WGS metagenome assembly AMWB02 (sample SAMN02737377, study PRJNA173069) | bioreactor metagenome | biome: anode biofilm in microbial fuel cells | place: USA: California | collected 2010-12-16 | reverse complement strand
GGGGTTGCCTTGAACGGGGCTTTACCGGCAGCCAGGGCTTCATTGATCGCAGCCACCACATCCAGGAAGAGCGGTTCGCCGATGGCGCCGGGTTCCTTGGTGCGGTCAAGCACCGCGATGGTCTTGACGCTGGCGGGGAGGACGGAGATGAAATTTTCAACCGAGAAGGGGCGATACAGGCGCACGTTAACCACACCGACCTTGTGACCCTGCTTGTTGAGGAATTTCACGGTTTCTTCGGTGGTCTCGGCGCTTGAGCCCATGGTGATGATCACCTCGGTGGCATCAGGTGCGCCGACGTAGTCGAATAGATGATAGTGGCGGCCGGTCAGTTTGGCAAATTGATCCATCGCTTTTTGGACGATGGCGGGTGTCTTCATGAAGAAAGTATTGGGTGCCTCGCGTCCCTGGAAGAAAACATCAGGATTCTGGGCGGTACCGCGGATTACCGGTCGTTCCGGGCTGAGGGCACGCTGGCGGATATCAGCGATGTACCTCTCGTCGATCATAGCCTTGAGGTCGTCTTCGCACAGCTGCTCGATCTTGTTCACTTCGGCGGATGTACGGAATCCGTCAAAAAAGTGCACGAACGGGACACGAGCTTCGAGTGTGGCGGCGTTGGCGATCAGCGCCTGATCCTGTGCGGTCTGCACGGAATCGGAGGCGAGCAGGGCAAAGCCGGTCTGACGCGCAGCCATCACATCGGAATGGTCCCCGTAGATCGAGAGGGCATGCGTGGCAATGGTACGGGCTGCCACGTGGAAGACGGTGGGGGTCAGCTCACCCGCGATCTTGTACATATTGGGGATCATCAGGAGCAGACCCTGGGAAGCGGTGAAGGTGGTGGTGAGTGAACCGGTTTGCAGCGCTCCATGCACTGCGGCGGCAGCGCCGCCCTCGGATTGCATTTCAATGACGGAAGGCACAGTGCCCCATAGGTTCTTGACTCCCTTGGCCATCCAGGCATCGGCGTGCTCGCCCATGCTGGAGGATGGGGTGATGGGATAGATGGCAATGACCTCAGCCAGGCGGTAGGCAATGTTCGCAACCGCTTCGTTCGCATCTATCGTGATTAATTCTCTTTTCATAGTTCTACTCCGTATTCAGGTAATAGGCATTCAGCCTTTTTCTTTAAAGGGATACCCAAAAGATTATAACGCAAAACCTGCCTGATTTAGACCAAGCGTATCTAAAATGGATGGAAAGGTGACGAAACTCACTACAGGTTATTCGGGGGTAAATACCTGCGCGCGAGCGCGAATAGCGCCAAAGTTTTACTGTCCTCAATGGCCAGTTGATCGATCATTTCCAGCACCTTGGCCAGCGGGATGCGGGTGAGGTTAATGAATTCATCATCATCCGGGTTGAGCGGGTCAGGATATAAACCCTGGGCGAAGTAGCTATGCATGTACTCGGTGGCGTAACCCGGCGTCATGTAAAAACCGCCCAGGCTGATCCACGATCGGGCGGACATGCCGATCTCCTCGCGCAGTTCGCGCTGGGCGGTAAGCAGCGGGTCTTCTGCGTCCTCGATCTTACCGGCGGGAAGTTCCAGCAATTCCTTTTTTGAGCCAACACGATACTGGCGTACGAAATACACGTTGCCTTCGTCATCCAGCGGGAGAATGGTAACCGCATCCTGGATGTCGATCAGGTCATAATCCCGCGCCTTGCCATCCGGAAAGGTGAGATTGATGCGTTTAACGGTGAATAACGGCGTGCGGTACTCGTTCGATTCGTGGTTGATGGGATAACTCATGTGTATTCCCTCGGCAGGTGATGGGGATAAGTCAATTGTAGTGCTTTTTCCATTAAATTAAATAGGCTTTCCCGCTTTCAGGAAAGTCTATTGGGATTCAGATTTTTTTACGGTATGTGCAGCACCTGACCGGCTGTTAAGGCAGAACCCTGCTCGAGACCGTTAACGGCGTAAATATCGTACGGGTTAACATCGCCAAAGGCGCAGGCGACCTTGCCGATCGTATCGCCTGACTGCACGGTGTAGTCGGTGGGATGAGCCTTGAGTGAACGTTCACCCGCATAAGAGCTGTTCTGCGGCAGCGTGAGCACAAAACCGGGCACCACGTAGGAATCCAGGTTGAGACCGTTGATCGCCAACAGGTCACCGGCGTTCAGGTTGAAGCGTCGGGCAATGCAGAACGGGAACTCATCCGCCTGGATGGTGTATGTGGCGGGTACCCCCGGGGTGGCAGTGGGATAGGTGGTATCCTCTGGTTCTTCCTGCGGGGCAGGGGCAGGCTGCGTGGCGGCTGGCGCGCTGGTGGGTTCAGGAGCAGTGGTCGCCGGGGCTTTGGTCGCTTCTGAGGTCGCCTTGGCCTTTTCCTGGGGCTGCTGTGCCTGTGCCGTTTGGGTGAGGGCAAGGATATCAACCAGGATCTGGGACTGGGTGGATACCGGGAAGGGGATATCACTTCCAGAGGTGGGGGTGACCCTGGGGCCACGTGTGGCGGAGCGGGTGCATCCGGTGAGCACCAGCAGGGTGATGGTAATGAGGATCAACAGGATGGTGAATTTCTTTTGCATGGCATTACTCCTAATTCTTACTGCCGCGCAACGCTCATCAGCGGACAGTGTCATCGTCTATAATACTATATGCCGATTCGAAGCCGGTGAGTAGCGGGCTTCGTGAATGACAGGCACAGTGTTGATAATTTTAGTTGCAAACTATATGCCAGGATTGACGGAGTGATGGATGAACATTTATTTTTCCTGTTCCATAACCGGCGGCAGAGCTGAAGAAGCAACCTACCAAGCGATCGTTAAAGAGTTGGAGTCTGGCGGGCACGAGGTCCCCACTGCGCACCTGTCCTCACCGCAGGTGATGGAGATGGAGGACGTGGTCGACGCGGTCGAGATCTTCGGGCGTGATATGGCGTGGATCAGGGGATGTGACGCGGTGGTGGCGGAAGTATCCTCCCCGTCGCACGGTGTGGGTTACGAGATCGCCTATGCCCTTTCGTTGGGGAAGCCGGTCTTCTGCTGCCACAAGAACGGAAAACGGGTTTCAAAGATCATCACCGGCAATACCACCCCGGGATTGACCGTGGTCGGGTATGCAACGGACGAAGAGGCGGTCGATGCGGTGCGGCAATTCACCACTCGACTGGAAGATCAGAGTAAGCACACTTGATTCGCGATGAATATAAATAATCTATTAGAGAGTGCCTGTAGACTATTGACTTTTCTGTTTGCTAAAGAATACAATTAAATCATGGAATATAAGGACTATTACAAGATCCTGGGGGTGGAGCGCAAAGCCTCTCAGGATGATATTAAAAAATCGTTTCGCAAGTTGGCGATGAAGTACCATCCGGATCAGAACAGAGACAACAAACAGGCTGAAGAAAAGTTCAAAGAAATTAATGAGGCCTACGAAGTTCTGAGCGATCCCAAGAAGCGCGAACGTTATGACCAGTTGGGTTCTTCCTACGCGCAATGGCAGCAGGGCGGCGGAAACCCGGGTAATTTCAATTGGAACGAATGGTATACAGGCCAGGGTGCCCAGGGTCCACAGAGCGGACAAACAAATCCGCAGGATTTTAGTGACGTCTTCGGTGGTTTTTCCGATTTCTTCAGGGTGATCTTTGGCGGTATGCCAATGGGCGGTAGCTACCAGACCAGGCAAACCCGCCAGACTGGCCGGACGCCCATGAACCAGGCCAACCGTCCCGCAGCCAACTACGAGCAAAAAGTGCAGATCACGGTAGAGGAAGCCTATCACGGTACACAGCGCATCCTGCAGATTGATAACCGACGCATTGAGGTGAAGATACCCGCGGGGTCAAGAAAAGGAACCAAGGTACGCGTGGCAGGGGCTGGTCCGGAGGACGCCTACCGGCAGAAAGCGGATATTTACCTGGTCATTGACATCCTGCCGCATCCGCGGTTCGTGATCAGCGGCTCAGATCTGATCACGGATGTGAAGATCGACCTTTTCACAGCGGTGCTGGGAGGTACGGTCACCGTGCACACGCTCACCGGGGATGTATCGTTGACCATTCCGTCAGGTACGCAGCCTGATCAGAAGTTCCGTCTCAGCGGGCGAGGCATGCCAATATTGAAATCTTCGGGTTCATACGGGAACCTTTACGTGAAGGTAAAGGTTGAGTTGCCGAAGAAATTAACCGATGAACAGCGCAAGCTGTTTGAAACCCTGAAAAAAACGCAACAGCAGTGAGGAAATTTCTATGAAAAAACCCGTTACGATCTTAATCGCACTACTCACGATCGCCGTCCTGGTGTCGTGCCGTTTTGTTCCCGATATAAATTTTGACCTAAACAATTCGCCGACGAGTGCGGCAACGCCCAGACCGCAGGTCACAAACGCTCCACCGGTCATTGTGGATGTGGAAGATATCGCCAACACCGACCTCATCCTGACCAACCTTTATGAACAGGTGAACCCAGGTGTTGTGACGATCATCGCTTACACCAGCGCAGGAGAGGGGAGTGGCTCGGGTTTTGTGTATGACAATACCGGGCATATCATTACGAACTACCATGTGGTCGAAGGTGCCGAGGTATTGGAGGTTGCTTTTGCCAGCGGGTTGAAGGTGTACGCCACGCTGGTCGCGACGGATATTGATTCAGACATCGCCGTGATCAAGGTGGATGTGCCGCAGGAAGAACTGGTACCGTTGCCCCTGGGCGATTCAGATACTTTGAAGGTTGGCCAGATGGTGGTGGCGATCGGCAATCCGTACCGGCTGACGAGCACGATGACACTGGGAATCGTCAGCGCCAAGGGACGCATCCTTGATTCGCTGCGCACAACTGAAGACATGACCTCCTACACGGCTGGTGATCTGATCCAAACCGACGCGGCGATCAACCCCGGCAATTCGGGTGGACCACTGTTGAACCTGGCGGGAGAGGTCATTGGCATCAACCGTGCCATCCGCACCTCGGGAACCACTATCGAAGGGGAGGCAGTAAACAGCGGCATCGGGTACGCCATCTCGATCAATATTGTCAAACGAGTGGTTCCTTTCCTGATCAGTGAGGGCAAGTATGATTACCCGCTGATGGGAATCTCCAGTTCTTCAACCGATCTGACACTCAGCCAATGGAAACTGATCAACGATTCAGTTACCTCCGGTGTGTACGTGATGAGCGTTACTCCAGGCGGACCCGCTGAACAGGCCGGTTTGATCGGCGGCAACCAGACTACCGAGCTGCAGGGCTTTTACTCAGGCGGCGATATCATTGTTGCCGTGGATGGTATTCCGGTAAAAGTGTACGGTGACCTGATCAGCTATATTTTCAAGAACAAATCACCGGGTGATGTGATCACCCTGACCATATTACGCAATGGACAGCAAAAGGAGGTAAATCTGACGCTTGGTTCGCGATAGCAGTTACTGCTAAAACCATAACAATTTAAGAGGAGGTTTCAATGTTCACAGAGTCAAGTCTGCGAAAAATCAAGGATTTTTTCACTGGTGACCCCATCGTTAGCCTTTATCTGAACACCGAGCCCAGCCGGGGGAACGCAGAAACCCATCGTTTACGACTTCGCAACATGATCAAGGACATTTCCCTCAAGCAGGATGCTGAAACGATTGAAAAGTATTTCACTTATTCCTATGATTGGGCCGGCAGGTCGGTGGCAGTATTTTCGTGCGCTCCCGCCGGCTTTTTTCATGCAATCCCGTTGGCTGTACCGGTGAAGGATTTCATCCAGATCGGATCGAAGGCCGCGGTCGATCCCCTGGAGGATCTACTGGAGGAATACAGTCACATGGGTGTGATCCTGGTGGACAAGCAGGGTGCCCGGCTTTTTCATTTCCACCTGGGTGAACTGGTGGAGCAGGAGGGTTACCTGGGAGACCTGGTGAAACAAGTCAAAGATGGCGGGGCTTCATCGGCGCACGGTTTGCGCGGCGGATCGCTGGCTGGGGGGCGAACGGTGAGAGAAACGATTGACCGCAATCAGCGGGAGATCGTAGATATGGCTGTGAAATTCCTGGAACATAAACGGGTGAGACGGATACTCATCGGCGGCACTGATGAGAACGTCTCGCACTTCCGTAATTTCCTGCCGAAATCCATGCAGAGCCTGGTAGTGGGTACTTTTGCCATGGCGATGACCGCCAACACCTCAGAAGTGATGCAAAAAGTACTGCACACTGTGCAGGGTGGGTAAACCGGAGTAACAAAAAATACGCGGCGCTCGTCTGAGCGCCGTGTTTTACTTCATCGCATAGGGAGATCAGGGCAGGTTGCCAATGAACAGCAGCAGGTTGGAGTAGAGTGAATCCAGCGCGGAACGGGATTTTTCAATGCCAGAAAGGGTCAAATTGCTGGAAGCTTCATTGAGTTTTTCTGCAAAACCGGAGAGCACATCAGCTGTCACATTGGTGGACTTCAACTCTTCCAGGTCAGCCTTTGCAAAATTGATCGCCTGCCGGGCGGTGGCAGTATCCTGTTTTTCAATCGCAATCCTGGCGGAACTGACATCGACCAGGAATTTGTAAGCAAGGTTGGACAACTTGACCGCGGCGAGTTCGGCATCCTTATCCACAACAATCGTTCTGTTTGCCTCCAGTTCGGCTTTGGTGAGGTCAAGTTCGGCTTGCGCGTCACTGTACTGTTTGAGAGCCTGGTTATAATCATTGGTCAGGTCAATGATCTTGTTGGCGTCCGCTTCTGCCGCAGCGGTGGCTGAGGCAGATAATTCTGCTATGGCGGCTGTGTCAGCCTGCTTTTGCGGCTGGTACAGGGCAAAGAAGATCGTGGCCAACCCGCCCAGGTAGAAGAGAGCGGCAACGATCACCCAGGGCAGAACTTTTGACCAGAATTTTTTCTTGGGGTGAGGTTCGCCCACCAGTTGCCGGGGGGCAGTGCCAAGAGAAGCTGCCGCGGGTAAGCCTGCGACGTCTTCGACAACGGGTTCGGCGACTTCTGCGGCGGGAATTTCTTCGCCGGTGGTCTCGACCGCACCTTGAACTATGCCTGCTGGGCTCGCATCCGCGGGGATTTCGGCTTCGATCGGTCGGGAAAAATCTGCCTCAGCAACAGGTTCATCGGGTGTCGGGCTTTGCTGCGGGATGTTTTCTTCTTCGGGTTCCATATCATATTCCTTTCCCATTTGTTTTACTTTCCTACCACTAGTATAACCTGCCTCAGCGCGATGTTCAATATCAGCCCTGCTCGACAGATGACAAGCTGTGCAGACAAGCTGTGCAGCGCAGCCTGGGGTCGTATCTGGTTTATAATGCGATATATGGATTCCACCACACCGGAAAACCTGGAGAACCGCCGTATCGCAAAGGATGCGGGCACGGTCATGCTGGCGATTATTCTCGGTCAGGTATTCAGCCTGCTTTCTTCGATGCTGATTACCTGGGCATTCGGTACGGGGGTCTCAAACGAGGCATTCAATGCCTCCAACCGCCTGCCGGATATCCTGTACCAGTTGATCGCCGGCGGTGCGCTGGCATCTGCTTTCATCCCCACCTTTACTACGCTGTTGACCCAGGGGGCGCGTGAAAAAGCCTGGCTGCTCGCCTCTGCTATTGCCAATATCATCACGGTTATCTTCATTGTCCTTGGCGTGCTGATCGCCATCTTCGCCCCCTGGGTGGTACGCAATATCCTCGCGCCCGGTTTTACCGATCCGGTGAAGTTCGCGCTCACAGTTGACCTGGTGCGCATCCAGATGATCGCGCCGGTCATTTTTGGCATCAGCGGGCTGGTGATGGGCATTCTCAATTCACATCGCAGTTTCCTGTGGCCAGCGCTGGCGCCAATGATGTACACGATCGGCAAGATCCTCGGTGTGCTCTTCCTGGCTCCCTCAATGGGGGTGTACGGCCTGGCGGTTGGTGTGGTGGCTGGAGCATTGATGCACGGGCTGATCCAATTGCCCGCGCTGATGCGCCTGCCCGCACGGAAATACACGCCTACGCTGGGTTTGCATCTCCCTGATGTGCGCGAGGTAGCCCGCCTGATGGGACCGCGGGTGCTGGGGGTGGCTTTTGTGCAGCTGAATTTTCTGATCAACACCCGCCTGGCTTCAACAATGCCGCCCGGCAGCGTGACCGCCATTGCCGTGGGGTTTGCCCTGATGATGATCCCGGAGGCGGCGATCGCTCAGGCGATGGCCATTGCAGCACTGCCGGCTTTTTCCGCGCAGGTGGCAGCCGGCAAACTGGAAGCGATGCGTCATTCGTTAGCAGGATTGTTGCGCGGGTTACTGCTGTTGGCGGTACCTGCTTCTTTGGGATTGATCCTGTTGCGTGAACCGCTGGTAACGGTGATCTTCCAGCGCGGACAGTTCGATGCCGCATCCACCCGGCTGGTCGCGTGGGCGCTGCTGTGGTATGCCGCGGGGCTGGTGGGGCACTCCGTGGTGGAGATCGTCTCTCGCGCTTTTTACGCGCTGCACGATACCAAAACACCGGTGATCATCGGTGTAGCGGCGATGAGCCTGAACATTGGGCTGAGCTTCCTCCTGAGTTCCATGTTTATGAGCTGGGGCTGGCTGCCGCACGGCGCCCTGGCGCTGGCGAACTCGATCGCCACATTCCTGGAGATGGGGGCGTTGTTGTTCTTTATGCGCAAGCGGCTATCGGGTTTGGAGGGAAAGCACGTATTGAAGGGGTTGTTGCAGGCACTGATCGCCGGTGGATCAATGGCGCTGGCATTGTGGGGCTGGATCGAGTTTTGTGGAAGGTTGACACTGAGCAGCAATGCTGCCCCTTGGGTGACCGCGCTGGGCGGGATCGCGGCGGGAGTGCTTGTCTATGGATTGGTACTGGTTCTGTTGCGGGTTCCGGAAGTAAAAATGGTGGTTGGCGCAGTAAATAAGCGGCTATTCAAACGGCCGAATTAGTGAGGAGGAAATATGCAGAAAAATTCAGGACAGGAATTCATGGTCAATACGCGCTACGCGAATATCAGCCCTTCGCCACAAAACAGCGGCCAGGTGCCTCAGCCCCCGCTTGAGCTGCCTGTTCCCGAGGGAGAGGTTCTCATCGCGCTGCCGCAGCCATCGGAGGTCTCTGTTCCTCCCATGGACCTGCGCGCAGCGATCGAAGCGCGCCGTACGGTCAGGGCGTACAGCGACACACCGCTTTCATTGGAGGAGCTCGATTATCTTTTATGGGTTTCGCAGGGTGTGAAAAGGGTTTCAAGCCGCCCTTCCACGGCGCGCACGGTACCTTCGGCAGGCGCGCGCCACGCCTTTGAAACTTACATCCTGGTCAACCGGGTGACAGGGCTGGATAGCGGGCTTTACCGCTTCGCTGCCATTGAGAACGGGTTGCTGCGGCTGGATGCGCCGGAGGATATTGCGCAGCAGATTGCGCAAGCCTGCCTGGACCAATCCCAGATCACCAATAGCGCGGCAACCTTTCTCTGGGCGGCGGTAGTGGAGCGTATGTACTGGCGCTACGTGGAACGCGGTTACCGTTACCTGCACCTGGACGCCGGTCACGTGTGCCAAAACCTAGCGCTTGGCGCTGAACAGACCGGTTGCGGGATTTGCCCCATCGCGGCGTTTGATGATGAACAACTCAACGCCACTTTGGGATTGGACGGCGTGGATATGTTCGTGGTCTACCTAGCCAGCGTAGGGAAGAAGAAGGTAAAAGAGTAGTTTTGCGATACTGATCCGGTGACCGGAGAATGCTTCTAAATGACCGGATCAAAGAAAGTTAATTTTCGGAAGAAATTAATATAATGATGCTGTAAAACAGACTCCCGGGGTAGAAGATCCCGGGAGTTGGTCTTTCTTTTATTTTACCTGGCCAGAATGCCGGCCATTTCGATGTAATCTTTTGATAACACCTTTCGGTTGCTGATCACCTCATCGATGAGGACAGGAGTGATCTCGCGTCCGTTGAGGGCGGTCATCACGTTACTTTTGCCATCCAGAAGGAAACGAACAGCATTGAACCCGAAGCGGGTGGCGATGAGGCGGTCAAAGGCGGAGGGTTTACCTCCGCGCTGCACATGCCCCAGGATGGTAACGCGGGTAGTAAAGCCGATATCCATGGCGTCGATCATCACGCCCAGTTCGGCAGTGTGCGGTTCATAACCTTCCGCCACAACAACGATAGCGTGAGTCTTGCCGCGCCGGTAAGCTTCATCAATCGATTTGGCCACTTCCTTTGGCGAGGTTTTCTTTTCGGGAATCAGCACCAGCTCTGCTCCGGTGATGATGCCTGCCTGCACAGCCAGGTAGCCCGATTCACGCCCCATGGTTTCCACCAGGAATGCCCGGTTATGTGAGGAGGCGGTGTCGCGCAGTTTGTCGATGGCATCAACGATGGTGTTCAAAGCGGTATCAACACCGATGCACATGTCAGTGCCGTAGATGTCGTTATCGATGCTGGCCGGCACACCGATCACCCGGATGCCCTGCTGAGCCAGTTTTTGCGCACCGGCGAGTGAACCATCACCACCCGCCACCACCAGTGCGTCCATTTCCACGTTATTGATCTGGCGGATGGCGTCACGCTGACCGGAGGGCTCGCGGAAATCCTTGCTGCGCGCGGTCTGCAGGATGGTGCCGCCGCGCTGCAAGATGCCGCCAACTTCCCGCACACCCAACTCGCGGAATTTGCCGTGGATGAGGCCTTCGTAACCGCCTTCCACACCGAGCACCTGAATGTCATAAGCACTGGCAGTACGGACGACGGCGCGGATGAAAGGATTCATCCCCGGGGCGTCACCACCGGAAGTCATCACACCGATCTTGCGGAGTTTTATGGTTTCTTCGACCATATGGCACCTGTATTGGTTCTAGATATTTTCGACGTGGATGTTATCCCTGCCGACCAGTTCGCTCAACTGGCCGATCAATTCGGTATTAACGTTGGTCGAATCGTTTGGAAAATCGAGCAGATGCCGGTAACCGTGTTCAAACACCAGGAAGCAGAAACGGTCCCGTCCGGGGAAGGAGTTCAACAATCCGTGCACCCGGCGGATGCGCCGCATGTCACGATCCTTCTCGCCGCTCGATTTGATCGTTACAGTGACCAATTTTACTTCGTTTTGGTCGCTCATACGGAACAGGGGAGGCAGCGGTGCCATGATGACTGGGGGTTGCACAAATTCTTTCTGTGAAATTTCCTCCACAGGTTCAGAGTGTTGTGCCATGATTGTCGGGTTGTCAGCGGGCTCTTCCTCTTTTACCGGTGTTTCGACCGGTTGTACATCAGCGGAAGTATCCTCCGGGATGGAGCTGGCAGGTGCTGGTGTCCACGCGGCTTCCTCGGGAGAGGGGGGGGGTTCCTCGTACCCGTTTTCGTATTGCATGTAGCGTGCCGTGTCGATATCGGTCTGCCAGATCGCGCTGTCGGGTGCAGCTGGATCATCCGTGCCGGGTTTTGAGGTTTGGAAAGACTGGATGTCCTGCTCGTTGAGGGGTTTGATCACATCAACCAGCACCTTGGGCTCGGTGGCTTCGGCATCCACCTGTCCATCCACAATGATCACGGATTCCATGCGAACGAGGGCGCCAAACTTCTCCCAAACATTGGGGAAGATGACCAGTTCGATAGCACCCTGCAAATCCTCGATGGTAGCGAAAGCCATCATCTTGTTGGTCTTCTTGGTCATGGTGGTGCGAATGTATGTGACCAGGCCGGCAACTGTGATCTTCTGTTTTTGAGCGGCTTCAGCAAGGTCCTTCGAAAAATGCGTCACCCGCTCGCGAATGACCGGCAGGTAGGGAGAGATGGGATGGTCGGATACATATAACCCGATGAGTTCTTTTTCCCATTCCAGCTGCAGGCGGTGGTCGAGACCCGTATCAGCGGGTAGGCGGATATCCTCCTCTACCCCGGCCACACTGCCAAAGATACTCAACTGGCCGCACTCAGAGGCGCGAAAATGGCTGTTGCTGATGGAGAGCATGGTATCCACTACTTCCAGGATCGACCGGCGCGGACCAAACCCATCCAGCGCGCCCACCTTGATCAGGCATTCAAGGCTGCGTTTTCCAACCTTGTGCAGGTCCACACGGCGGAGGAAGTCATTGAGGTCATGGAATTTGCCGGTTTTGCGGGCTTCCAGGATGAGATTCACGGGAGCTTCTCCAACGTTCTTGACTGCACCAAGGCCAAAGCGGATGGCTGATTTTCCATCGGGAAAATCTTCGATCGAAAAATCCCACAGGCTGTTATTCACGTCAGGCGGAAGTACATCAATGCCCATGGAACGGGCGTCGGCGACGTAGAAGGCCACCTTGGCGGTCTCGCTCTTGGTCACCGAAAGCAGGGCGGTCATGTATTCGACGGTGTAATGGTGTTTCAGGTAGGCAGTTTGCACGGCGATCATGCCGTAATCTGCGGCGTGGCTTTTGTTGAAGCCATAACGGGCGAAGGATTCCCAATCCTCGAAGATCTTGCGGGCTTGCACCTCGTCGATGCCGTTCTTTACTGCACCGGCGACAAATTTCCCCTTGTGCTTTTCAATGGATTCCTTGATCTTCTTGGAGATGGCTTTACGCAAGTCATCTGCTTCAGCCGGTGTATAACCGGCCATTTCCATCACCGCCATCATCAGTTGTTCCTGGTAAACGGCCAGACCGTAGGTCTCCTTGAATACCTTTTCCAGCGTGGGGTGAGCGTAGCTAACCGGTTCTTCGTCATGCATACGCCTGATGTATTGCGGGATGAACTCCATGGGACCCGGACGGAATAGCGCGACCATGGCAATGATGTTGGAGAGATCACGCGGTTTCATCTGCTGGATGTAGCGCGTCATGCCGGTGCCTTCCAGTTGGAACAGACCGGCTGTGTGTCCGCGGCTGATGAACTCGAAAGTATCGGGATCATCCAACGGGATGTTATGCAGGTTTAGTTCAATCGTATGCCGCTGGCTGATCAGATCACACGCAGTGTGCATCACCGTCAGGGTGGAGAGACCGAGGAAGTCCACTTTGAGCAAGCCCAGTTTGGTGATGTTGCTCATCTCAAACTGGGTGACCGACTTGATGGGTGAATCTTCGGAGTTGCTGGTGGGTCGGTGCAGCGGGAGGTATTCCAGCAGCGGTACATCAGTGATCACCACACCGGCGGCGTGCGTGCCGGCGTTGCGCGCAACCCCCTCCATGTGATTGGCAGTATCGATCAGTTCCTTAATATAGCCGCCTTCATCGTACACGGCTTTGAATTCAGGCGCTTTCTCAAGCGCGTTGGCGATGGTGACCTGTTCATCGGGGATCATCGCCGGGACGGATTTGGAGATGCGGTCCACCTCGGAGAGGGGAATGTCCATTACCCGACCGACATCACGTATGGCGGCGCGCGCTCCCAGGGTGCCGAAGGTGATGATCTGCGCCACCTTATCGCTGCCGTAGCGTTCAGCGCAGTATTGCAGCATTTCCGAGCGCCTGTCATCCTGGAAGTCAAGATCGATATCCGGCATTTCGATGCGCGCGGGGTTGAGGAAGCGCTCAAAGAGCAGTTTATGACTAAGCGGCTCGATCAGGGTGATGTTCAACGAGTACGCCACGATCGATCCGGCACCTGAACCGCGTGTGTTGTACCAGATACAGCGGTCGGTTGCGTAGCGGCATAGATCCCAAACGATCAGGAAGTAGGCGTCGAAGCCCATGTCGTGGATTATCTTCAACTCATAATCAAGGCGCTGCCTGACCTCGGGGTCATTGGCGCGGCTGCCATATTTCCGGGTGATGCCTTCTTCGCACAATTTGCGCAGGTAGGTTTCAGTGGTGTAACCCTCTGGCACCTCAAAGAGCGGCAGGTGATAGCCTTTCTTAATGAGGTCCACGTTGCAACGCTCGGCGATCTCCAGGGTGTTGCTGAGGGCCAGAGGGTGATCGGGAAAGAGGTTGGCCATCTCCTGGGGGCTGCGCATGTAGAAGGTATTGGAGCCCATCTTCATGCGGTTGGGGTCAGAGAGCAGGGAGCCGGTCTGGATGGCGAGCATGATATCCTGCAGGCGGGCGTCCTCCTGGTTGATATAGTGCGCGTCGTTGGTGGCAACGTACCTGAGGTTGTAGCGCTTGCTCAGTTCGAGCAGGGTGCGGTTGAGATCCGGCAGCTCACGGATGGGGTGATTCTGAAGCTCAATGAAAAAATTATCCGCGCCAAAAGTCTCGATATACCATTCAAGAATACGCTGCCCGGCTTCAACGCCCTTGTTGAGGATGGTGCGAGGGACCTCGCCGGACATGCAGGAAGTGGTGGCGATGATCCCCTCGCTGTGGGCGCGCAAGAAATCATGATCGACGCGCGGGTAATAATAAAATCCTTCCAGTTGGGCGGCGCTGGCGATCTTGAGCAGGTTTTTGTAACCGGTCATGTTTTCAGCGAGCAGCACCAGGTGGTAAGAGTGTTTGTCTTTCTGGGGATCGCGGTCATTCATCCCGCGTGCGGCCACATAGGTTTCAACCCCGATGATGGGTTTAATACCCGCATCAACCGCCGCCTTGAAGAAATCGATCACGCCGAACATGGTGCCGTGATCGGTGATGGCCACCGAGTTCATGCCCAGTTCCTTCACGCGCTTGATCAGCTTTTTGATATTGCTGAAGCCGTCGAGCAGCGAGTATTCTGTATGAACATGCAGGTGGGCGAAAGACATCTACCGGTAACCCTCTCTCGATAATAGTAAAAATATTATAGCATGCGGATAATGCCGGTTTCTTAAGATTGGCTTTCCCCCCTTCAATTTTAAGAAAAATCATGTCAGTAAGTCTGCAATACCCTGAAACGGGCTTCATATCCCCCGCGTTTATTAAGATAACCCGTCAACCTTAAGACAGAGCGATCTGGTTAGAGATAAGCCGGAATGTCAGCCGGTTTCACACTAAGATCTTGGATTGTGACGGCTATGGATGCAAAATCCTTGAAGGTAAGGTCGGTCAAGGTGAGTGCACGGTTCTTTTTAAACCTGTCAAACAGCTCCAGGTAACTGGCCTGGATGCAGGCTTCCCAATTCAGTGCGAGGACGCGCGCAGCAGCCTGGATGGCAGCACTGTCCGTGCCTTCGATCTCGGAGAAATTCCCGTAGGGCAATTCGTCCAGTGTGATCTCCAGGTCATTGTAGCGGTAAGCGGCCCGGTATTTTTCGTAGATCACGGTCTGAATGTAACCCAGTCCGGTGAGGATGGCCTGCGCATTCTCGATGTCGCTAACCTCCACCTCGTATTCTGCACGCACGCGCACACCATCCTCCAGGCTGGTAGGGCCTTTGAAAGTGAGGATGCATTTTTGATCCTGACGCAGGCGCAGCGCACGACCGGTTTTGGAGAGCGACAGGTCTGGCGTGTCGAAGCGGTAATTGATCTCCCGCGTGCGCGCCTGTACCTGTAGCGCTCCCAGCGCGATCAACCTCTCCCTGAGGGCGGCGAGGTTGTTAATGTAGAATTTCACTTCCTTTTCAATGGATTCATGGTTCATCGGGGGTTTCCTCCTCCATATGACCGGTCATGGCGGTTTGCCCGCGCATGAAGGGTTCCAAAAGCCAGGCACAGATCCACACAAAACCAAGCAATAATACGGAAAGCACCACCGGGAAAAGATGAGACCCAAAGGGCTGAGGATTGCGGGTGAGGATCAGGCGGTCCAGCCAGAACCAGGCAAAGATCAACGCTGCCAGCACCTGACTTAAACGGGGAGAGAAGTTCAGGCGAGCCCATAATCCGGCGGCAGCTGCCAGGCTGGCCAGGATGATGAAAGCGTTCTTGAACACCACGTAAACCGGATGGGGAAAATAACCGGCAGCCAGGATCCAGTTCCAGGATTGCAACAACTGGATGATCCCGGCGAGGCTGATCAGGAAAACCACCACGAATAACGCGGCGAGGATATGCAGCAAAAAGGGTGGACGTTTGTTCATGGCAGACGGATCCCGTGGATTGGATTATAGCATGCCGGGTTTGCGGAGATGAGGTTTGCGGAGATGAAAACTTGACAGGCATTCAAAGTCGGATATACTGACAAAAACTCTGTATTGCAATGACTCTAGGGGAAGGCAGGCGCGTATGAAACACTCCACCTGGGATATCCTGGCCATCATTATCACCGCCGCGGCGCTGATCTGCCTGGTACTGGTACTGATCATTTATGCCAACCCGGATTCCGGCCTCAATCCATTCCCGTTTCCCACCATACCGCCGACCATCGTGGTACCCAGCCCGACACCGACCCTGTTGCAGCTGCCTCCCACGTGGACGCCGACCCCGCGCAGCGAGGCAACCCGTATTCCAACCAGCACCCCGCTGCCCACGCTTACGCCGCTGGTGCTGACCCCGGGCGGGTAGACGACCCGTTTGTACGAAAAATCAGATCCTGATAAGGTGAGAAGAATCCCATGACCGAAGCCATTACGCGAGAGGTGTTTGACCACCTGGTGAACCTGGCTGCTTTGCAGCTCAGCGAAGAACAGGCGGAATATCTGCGCAAGCAGCTTAACAACCAGTTGAAAGCCATCAATGAACTGGCAGCGATCCCGATCGACGCAGATGTTCCGATAAGTTTACACGGCGTACCCTTTGAAGCTGCCGCAAGCGCCAAGCCGCGCGAGGATGTGTGGCAGAAATACGAGGATGCCGCCGAGATTCTCAAACAGGCGCCGCAGATCGAAGACGGGTACATCGTGGTGCCCGATATTCCCCATACTGAGTTAAAGTAGGCCGCATGGAACCCTGTGATCTTAACGCACTAGACCTGACACTATTGCTGCGGAAGAAGGAAATCTCCGCGGTGGAAATCGTTGATTCCTGTCTCAAACGCGTGGCGGACGTCGATGGACGCCCCGGCGCACTCGAGAGCGGCGACCTGACCGCCCGGGATAAGGAAAAGGTACACGCCTTCATCACCCTGACGGATAAATATGCGCGTGCGCAGGCAGCACAGATCGACCGTGCGATCAATGCCGGTGAAGACCCCGGTGCACTCGCCGGTGTACCCTTCACCGTGAAAGACATCTTCTGTGTGAAGGACACGCCCTCCACAGCCGCATCGAAGATCCTGGCCAACTTTGTGGCGCCATATACTGCCACACCGGTCAAACGGATGCAGGAGGCCGGCGCGATCATGCTCGGCAAGGTCAACCTGGATGAGTTTACCTACGGCTCTTCCAACGAATCGTCAGCCTATCAACCCAGCCCGCGCAATCCCTGGAAGACAGACCGGGTCCCGGGAGGATCATCGGGCGGCAGCACAGCGAGCGTGGCAGCCGGTGAGGCACCGTTATCTCTGGGCACTGATACCGCCGGATCCATCCGTCAGCCCGCGGCGTTTTGCGGTGTGGTGGGTGTCAAGCCCACTTACGGGAGGGTTTCACGCTACGGATTGATCGCTTTTGCCTCGTCGCTGGATTGCCCCGGACCGGTGGCGCGCAGCGTGAAGGACGCCGCTGCCATGCTGCAGGTGATCGCCGGAGCGGACGCACACGATGCCACAGCCACCCCGCTGCCCGTACCGGATTACCTGGCGGGCATTGAAGACGGGGTCAAGGGCATGCGCATCGGACTATCACCGGATTACTTCCGCATCACCTACCCTGATCCAGTCACTGGTGAATTGTTGAGCCAAGCGTTGCCAACAGAGATCGAGCTGGCAGTGCGCCAGGTAGCAGAAAAACTGGCGTCGCTGGGGGCAGAGATCATTGAAGATGTGCCAATGGCCAATACGCGCTTCGGCATTCCGGCTTATTTTGTTATCAGCCGGGTCGAAGCCGCTTCCAACCTGCACCGTTATGACGGCGTGAAGTACGGTCATCGCAGCAATGTATCCACCAGCGATCTCAAGGCGATGTACAAGCACACCCGCCACGAGGGCTTTGGTCTGCAACCAAAGCTGCGCATCCTGATGGGAATGTACGTCAGCGCGGCGCAGTACAGCGAACAATATTACAGGCGCGCCCTGCAGGTGCGCACGCTGATCCGCCGAGACTTCGAGGCAGCTTTCGATCCGCAAGGGAAATGCCGCCTGGACGCACTGCTCACCCCCACCACCCCCACCACCGCTTTTGAAATGGCAGCGGTTTACGGGGATTCGGTGCTGATGCAGTATGCTGATCAACTCACCGTGCCGGCCAATCACGCCGGCGTTCCGGGGCTCTCGCTCCCCGGCGGACTGGATGCGCAAGGATTGCCCATCGGTATTCAATTGTTGGGCGGAGATTACACAGAGAAAACGCTCTTCCGCATCGGGCGGGCGTATGAAAAGGCGACGGAGAACGAGGAATGGCGCAAGGCCAAGCCGCAGGTACTTCGGGAGGCAGCATGACAGATTACGAGGCCGTCATCGGGCTGGAAACACACATCCAACTGAACACCACCACCAAGGTTTTCTGCTCCTGCAAAGCCGATTCGTGGTTCGATCCTCCCAATTCCAACATCTGCCCGGTGTGTTGCGGACTGCCGGGGGTGCTGCCGGTGCTGAACAAAGCCGTGGTGGAAAAAGGTGTGCTGCTGGCGCACGCCATGAACGCTGAGATCCGCCCGCTGTCCTTCTTTGACCGCAAGAATTATTTCTACCCCGACCTGCCCAAGGGTTACCAGATCTCGCAATTCGATCAGTCGCTAGCCAGGGGCGGTTATCTGGATCTACCGGTGCCGGCATCTGCTTCACCGAATAATACCCCTTATACCCGCCGGGTAACGATCTGGAAACTGCACATTGAAGAGGACGCCGGCAAGACAAAGGTCGGTAACAAGCAACGCTTCATTGACTTCAACCGCTGCGGTGTGCCACTGGTGGAAATGGTGACCGGACCTGACCTGCGTACGGCAGATGAGGCGGCGCAGTACCTGATGCGCCTGCGCCAGCTGCTGCGCTGGATCGGCATCTCCGAAGCGGATATGGAAAAGGCACATCTAAGGTGCGATGCCAACGTCTCCATCCGCGTGAAGGGCGAGACGCATCTCAACCCCAAGACGGAGATCAAGAACGTGAACTCGATCGACGCGGTGCGCGAGGCCATCGCGCATGAGATCGAGCGCCAGATCCGCGAGGTGGAGGCGGGCAACCGAATTGAGGCATGGACACTGGAGTGGGACGAGGATTCCGGGACGCTCAAGAAAATGCGCTCCAAGGAGACCGAAGCGGATTACCGCTACTTCCGCGAACCCGACCTGCTGCCGATCCGCCTGGGCGAGGAATGGAAGAATGAGATCCTGGCGGACTTCCCCGAGCTGCCGCTGGCAAGGCGTACGCGCTTTGTGGAGCAGTACAAGCTGCCGGATTACGACGCTGACATCCTTACCTCCGAGCGCAAGTTATCTGATTATTACGAGAACACAGTCAGGGCTTACGGTGGGGACCCCAAGAAGGTCTCCAACTGGCTGATGAACGATGTGCTGCGCATGATCAATGACCAGGGGCTGAACCCGGAAGAGATGAAGCTTAACCCGGCAGCGCTGGCGGAAATCTTGATACTGGTGGACAAGGGCACGATCAACATCAACACCGGCAAGAGCCTGCTGCAAAAGGTGCAGGACAGCGGAAAGGCCCCCGCGAAGATCGTGGCAGATGAGGGGCTGGGGCTGGTGAGCGATGATAGCGCCATCCGAATGGTATGCGAAGAGGTGCTGGCGGAAGCGCCCAACGAGGTAGCAGCTTACAAGGGTGGCAAGGTCACACTGATCGGCTGGTTCGT
>AMWB02150418.1_pt7 | contig 19610 bp, 17 predicted proteins | sample 200311 | NCBI WGS metagenome assembly AMWB02 (sample SAMN02737377, study PRJNA173069) | bioreactor metagenome | biome: anode biofilm in microbial fuel cells | place: USA: California | collected 2010-12-16 | reverse complement strand
AGCGGGCCGGGGACCCTTGTCCTCGCCGCCGTACCGGAATTCATAGCCGTTGCGCTTGCCGCAGATGGGGCACGTGAGTGTCAGTGACATAGCCAAACCTCCTTATCACGAAAGGCTGCGGGTGAAGGTGGTCCCCAGCCGTTTTTCGTCTCTGTTTAATGATCGACCGTTAATTGTCCGGGGTATAGCTCACCAGCGCGGCCGTCTCGCCCATCAGACGATGCTTTTCGTACCGGCGCAGATTGAACGGCTTGAGCATGTCCGGGCAGTTGCCGGTGGCGATGAACTGCGCCAGATATCTGCCCGCGGACGAACAGGACTTGAAGCCGAAATAGCCCCAGCCGCAGTCCATGTAAAATCCGTCGATGGGATCGTTGCCGTCCATGATCGGGGCCATGTCGGGGGTCATGTCGGCCAGGCCGCCCCAGATGCGCATGAATTTGACGCCTCTGAGGCAGGGCAGGAATTCGGAAAGCGCCTGGGCCTGATGCTTGATGTAGTAGGCCGTGGTCAGGGTGGTATAGTTGGGCCAGGGGTCCATATGGGCGCCGGTGGCGATTTCGCCTTTGAGGGTCTGGTTCGCGTAGGCGTGATAGGCGCCCGACGAGACGACATGGTTCAGAAGCGGCTTGAGGGGCTGGGTGACCATCGCCTGGATCGTCAGCACGCTGATCGGCAGCTTGATGCCCAGCATCTTATGAATGATGCCGGCGGAATACCCGCCCGCGGATACCAGCACCCGGGGAGTGTGGATCTTGCCGCGGCTCGTCTCGATGCCGGTGATTTTGCCGTTTTCGGTGTTGATCGCCGTGGCCTCGGTCTGCTGGTGGATCTCGACGCCCAGCTTGACGGCCCCCTTGGCCAGGCCCCAGACGACGGCGTCGTGGCGGACGATACCGCCGGGCGGATGATACATGGCGCCGTGGATCGGATAGGTGATATCGTTGGAGATATTGAGGGCCGGAACCATCTCCTTGATCTGCTTGGCGTCGAGCAGATGGCTTTCCACCCCGTGAAACTGGGCCGTCGCGACATTCATCCGGGCCGCGTTCATGGCGGCTTCGCTGTGCATCAGGTTCAGGTTGCCGCAGTTGTTGAACATGAGGTTGAAATCGAGGTCCCGGGTCAGCACCGGCCAGAGATCGAGGGCCTCCTTATACAGCGGGACGTTGATCTGCGTCCGCTGATTTGCCCGGACGATCGCGGTGTTGCGGCCGGCGCCGCCGAAGCCGATATACTTCTTCTCGATGACGGCGACATTTTTCATGCCCTGTTCCTTGGCCAGAAAATATGCCGTCGCCAGGCCATGCAAACCTCCGCCGATAATCACCGCATCGTAGCTCGATTTCAGGCGGGTTTTGTTCCCCCATAGGGGTTTGTGCTTGCCAAACATAGGTTCCCCCTTGCTCGTTGATAAATCTTTCCGTGAATGCCGCTCTCGAGTTGTTGAAAAATTTCCCCGCGCCAGCGTCTTTTCGGGATATCATCGGAAACTCAAAGCAACAAACATGCCAGATATGTTGACGGCGCCCTTCTGGGCCCCGGTTGCATAAGGCCGGAATAACGTACCGATATAACTTGATTACCACACAACCGCATCCGCTTGCCGAACCTTTTCAGGCCTGCGGGATCGCGGCTGAAATGAAAAATATTTTTCACCTTCCGCAAAAAATACATCCATGTGAAAAATATTTTCCGGTATCGACATCCTCTCTCCTCTTGCGAATCGCACTGGTGGGCCGGGCCTCGTCTGGACAGACCGAATGTCTGAAAGTGGAACCGCATGATTCCTTCTATCCTAAATGTAATGAATCATGTCAAGGAAAAAAGATTAAAATGAAATCAGGTCGATCATTCATTTTAAAAACAAGATAACAAGATATTGACTTTATGATAGTTATATCCTAAACAGGAAGGAAATATAGAATGTAATAATTCTTTCACCAAGCCATGGACATAACCGTATGGATATCAGAAGGATGCAACAATGAAGCCCCGTCTGCCGAATCCGGTCATCAGGAACATTACCGAACACATGGACGCCCTTACGCCCAAGGCGCGGATGCTGGGGGACTATATTATCCAGAATCCGCGGAAGGCCGTTTTCATGACGACCAAGGAGCTGTCGGAGGCTTGCCGGGTCAGCGAGGCGACCGTCGTGCGGTTCGTCGGCAAACTGGGATATGCCGGCTACGGAGAGTTCCTTCAGGCGCTCAGGGACGATGTCGACACCGGCCTGAGCCTCCCCGACCGGGTGGATCTGCCGGGAATGAAGGATGCCGGCACCGACCATCTCCACCGGGTGCTGATCGAGGAGATCAACAACCTCAGGCACCTTTACGAATCCGCCGACAGAGCGGCGATCGCCTTGTTTGTCGAAGCGCTCGCCGCCCGTTCTCCGGTATATGTCATCGGATCCCGGATCTCCTACACCTTTGCCTATTATCTGGGATGGTCGCTCACCAAGGTCCGCAAAGGGGTGCATATCCTCAAGGGAAGCGACAGCACCGCCATCGACAGCCTCTCGGGCGCCGGCGAAGACGCTCTGGTGGTCATCATCGCCACCTCCCGCTATCCCAACGAATTGATCAAGCTGGCCAGGGTTTCCCGGCGCCTTCACCAGACCCTTCTGCTCATCACCGACAGCAAGCTCTGCCCGTTGATCCAGTTCGCCGACCAAACGATCATCGCGCCGTCGAGATCGATTCCCCTCATCGGATATTCGGCGGCGATCTCCAGCATCATCAACTGCCTGATCCTCGAATTGGCCAGCCGCCATGACGCCGGGATCAAACAGCACCAGGAGCGTCTCGAACAGACCTATCTTGAAAACGACATCCTCTTCAACCCCCACACCCACGAACCCCGGATGTAAGGCCGGTGGAAAACCGGGACTCCGTTCCAGATCATTCCGCCCGGACAAAGACGGCCTTCACCCCCGCCATGAAATCGGCGTCGATCCTCTGGAGGAAGGTCTGCCAGTCGAGACCGTACCGGTAAAACGCCATGGATGAAAGCTTCTTGGTGATGATGGCGTTCCGGTAGGTCTGCAGCTCAGGGGTGTTCAGGGTGTCCATGATCCTCTCTTTTCCGAGCCGCTGGATCAGAATGGACGGAATGTAGTGCTCCATAATCTGCCAGACCAGGGCGTCGTCTGCCAGGATGTCGGCGATCCTCTCTTCGATAACGGCCTGGAGGGCGAAGATCTGTTCGCTCGTGCGTTCCGAAAGGTCGAACAGCGGCACCGACGGGTCGGCGTCGTGGATGTGGATGAGAATGTTTGTCTCCGCGCGGGCGTAGGTGTCCACCAGCCCCATGATGTCCCGGATGAGCGCCCAACGCGTTTCGGCATCGTATAGGAGATTCGCCTCGTAGTCGTCCCCGAACAGAAATGCGGTCAGAACCTCGGCGATGGCGCTCGAGAACACGCCGCCCTTGTTGGCCGTGGTGTCCTTGATCTGCCGGATGTCCGTGGTTGTGGCGATGGTGCGCCTCGCAGCGTCGTCAAAAAAGACGTTGGCGCCTTCGACAATGAACTGCAGCTCCTTGAACAGGGCGAGAAAATTCCTGACGTTTCCCCGGTGCACGGTGTCCTTGAAGCCGCCGCAGGGGATGAAGGCCCGGATGTCGGCCTGGCGGATGAACCGTCGGTTGCCGGGGTCCGCAAGGAACATCCGGTGGAACATGGCGCCGTCCTCCACCAGGGTGCCGTCGGGAAGCGGAATGTTTTTGGCCGTGATCGGCACCCGGAAACCCCGGGGGCCGATCTTTTCCGCGGGAAAGGCCAGGGAATTGGCCCGGGGGGATGAATGGCGCATGAAGGCGATCTTCATCAATTCCTTTCGATCGAGTCCATCGGGATCGAAGAGGATCGAACCGCCGTCGATCACCAGGCAGATCCTGCCCCTGTAACACTGGATCTCGTTGGCACCCAGGTCGCCGTCGGGGCCGCCGGTCATCATCAGATTGAGGGTTTCTTCCTTTTGGCCGTAATGGGCGATCAGGGTCCTGAAGGCGCCCATGACGCCGGTGGTGGTCATGCCGCTCGCGACGATTCTGCCGCCGATCATTTCGTGGATCAGGTCCATATCATGGGTGACGGCAACGGATTTGCCGTTGATCTGCAGCGCGGTCCCCTTCTCCTTTCCGTCGATGAGGCCGAAGAGGTCGCCGCCGTCGAGCAGCCCGTAGGTGTCGTGGGGAATGCCGATGCTCTTGCCCGTGGTCAGGGTGCGCCAGTATGGGTACCCCCGGTCCCGGGCATGACAGGCAACCGCATCCATGAGCGGCGCCGTTCCTTCGTCGGGACCGAAAAATACCATTTCGTGCCTGCCGTCATCGTCGATGATGGCCGCATCCCCCAGCATCAGGTCGAGGATGCCTTCCGTGTAGTCATACAGGGCGTCCATACCGTGTTGGGCATAGATGGCATGGGGCACCACCACGCCCTTGGAGCCGCTCTCACCGATATCCTTGTGCTTCAGCCGCTGGGCCTTGGGCCCCAGGGCATAGTTGAGCAACACGGCGTTGTCGATCTCGATGGGATAGTTGGTTGGCGAGACGCGGATGAGCCTGAGCCCGCCCCTGGCGATGTCCGCGGCCCTCAGGTGCGTGCCGCAGGCATAATGGCCGTTCACATAGAAAATGCCGTACACGAACTGGTCAAACACCAGAGGATCGAGAATGCGGTTGTCGAACCGGAAGGCATAGGAGCGTTTCTCGGTTTTGTAAAAATTGGTTTTCAGGGTGCATGCGACCAGCTTGAACATGAACCTGAAAATGTCGTCGCTTCGCCAGGCGTCCATGAACCGGGATGCGATGATCTTGTTGAACGCCTCGAATTTCCGATCCATCTCCGCCGGGGTGATCCGGTTCCGGACGCCGGGTTTGAACCGCCGTTCGAAAAGATCGTAGAGGATTTTGACGAGATCCGGATTCTCGAGGACGGTCTCCAGAATGAGCTGTGCGATGTAGGTAGACTTGTTGGCGCCGTGAATCCGTCCGGCGAAGGCATCCCGGTGGTCCTTGGTATCCAGGCTCCTCAGAATCTCCCGGTCGGCGACATTGTCCCGCTCCTTGAAGATGAACATGTGGGTGAAGTCGACGGCATTGCCGGCAAAGAGCATTTCATTGAAGGTCAGGCTTCCCGATACATACAGGTCGGTGACCCGGCTCACGGCGAACGACAGATAGGCGCAGAGATCGGCGACAAGCGCCGCCTCCCGTCGCCTGGAAAGCTCGCCCAGGGCATAGAGGGAACAGATCGAGGACGGCACCGGCGATTTTCCCCAGTAGGGCTCCCAGTAAGCCCGGTTGAGCACCAGCCCGTGGTCTTCAAACAATCTCCGAAGCACGGGAAGCTGGGGAGAGGCGAAATCACTGTTGAACATCAGGCGGGTCTCACCGGTCTCGGGCAGGTTGAAAACCTCGATCAGCGGGATGACCGAACGGTCCGCGGCCGCAAGAAATCTTTCGTACCGCTCCCGGGTAGGCTCGGGGGTCGCCTTGTAATCCCCCGCCAGGGTGAAGAGGAACCGGGACGCGCCAAACGCCTCCCGGTTGTAATCCCGAACCGTCTCCGGCCGGATGATATAGGTATAGTAGTGGCTTTTTGGGCTGTAATAATACTCGCGGCGGTGGCCGGAGATCAGGTCTTCCAGGATCTTTTCCATACTGTCCCGGGTCTCCTCGGTGGCGATCCTGACCCGCTGGACATTGTTTTCGCGGTGGAGGTCGAAATCGACATGGGCGACCCGGCCCACGAGAACCCCCTTGCCGTCCTTGAACGTGATGCTGGTGGCGATCGACGACAACATCTGCTTGAGGTCGTCTTTCCGGATGTTTTCGAAGAAATAATTGGGCAGCCCCAGATCCTCCAGAAGAATCCCCGCCGCCATGTTGATACAGCCTGCGGTGAGAAGCCCCTCGGACGAGAGATCGATGACGGCCTCGTAGAGGGCGCTGGGGTCGAGGTTGACGCTCTTGGCCTTGTTGATGATGGCGGTGCCCTTGGAAACAGCGGGGGTCATGCCGGCTTGGTTGTCCATGATTCTCCTTAAGCGTAGTGCGGCGTTTCCCATGGTCTCCGGTGCCGGGTCAACCGCCGGCCACCGGACCGATGAGATAAATCTCGGCTTCTTCGGTCAGGGGTTCATCGAGGCCGTGCTTCCGTCCGTTCACAAAGGCCAGGACCACGAGGATCGGCGGGACGCCGATGCCGGTCGCCAACTTTCGGACGGTCGTCGGCGCCGCCGTTTCCACCCGCGCCCGGCGGGGAAGATTGTCGACGATCCCCCGGATGCTCCCGGCAATGTGAATCGTGAAGTTCATGTCAAGACTGCCGGACGGATCGCCGGCAGGCCCAATCGGCCATGGTGTCGGCCGCATCGGCCAGTCCGAACCGCCGGAGGGTCTCGGCGGTGGGGATGCCGTTTGCATCCCAGCCGCGGAGCGCGTAATATTCATCCAGCAGAATGTCGACTTCCTCCCGGGTGATGCAGTGGCCCTCGTTGGGCCCGTCGGGGACGGGTTCAGTCATGAACCGCTCGGGCGGATAATCGAAGGCCCTTCCAAAGCCGGGAATTTCACGGGCCGAGATGGACCGGGTGAGCTGCCAGACCTTTTCCGACACCGCCAGCAGCTCCCGCCAGCTCATCCGGCGGCCGGTGACCTTCTCGAAGAGGCGTTCGTAGTGCTCGGGCTCGAACCCCAGCTCCATGTACTGGAGGCGGCAGATGCCCAGGAGATCGAACAGCGGCCGCGTATGCTGGCTGTCGACGACATATCGGGCACGGCCGTGGGGCGTGGATTTGGGCATCTTTTCGCCGCCGCCGCCGGAGGCGATCAGATCGTGGACATTGGCGGCGGTACCGGCAAGATCGTGGCCGAGAACCCAGGCCCGCGCGTGGTGGGCGCCGATGTCGGAGGTCATGTAGGCGAGCATCATTCCCGGTGCGTTGCGGCACTCGTATCCGCTCCACTCGAGGCCCTTGACCTGGATCGCGAAGGATTCCGAACCCCGTCCGGTCTTTCGGGCGGCGGCCCGAACGCCCTGGGCCAGGAGGTCGCCGATGCCCGCGCGGCGGGCGATCTGCTCGAGGAGGTAGACCACCGAGGCCAGGTCGCCGAACTTAACGTCGCGCCCGACGACCGCCCGGTCCAGGATGCCCTTTTCAAAGCACTCGATCGCCCATGAACAGACCACCCCGGCGCTGATGGTATCGACGCCCAGCTCGTCGCAGACGTAGTTGGCGTACCCCACCTCGGCGATATCCCCCAGCATGCAGTTGCTGCCCAGCAGGGCGATCGTCTCGAATTCCGGGCCCTCCACGTAGACATCGCCCAGACCCGTCCGGGCCTTGCCGTATTTTCCGCACGGGGTCGGGCAGCAGTAACAGCCCTTGTCGGTGATCTTGAGCTCGCGCAGGATGGCCTGGCCGTTGATATCGGGATGCCGGTCCCAGTACGAGGTGCTGAAATTCCGGGTGGGAAAGGCGCCCACGCGGTTGATCCAGTCGGTGATGCCGGCGGTCCCCTCGGGCGTCCAGCCCGTGAAGCCGGGTTTGGCCCTGACGGCCTGGTAGGCTCTTTTCCCCTCTTCGTAAACACCGCTTGCGTCCTTGACCGGAATATCGCCGGTGCCCCTGACGGCGATGGCCTTGACGTTCTTCGATCCCAATACCGCGCCGATGCCGACCCGGCCGGCCTGACGGCCGAAGTCATGGGTGATGCAGGCAAAGACGACACCGTTTTCACCGGCCGGCCCGATGGTGAGAATCTGGTAGTCTTCGCCCAGATCTTCCTTGAGCCTCGCCTCGGCGCTCAGGGATCCCATGCCCCAGTAGCCGCCTGCGGGCCGTATCTCGACGCGGTCGTCGTCGATGACCAGAAGGCTGGGCGCCGGGGCCCTGCCGGCCAGGACGAGCATGTCGTATCCGGCGTACTTGAAGGCCGGCCCGAAATGGCCGCCCATGTTGCTGTCGCCGTAGCCGCCGCTGGCCGGTGATTTACAGCCGAAATGGGTCTTTCCCGACGCCGGCAGGAAGTGTCCGCTTAACGGGCCCGAGGCCATCACGAAGAGGTTCTCGGGCCCCAACGGGTCGGCGCCGGGCGGAAGTTCGTCGAAGAGCGTTTTGGCCACGAACCCCCGGCCGCCGATGAAGTCTTCGGCAAGAGTTGAAGGCAGGGGCGCTTTTTCCACCCGGCCGTCGGTCAGATGAACCCGCAACACCGTTCCCGCATATCCGTTCAACATCGCTGTATCTCCTTTTATTTACGCATCGACCAAGGCCAGCGCGTCCCTGGGGCAGATCTCCACGCATTCCCCGCAAAGCGTGCATTTTATGGGAGCATCCACGGTCGGATGGGTGAACATCACCCCGTGCGGGCAGGCGTCCACGCATGCGTAGCAGGCAATGCAGGCATCTTCATCCACTCGCCAGACGCCCTTCTCTTCCCGAATGGCGTCCGTCGGACAGACCTCGGCGCATGCACCGCACTGGTCGCAAAGAGAGATCGCATAGGTGCCGGGCGCGGGGAATTGCCCCCGGATGGTCAGCGCGGCCAGCGCGGGGTTGACCCTGCCGTAATTGGCAAGCGCGCAGGCCAGGCGGCAGGTGGTACAGCCGGAGCATCGGCTTGGTATTGCCTTCAGTTTCATTCTGCTTTCCGCCTTCCTTATTCTATTCCACGAACAATATATTCTGAATATATTTAAAATATACAGAGCTCATTCGTTTGCGGATGTCAAGGAAAAAATCACTGTTTGTTTACTTTATCCTTGACATCCGTAAGGAATTATATTTTGTATATTCACAATATATCGGAAATATATTTCGATTATACGTCATTCAGGACCCCGGAATGAATATGACACTCAAAAAGACAGCCGCGACCGGCCCGCTCAACGAAATCGCCTATCAACAGATCAAAAACATGATCGTCACCGTGAAACTGCGTCCCGGGCAGCAGGTGGATGAGAGCGAACTCGCCGCCGGACTCGCCATCGGACGGACGCCGATTCGCGAGGCCCTGTTTCGCCTGGCCGCGGAAGAGCTGCTTCAGGTGCGCCCGGGGCGGGGGTTTTTTGTCCGGGATGTGACCCTGAGCGATCTGAAGGATCTTTTCGAAGCGCTTCTGATTTTCGAGCGGTCGGCCGCGGCCCTGGCCGCCCGGAGAATCACCCGGGAGCAGATCCAGAACCTTGAAGAGATCAATGCGGAATTCCAGAAGGCATGGCAGGAAAACAATTTCATGCAGGTCACCCTGCAAAACAGCCGTTTTCACCGCGGCATCTATGAAGCCACCGGTAACACCTTCCTCAATTCCTATCTCAATTCCCTGCAGAACCAGTCCCAGCGCCTGGCATACATCTGTTTCAGCAAGCCCGCGCCCTCCGTCGACCTGGAGTCGCACGGCGAACATTCGATCCGGGATCACGCCCGCCTGATCGCTTGCTTTGCCGCAAGCGACGATACCGGCGCGGTCGAGATCATCACCCGGCATATCAAGCTGTTTCAGCAGCGCGTGAACGATTTCGCAACGCCTGCGGTCATGGATATCAATCTTGTTTCGTAAGATCTTCATAAGGAATACATCATTCAGAAGCCGGAAGATGTTCACTTTTTTTACCAAGGAGAAAAACAATGCTTTTGGGATTGCACACCTACAGTTTTCATCTGCACGGCATGGGACAGAACTGGGGTGGATACAAGCTGGAATGGACGCCGGTCTGGGATATCTTCGGGTTGATGGACGAAGCGAAAAAACTGGGGCTTGACGGGCTGCACGTGACCGCCGCCGACCTGGGATCCACCCGTGCCGATCACCTGCGGGATGTCCGTCGGGCGGCCGAGGAGCGGGGTCTTTATCTGGAGTATAATTTCTCCCTCGATGCCTCCGGCTACGACGACCGCCTGACCAACACCATGGAAGAGGGCATCGCCATCGCCGAGGCGATCGGCTCGGACATCGGCAAAATCAGCATGGATGTCCACCGCCCGCATCCCGTGTGCGGGTCGGCCTTTCACCCCCAGGTCATCCCCCAGCTGGAAGCCGTCGCCCGGAAAGCCCGGGCCGCCGCGCCGACGGCCCACAACGCCGGCGTCCGGCTATGCCTCGAGAACCATACCGAGGCCTTCAGCGACGAGGTGATCTGGACCATTCACCGCGTCGACCATCCCTATGTCGGGGCCTGTGTCGACACCAACAACTCCCTCATGGTGGGGGAGGACCCGCTCACGGCTGTTCGCAAACTGGCGCCCCTGGCCTTCACCAATCATTTTTCGGACCACCGGATCGTCTTTGACCAGTACGGGTGCCGGATTACGGGCGTGGCCACGGGCACCGGCGATGTCCCGATGAAGGAAGCCTACCAGATCATCAAGGCCAATCCGAACATGCACCGCCTCAACCTGGAGGTCGAATTCGACCCCGGCGCCGACGGGCCGGAAGCCGCCCGAAAACGCGAGTACGACGCCGTGGTCGACAGCATCCGCTTCGCGCGGGAGGTGCTGGGCGTCGGAAAAACAGAAGAATAATAAGAGGACATCCGATCGATAGATCACATATAGACAGAAAGGAACACGTTCATGCGAAGAATTTTAACGCCGGATGCCGTCGATGAAACCGCCGATGCGGTCATCATCGGCGGCGGCATCATCGGGGTGGCCACCGCCTTCTGGCTCTCTCGTGCCGGTCTGTCCACCATTCTCGTGGAGATGCGCGACGGGCTGTCGACCCTGACGACCACCGCCTCCATCGAATCGTTCCGGGCCCAGTTTACCGAACCGGCCATGGCCGCTCTCGCCCGCGAATCGATCGGGGTGTGGGAAAATTTCGCCGAGGTGACCGGCCTCGACGGATACGAGATCGACCTTCACCACGGCGGCTACATGTTCTGCACCCTGGAAGAGGAAAAAATCCCCCTCATCAAGGAGACCGTGGCGGGGTATCATGCCGTCGGCGTCACCGATTCGGAATTTCTGACCGGCGACGAGGTGATCCGGCGCTACCCATGGATCTCACCCGAGGTGAAAGGCGCCGCCTTCAGGGCGAAAGACGGCTGGTTCTCCGCCCACGAGGTGACCCAGGGATTTGCCCGGGCCGCCGAAAAAGCCCGCTTTTATGTCCGGACCCGGGCCACCGGCATCGAGCGGGACGAAAAGGGCGTCGCCGCCGTCGTCACGGACCGGGGCAGAATCAAAACCCGCGTCGTGGTCAATGCGGCGGGGCCGTTTGCCGTCACCGTCGCCCGTTGGGTGGGGGTCGAGCTGCCGATCTATCAGATGCGGCGCCAGCGGGTCTTCGTCGCCCCCCATCCCAAAATCCCCAAAGATGCGCCGCTCACCATCGACATCGAAAACGAGTCGTACTGGCGACCGGAAACCGGCGGCGCCCTGCTGGGCTGGCACGACCCCGAGGAGCCGAAATCCGAACCCATGGAAGACCCGCAGGGCGACTGGGACTTCCCGGCCTTCAACCTCGAAATGGTCTCCCGCCTGAGCCCGTTCTGGACCGACATCATCGACGAGCTCACCAAAGACGACCTCTCGGTCTACGCCGGGCAGTACGTCCACGCGCCGGACGACCAGCCGATCATCGGTCCGGTCGAAGACGTTCCGGGCTTTTTCCTGAACTGCGCCTACTGGCCGGGCGTCATGCTCTCGGCCGCGGCCGGCAGATGGACCGCCGACCTCGTCGTCGGGAAGATGAAAAACACCGACAACCCCTTACGGCTCACCCGTTTCGAGGAAAATCCCGAAACCGTGCGGGGGTCGCTTTTTCGGGGCCAGCACTGATCGCAGCCGTCATGTTCACGCGGAAGTCCAACCGATGCGCCATATATGCACGCAACCCTTAACTCACTTTGCGACAGGAGGAACCATGAAAAAATTCAGTTCAAGATTCGCGGCGGCGGTGTTTTCCTTTATGCTGATTTTCAGCGCAACCCATGGCCTAGCCCAGGAAAAGGTTCTCAAGGTCGGCGTTCTCGCGCCGTTCACCGGCCCGTCGGCCCAGACCGGCACCGAGTTCAAATCGGTCAGTACCATGGCTTTCGACAATATCGGCAATAAAATCGGAGACTACAAGATCGAACTGATCTGGATCGATTCACAGTCCGATCCCGCCAAGGCCGCATCCGCATACGCCGAAGCGGTCGAGCGCAAGGGAATCGAGGTCGGCATCCTGAACTGGCACAGTTCGGTGGCGATCTCGATCATGGACGTTGCCGCCCAATACAAGATTCCCCATATCTTCGCCTTCGGCGCCGCCCCCATCATCGACGAGAAATACAAATCCGATCCCGAAAAGTATAAATACTGGTGCGGCAAAGGCTGGCCGGTGCCCGCGCAATTGACGTTGGGATATACCGAATGCCTTCAGAACGCCATTGACAAGGGGCTTTGGAAACCTGCCAAGAAGCTGGCCGCCATCTACGGCGAGGACACGGACTGGGGACGCAGCCAGGGCGAGGCGCTGACCAATGAGTTCAAGAAGATCGGCTGGGAGGTGCTCTCCCAGGATTATTTTCCCCCGACCCAGACCGATTTTTATCCCCTGCTGAGCAAATGGAAAAAGGAGGGCGTCGCGGTGATCGCGGGCACCTCGACCTCGGCACCGGCCATCTCCGCGCTGGTGAAACAGGCCGACGAGGTGGATCTCGGCGCCGTGATCATCGCCGACGGCCTGGGATGGGTCGGCGACTGGTACAAGCTGACCGGTACCTCCTCCAACAACGTACTCGACATGATCCCCGCCCTGACGACCCCCGAGGCCAAAAAATGGGCCGCGGATGTCGAGAAACGCTTCGGATACAAACCAAGCCCTTCCGCATCGGGACTGGCTTACGACTGGACCAATTTCGCCATCAAGATTTTCAAGCGGGCCTACGAAAAGCACAAGGAACTCAACCGGACGACCATATTGGATGTCTTCCAAAACGAGGTCATCCCCGGCAAACTGACCTACAGCAAGGCCGACGGGGCGATCATCATGAACGAATACCGGTTCTCTCCGGAGTCCAACCCGAACGCCGTCGTGGCCCGGGACGGCTTCTATTTTCCCGTACTGCAGTATGAAAACGGTCAGGGCTATATCGTCTATCCCGACGACTGGAAGGAACGGGATTTCAAAGCCGGAAAATAAACATCCGACGCGCGTTGATTCAACATCGCCGGGGCGGATCTCATCTCCGGCCCGGCCACGTCTCGTCCTCGATAACTTTTTCAGCGGGGGGCCGTGAAGAGATGGCCATGAGCATGAAAATCGAGCGGCCGTCCCCGATAGCGGGATACCTTGCCGTGACGGCGGCGGCGGCATGCTGGGGCACCTCGGGAATCTTCATCCGGCTCATCATGAGGGGTACCGACGTGACCGCCACGGCGCTCGCGTTCTGGCGGGATTCGGCGACCTTTCTTGTTTTTCTTTGCATTTGCGCCGTGTTCCGGCGCGGAGAGCTGCGGATAGACAGATCCGACTGGCCCTGGATGGCGCTGATGGGCGCAACGCTAGGCCTCTTCCATGTCAGTTGGAATCTGGGGATCGACCTGAACGGCCCCGCGATTACCACCGTTCAGCAGGCGGCCATGCCGGTCATCGTCATCGTGGTGGCCAACATCGCCTGGCGGGAACCTCTGACCGTCCGGAAAATCGGCGCCGCCGTCCTCATTATCGCGGGAACGATCTTTGTCTCCGGAATCTTGTCGCGAACCCGTTCGGACGTGACGGCCGCCGGCGTGGTCGCCGGATTCTCCGTGCCGATCTTCTATGCCGCCTGGAGCCTGTTGGGCAAAAAAGTGGGCGCGCGGTACGCCCCGGAGGCGGTGCTCACCTGGGCCTTCGGCATGGCGGGGCTGGTGCTGCTGCCGTTCCAGTTTTCCCTGGCGTCCCCGCTGCCCATTTCGCCGCGGACATGGATATGGTTCGCGGGGCTGATCGGGATCTCCACCGTCGCCGGTTTCTTCGCCTTCACCTTTGGTCTCAAACGCCTGCCGGCCGGTGTCACGAGCATCCTGATCATGTCCGAAATCGTGTTCGTATCGGTATATGCCTATTACCTTCTCGGAGAGAACATGACCCCGATGGAATATTTCGGCGCGTTTCTGGTGATCTGCGGTGTTGTCACACTCGTGGAGCGGCGGAAACGATAGCGATGCATGCATGACACCGGCGGCACCGACCGCCCCACCTGTAATTCGATAACGAAGCGAGGCACCACCACCATGAAGATTCTCCTGGCTTATGACGGAACGAATGTCGCCATGGATGCGCTGCACCTGGCGGTCAAACACGGCAAGGCGTTTAACGCGACGGTTTACATTGTCCATTCGCTCGCCGGCGGCACCGGGGACGACGAGGAAAAGATCACCGCCGCCACCGACCAGCTCTCTTTTGCGGAAGGTATTTTTCGGAAAGAAGGGGTAAGCTGTGACACCCACCTGCTCGTCCGCGGACTGCCCCCGGGGGAGGATATCGTCCGGTTCGCCGAGGAAAACCGGATCGACACCATCATCATGGGCGTCCGGCGAAGGACCCAGGTGGGAAAGCTCCTGTTCGGTTCGACGGCCGCGTTTGTCATTCTGAACGCGCCGTGTCCGGTCATCACCACCCGGTAAGGCCGCCGTCGCATGCCGCGCCGATGAGAAAAAAAATTTTCTTGAGTGGGTGCAAATTTTTCACTCATCGAAAAATATTTTTCATAAGATCATCATCTTCAGAGGGCTGCCGTGGTGCGGGCGGCCAAGAACTTTCCTTAAATATATTTTAATTTCAATTAAATATGCCTATTTAATAATGAAAGCTTTAATATATGATAGATATTCAGTGAATTCGGCATACTTGTTGCTTTTTCATTCCCGCCCGATGATGTGCTTTGCAGCCTTTCTTTTGCGGGAGTCCTGGTGTTTGACGGAAAACTTTTCACCGTAACATTCAACCCATAACAGCCACGTGGAGGAAAAAATGAGAAGAAGAATATGGACCGCGGCGCTTGCCGCCATTCTGGCGGTAGGCATCATCGCCGCGCCTGCGACGGCCGCCGAGAAGATCCTCAAGGTGGGCGTCCTAGGCCCATTCACCGGCCCCTCGGCCAAGAACGGCGCCGAGTTCAAGGCATCGGTCGAGACCGCCATGGACAAGATCAACTACAAGGTCGGCGATTACAAGATCGAGCTGGTCTGGATCGACTCCCAGTCGGACCCGGCCAAGGCCGCCAGCGCCTATGCCGAAGCGGTCGAGCGCATGGGCATCGAGTGCGCCATGCACAACTGGCACAGCTCGGTGGCCGTGGCGGCCATGGATGTTGCGGCCCAGTACAAGATTCCCCACTGGTTCGGCTTCGGCGCCACCGAGGTGGTCAACGAAAAATGGAAGGCCGACCCGGCCAAGTACAGTTATTGGGGCGGGAAAGGGTGGCCCGTTCCGGCGAAACTGGCGGTCGGGTATGTGGAATGCCTCAACAGCGCCATTGAAAAAGGCCTCTGGAAACCCGCCAACAAAAAAGTGGGCATCTACGGGGAAGACACCGACTGGGGCCGCAGCCTGGCCGGGGCCCTCAAAAAGAACTTCTCCGAGACTGGATGGGAGATCGTTTCCGAGGATTATTTCCCCATCACCCAGACCGATTTCTACCCCCTGCTCGGCAAATACAAATCCGAAAACCTCTCGGTTCTGGCCGGGACCTCCACGGCGGCGCCAACCATGACCGCCTTCGTGAAGCAGGCCAACGAAGTCGGCTTGAAATCGGTCATCATCGCCGACGGCCTGGGCTGGATGGGCGACTGGTACAAGATGGCGGGCAAAGGCTCCAACGGCGTGCTCGACATGATCCCGCAGCTCACCACCCCCGCGGCGAAGAAATGGGCCGAAGACATCCAGGCCACATACGGCTTCAACCCGAGCCCTTCGGCCGGCGGGCTCTGCTATGACGGCACCAACATGTTCATCAAGATCCTCAGGCGGACCCTCGAGAAATACGGCGAGATCAACAAGGAAAAGATCCACGACATCTTTGTGGACGAGGTCCAGACGGGCAAGCTGACCTTCAGCAAGGCCGACGGCGCGCTCATCATGAACGAATACCGGTACAACGCCGACTCCGTTCCGGACCCGGTGGTCGGAAAGGACGCCTACTACTTCCCGGTGATTCAATATACCGACGGCAAGGGCGCCATCGTCTATCCCGAGGACTGGAAAGAGAAGGATTTTACATCCAAAAAATAAATCGGCCGCGGGCGGGGATCGCCAACGGGGGGTTCCCGCCCACAACCGCTGCAGCGAGAAGGGCGATATGAACATTTTAGAGACAAAACAGCTGACCAAGCGGTTCGGAGGGCTGGTGGCGGTCAACGAGGTCTCCATGCACGTGGAGGAGGGCGAGATCGTAGGCCTGATCGGCCCTAACGGCGCCGGCAAGACCACGCTGCTCAACGCCATCGCCGGCCTCAACCCGCCGACATCGGGCCGGGTATTTCTGGCCGGCGAGGAGACCACGGGCATGACGCCCGAGCGGATGTGCCGCCGGGGCCTGTCGCGGACCTTTCAGATTCCCAACCCCTTTCCCAAGATGACGGCTCTCGAGACCGTCAAGTGCGCCACCGTCTTCGGCAACCGGAAGGGCGCCGTGAAGGACCCTGCGGCGCATGCCGGCAGGATGCTCTCGTTCGTCGAGTTTCCCATGCCCGAGGATACGGTTTCCGAACAGCTCAACACCGTCCAGCTCAAGCGCCTCGACCTGGCCCGGGCACTCGCCAGCAAGCCCCGGCTGCTCTTTTTAGACGAGGTCGCCTCGGGGCTGAGCGAAGGCGAGCTGACCGACATCATGGCCGTCATCCGCAAGATCCGGACAAGCGGCGTCACCATCCTGATGGTCGAACACATCATGCAGATCATCATGAACCTGTGCGACCGCCTCGTCTGCATCCAGTTCGGCACCAAGATCGCCGAAGGCCCCACCCAGGAAGTGGCCCGGGACCCCAGGGTCACCGAAGCCTACCTCGGCGCCGAAGAGGATCAGTGCGCGACCGTACCTGAATAATCTCACGATACGGAGAATCCCATGCTTCTGGAAGTCAACAACCTCAATGCCGGATACGGATTTCTGCAGATCCTCCGGGATGTATCAATCGATATCGATGTGGGGGAATACGTCTGCATCGTCGGGCCGAACGGGGCGGGCAAAAGCACCACCATGAAGACGATCGCGGGCCTCATCAAGCCCATGAGCGGCCGGATCCTGTTCAAGGGCGAACCGATCGACGGCATCGGCGGGCACCGGGTGACCCGCAAGGGCATCGCCTTCGTATCCGAGGAGATGAACCTCTTCACCAACATGTCGGTGCAGGAGAACCTCTTCATGGGAGCCTACGTGCTAGATGATAAGGCTCTGATCCGTCGGCGCCTGGGCTTCATCTACGAGCTTTTCCCCCGCCTCGCCGAGCGGAAGGGACAGTTGGCCGGCACCATGAGCGGCGGCGAGCGCAAAATGCTCGCCATCGGCCGGGGACTCATGAGCGACCCGTCCCTGCTCATGGTCGACGAACCCTCTTTCGGGCTCGCGCCCCAGCTGACGGCAAGCGTCTTTGCGTCCCTCGACACCCTTATCAAGGGCGGGCTCACGATCCTTCTGGTCGAACAGAACGTTACCAAAACCCTGTCGGTCACCCATCGGGGCTACGTCCTGGAAAACGGCCGCGTGGGCCTGGCGGGAAAAAGCGCCGATCTCCTCTGCGACCCTCATGTCCGCAAGGTTTTCCTGGGCGTCTGAAACACACCTCTTGAGAAAAGGAAGAATCATGTCTGAGCGCTTCATCCGCTGGTGCCGGTCGGCGGCCGGCATCACGATCCTGATGACCATCCTTCTGGCTGCCGCGGCCACCCTCGACCGGGGCCCCTACATCCTCGTCAACACCGCCATCAGCGGCGGCATGCTCGCCCTGGTCGCCATCGGCCTCGCCCTGCTGCTGGGCGTCATGAACGTCGCCTCGTTCGTTCATGGCGAATTTTTCATGATCGGCACCCTCACGGCCTATTTCGTCTTCACCCCCCTTCAGACGTACCTGAACACCAACCCCAACGCGTTTCTGGCCGCGACCGCACCTCTTATCGGCATCCTCGCGGCAGCAGCGGCCGGCGCCGCGGCCGGGGCGCTCACCGAGATCATGGTCTTCGCCCCCATGCGCCGCCGCAGCCGGGAAAACTGGGTCATGAACTCGTTTCTGCTCACCGTCGGCCTCGCCGTGATCCTCATCAACGGACATCTGCTCATCTTCGGGGCCGATTTCAAGGGCATCGTCCGTTACTGGTCCGGCGCGCCGATCACCATCATGGACGTCTTCATCTCCCGGGACCGGCTTTTTGCCTTCCTGCTCTCGCTCGCCGTCATTCTCGTCTTCTGGATCTTCATGCGATCGACCCGCACCGGGCGGGCCATCCGCGCCGTATCGCAAGACGAGACCGGGGCCCTCATGGTCGGCATCAACCTGAACGCCGTTCTCATCTTCACCATGGCCCTGGGCTGCGCGCTCGCGGCCGTGGCCGGCGCAAGCCTCCTCTTTCTCTATCCGTCCTATCCCACCGTCGGCCTCGAAGCCCTCTACATGGCCTGGTTCATCGTCATTCTCGTGGGACTGGGCAACATCATCGGCGCCCTCATCGGCGGGTTCATGGTCGCCCTCCTCAAGGTCCTCACCGTCGAATACATCGGCGCCGGATGGGATTTCGTCGTCCCCACCGCCATCATCATACTCGTCTTGATCTTCAAGCCCAGCGGCATCTTCGGATCCGAGGTCCGCGGCGTGCTCGATCAATAGCAAAAGGAGAACCCAGCTTCATGAATCCATTCGACCGACTCCTCAAAGAGATGAACCTGACGCCGGCCGGAACCCTCGGCCTGGCGATCCTTGCGGTTCTGCCGCTGGTCCCGCCGTTCAATCAGGAATACCTGATCCGGTGGCTCATCAGCGCGGCCCTGATCGCCGCCGGCGCCGTCGCCTTCGATTTCACCGCCGGCTTCATCAATATCGTCAACTTCGGCTTCTACGCCATTTTGGGCCTGGGCGGCTACACCTCGGCCATCCTCGCCGTCAATGTCGGCCTCTCCCCCTGGATCGGCGTCTTCTGCGGCGCCGTCACCGCGGGTCTCCTGGGGTTTCTCACCGGCCTTCTGACCCTCCGCCTCCGGGGCATCTTCGCCGCCGTCATGGCGTGGTTCGTGGGGCTGGCACTGTTGGGGCTCGCCACCAAGATGGTCTGGCTCACCCGCGGCCCCCTGGGCCTCCGGACCCCCCGGCTCTTCGACAGCGCCGCCAACCTGCCCTACTACTACATCATCCTCCTGCTGATGCTCGTTACCTACATCATCTGCAGCCGGGTCGTCACCTCCAACATCGGCATCGCCTTCAAGGCCATCGGCCAGAACATGGACGCCGCCAGAACCTCGGGCATCAACCCGACCTACTACCGCATCTTCAACTTCACCCTCTCGTGCACCCTGGCGGGACTCTTGGGCGGATTCTACGCCCACTACTACGGTATCCTGACCCCCGACATCATGCAGACCGCAAAAACCGTCGAGGTCCTGGCCGTCGCCTATATCGGCGGCCGCGGCAGCA
>AMWB02096201.1_pt1 | contig 19624 bp, 15 predicted proteins | sample 200311 | NCBI WGS metagenome assembly AMWB02 (sample SAMN02737377, study PRJNA173069) | bioreactor metagenome | biome: anode biofilm in microbial fuel cells | place: USA: California | collected 2010-12-16 | reverse complement strand
GGGGTTCAAGTCCCCGGTGGATCACTAGATATGGGGGTAGAGGAACGTGATAACCCCCACATATGGCGGAAAAAGCACCCACATCGGTTGTGGGTCTTTTTTTAAGGTGCAATTGAGTGCAATTTGGTGCAATTAAGTTGAGTATTTTTGTGGGAGTTGTTGAACTTTTGCCGGGATTTCAACTGGAATTGGTGTAACCAGCCTATCCATCACTACAGCGGCTTCACCCTGCATGTCATGAAAAACATGAGCATAGATATCCAACGTTACACTTGGTTTTGAGTGTCCCAGCATGTTTGAAACAACAATCACTGGAACCTTGTTGTTGAGTAACAACGACGCGGTTGTGTGGCGTAGGTCATGGAAACGAATCTTGGGCAAACCTGCCAGTTCGAGCACTCTCTTGTACTCTCTTCGGATGTTACTGGTTACGCCTGGACCTCCAATGGAATTAGCAAAAACCAGATCCATTTTCCGCCAGCGATCTCCAACTACCAACTTGCGGAAATCCTGGTCCTTCTTATGGCGGCGTAATACATCAAGAGATCCCTCACCAAGTTTTATCGTTCTTCGTCCCGCATTCGTCTTCGGTTCAAGAAAGACACACCCGTCTCCAGGAACATCCTGCATCTGCCTCTGAACGTGGATAACTCCAGCATTCCATTGAACATCAATCCATTTCAATCCAAGCAGTTCTCCGATTCGCATCCCAGTCGTAATAGCCAGATGAAAGAGCGCATAGTAAGGACTCGCTTGAGCGGCGACCAGGAACTGTGCAACCTGATTTGTATCCAGGACATTCATCTCCTCGTGACTATACCTTGGTAAGGATGCCCCCTGAGTGGGGTTGAAGACAATCAACCCATATCTTACGGCTTTGGCCAACGATGAATGGAGAATGTTGTGTACGACCCGGACTGTCCTGGGACCTAAACCATTTTGGACGAGCATTGAGTAAAAATTCTCAATTTCAATAAGGCGTAGGTCCCTTAGTTTTTTCTTACCCAGAAATGGAGTGATGTGGTTAATGATCACACGTTCATAGGCATGAGCTGTTTTCTTGCGAAGTGAGATCCGCCGATTTTCCAGCCAGCTTGCCAGATACTCCTCTAAGGTGATGTTCCCACCAAGCAAGTTGTATCCGCGATCCATGTTCACTTGGGTGGTTCGAAGCCATACAAGCGCTTCATCCTTGGTAGCGAAATTCCTGCTGATCCGTTTACCAGATTGGTATATTTGTGCTCGCCATTTCTTGGTTTTCAGCTGGAAGACCGATCCTTCATTTCTCCCTCGGTTTTTCTTAGCCATCTCCTTGACTCCTTTTTCGAACACTATCAAGGAAAGGCGACCCTGTGGACCGTATTCGGTTGTTAAAGATCCGAATAGATAAGTTGATTATATCAACTCTAGTGAGAAGTACCATATCCAGGGGAAATGAAAGAAGTCGGTACATCATTTTAGCTACAAGGTCAGGTCACTCATAGAAAGGTAATGAATCAGATTCCAGACCTGCCTTATCCACCCTTTTCTGCTGAATATAACGATCAAGATCAGCGGGAAGGATTCTGACAGCAGTATGGATTCGGACCGATGGTATATCTCCATTTTGTACCAAGCGGTAAGCCAATGACCTACTTATACAGAGAATTTTTGCCATTTCCTCAATTCGTAACAGTGCTCCATCCATAACCAAACGACGATCTGTCATAATTTTCCTTCTTTGGGGGTTGCTCCTTTTTACCTCTCTACACTCAATTTTCCAATGACGATAATCCATCATTCGATTTCTTAGAGCTTGTCGTGGTAATCTGGCTGTTCCTATACCTTATGTATTCATCATCAATTACATACATCGCTTCTATCAGTTTGCGTATTGAATAGAGACAGTTTTCAATGTACACGATGAGAAAAGTAGACGGAAGCTCATCAAGCTCATTCTGACTTGATTCTTCTTCGTTTTTCGACGGTTCATTAAATAGATTTTTTGTTGACCAATTCGGTTTGCTGTTTTTCCTTATCATTTTTCCATCCTTTTTGCTTTATTATTTTTGAATTTTTTAGTTAACAACTTCAGGGTTTGGATCAATATTATTAAGGGTTTTTGTTGGATTCATCTCCTCATGTTCAATAATTGGTAATCTGATTTGATTTATGATGTCACATTGTTTTTGGCATATTGCTCGATTTACTCTTAATTCACGTTCAATCTCGTGATTCCTCCTTCTTTCTTTGGCCTTGCCATAAACGCCCAGTTTTCGAGCAATTTCAGTCAACTCATCATTAGAAAGGTTTTCCCCAATAAACAAACCTTCTGCTCTGGACCAAGAAATGATGCCAAGCGCTAACAACCTCGGAATGATGTAATAGACAGACTGGTATTTAAGCCCTGTGTTCTTTGCTATCGTTGATTTACTTTTCTCTGGATGGTTGATTAAGTGCTCCCAACAAATCCGAGACACGCGACCAATCTTCCCAAATATGTCATCGAGAATCTCTCTACGACCCAGGTCATCTGCTTTTAGATGTTTGGTAGGTACCACACTAGTATTACAAGTGGTAATAATGTGGTCATTACCAAAATCAACTGCTTTTCCAAAAATATAGCAATGCGTTCCTCCTGCTGATTTTCCGGAATACTCAATTAATAGATTTGCTTCAAGTCGACGTAACGCTCTGGTTGTAGTTTTCAGACTAGAAATATTTGCCAATTCAGAGATCTCTCTAAGTGATGCACGAAAGGGTTGACCTCTATCCATCCGACACCGTTCACAACATGCCTTGAATACTGCTTGATCTGTTAGAGCCGTACGACCATGGGAACTCCAATCATAAGAATTCGTAAACCTGTATGCCTGATCCCATATTGTGTCCGTTTTATTTGCACCATAATATTCACGCGTGGTGGTCAATACTTTCTTATTCATCGCACTTTTTAACATCTGACGGGTCTGATTTTCTGGATAGGGTGGATTAGCCCTTGATGCTGCTTGGATCAATACATCCAACCCATCCTCTTCGGAAACCAATCCTTTCTCGATTAAAGCTGCAATCTCATACGCGGGTTTGACCAGTTGGGAATTTCGCGTCCCCTGGGTCAATTTTCCAGCAAGAATTTTCTGGTTACGAATCGATAGCATAGCGGTCCACTTAGGCAGGTTATCCAGAATTGTTTTACCAACCAGGTATTGATGTTCACCAATTCCAAGCCAATCCAGATCGTTCACTGATAACTTCGGGACTCTTCCATTCTCCCAATCCCCCGTAAAGGGATTTTGATCGCGTAACCAGGTGTAAATCACTCCTGAATCATGAACACTTGGCGGGAGAACGCAGAAGTGGTTGGAACCCCAGACCTCTACTGCGCTTCCAGGTTTCTTAGGTTGATTTCTCAGTTCAAATTTTTCGACCTGAAATAATAAATTTCCTCCCCTGCTGGTCTGATATGCCCAAAAGTCTAGTTTTCGATTTATGAATTTTCGATAAACATCCTGAAAGGCAATCATGGAGTCGCAATCAACGCAAACCAAATTTTCCGAGGTCCTTCCCGTCATCACACCCAGGTTAGATCCTGAGTATTGATCCCGAAAATCAAGACCTGGTTTAATACCTGGGCATTTACGATTGGTTTTTCGTTCCTTTTGTAAACAAAACTCATCACACAAGTGCATCCGGGATGTGAAAAGTGGCTGAAGAACATATGGGCGTTTATCACCTGCAGAAAAGGCATGTGGATACAGTTGCGCTAGTTTCCGGATTTCTTCTGGCCTGAGCACTGGGAAAACATTCAGCCCCCGGTGATAGAGATCCATGGCAGAGGAAAGGACAGTGAGGGTCGAGGAGAGAGGGTAACTCTCAACCTCCACTTCAGTGCTCTTATCTTGAAAGTCTAACTCTGCCATGTACGATGAAACTCCTTTGTCTAGACCTGATTTAGTAGGTACTAAAAATTAACAAAACTTTGCAAAACTTTGACACTGGTTGATCTCATGATCTCGACTCTCCGCAGACATCCATTAGAGAATAATGAACTCACCACCCCTACAAAGAGCAATCAATTCTCTTAGCTTACTTTCCCAACCTTTATGAACCATGTATATCTCCCTCAAATATTCACGCAGTTTTTCTCTTTTTTGCGGGTCATCGAGGGCTTCATAGAGCTCTGCATTGCTTTTGAATTCTAGTGGTTGAATATCTTCACGCTTTTCAGGCAAATTCGGAATAACTCGCACAAGCGCATCAGCCAGTTCTAATGCATCACCTGATTGAACCAATTGCCCTGCGTTGGAAAAATAATCATCTGAACACCACTCGTCTTCTGGCCAACTGCTTGGCCTTATTGTTCCCATTGGCTCCCACCCGTTGTTCACCGCCAGGTCAAAGATTTTATTCCAACCCATACGGCTGAGGTTGATTGACTCTCCATTGATACTTACTAGATCAATAGTCATTTTTATCTCCTTGGTTATTTAATTTTTTTTATGTAACATTTGTTAATTGCCATTTCCTCTGCTTGGTAAAAGTCACTTTCCCGATATCATTCCTCCTCTATGTAGAATAAAAAAACTATCCTGTAGTATTTCGTCTACAGGATATCTTCTGATACGGGGAAAAAATAGGCTGAATTAATTAAGGATTATTTTTTCCTTTTTTTCCCCTCAAGCCAACCTTCACTTTTGATGTTAGTAAATTGCTTATCTGGCTCGCTTAAATCCCTTAGTAACACTTCCGGGAGATTGAGCCATTCATTATAGATTTGGTCTGAGTTTTCCGGATTTTCTTCCAGCTTATAATAAGCCCAAAGGTCTTCCGGAAGGTGTGGGCGTCCTCTTTTTCTATGGGGTTGTGGAGTCACCAACCTGTCAATTTCATTTTTTTTAATACTGTTAAACAGTAGTTTTACATACCTGGCGAATCTGGTTAGCAGTTCAATGCTCCCCCAATAAAGAGTGTCATCCTCGACATTAATGGGGTCAAACCCCTCCATGCTCTCGATCACAATCCGTGAATATTGATCGTTCATTCTGTACAAGAATACGTGACCAAGTATCCATTGAGAACCATGAAAAGTTTTATTGAATTCCCAAACACATTTATTGCCGTCCATTATTCTGTCGGTACCAAGGTAATCCAGAATATCCGTATTTGGTTCGTATTCTTTTATGAATTGTTTGATGATTCCATCTAAGTACTCAGAAGTTGTCGGGAATACTTCATCCATTAGTTTCCGGACAAAAATCCCCGCTTTCTTCCGCCTTTTAGCCAATCCTTTTTCTCTGATGATTCCTTTTTCTCGGACAGTTGGCACCATATCTGTACTTATCCTCGCAAATCTAAAATGTCCATGTATTTACTTTTTCTGGGTGCTGTGCTCTTGTTCAAACCAATAACAAAGTGAAGCTTTCATAATACGGAAGTAACGGCTCGTTAGAAATTTCGCGGAATTCACGTTTTACACAAAAGAAGCATTATTAAGAATATGCAATTATTTTGATTTAGTCCTTACCATCTCGAGCCCACCACCCTGGCGTTGGACCTCAAACCTTGAATCCCTTCTTAGCTGATCCACCCCAAGAGTGATTTTAAAGGGATAGAGCTCGGGTAAATGTACCAGGTCGTCAGCCGGTATAAATTCTGATGGAAGAGCATAAAGCACACAGGACAGAAGCCAACTCTGAAGATTCTCAAATGTTGAGAATTGTTGAGATTTCATCATGTATTTATTTTTGATTTCTGATTTTGACAAAATCCCCCAATCAGTTAATGATGCAATAATCCTTTCTACTGAACGATCCAGGCCACCTAAATGCCCAAAATCGCCAGCAATCCGGTCTTTGATCATGTTTCTGGTAATCAATCGATCGATTCGGCTTATCTGCCCGATTGCTACGGCGCACTTTCGGAAAAATGGGTAGTAGACCAGGCTCATACCATAATGCAGCCACAATCGCTCTTCCGATGAAGTAAGTGTTGGAAATATCGATATCGCTTCATGGTAAATACTCGGTGCAAGCTTTTCTGATTTAACCCATATTGCTATCAATACATCGATGGTCTTTCTCTGCGCTTCTGATCCCTTTACCACATCTGAAATCGTTTGACCCAGGCGCTGTCTGATCTCAACAGGATCAATTCCTTCTACAGCCAGTGATGCAGTCACATCCAGCCATTCCAATAAGATCGTGCGGCTAAAACCGATTCCTTTATCCATTTATCGAGCTCTCTTTCGTTACATTTACAAAAGGTACAACCACTTCTTCAACTGTTATTCCACCATGAGTGACCACTACATCTCCACTATACGTAAAGGCTTTTCTCATCTCCGGCATTAACACTGATAGAGTTGATGGCAACAACCCGTCATTTTCCCATAGTATCGTTTCGCTGAACGATTCCTGGACCCGCTTTGCTGCAAGATGATCATTGTAGATTCGGGCTCGTTTACCCCTGGTTTGAACCAGCAAACCTTCAGATGGTTGTCCAAATCCGGTAGCTTCCACGTGACCGTGATCGCTGGCAATGTACACAGAAAATCCGTCATCCAGGAACCAGTCGATCAGATTCTCAAGCGGCAAGGAATTGACACCTTGTGCCGGATCCAACCACAGCCGGAGAGAAGCCTGCTGATCAGCAGCACCCAGGGTGGCATTATGCGCCAGCTTGTCGGGTGTATCATCGATCAGACACCAGAAGTTGATGCGGGGATCCTGAAGTTCAGGCAACTGGTCAATCTGCCGGTCATATGATAGTGGTAATAGTTTACAGGTATTCTCCGCAACCCCTTCTCGTGACCAGAATAATTGCCAGGCACGCGCTTCAGTCAAATTACTTTCGGTGTAGTTTAGAAAATCCACAGGACGCATGCCGGAAATAAGCGCGAACCTGGAAATGGAGGTAATGGTTGGAACCTGCGCAAGCAGTGGGGTAAATTTCATACTCCAATTCGTATGACGCTTCTTCCAGGTTGATTGGATTATCACCCAATCCGATAAGGATAACCCGTCCAAAACAAAAAGAACCACTTTATCCAATTGACCCGCATCGCGTTTATATGCCAGGTAATGTGGAACATGGTGGACATGGTGAGGTTTGGGAAGGCGTTGGGTGCCTTTAACCGAGTAGGTACGCTCCAACCAGATGGAGAATAATAAATCGATTTTGGTGGCCAACTTGTCGAAGGTTTCTTTTTGATCAGGTCCAACATTGAGACCACTTTGACCGTGGATACTACATAGCTCCGCCCAATCTTGAGCCAAATCCATCCAGTCATTCCATTTGGCCTGTTTTTCGGGAGTTGATTTCAAGCGCTCTAATTGTTCCGCCACAATGTCCTTTAAAATTGCCAATCGGTCTAGACGTGCATCGGTGACTGAAACACCAGGTCTTACCCATCCAGGCAAGTTTAACTGATCAACAACCCGCATTGGTTGAATCATGCCCCTACGCACCAGACCTGGCACCAGGTCCTGTAATCTGGGATCCTGATGGAAGGGAATGGAGTAAACAGCCAGTGGTTCTTTAATAATTTCCCCGTTAAGCGACTCGTAAACAGATTTCTGCCATTCCCCCTGCACAAAGTCCTGAAATGCCTGGACATCGCGGAAGATAAGGTCAACATCCCATTTTTGATACTCAGGAGATTGTTTCAAGCGGTTCGTCAGGTTGGTTCTAAGCAAGTCTGGCAGTTGGGATTGCCTGTGGTGGTAATCATTCAACCAGGCAATCAATTTATGAGGATGTCTCAAGTCAATTGGATCAGCGGCAAAAACCTCTTTTAAGAGATAATCAATGGTTTTTTGCCGACTAAGGATTTGCTCCGGTTGCCTGCACGATTCCAGTATTTCAATCTTGTCTGGACTGAGGGTTTGCAGCACTGGATAAGCCAGGTTGGGAAAATACTGGTGCAGCGATAATTTTATTTTGTGAGCAGGTTGGTAAAGATCATAAGGCAGGTCTTCCAAAGATCCAGCAGTGATAATGATCAGCGGGTGTTCTGACGAGAAAGGTCGAACTGACTCCACCCGGTCCCGCAAGAGAATTGGATCACTTTCCTGGATGATTTGAAATCCTCGCCCAGTTAACTCGGTCATTACCATTTCCCCAGCTAACAAGTGGTCAGGGTCGCTGACCAGGGAAAGTCGGTGAGTTTTAGGCGGAAACAAAGCTAGAATTCGTTGATTCATCACTCCTCAACAATTGTTACACCCAATATTTCTGCTAATTGATTCCGCAAAAGCTGTTCCCTCCTCTCTAAAAATTCGGGGAAATCTTCAAACTTTAATGATCCATCGGGGATGAAATGGAGTTCTTTATACAATGCCAATTTTGCTCGTGTTGGGCACTCTTTTTCAAGCCAGTTTTCAAAAGGTTCAGCCGATTTCGCAATATTTGTTGGGCCTTGAAGGAGTTGTAAATTCGCCAGATCGTTGAATTGATCCAACCAAAAGTGCCAATCTTCTTCTGGAATTTTATGTTTTTTTAGCTCTTTAGTATTGAATGAAGAACGCGGGAAGATATGGTCGATGTGAAACTGTTGATCGAATTTCAACCATGGGTATAGAAAGCTGAGAACACTAAAAGTGTATGGTTGGTCATAGCGATAAGAAATCAATCCATCCAATTCCGCAGTATCAAACTGCATAGATCTAGTGGTTCCTTTTAACTCATCCAATATAGCATTAAAAGGAAAGCCGTTAGAATTATCCTGTATGACCTTTCGAACTGGTCGTAAAACATTGTCAGGTGTCCCACTAAATATTCTCTTAAGTAAGGCAATCTGCAGCCACTTTCGCATTCGTGCGCGATCTTCTACGTATTTGTTTGATGTAACGAAATTGGTTGGACTACCAAGTTTATGAATGTAATAGGCAAGCGGGATTATGGCGTAAGCTGACACCAGGGTCTGCCAACTATACCCCCAGCTGGATATCAATTTTACAGTTTCATTTAATGCCTTTGAGATTGGTTCCCACAGTTTTTCGATTTTTTCCATATTCTCCCGAGTAAAATTGGATACTCGGAATTCGATCGCATTGATATCACTCAAAAGAAGACAGGATTTTAGTACAAAATCTTTGCTAAAAGTAAATTTCTCTCCAATATCATTTAGATCCTCTACTAAATCGTAGATCATTTTCCGAGCATCGATCTTTTTCCAGGCTGCCGTGGCTATTGAAAGAAGCATATCTGAATAGCTGAGTATGGTTCCACCTGAATTAACTCGTATAAAGATATTCAATACCTTATCTAGGTCCTGGCTTTCCTCCTGGAAATAATTGATCAACGGTTTTTCTTTGATTATTCGGTACAGTTCCATCAACGCACTGGATGGAAATGTGCGTTTATCGGCTGTTAATCCATTCTCGATACAGTAGTACATGGCATCTTGTAATTCATTGAAATTAAAAATTTCATTGACCTTAAACCAGTGCTTCTTGTTTTCGGTATTTTTAACTTCCTTTTCCTGCAGCATCTTAAATTCAAAAGCGTTGCCATTTTCTTCAGGAGGATTAAGTAAATTCAGGTACAACTGCTTTTTCGGAAAAGCATAATCACTGTACCAACGATAATATGGCATCTTATCCGCATACCAGCCATTCAAACCAATGTTCAAAGCGGTTAATCGTTGTTGTCCATCCAGTACCGCGGTAATACTGTTACTTCCCACCAATTCTATGGGTTCATTATGACGATAATCTCTCTCGTGAAAATGATCCAAAAACCTATAAAACTGGAAATCCTTAAGGTGATCCGGTTCGATTTTCCAAAACAGGAACGATCCGATAGGATAGCCACGCATTAGTGAATCAAACAATTTTTCGATTTGCTCTGCATCCCAGACAAACTCACGCTGGATGGCAGGAAGAACATATTTGTTTTCCTGTATCCCCTGAATGACCTTTTCTATAGTGATCGGTGTCTCGAATCCCATTTGATCCTCCTGTTCACCAATTAGCTGGTTTTGTGAAAGTTCCGTTTTGATCAACCATTTGGTTTGTAAATTGACTTGCCGCAATAACACCTTCGCGGATAGGTTTTAGAAAAGTGGCTACCTTTTTTAATTCTTGACTCGGAGTGTCTTTAAAAGGATTGAGAACAATCACACCTTTTTTAAGCTCATTGCGAACGATTCTTATCGCTTCAACCAGATCAGAATCGTTGCTGATGACAATTGCAACCCCATACGCTCCTTGATAGCCATCATGTAATAAGTGGGTGGCAATATTAACGTCAGATCCCTTTTCTTCAGTTTTAATAACCTGTGCATACTTTTGGTGACCAGGAAGACAATTAGCCAGGGGCATACTGACTTCGTGCGATAAGAAATGCCCAAAAATAATTTCCATATTTGGGATTGTTTTTAACGCTCTTAAGTAAATTTGCTGACGGATGGGTTGATCGGGATCCTGTGGCCTGGCATTCACCAAGGCGGTGAAATATTTAATCTTCAGTACCTGGTTTTTGGGGAGAAGCATTTGGACCAGTTTGTTAATATCCAACCACTTATACGGTGTCCCTTTTACAGCCCCATAATAAAGATTGAACCCATCAACATAGACAATGGAAGGTATTCCCCCGGTCATGCTATTGAATACTCCTGATTAAACAAGCAGAGGCGGTTATTCGCCGCCTCGCACTCTGCCCCCGAAGGAACAGAGGGGATGTAGCTATTTTATAGCACGAATCTATATTAATGTCAAATCTATGATCATCAGAACTTAAATAAACGATCATCATTGCACAATCGCTCTATCCCTTCCTCAGCTGCGCACTGTCATAATACATCAACAGGTCTGGATCTTCGTGCAGCACATCTTCAGGTGGTCGTTCAGCCACTCTATACTCCCATCAGTTTTAACAATTTCTTTAAAAACATTATTAGCTTTCTTTGAAGAAATGAGCGAGTTTTTTCATCAATTAACAATCTATTCATCCTCAAAGATTGCTCATCTGGAGATTCCACAAGAAGAGACCCAAATCCCTTGATACTCCTGAAATCTTTTCCAAGTGTATCAAGATCCTTATGAATATCCGATAAGTGTTCTTCGATGGTCTTTCCAGGGACTGTTGCCTGTTTGAGATAGGATAAATCTATTTCGACTTTTTCTGTAAACTTTTGATGGCTGGCCGAAAAATAAGTGAGTGTGTAATCAAATATTGTTGGTTTACCTTCTGCAAGTAAAGTCAAGCCAATATTCACAAATTGGCGATAATTTTGGCCGGGAGGAATAAAGCTGATTGGTTTAGAAAAAAGTGAAACTTCTCCTAAAGGTCTTTCTGCAAAATCAATTGGCGCAACTCCGAATGTGATTGTGACATCAAAAGCGGGGGAGTTTCCTTTGTTTTGAATGGTGAAGTAAATCGCTCCACTGTTTCCCCCATCAAAAAAGCCGTGTATGTATGGTCTTTCATTGTTTTCTCTCTGTTTCTGGGCTTCGACTGCAGACAGCAAATTGGCGATTGCACTGATGGCAGCAAGAAATGCAGCGATGGCAGCTAAGCCGATGGAGATATTTTCTGAAGATGAATCGGTAGAAATTAGCCAGACCAAAAGGACTCCCACACCGATTATCAAAATAGAAAAGAAAACGACACTTCTCTGCTTTATGAAGTAAAGGAACCCTCGTATTTTATTCATTGCTCGTTCTCTTTTCAACTCCTATCCCTTCCTCAGCAGCGCACTATCATAGTACATCAGCAGGTCGGGATCCTCGCGAAGCACAGCCTCAGTCAGGCGCTCAGCAACCGTGACGATGGTCTCGTACTCCTTGCGCTTGAAGCAGTCGGCAAAGCCAGCGCGCACTGCCTCGCTGCGGAAGACGCGCAGGCGACCAGCGCTTTCGGTGTACTCCTTGAACTCTTTAAGCAGCGTACGCTGGCGTACTTTTTCCAAGTCAGATGCTTTGTTGTGATCCGGCACGTACCACCTGCCCTCCTGGTCCTGCAGGAAGTTCTGCTTTAGGATCTCGATCAGCTCCAACGGCTGCTCATGCTTGGCGCGGTTCATGATACGGTTAAAGTCGTTAGTCAGGTCACCCTGGGTTTTGGGCTCGCCACCGGAATCCGGATCCAATTGCTGCCTGAGCCAGGTGATGGCGGTTTTTTCATCAGAAACGAACAGCGATAGCTGGGTGGGTTTGCCTGAATCCAGAACAGCACGATCGTATTCAGCCACCTGGTCAGGCAGGAAGTACATCCCATCTCGACGGGTAAAATGTTGCTCCAACCCGGCGTAGAATTCTGGCGCGGAGAGTGGTACCATTACCCCGCGCTGAACATGGAAGGCTACCATGCGGTCAAAGAGCAGGAACGCCTGGCGTTCGGCGTTGACTATGGCAATGCCATCTGATTCGTTAACCACCGGAAGCTTGCCAAGGTGGTAGCGCACAAACTCCCAGGCACCGTCTTCTGTTCCAGCCTTCAAGCGGAAGTTTTCCTCCAGATTGCCATTGGGTTTGTAAGCCGAGATGATCAAGTCTTGTTTTACAGCTGCTGTCGTAGTTGTCTGTTTAAAAGTTTGCTGTTGTTTATCCAATACGCGCACGTCAGCGATGACAAAGCCAGCGCGTTGGAGCGTCTCTTGTATCGCATTCCAGACTGAATTTTGTGAATTATGAAACTCAATGGTCATCCAGTGGCCTGGTTTAAGTGTGCGATAAAATTCATTAAAGCACTTTTGCATTAACCCCTGGTATTCAACTAATCCTTTGTGTTGAACCTCATTCATTATTGCTTCGGATGTATTGTTAGTAAATACTTTTATCCAAGCTTCCCAAATGAAGTTCAACTCTGAATACATCAAATTTCCGCCAAAGGGCGGATCAACAAAGAGGTAATCCATGCTTCCTGAAATAATATCTGTTTTTTCACTTGAAACACATTCAGTTATTGAGGATTTCCTGTCAATGGTCCTTGAATCATAAAGAAAATCAGAGATTTTTCCATTCATCAATGCTAATATGTTCGCTTCTGCAGTCAGTGACGCGACATACAATGTACCAGACAGTGGGCCATTCCCCCTTTTCCCCATGTTATACCTGGTTAGTTTCGATGATAATGTTCCACAAATAGATTGGAAAACATCATTCCACCTTGAACGATTTAAACCAGATAATTTCTGAGATTTTGAATTTAAACATGCCAAAATCCAATAATTTCGCTGCGTATAGAAATGTTGAACGTGAGTCAATCCGTGGCTTATTCTAGGTTGTTGGGTATTAAAACCGATTGGTAACTCTTCTATAGGTCTTGAATACAGCATTTCGCTCTTATCAATCTTTTGAACTAAATTTAAATCTTCCAAATCTGGTTTTTTTTCATAGCGCGACTTGCCAACCTTATAACTTATCAATACAGGAACCTGTTTTACCTGACGAATAGTCTTATTTAGCTCCCGATCGAAACATGTTTCCCAAGTCCGCTCTGTTTCTAGGGCGCCACTTTCCCTATTGGGACTTTTGGATACTAACGTACGACATCCAGGACAGTTCCAGGAATCTTTGATGCTTTTAGATTTCTTCTCCACCGCCACATCCCAGAAGACCATCTCCTGTCCACAATTGGGGCAGACGAACACATCCGACCAGACCGTGTAATTGATCCTGCCCTTCACCCGGTTGGGATCTTCGCAATTGGGGTGCCAGGTTTCGTACATCCATCCGCATTCCTGCTCCACCTCCTTCAAAATCCGTTTGGCTTCGCGCTCAAAGGCAGCGGCGTCCACCGGGGTGTTGTAGTTGTAGGCGATGAAAGTGGCAGCCGGCGAAAGGTCGTTCAACACCGCCTTGCGCGTACCTAACCTTGAAATGGCTTTATCACCCTCCCAGATCACTCCCTTGTTATCTACCCTGTAACCCAAAGACTCCACAGTCTTCTTGTCGCCGCACAACTGCGCCGCCACACCGGTCATGCCCGTGCCGCAGAACCCGTCAAACACGATGTCGCCAGTGTCGGTGTAGTGCAAAATGTAGCGCATGATCGCTTTATGCGGTACCTTGGTATGGTAGGAATGCGCGTTGTAGATCGGGTCGTTCTTGCCCTCGCTCACATCCGCTGCAAACGGTTCGCGCTGGTAGCTGTCATCCTTTAATCCCAGCTTCTGGCGTATCTCCACGCGTTCCTGCTGCCACTGCTCAATGATCTCCGGCAGGAACGGGTTGGGACAGGCGGTGTAATAAGGCGGGTCCGAGAGCGCCAGGATGTCCTCATCCGTACCGATGGGAAAGCCCTCGATCTTACGAAATTCAGGATCTTTGAGGTAATCTGCCAGGCGCTGGCGGTATTCATCCTTTTTCGCCTGTTCTTCAGCGGAAAGCTGGTTGTTGGCTTGCGGGATCAGTTCGGGTTGTTGTTCGGTCATGAAATGCCTCTTATAGGTCGCTTATTTTATAATAATTGAAATCAAGACTTATGAATTTCCGCTCGATTTCTCTAATTGACTTATTGCCGCGTTGTGCTACAATAAATGCAGAGCGGTATCGTAAAGCCTGGTGACCCCGGTCACTCGTAGAGTGTCCTAGCTGCTGCTGAAATGCAGTGGGTAAAATTGAAATCAAGGCCCAGGGTGAGCCGCTCGTGAGATCCCCCGTAATGGGGGTTTTCTCATTAATCACCAACTTGTCCAATCCCTTTCCCGAATTATCTCCTCATCCACTATTTTAGATGAAATTATTTCATAAAAATTTGTGTTGTCCCGTTCATATTTTTGAAAAATTGCCCATGCCACCGCATCCGCTGCCTGTAATTCTTTTCGACCGATGGAATTTTCTTGTTGAATCATTACCACCTTCTGGGGTAGCGCTTGGATCGATTCTCGAATTTGTGATTCAAGCTCAAATCGGTGTCGCTTATTGGTATAGCGACGATCCAGGCAAATATTCACCCATGGGTAATGCTCAACCAGTTTATATACAGTTTTTGCAACAGTCCGTCGATAAATATCTTCCAATTCCCTTGGTGGTGTGACGATTTCGCTTTGATCTACAATTGTCGCAAATATGGATACATCTTCTTTTACGATCTCTGTTAGCAAACGGGCAATCGCTTTTTCTTCAAAATTTGCCGCTTTAATCTCACCTCGGCTTAAGCTCGGACCATATTTCTTCATTGCATGTCGTATGGGTAATTCGATATCTCTGGGTTGGCTTGTACTTAATAGAGCAATAACCAGGAAATGGTTCCCACCCGGAACACCAATGGTTCCTGATTCATCCAAAAAGGCATGTTGTAAAATTTCTGGCACTTTTTATTTATCCATAGTGATTCGAGTATTACCGGCATCATGTCCGCGCATTTGTTTGTCTAAAAACTGTTTAAAGCGAATCTGCAATTCCTCACGCGTGCAGGGCAGTCCGCCAGCTTTGAGCGCCTGCAGCAACCCATCCACCGGGAGGGTGATCGCTTCGATGCCTCGCAGTGCCTGGATGGCAGACGTCACAAAGTTGGCTGGCAAAGTGTCAACATCTTCGCCTTGCTGCATGAATTCCTCGATCGGTTTGCGTTCAGCAGGCGACATGGCCTCAAGACTGTGTTGGGCAGTTTCACTGTTCAGGTTGTCGCGCAACGCGTTGCGCCAGTTCTTGAGCATATCGCTCAAACGCTCATCCAGCAGGTCCAGCATGGCATCTGAATTGACCGCTGCCCCCTGCTGTGTTGGGCGTAGATGGCAATACGGGCAGGTGGGCGAATCTGCGAGCAGCTCATCATGGAATTCAAGGCACGAGACCAGCCCAATTAGCTGATTTTTCCAGATTCCAAAATCACCACTGCGCGTTAACAACTCAATTCCTGACAACTCACTGATGGATTTGTAGCGCGTATCGTGATACAGGTGCAGGCGTCGATCATCTCCGCTGGCAGTCAGCACGAACTTACGGTGCAACTCACTGTAAACTTTTATGTAATCCTGTTTTAGAATGGTCAGTTCCCGGGTGATTGCCTGCAGATCCAACCCCACTCCAGTCTTTCCGAAATGACGGATCGAGTCAAGAGTCTTTTGCTGCGCCTGCAGGGCGCGTTTTTTCCAAGCATGATCTTCAGGCAAATTTCCCTGGGCGCCCACCAAATATGTCGTGTAAGGCTGGATCTGATCCACTGCATCCAGCAGCTGCTTGGCGCGCTGGACGATCACGCGGTGTTCAAGGTATTCCTGGACCTGGTTGGGTGTATAACGCAGATTACGCAGCTTTCCCACATTGTTGTACTTGCTCAACTCCTCCAGGAATTGTTTATAACCCCGCAGACCGGGCAGAAGGTCCAGACTGGATAACGTTACCGCTGGCGCATCGCTGCCCACCACTGTGCCTTGTTCCACAACGAAAATCGTCCTGTCCGTGAAAACAGGGGTGTTCCAAAGGTTCGCCCCCTGCTCCAGGCGGTTCTGCAGTAGCACCACCTTTTCCGTTTCCGCACCGACCAGCCGACCCAATTCCTCAACCGCAGTTCCGCGCGTGTTTTCATCGCGCACCAGGCCGGGCTGCAACCCCAGACCCTCGAAGATCATGGTCCACACATTCAAAGGAAGACTACGCGGACGCTTGTAAAACCGGAAGTTGGTCAGATCTGCCATTGCACGTGTTATTGCGCGTTCAATATTGCTGGCATCCAGTTCTTCACGACCATCCACACTTAGAACGATGTCCCCGTTGTAAACAAGTGAGAGGAGAATGACAGCCACCCACTCCGGTTCCAGTTTGAATTTCAGGTCCTTTTCTACTGGTAGAAGTCCACCCGCGACCTGCTCGATCACCTCTCCCCGATTGATCACCTGGCCTTCGGGTTTTGCATTGAGAAGCTCCAGGAAGTGGCCGGTATATGGTGAATCATAAGGACGGATGTTGTTCTGCGCATCCGTGATGCCCAGCCCCTCCAAAATACCGGAGCCCAGATTTGAACTGCGCCCTAACATGCGGCGGATGGCTTCGTTGGCGCTGTTTTCCCTTGATGCTTCGGTCACTGCCTGGCTAAGGCGTTCGAACCGGGGATAATCGGGGTAATTTTCCAGGAAATTTGGTGAAAGAAGGTGGGAAGCCACCTGTTGGATCATTTCCTCGATGCCCTGACTCGCCGTGTTGCGCATGCGGGTCAATATGGTTTGCACGGGATTGTCCACACCCTGGTAGACGACATGTAGTTTGTGGACCAGGTTGTCCTGCAACCAGCGCATGACGTTACGAAAATTGGCTTCCGCCTTGTTGGCGTATTCCGTGCGGTATTCAGTGGACTCGTTTGCCATCGCACGGGCACCTGCATACAGGCGAATTTTGTCCTCGAACTCGTTATCCAATCCCGACAGGTAGAGGATCACCTCATCTGAAAGTTTCTGGTCATTCCAGGTACGATTCAAGAATGGTGGTAGGAAGTAAATATAGAAATCTCTGGGGGGCTGGGCTGTGGTCCTCTCATCAGGAGGTCCGAAGAAAAGATACCCGGGTCGGGTAACCTTGTGGTCATTCCACGGGATTTCGTAAAACCAGATTGTGTAACCGGTCAGGTATGTGGTGTCGCTATGATTCAAGACCTGTTTCATGGCATTGAAGAAATACACATTCAGGTCAGACTTATCCATCAGCTCACCGCGCTCAAGGATCTTCTGATCAAAATCGATCACACGGTCAAGATCCAGGTAGTATTGTCCATTTTCCTGGTTATAGCTGATGTACTGACCTGATACTGTCTTAATGATCTCCTTGAGACTGACTTTCACCAGGTCCAGAAGAAAACCATCATTGTTTTCCTCCTCTGGTAGCTTCAGGAAAAGACACAACCCATCCCGTAATCCTTCTGCCGTGACCCCGAATGGTTTGGTGATATCTGAGGTTGTCAGGCGCTGAACGCTCAGCGCGCGAATCACCCGGACCGCCATTTCCTTCAGGTTTGGTCGGGTATAGGCATTCTGAATCTTGTTTTCCAGCTCATTGCTAACCCTAATCACACGCGCAATATTTTCTATGCTGCGCAAGGCCGGGTCATCCTGGATCAGCTTCCAGTAATGGTCATAGGAGATCAAACCCGGCTGATCGTCAGGTACTTTTTGATCGAGGATGGATCGAATGGCTGCGCTGAAAGTTTTCAGTACCTGCCTTTTTTCAGCGATGGCGAGGGCCTCAAAAATATCCACGTAATCCGGATGGATCGGGAAGAGCGAAACAAATTCCTCCGTCCTCTCAGCCATGGAGCCATATAAATGACTGAATTTACGTAGATGCTCAGCTATTCTCGCCTTCTGTTCATCGGTCTTTTTGAGCAACCGTTCAGAAACGACATATGTGATGTCTTCCCGCGCAATGGTTATCTGTTCAAAGCGATCTTTAACACGGCGCAGCTGATCCGCCACAAAACTGAAGCGGGGGTTTTCGAACAGGGTTTCCTGCAACCCACCAATGAAACGAAACGAACAGGATGCAGCCACTTCTCCCAGTTCTCGAAGGAAGCCAAGATCAAGGATCAGTGCCCTCTGCTCCCGGGACCTTAGATAATCCAATAATTCGTCGACAACCAGGAGTATCCCCATATCCGGAAATTTCTCCTGGAACACTGCAACCGCCTGGATGATGTGGGTTTTGTTATTGGTAATCTCATCGGCTTTTGGGAAACTAAAGGATACTCCCCAGGAATTAAGTGCACTTTGTATCTCATCCAACAATATTTCGCGCAATCCACGAGTCGAGCTACCAATTTCCACGCGAACTGTCTTAAATTTACCCGCAAAGGTCATCGCCCCTTGCTTAACGGCATCATTGGTCAGTTTATCAACCAGCTCCTCTCTTTCCGCGATGGCTGAAATGACCGACATCAAGTGGCTCTTACCGGTGCCGTAATTACCGACGATCAGGACCCCCTTGTTATCCTGCGGGGTGTCCATCTGCAGTTGTGTAAACGCCATATCCATGAGCTTGTTCGCCATAGCGTCTGATATGACATACGTTTCTACAAGATTCCTGGCGGCGGCTTCCTTATCAGCATCGCGTAATTGGATGATGGTTTCTATGGGGGTAAACTGAACAATATCGCGATATAGCATTTTCAAACTCCTTTTTAACCTGATATTCGATGAATTTTTAATGAGGGTTGTTGAAGTAAATCCTCTGTAATTTTCCAGGTACGATAATGATGATGATCTGGCGTTGCATACGAAAGTATGTTCGAATCAAACTCTCCTGGCCACAACACAATCAATTTCTTTATTCGGGCAACATGCCGGATTAGAGACAGTGGATCAACTTTAAGAGAGGGATCAAATAAGAGATCAGGAGTAGAGCATAGAACTGGATCATTCTGGAAGGTTGCGAGGGTATCAACCATCCATTTGTGTGGGAATCTGCTGCGCTCACCCGCTGAAACATTAACGAGAGAGCTACTTAATTCTTTGCTAATATTCAAGTGTGAAATCCTCAATCCTTGAATTTCGATTGATAGATTTTCAAGCATTGAGATATCTGGATGGACCAATAGAACACAATCACATGGTTCCGAGAGTAAATCGGATAAAGAGATAATTGCCATTTTCTTTCCCAAATAAAACTTTTCTGAATCGCAAGCCAAGTGATAGGGGAACTCCAACGATGCTTTATTGAAATTGGCAAAAGTTGGAATATACACAAACCATTAAATACCATTAATGATTTTA
>AMWB02135637.1_pt1 | contig 19654 bp, 11 predicted proteins | sample 200311 | NCBI WGS metagenome assembly AMWB02 (sample SAMN02737377, study PRJNA173069) | bioreactor metagenome | biome: anode biofilm in microbial fuel cells | place: USA: California | collected 2010-12-16 | reverse complement strand
GCCGATGTCGCGCTGTATTGCTTTATGACAGAGCCGCCCGCGGGAATGCTTCCGTAAACGATGCTGTCGGTATTCAGCGTAACGTACGAACTGTTCTTGATTAATTTTCCCGCGCCGTTGGTCAGCGCCGCCGTACCGGTGTTTTTAAATTGTATTTTCAGCATTACTGTCTCGCCGATATCCCACCTGTTGTTGTTGTTTCCCGCGGAGTCGTTGACCGTGATAGTGCCCATCTCCATTACAGGCGCGTGCGCAAGAATGTCAAACGTACTTGTCCAGGTATCAGAACCGCTCACTGCCGTGAAATTAAAGATGACGCTTCTGCCGTCGGGTATAAGCGGAGATACGTTGTAAGCGAACGCGTCGTTGATAGTTTTCGTCGCTCCCGCTCCGATTGTTCCGTAGGTTTCCGTCGAATCCGTCATTGTTATGTACGGGTCTGACGTTGTTACTTTGATATTAACGTTTGAAGCGGATACCGAGCCCACGTTTTTAACCCTGAAGTTAAGTTTGTTTGTTTCTCCGAAATCCATAATTCCGTTTCCGTTGCCGAGAGGCGAAGCGTCGTTAATTCCCACGCTGTCCTTTACGACGTACGAGCCGGAATTCGGAACAACCTGCACGTTTCCGGTATAGCGGAATTTATCCTGTTTCGTAACGACAACTTTCATTACCTGTCCCGGAATCTGTGTTCCCGGAATGCTTATGCTTAGCGTCGAGCCTGTGCTCGTGCCTGTTCCGAGAATTGTCGTGTCAATCGTCAATGCGATGAACGCTCCCGCGTCAGCGGTAACGTTAAACGAGGTCACTCCCGAGGCAATCGTGGACGCGTGTGTTACGTTTAGGCTTGAAGGAACGTTGGCGTAAACGTTAAGGAACGCGTCGCTGTGATGATGGAACAGATGGTATGTAACCTCTTTATTGCTCGTGTTGTACGGCCAACTGGAAGAATACAGGAAGTATTTTCCTGCCGCGTTGCCGAAAGCCGGCTTGAAATCGCGCGAAGCGGGAGTGCTTCCGTACGTCGGCATGAAGTTCGGCCAGAAGTTATCCATCATTCCCCAGACGTAACAGTCGTTCACGAACGAATACGAAGTTTCTGAGGCCGCGATTAACCCGAGCGCGCCCGCATTAATGTTATTGTATTTATACCTGTGAAATTTTTCCGCAAAACTTTCTGACGAATTATTATATTTTCCCGTCAGGCAGTTTATTGAAAATATGAAACATAAATTATTGTTATTGTTTGTAAGTTGTGATATGTTCGAACTCTGGAAACCTGGCTCGCCCCAGCCGGAAGTCGAACCGTGGTCTCTGTGCTGCAGCGCGAAAGAGCCCGCGTTAATGGCATTAACAACCATCTGGGCGGTTCCGCCGCTCCATCCGCCGAGAGAATCAGGCGTGAGCGGAATGTAATATGTTCCCGCAGGTCCGAAATAGTTCACGACCATAGATGTGTTTTGGTTTGACGACCAAGAAGTTGTCGGTGTTCCCGAATATATGGCGTTGATTCTTGTGGGATTCTTTCCCATCACTTTTTTCCAGTAACCGCCTACGACTTCGGAGCAAATCTGGAACCATCTTTCCGTCTGCCAGCCCAGCGCGGTAATCGGCTTTAGATAATAGTCCGCGCTTGTCGGCGGATTTCTTTCATAGTTCAAGAATTTTGTAATCATGGTTTCAAGTTCGACGGCGTCCTGCGCGGTCATGCGCGCCATTACGATATCCGGCAGTTGATTGTTGTCCATATCGCCGAGTATGTTATCAGAAACGCAATAACTGTTGTATATCGGAGAAGTAACCGCGTTTGCCGTAATTGCGGGGTTGTAGTCGCCGAGCATCAGCGCGGCAACAGGTTTCACAGCCCAATTTGTCCACGCATTCGATAAAAAGTTCTTTATCAAAGTCGGGTCGTTGCCGCCAATCTGAGCAAGTGTGAATATTCCCGTTTTGATTCCCTGCTGGATGCGGAAATTTCTTATTGAATCCGCCCATTGCAAAAATACAGGAACATTCGGGCATATTATAATGTATTCATATCCGTATGCATCAAGTTTATCCCATTCTAAGTTTCTTTTTCCGTAATCTATTGAAGGCAGCGAAGAACTGTTCAGCAGCGCGTCTTCGAGTATCGGATCGAACCACCTGCTTCTGAACGCGTCATTTCCGAAACGGCCCGAGCCGCCGGTGAAATTGACTTCAATCTGCAAATCGCGATAAACCGTCAATTCTTTCGTTACAGGATTATACTGGAACGGAGTTATACCGAGAGTAACGAAATCTACCTCTCTGATTTTCGAGACCTGTGACAAAACTACAGGATTTTCGGGATAATTTGAATTCTTTGAGAAAACATCGGGATTTTTTCTGTACTGCATCGGTCCGTCTTCCGTATCTTTTGGAATTCTCGGCGCGGGCGCGAGGAACACGTCCTTTATCACTTCGGTTCTCTTTGATACGATTTTAAATGTCGCGTTAGAGCCGCGCGGTACCGCTATCATCCGGCTCGTTCCCGGTAAATCGGGGAATCCTTCGTTATTCGGAAGGAATACGTCGGGCAAATGAACGGATTTCATGTTTACTCCATCAATGTTGACGTCGTCCATGCTGAAACTGTGTATTGAATAGTTGACTGAAATTCCCGAGGCGTTTTGTTTTACAAGGTTTACGCCTGCAGGTCCCCAACTGTCCGAATAATTAATTTGCTGGGCATTTATTTCGCTGCGTGTAATAAAAAACAGAAGAGCAATAAGCGAAATCCTGCAAAAAAGGAAAAAATTTGTTTTTAGGGAAATCATGGTATTTTGTTTTAATAATTTAGATAATACTAATTTAAACCCCGCAGGGGGTCAAAAACCGTCAAAAACCTTAAAACAAATATACCACGCTTTCGGGAGTGTAGTATAACTTAAAACTATTAAACAGCATTATCAAGTAAAAAGTAAGTGCAGGAAACGGCACCGGGTGTTTGATTTTGACGCGCAATATGGGTTTAAATCAACAGTTAATAAAAAAAAGAATTTTTGGCGGGTTATTTAAAGGCAATGAGGAAGGGGAAAAAAAAACTGGTAGATATTCTAAAAAAGAATAGTTACGTTTTGGTAAAATACATCTGCACCTTATTCTATAAACTAAAAAAACGTCCGAGACTTTTTTTTAGGTTTCTTTTTGCCGTAAGAGACTTGGATTAAAGTTAAGGCATTAGGAGTGAAATTCTTATGAAACAAATCTTTTCTTTACTATTTGCTTTGTTTCTAATCGTATTTGCGACAAATATCAATGCGCAATTAAATCAGGATTGGAAATGGTCACATCCGGGACCTCAAGGCAATACATTACGCTGGGTTAAAATGATTGACTCGGTAAATTGGTACGCGGCGGGTTATGCCGGAACATTTATGAAATCCTCAAACGCGGGTTCTTCCTGGACCTTTTACACAAATGCGGGCGGCTGGCAGCCTTCATACTACGGCCAGGGCAGAATTCTATACAGCGGATGGTTTTTCAATTTATCGACAGGATTGGTATGCGGTTCCAGCGGCTGGATAGCGAGAACAACAAACGCGGGTCTTACCTGGGATTCAGTCGCATCACCTGTTACTGCCGCCCTGTACGGGATTCATTTTATTAACAGCACAACGGGTTATATCGGCGGCGCGTCGGGTAACGTTTTAAAATCCACAGACGCAGGTGTGACCTGGACGGCTTTAACGACGGGCGTCACAACGACAATATATAATATTTTCGCAGGAAACAACTTCGTTCTTGCGCCGACGACAGCGGGAAACATTCGTTATTCCACGGATGCCGGTGCAACCTGGGCGACGTCATACACGGGTTCGTCTTACACTGTTTACGATGTAAACTTTATTGACGCGAACACGGGTATGGCTTGCGGTTCATCCGGAAACGCGAAGATTACGACTAACGGCGGACTGAACTGGACAGCGGTAACAACGCCTACAACTACAACAAAGTATGAAATATATTCGAGCGTAACGAACACACCGCCGTCAACGCCTTATTCGGAAGGTTTCGAAAGCACCACATTCCCGCCGACGGGATGGCGTTCGGTCAGTGTTCTCGGTACAGCAACGTGGGTAAGAAGCACTGATGCTTTTCACGGCGGTACGGCGAGCGCGTTCATAAATTATGAATCTGCCGGCGGTGACGACTGGCTTATTACCCCAAAATGGAATATTGCATCCGGAGACTCAATAGTATTCTGGTGGAAGAATCTTTTCAGTTCGGCTTATCCTCCCGATTCATTATTCGTAAAAGTATCGACAACAGATTCTAACGTAGCCAGTTTTACAAATACAATTCTTTCATTAAATACGGCGACCGCCCCGTACACCTGGACAAGATTCGCGGCAAGTCTCGGAGCATTCGCGGGACAGAATGTTTACATTGGCTTCCGCCATAAAAATACTGACGGCAACGGCGGATATCTTGACGACGTATCAATAAACCGTCCGGCGCAAACAACGCCCACATTCTATGTTGCGGGTGACTCTTACGGTATATATAAAACAGTAAACAACGGCGCGAACTGGACATTGCTGGAATACAACGATTCCAACATGCCGTGGACATCGACGCACTACACTCTTGACGTGAGCGGCAACAGGATATTTTCGGGCGGCGCGTATGGTTTGTTACAGAAATCAACAAACGCGGGCGCGAACTTCTCCTGCCTGACTAGTTTCTTAAGCCCGGGCACGAAATATGATGTGTGGGCGCAATACAACAACGGTAAAGTTATCGTTGTCGGCGCGCCTGGTTCGACGGGTGCGACATTCGACCAGATTTTATATTCCACGAACGGCGGCACAACCTGGTCAACTCCAACACTTACAAATTCAATTTCAACGTTCTATGATATATCGATGCTGAACGCGAACACCGGATTCATCGCGGGTTCAAACGGCTCGCTTCGCAAGACGACAAACGGCGGCACGGTATGGGATTCCGTACCGGGAGCATTCGGCACAAACCTGTTAAGAGCGCTGGAATTCGTTAATTCAACCACAGGTTACTTATTCCAGTCAACGACAAACAACGGTGGCGGCTGGAAAACTACTGACGGCGGCGCGAACTGGAATGCAATATCAATGGGAACGGAAGAAAGCAGAATTTATTCTTCTTGTTTCATAAATGCCAATACCGGATATGTAGGCAACTATACTCCAAAATTGATGAAAACGACTAACGGCGGCGCGAACTGGACAGTATTAGCCAACACCCCGATGGGAAGCGGATATATTTACGGCATCAAGTTCTTCGGACCGGATTCCGGATATGCCTGCGGTTCTTCGGCTGCAAGGCTTTGCAGAACAGTAAACGGCGGCACGACATTTGACACGGTTCCGCAGCCGTTTGCGGCATCGCTCTATACAATGCAATTCAGCAATTTCCAGAACGGCTGGATATTCGGTTCAAACGGATTCGCGGGAAGGACCTCGACAGGCGGCGCGTCCTGGGTGCTTTATAACACCGCGGGTTCGACACCGTACGGATGTTATATGACAAACACCGACTCGGGTTTTGTGGTCGGTACAAGCGCTTACGTGCATAAAATCAGCAAGGCGCCTGTAAGCGGCATCGAATGGACACCGGAAATTCCGACTGCATATACATTGAAGCAGAATTATCCGAATCCGTTCAACCCGACAACAACAATCGAGTTCGCTATTCCAAAATCCGGAATGGTATCACTGAAGATTTATGACGTTGCGGGAAGAGAAATAACTTCTGCGTTAAACACGATGCTCAACCCCGGCTTGATTAAATACACGTTCAGCGGTTCGAGTTATTCGTCGGGAGTTTATTTCTACAGACTCGTTGTTGACGGCAAGGTAATTGACACGAAGAAGATGGTGCTTGTGAAGTAAACAGGATAGATTTAAACAGCAATAATATTAAAGCCCTTCGGTATATTCCGAAGGGCTTTTTCTATTCGGCTAATCAAACGAATTTAAATATTTATACAGTGAAATAAGGTGCGAGTATTTCAACAGGTCTTTTAAATATTCCCCGCCCTCAAATTTATTCTTAAGCCTGTTTCCGAACACGCCCGATTCATCTTCGCGTTCGTTAAGCACATTCCTAATGAGATTCTCAGACCATTTTTCGGAATTGAACGTGTCGTTTCCCGTTGCTTTCTTATAAGCCGCCGTTTTCTTCACGCCCCTGTATATAGAAAAGAAATTGAACGGAAACGGCTTCAGCAGGTCGTCGGGTCTATAGCCTCTGTCGAGTTTGATTTTACCCAGTTCGGGTTTAAACCTTCTGTAAATATGCGCGTAAAGCAATTGCCCTTTTCTTCTCTTGAACTTGCTCTTTCCGAGAAAGCCGTTATACATTCCCGCGAAAGGCGTTCTGTACATCAGTTCGACAAAATCATCGTCGAAAAACGGAAACCGCGTCGTGACGTAAACACGCTCGATTTGTATTTCCTGAGAGAAATATTTTCTTACGCCTTCCTGAATTATGAAGAAGAAAAATCTCAGCACTTTACCCCTGTCTTTATACCTGTCAAAGTAGTCTCTGAACAATTCCCGTTCTGTTTCACTCCTGCCCTCATCAATTATTTTCGGGTCAACGTAATTCCTCTTTTTTGTGTCTTCGAATATTTCGTTCAAAGTATCCCGCGGGGAATCGCTGAGAAATAATTTTTCCGAATAATCGTTGACCATAATACCGACGTTATGCAGCGGTCTCATAACTTCGCTGCCGAACAAACCCGTCATTATGGTTTTGGAAAAAGAGTTAAGTTTCTTGTACGCATACGGATAGTTCGCCCGCAGAACGGGCGCGCAGGAATTAGAGTGTTCAACCGCTTCGAGAGCGCACGAATCGTGAACAACTTCGTACTCCGCGTCTAAAATCACGGGCGAAAAATTCAAACCAAGCGAGGAGCAGATTTCACGCGGAATTTCAACCTGTCTGCTGCCGGGCATTCCGTATGAGTAACAGACGAAGTCGTCCTTGTCTTTTTCGAGCATTGCAAGATTAGCCCTGCCGTCGAATCCTCCGGTCAAAGCGACGAGCAGTTTCTCCGTGTCCGAACCGTACAGTTTAAGGTTGTCGCGCAGTTGGGTCCCCAGCATTTCAAGAGATTCTTTCTTCGGAAGAAGTCTCTCGTTATAAAGGTTTTCAACGCTCCAGTATTTCCGTTCGGTTTTACCGTTGCCGCCGAACTCGTAAATACTTCCGTTGTCTATTCTGAAAATATTTTTAAAATATGTCTTTGTTCCGAGAGTGAAGTCGAATATCAACTGCTCAGTAAACGCGGCGGGATTTATCTCGCGCGGAACGATTCCCGTTTCAAGAATCATTCTGACGGAAGAGGAAACGATTAATATTCCCTCTCCGAAAAAATAATATAACGGCAGGACGTTTAGCCTGTCGCTGATTAACTTAACGGAATTTTTTTTCTCGTCATATATCGAGATGACGAACGAACCTTTTATGTGTTCGGCAAATGAATCGCCCGAATTGAGATACATTGACAGTATTTTTTCGGCGTAAATTATTTCGGGGGATTTACCGCTTATTTGTTTGAAGCGGTTGTTCGTGTAAACGGTGCCGAATACGAAAATATTTATTCCGTCCTTTGAGCAGAAATTCTTTTCGGTCTCTTCTCTTTCAAGAAAAACGGCGTAAGAATTCTTGAATTCCCTTTTGTACTCTGCGGCCGCAATATTCTTATAATACGGATTATTCAAAAAAGAATAATTCCGCTGCGGGATTGGCTTCCCCGTAAAATCAATTATTTGAAAATAATCGAACATTAATTATTTTTTGTTTTTCTAAAAATCTTTCTGAAAATCCCCCTTATGAGCGACTTGATCAGATGAAATGTTAGTTTCGGGTCGTTCCATTTCATATCTCCGACATAAATCGGAAAATCGAAATAAGATTTTAATATTTCGCCAGGAGAAAGGATTCCCTTAGAAACGTATTCCGTGGAACTTCTGATGTCCCTGTGAATCGAGATCCAGCGTATGTTTATTTTTTTGTTCACGACGCCCGACTGTGTTTCCCCCGTCAGTTCTTTGTAACACATCATCGCGACATCAATTCCGAACCTGATGCCGACTTCATCCCAGAGCCCGAAGCGCGGATTTACCTCTATCAGTTTGAACTGATTGTCGCGCGGGTCCTTTTTAACCTCGATACCTGACACGCCCCAGAACTTCATCTCTTTCAGCCACTTAACGGAAATATTTTCGAGTTCTTCGTTGTAAATAATATTGACGTATGAAGCGCTGCCAAAATGCACGGGCGATATTCTTTCCTTTATTCCCGTGAAAGAACCAAGGCAGTTTTGATTCCTGTCCACGTATGAAACAAAATAGTGCAGGTTTTTATCCTCGCCCTGAATTATTTCCTGAACAATAACCCTGTCGTCGTATTTTCGAATCGTATCGTATTTTTCAAATATTTCATCGGCGCTGTTTACAATAATTACTTTTTCGCCCCCGCAGAATTCTTCGAGAAATCCTGACCGCCAGGATTCGGGGAATTCGGGCTTCAGTATGCACGGAAACTCGACCTCTCTAACGAAGTTTTCCAGTTCCCGGACATTGCTTGCGAAGCACGTCTTCGGCGCGGGAAAACCGTGCCTGACGGCAAGTTCGTAAGAAAATCTTTTGCTCGTGAGTCTTCTTAATATGTCGTTTTCAGGCATTGTAAAAAGAAAATACTCCGACAGTTCTTTTGCGTAATCATTAAGAGGCAGCACGAATTTATCGCTCGAAGGAATCAGCACAGGTTTTACGCCGAAACTTTTTCCGAATTGAATCAGATAATCACGAAATTCCTCGCCTTTGAACTCGGGATCCGGGCATACGCTTTTAATTCCAAACCTGGAATAGAATCCGAGTTCTTTCAGATTGGAGTCAAGCCCGTAAACATCGATGCCGTATTTTTTAAAGTGCCTCAATATAAAAATACCGGGCGTCGATAAGCCGAGCGATATTACGGGATTCTTCATTTTAATCTTAATTGGAAAAAATAATCAATGAACTCAATATGTTTTAAGAATGCGTATTTAATCAGTGTCTTTAATTTAAAAACGGGAAAATTTCTGCCCGTGATGAATTTTTTATTGAAAATTATATAGTCGATGATTTTGATAACGCTTTCGGATTGTACGAGTTTTCCGTGATTGATGCCCGGAGACGTCTTTCTGTAATCACCCGTTGAAAACGTAGGCGGGCTTATTACGTTTACGGAAACGTTTTTATTTTTCAGATAATCAGCCAGGCTTAAAGAATAAGCGATTAGCCCCGCCTTGGAACTGCAGTAAGCGGTGCCGTCACCGTAATGCGTCATCCCCGCGTTCGACGAAAGGTTAATAATTTTTCCGCCTTTGGCTTTAAGCAAATGCGGCATTACGGTTGAGCAAACGAGTATCTGCGACGTCAGGTTTGTCCTGATTGATTCGCCGTATTCATCTTCCGTTATTTCGTCGGGCGGTTTGAATAATTTATACGCCGCGTTATTAATCAAAACGTCTATGCCGCCCATAAATTTCAAGGCTTCGTCAACCGCGGTTTTGACATCGGAACTCTCATTAATGGAACCCTTATAATAAGCGAATCCCGCGGATTCCTTTAACTTTTTAATATTGCCGTCGTTATAATCAAGCGCGCTTCTTGAAAATCCGAAAACACAATGTCCTGTTTCGGTGTAATGAACCGCCAGTTCTTTTCCCAGTCCGCGTGAAACGCCCGTAATAAAAATGTTCATTTAATTTCAGTTAAATGTTTGCGATAAGAATTATACAAGAAGATGCCAAGGGCTTCGTTGCCCTTTTCGTTCAGATGCCAATCATTTGCAAACTGGTATTCCGGCACCATGATTCCGCTGTATTCAAAGTTAATGTTATTTTTATTACAAAACTCTTCAATTTTCCTGTTTATAGAGTCATTACTTGTTATGGAAACGCACATAAATCTGCCTTCGTATTTTTCCGAGAACGCTTTTAAACAATATTCAAGCCCGGGGAGATCCGCATTTACATCCCGCGAAGTTTCGGTAGCCGGTGCGACAGTTTGTTCTTCGCTATTCTGAAGCGGAATTGATATCAGTCTAATAAAAGAGGAGTTGTTCCTGAAAAAGAGGTTAAAACAGCTTCTGATAGAATTATCAACCGTAAATGAATTCCTGTCCAGACGGAACGATTCGGGAGAAAGTCCGAACAAACCCGCATAATAGTCATTTATTACAAGAATTACATATTTCGGATTGTATATCTCCTCAAAATACCGCGCTCTTCTGAATGAATCATAAGGAGAAAAACCATTGTAGCCAAGATTCAAAACATTAATACGGTTATCTGATTTCTTTAGGAGTGTCTGGAATACGGATGTAGACATTGATTCCGGTTTAAGATACTGGTTTTCGATGAAAGACGAACCGAGTACAAAAATATATTCCGAAGTCCCGGATGTATCAACACTTATACCGGGGAGCCCAAGATTATTTCTCTTATATATTTCAAACTTACCCTTTGAATTCCAGTATTCCGAATACGGTTTGTAAATATTCAAATGCCCGACCGAACTTCTCATCCCTTGCATTTTGCGCTCAACTCCGTATTTCGGAAATCCGAGTATATTGCCTACGAGAAATTCCGCCACGGCAAACGAAAAGATAAAAGCAGCCAGTATTAATAATGTTTTTCTAAACACGATTTATAATTAAAAGTCTCCGTAAATAAACGGTCTGCTTAGTTTCGCGATAAGCCTGAAAAACGAAAGAGACGCGAGCGAAAGCAAAAGCATTAAAAATAAAATGAAATATTTAAGAAAATACTTAAACAAATTGTATGTTTTCATTTAAAAAATATCCAGCAAAAAGACACGTACAAAAATGTGAACACGATGCTGAGAGCGTTAAACCACCCGGTGTTTGAAATGCGGGCAAGCGCCTTGTGTTTTCTTTTCGAGGAAACCCATACCTGATACACGAAAAGCGCGAATCCGTGACACAAGCCCCAAACGAAAAAATGCATTTCTGCGCCGTGCCATAACCCGCAGATTCCCATCGCGATTAAAGGAACAAAAAACAACTGCCAGGTTTTATTATTAAAAGCGCCGCTTAACGGAAAGAAAAGGTAATCCCTTATCCAGTCTGAAAGCGAGATGTGCCAGCTTCTCCAGAACTGACTGATATTCTGCTTGAAATACGGATAATTAAAATTTTCCATTATTTTAAAACCAAATATCCTCGAACTTCCGATAGCAATGTCGCTGTATGCTGAAAAGTCCATGTATATTTGTATGGAATAACCGAGTAAAGCGAGAATCTTAATACCGGCGGAAAAATTTCCCTGTTCCGCCCACACCGGCGCGATGAAGTATCCAAGCCAATCCGCAATCACGAATTTTTTAAAGAGACCGAATACAATTCTTGTAAACCCTTCGTCAAGAAACGAGAGCGAAAATTTGTTTTCCCGCCCGGCTTCGATTTTAAATCTTGAAAAGCGTTCGATAGGTCCCGCGACAAAAATCGTAAAGAGCGAACTGTACAGCAAAAAATCTCCGAACCGCCCCCTGCCGTTGATTTTCCAGTGAACGTCGGTCAAATAACTAATGTGTTTAAATATTATGTACGATAATCCGAGAGGCAGAAGCAGAAATTCAATCTTAAAGACAGGAAGAAAACCCGTAAAACTGTTGAATTGTGAAATTATTCCGCTTAGAAAACCGAGGTATTTGAATGCCGCCAGAAGCAGAATCAAACCAACTATGGAAACCCTGTGATATAAACGCCTCCCGCGGTTTTTCTCAATAGCGTATGCGAAAGAATATGAATAAACGCTTAAAATAATCGTTATCAGGGCGGATGCTTTATCGAAATAATAAATGAATAATAAACTTGAAACCGCGAGAAAATAGTTTCGTATGGTTTGTTTTGGTATCAGCCAGTAAATAAGCGCAGCGGCAATCAGCAACGCGTAATATTGTAATCCGATAATCAAATATTATTTTTAATGTAAATTCCGTTGATAAATTCCAAATTAAGATAAATTGTTAATGCGTAATATAAAATTCAAAATTTAATGAAAACACCGTAAACGAGAATCAATTTCATAACCATATAATGAATTGCTTTGACGATTAAAACAATCGTGCTTATTTTAAGTCATGAATCAGCGGGTCAGAAAATATTTGATAAGAGCGGCGCGGGAAGAAGGCAAATTCGTTTATTACAGCGAACTCGTAACGGCATGCGGTCTTAATATCAATCTGAAGACACCTCACGGGCAAAAAAAGTTAAACGCCGTGCTTGACGAAGTTTCAGGATTTGAAAATTCAGCGGGACGCCCGCTTCTTAGCGCAATGGCGATATATAAAGACAGGAGAAGAAACGACCACGGCGACGGATTTTATTATAACGCGGAGAAACTCGGAAAAGGAAACGCAAGAAAACTAAAGAAAGAACTGTACGGATTCATTGAAGCGGAAAACTGCCGCGTGTTCTGGCGGGATGAGAATAACTTTAAGAAGTTTTTCGAAACCTGAACCGATTGCAGCAAAAAAGAAAAACGAAAACCGGTTTACCAAAGAAAGGTAATGTTTCAAGCCCGATCTGCTGCTTGATGTACACATATTTTTAGGTTTAAAAAGAAATCGATTTATATTAAACTCTTATATACTCCTCTGCAAAACAAAATTGAAGCGATGAAGAGAAAATTACAGTTTTTAATCGCGGCGTTGTTGTTGCTCGCATCATCAGGAAACTTATTTTCGCAGTCCGGTTACAGTCCCCGAATTGATTCCGTTATAAGCCTTTGCACGAGCCCGCTATTGTCAAAATTAATAAGAGAGTTTTCCGGAGATACCGCGACCGTAATAGGCGGCGTTCCGTACACGCTTTTGTCGCGTTACAGTTCCAGCGTCCATAATCCCAAAGCGGCGCAGTTCATTTACGAACGCTTTCAGAGTTTTGGGCTTCAGCCGAAATATATGAATTATTCCGCGAGCGGCAGCAATGTTTACGCGATAAAACCGGGAACGAAATACCCAAACAAGCAGTATATAATCTGCGCTCATTACGACGACATGCCCTCGGGTCCGCTGGCTCCGGGAGCGGACGACAACGCTTCGGGTTCGTGCGCGGTTATGGAAGCCGCGCGGCTGCTTGCTAATTACAGTTTTGAGTACACGCTAATATTTGTTTTGTTTGACGAAGAGGAGCAGGGTCTGATAGGCAGCAAGAATTTCGCGGACTCCGCGTACTTCAGGGGCGATTCCATTCTTGGCGTGATAAACATGGATATGATTTCGTGGGACGGCAACAACGATTACCAGATTAACATTCGCTCCAACACGCTGTCAATGCCGATGGCGTATGCCGTAAAAAATATATTTTACATTTACCAGCCGGTGCTTATTCCTTTTTTTGTGATGAACGTCACGAGCAGCGACCACGCGTCATTCTGGGCGCGCGGCTATAAAGCGGTATGCGCGATCCAGCAAAGAAGCGAATACAATCAGTATTACCATACCGTGAACGACAAGTTCCAGATTATTTCAATGCCTTATTATCTTGCTCAAACGAGATCGGCTATAGCGTCATTAATGACATACGGCCTGGATTATTTCGCGGAAATTATTCATACGCCGATAACAATTTCGCAGCCTATGACGCCCGTAAATACTTCCGCGGTAATCCGCTCACCGCGAAAAATAGCGAAAGACTCATACGGTCCGAGATTATATTATAAAGTAAATAACGGACCCCTTTTCCATACGACGTACGTTAACAGCAATCTTGATACATTTAAGTTTGTCGTTCCCGGCCAGAGCGCGGGCTCCGTAGTTAAGTATTACATAGCGGCTCAGGACTCGCTCGGTAATTTTGTTACAACAAAACCGTCCGGAGGAAGAGGGCTGAACCCGCCGGGCTCGACGCCGCCAGATTCAATGTTGACATATAACGTTGTAACCGGAATCGCGGGCAATACGGAACCTTATGTGTATTCTCTTGAGCAGAACTACCCGAATCCGTTCAATCCCGTAACGTCAATCCATTATCAACTTGCGGAAGACGTCAATGTTAGCCTGAAAGTTTATGATGTAACAGGAAAAGAAATAACAACTCTGGTAAACCGGAAACAAAATGCCGGAAATCACACAATAGAATGGAATGCGTCTCAATACTCGAGCGGAGTATATTTCTACAGGCTGACAGCGGGAAAATTCACGGAAATAAGAAAAATGATATTGATAAAATAAAGAAACAAGTGCCGATTAATACGAAAATCGAATCTGTCAGGTTCGTCAGGAGTTGAATAGGCTTGAAAAAGTGTCGAAATCTTGATATTTTAAACGGATTATGATATTCCCCTTTAGTGTAACGGTTAGCACATAACTCTCTGAAAGTTACGGTCGTGGTTCGAATCCACGAAGGGGAACAAGAAACCCGCTGAAGAAAATGCGGGTTTTTTTATGCGTTTTAACGAAGCCCGCATTCTTTTTATGCAATAAAATAATCAGATAAACTTATGTAAATTATTTTTATATTACACGGTATCACCCATTTGTATTCAGAATTTTAAAATAACCTCAAATATAGGAGATTTAAAGAATGAAGTTTTACAAATTTCCGGTTTTTATTCTTGTCTTCGCCCTGTTCTTTTCCGTGAATTACATCTTCGCGCAGGAAGAAGAAACAAGCGAACAGGAAGAAATGGATGAAGAGCAGTGGGAGGCTCAAATCCTTGAACTTACCGCGAAGAAAAACGACCTCACAACCAAAGTGTCGGATTTGCAGAAGGAAATTGACGGATATACACTGCAGAGCAACCTGAAAAGCGAAGAACTCAAGAAGACTGAAGAAGCATTTTGGAACGAGTTTGGCGGCAAAGACGCTTACAATACTTTCAAGAAAGATCTCGATCACCTCGAAATTCAATGCAGGAAAAAAGAAGGAACGCAAGTTGACGCGATGGCAAAATTCGACGCTCTGACAAAATCCGAATGGAGATGCCACCCCGAGTTCTTCTCAAGATACAAAAAACTGAAAGAATGTCTTGACGGATGGCAGAGTTCCGTGCCCGAATACACGATACAGCAGGGTGAATATCTTTTCGTGATAGCAATGAAGAAAGAAGTATACAATAACAAGCACATGTGGCCCGTTATATGGGAAGCAAACGAAAACGGCGTGTTGAGCGCACCGAGAGGCATTCCGAAAACCATAAGGAATCCGCACCTCGTTTATCCCGGACAGGTTCTAAAGATTCCGAAGTTGACAGAATCACTCAAGAAATCGGACGTTTTCGAAAGAGCAAAAGGATGGCTTGACTGGAAGAAAAACAGAATGCGGAAGAAAAATAAATAAGCCCGCAACGCAGCACCGCCAAAAAGTTGTTATGAAATAAAAAGGAAGCCTAACAAGGCTTCCTTTCTTTTATAGATGAAAATTGAAATTATTTTATCAGCGCTATTAAAAAAAGAGTTTTTTATCTGTCGGGATATTCACAAGCCGCAGGTCTTTCCGCATATCAAGGGATTTGTTATTAAGAGCAACAAACACTCTTTCAATTCGTATCAAAACTAATTCCATAATTTTGTTCAAACCGATGAAGCGAACAATCGTAATTTTTATTTTGCTACTATTTTCAGGATACTCTCAATCACAGGAGAACGGCGATGTAAGATTCAGGACCGAAGAGATTACAATTCCCGCGGGAAAGTTCGAAATTAAAGGAGATTTAATAACGCCCGTTGAAGGCGGTAATTTTCCGGTCGTTCTTTTTTGCCCGGGCAGCGGACCGACGGACAGAAAAGCATCGATTAAAAATTCTAAGATAATCAGAAAATTTATAGAATGCGGGTATGCTTTTTTTATTGATGACAAACCCGGCTCTGGCGATTCTAAGGGAGAATTTTCGGGAGACAGTCTTTTGCGTGAACGAGCGTTTATAGTGACAGCGGAAATTGATGCAATAAAAAAACACCCGAAGATAAATCCCTGTAAAATCGGCTTGTACGGCTCAAGCCAGGCAGGATACGTGATGTCGCTGGTCCTGCAGCAGCGGAAGGACATTTCGTTTGTCATAGCCGTATCCTGTCCCGCGATGAACAGCATAGAACAATCGGCTTATCTGGTAAAAATGCAAGCCTTGTGCAGCGGAAGAACGAACGACGATGCCGAAACACTCAAAAAATTTTACACCCAGCGCGCGAAAGCAAATACTTACAGGGAATTTCGAGAAGCGGCTGATTACCTTAACGTCGATCCCGTGATTGCCGACCTCGGCTGGGGATATGATATCGAAGAGAGCGAGTTTGTTCCGGAACAACCCGATTCTGAGTCCTACATTAATCCTCTCGACGGTCTCGGAAAAATAAAAATTTCCGCGCTGTTTATTTTCGGAGATAAAGATACGCAGATAGACCCCGTACAGGGCGCAGAAATGTTCAAGAAGTACCTGAAAGATTCAGGAAACGAAAATTTTAAAGTCGTTACTATACCCGGGGTTGACCACAATATGCGTCTATCAAAAACAGGGAGTCTGAAAGAACAAAACGAAAACTACAAAAAGGAAGGCGGCGCCGTTCTATCTCCGGATTTCCTGAAAGAAATAGAAACCTGGCTTGGAAAAATTAAATAACCGCCGTTTATTCCGCCCGAACGGAAAAATAACACAGGCAAATATTATGCCTCCGCGCTTATGTTAAGCGCTTTTATTTTTCTGTATAGTGTTCGGATATTCATCTTCAGCATTTTTGCTGTCTTAGTTTTATTGCCGTTATTTTGTTCAAGCGCCTGAATAATTATTTCTCTTTCCGCGTTTCTAGCCGAAGCGCCGAAAGAATTCCCGGTTTCGCTGTTCGTGTTTAAAAGCGGAATACCGTACCCGAGTGAAAAACCAACGGTCTCTATCCTTTCGCCTTCACAGAGAAGCACTGCCCTTCTTACGGCGTTTCTCAATTCCCTTACATTTCCCGGCCAGGTGTACGAAGCGAATTCCGACAGGGCTTCACCGCTTATTGAAGTCACAGTTCTGTTAAGTTCTGTGTTTGCGTCCTTTATGAATTGTCTGACAAAATCCGGTATGCTTTCTCTTCTTTCGCGAAGAGGCGGAATTAAAATCTGAAACTCATTCAATCTGTAAAATAAATCCGCCCGGAATTTTTTTTCTTTTACCGCTTCGGAAAGATTGAAGTTAGAAGCCGTGAGTATTCTGACGTCGAATTCACGCTGCAAATTTCCGCCGAGGCGGGTTATTTTTTTTTCTTCAAGCACGCGCAGTAGTTTTACCTGATTAGAGTCGGATAGATTGAGAATTTCGTCAAGGAACAACGTTCCTTTCTCGGCGCTTTCGAATTTTCCCTCTTTCGCGGATTTAGCGTCCGTGAAAGCTCCTTTTTCATATCCGAAAAGTTCGCTTTCGAAGAGTGTTTCGGGTATGGCGCCGCAATCAACCCCGACAAAAGGTCCCGAACTCCTTTCGCTTAGTTTGTGGATTATGTTCGCGATAACTTCCTTTCCGGTGCCGCTTTCGCCCTGAAGCAGAACGGTCAAGTTTGTCGGAGCGACGAGTTTGACCTGTCTAAGCACTTCACTCATTCCGTTTCCGGAAAGCACTATAAAATTATCGACGGATTTTTCGGTTAATTTATCCCCCGAATTTCTCAGTTGGCTGCTCGTGTCTGAACCCAGCACGCGTTTTATGGATTTAAGCATTTCATTATTGTCGAAAGGCTTTGTTATATAATCTTCTGCGCCGCTCTTTATTGCTTCGACCGCTTTTTTAATCTCTCCGAACGCGGTAAGAATGATTACCGGGAGTTCGGGTTTCAAAGACTTTAATGAGACTAAAACTTTCAGTCCGTCCGAATCAGGCATCTTGAAATCAAGTATTACGAGAGCGAAATCCGACGATTTTACTTTTTGAATTGCCGACTGTCCGTTTTCCGCGGTCAGGCAAGAATAGCCCGCGTCTTCAAGTATTTTCGACAATGTATAAAGCATGGATTTGTTGTCATCTACAATAAGAATTCTACTCATAAGGTTTTGCCTTTCTAAGCGGGAGTTTGATTTCTATCGATGTGCCCGCATTTGGTTTACTTTTAACGCTTAACGTACCCTCATGAGATTTTATGACACCGAGAGCGAGACCCATTCCAAGTCCCGTGCCTTCGGATTTTGTTGTAAAAAACGGTTCGAATATTTTGTTCAGGTTTTCGGCGGAAATCCCCGAGCCGTTGTCTGAAATGTATATTGTTACAAACTTTTCTTTTTTTCTTTTTATGGCCTCAACCGTGATGTTTCCCCCCGCCGGCATCGCGTCAATTGAGTTTGAAATAAAATTCATTATTGCATTCTCAAGTTTTGTTTCGTCAATATACAGATGCGGCAGATCCGGTTCTATGTTGCACCTGATGCGGATGTTTCTTTCAATAAACCGCGGAGTCGTTTTTTCTATGATACCCGAAAGAAATTTTTTAACATCCGCTTTTTTAACCCTTATCCCCCCGGCCGAGACGAAATTTAATAGATCGGTAATTATTTTATTCGCAATTATCGTATTCTCAATTATATGGCTTAAGTGCTGTTTCTTTTCGGCGGCATCTTCCTTTNNCAACAACAATTGAGAAAGGGCGCTGATGTTAGCGAGCGGATTTCTTATTTCGTGAGCGATGCCGGCTGAAAACCTGCCGAGCGCGGCGAGTTTTTCGGTTGACTTTATCGTTTCGTATGATTCAATTCTTTCCTTCATGCTGCCTATTTCCAGGCAAATGTTATTGATTACCCCCATCGTTTCGTCATTCGGGCTGATTTTGCTGCCGCTGAAAAATTCAATCACACCCTCGACCTTGTTGTTTGCCTTCATGGGTATCCAGGCCCCTGATTTCAAACCATATTTTTTTATTTTTCCGTATCTCTCAAAAGGAAATTCGTTTCCAATTTTGCTCAGGTCCTTTACAATTGTTTTGGCGCTGCGAAAACAGCGGTTAGGCATTCCGACCTGTGTTATGTATGGTTCATTCTCGGAATAATGCCTGAACCACTCGTACTTTTTTTTGATATCTGAGTTCCAAATTCCGGTTGATGAAAGATTTCCGTTGCTCGCGAGATAGCAATGACCAATTTCCCACTGTGTATAATGACACACTTTGCCGATAGCGTAAAGAATACCGTCTCTTAAATCGGTTGAACGGCCGGTATATTTTATAACATCATTAAAAAGACTCAAAAGACCGTTTCTTTTATCGAGTAGTTCAATTGCTGATTTTAACTGTGTTGTATCGATACATACGCCGAAAATTAAAGGACGTCCGGCGGGTCCCTTTTCGTACAGACGGCAGTCAATTCTTGCGTGGCGTACTTTGTCCTTTACATTCGAAGAGATTTCCATTCTGCTTCTTCCGGTGCTTACAAGTTCGTTTAAAAAATTGCTCTTTCTTTCCGATAATGCCCCGCCAAAGAGAACCGTTAGTTTTTTTCCAATTATTTTTTTGCGGCCGGCACCGCAAATATTTCCGAAAGGTTTATTTGCATAAAGAATTTTAAAATTTGTTCCGGCGATAAATATTCCCTCCCGAAGAAGACCCGGAATATCCGCATGTTTTATCACTCCTCCGTCGCCGGTATTAGAAGCGGTTATGGCAGCGTTTCCAAT
>AMWB02114100.1_pt1 | contig 19691 bp, 17 predicted proteins | sample 200311 | NCBI WGS metagenome assembly AMWB02 (sample SAMN02737377, study PRJNA173069) | bioreactor metagenome | biome: anode biofilm in microbial fuel cells | place: USA: California | collected 2010-12-16 | reverse complement strand
GGGAGCCCATTCCAGAATCTTTCCGCCGGGATCGACAACGATGGAATGCCCCGAGAAGCGGGTGTTGCCCTCCATGCCGCACCGGTTGGCCCCGATGACGTAGACCTGGTTTTCAATGGCCCGGGCCTGGGCCAGAATGTCCCACCGGTCGATGCGGACATCGGGCCACTGGGCGGACACGACGACGATGCGGGCGCCTTTCAGAACGAGCGTCCGGCAGAGCTCCGGAAACCGCAGGTCGTAGCAGATCATGAGGCCCACCGGGCCGATGGCGGTATCGCAGACCACGCTCCGGGTGCCGGCCGAGAAATACTTGTGCTCATCGGTGGCGGAAAAGAGGTGGACCTTCCGGTAGACCCCCGCGATCCTGCCGTCGGCGTCGATGAGATGGATCGTATTGTAAATCCGGCCGCCGTCCGCCTCGGGCACGGAACCGGCAATGACCATATGACGGCGGGACGCAAGGCCGGAAAGCCAGCCCATGATCTCCGGGGTGCTTCGGGCATGGCGGGCAAGGTTCGGATGGTCGAATCCGCAGCTCCACATCTCGGGCAGCACCGCCAGGCGGACGCCCTCTTCCGCAAGACGGTCGAGGTGCGATGCCGCCTCCGCCCTGTTGGCGGAGATCTCGCCGGTTTTGATGTCGAACTGTATGAATCCGGCTGTGAATGTCGCTGGTGTCATCGTTTTTGATTCGTTCGCAGGATCAGAGTACGGCCATCTTTTCGATGATCTTCCGGGCGAATTCCGAGCATTTCACTTCAGTGGCGCCCTCGATCTGGCGCGCCAGATCGTAGGTGACCGTGCCGGCCTGGATGGCGGCCGAGATGCCGTAGCGCACCAGGGAGGCGGCCTCCTCCCAGCCCATGTAATCGAGCATCATGGCGCCGGAAAGAATCAGGGATCCGGGGTTGACCTTATCGAGCCCCGCATATTTGGGGGCGGTGCCGTGGGTCGCCTCGAATACCGCGCAGGTATCGCCGATATTGGCGCCCGGCGCCATCCCCAGCCCGCCGACCTGAGCCGCCAGGGCGTCGGACATGTAATCCCCGTTGAGGTTGGGGGTGGCGATCACCGAATAGTCGGCCGGACGCAGCAGCACCTGCTGGAAGAGCATGTCGGCGATCCGGTCCTTGATGACGACCTTGCCGTCGGGGGCGATGCCGCCGTGATGTTCCCAGAGCTCGGCCTCGGCGATGGTCTGGTCGCCGAAGCGTTCTTTTGCGACCTCGTACCCCCATTTCCTGAAGGCGCCTTCGGTGTATTTCATGATATTGCCCTTGTGCATGAGGGTGACGCTGGGCAGGTGGTTGTCGATCGCATGCCGGATGGCCGCGGCGACCAGCCGTTTGGTGTTTTTGGGGCTGATCGGTTTGATGCCGATACCTGAATCGAGGGCAATGTCGGCCCCGGTCTTTTCCTTCAGGAAGTTGATCAAGGCCAAAGCCTCCCCGCCGCCGGATTCGAATTCGATGCCGGCGTAAAGGTCTTCCGTGTTTTCCCGGAAGATCACCATATCGACATCGGCCGGATTTTTCATGGGGCTGGGGACCGGATCGATATATTTTACCGGACGCACGCAGGCATAGAGATCGAGTTTCTGGCGGATGGCGACGTTGAGACTCCGGATACCCTTGCCGACCGGCGTCGTCATGGGGCCTTTGATAGCCACCACATGCGCTTCAATCGTCGCAAGGGTTTTATCGGGCAGCCATTCGCCGGTACGGTGATAACCTTTCTCGCCGGCATCGACCTCCATCCAGTCGATGCTGCGCTTGCCGCCGTAGGCAACGGTGGTGGCGCTGTCAATGACCATTCGGGTGGCATGCCAGATATCGGGGCCGATGCCGTCTCCCTCGATAAAAGGGATCGTCGGAAACTCCGGAACGTTCAAGCTTCCGTCGCCATTCTTGGTAATCTTGTCTCCCATACCGTCATCCTTTCCGGCTTTGTCTGGTGTCGAAGCCTGTTGCAGCGATCATCTCGGGAAGGTCCAGCCGTCATTTTCACTGTTTCCATTTGTAACCATTATTTTTTATGAGACAACTCATTTTTTTTGAAGGCAAGGCGGCCGCCGGCGGCCATACGTTGTCTGTATGCCTCGTACATGACCACCGCGCCGGCGACCGATGCATTCAGGGAGCCTACGGGGCCCTGCTGCGGAATGGTGATGAGATAGTCGCACTGCCGCCGCACCAGGGGGCGGATGCCCTTTTCCTCGCCGCCGATGACGACGGCCATCGGACCGGACAGATCGCTCTCGAAAACCGAGCGCGGCCCGCGGACGTCCATTCCGAACACCCATACCGCTTTTTTCTTGAGCGTTTCCAGGGTCCGGGCCAGGTTGGTCGCCAGATGGAGGCGGACATGCTCGAGCGCTCCGGCCGAGGCCTTGGAGACGACCGGGGTAGGGGCGGCGGCCCGGTCTTTGGGAAGGATCACGCCGTCGATGCCCGCGCACACGGCCGTGCGAATCAGGGCGCCCAGGTTGTGGGGGTCGACCACGCTGTCGACGACGAGGAGAAACGGATCGGCACCGTCGGTGAGCAATGACAATGGGACGGTCGGATATGGACCGACCTCGGCGGCGGCGCCCTGGTGAAATTCAGACCCGGTCAGGGTCCGAAGCTTTTCAGCGGAGATGCGCCGCACCGGCACGCCGCGGGACGCCGCCGCCGATGCAAGGGATGTTGACCGGTCATCGGACCTGTTTTGGCCCAGATAGACGGCATCGACCGCGCGGCGACCGGCACGGAGGGCTTCCAGTACGGGATGCATGCCGAAAAGAAGCTCTGTTTTCATGTGTCTTTCATGCATTGGGGACAGGGGATGCGCGCCGGCAGGCCGCCACAATACCGATCATTTCACCGACGGCGTCGGCAAGCCGGTCGTTGACGATGACGTGCCGGTAGCGGTCTTTTGCGGCGATCTCGGTGGCGGCGTTCCTGAGCCTCTTTTCGATGACGGCCGGGCTGTCGGTGCCCCGCGATTCCATGCGGCGCCGCAGGGCCGACAGGGACGGCGGCATTACAAAGATCGTGACGCTGTGGGGGTACTGCAGGACCAGCTGCGCCATTCCCTGGATATCGATATCCAAAAGAATGTCCTGTCCCGCCGCCAGACGATTTTCCAGCATCTCGCGGGATGTGCCGTAGAAATTGTCGTGAACCTCGGCCCATTCCGCCCAGCGTCCCTCATCGATCCCCTGCAGAAACTCCTTTTTCGGGATGAAGAAATAGTCGACGCCGTCCTGTTCCCGACCCCGGGGCGGGCGGGTGGTGTGGGATACGGAATAATAGATGTCGCCGAAGTGCGCCAGAACCGCCCGGCACAAAGTGGTTTTTCCGGCGCCGGAAGGGGCCGACACGATAAAGAGGGTTCCTCGCCGCCGGGCCGGCGCTTCAGCGTTTACAGAATGTGGGGTGGCGCACATGATGCTTCTCCCGATCCGCCGCGATGGCAATGAACGGCCGTCACGATCTCGCCTTTGATTCGCGGAGCGTGGCTTCGTACCGCTGGGATATGGTTTCCGCCTGGATGGCCGACAGAACGATGTGGTTGCTGTCCATGATGATGATGGAGCGCGTCCGACGGCCGTGGGTGGCGTCGACCAGCCGGCGGTCTTCCTTGGCCTCGTCCTTGAGGCGCTTCATCGGCGCCGAGTTGGGCGAGACGATGGCGACCACCCGGTCTGCCACCACGGTGCCGCCAAAGCCAATGTTCAATAAGGTCTGCTCCATCATTCCTCCCGCCTTCATCTCGGATTTCTTCAAGATATGTTTCATTTACTCGACATTCTGGACCTGTTCCCGAATTTTTTCAAGTTCGGATTTAAGCCAGACGACCCGATGTGAAACATCGGCGCTGCCGGTTTTCGACCCGATGGTATTGAACTCCCGGTTGAATTCCTGAAGGAGAAAGTTGAGCTTCCGGCCGGCGGGTTCATCCGCGGCCATCATGTCGCGGAACTGCCGGATGTGGCTTTCCGCCCGCACGATCTCTTCTGAGACGTCGCTCCGGTCGGCCAGAAACGCGGCTTCCTGGGCGATCCGGGCGGGGTCGATCTCCACCATGCCCTGGGTCAGGGCCGCGATGCGCTCTTTCAGGCGGTCCCGGTAGATGGGGACCAGCCTGTCGGATTCCTGCCGGATCTCGTCGATCACGGCTTCGATCGACGCAAGCCGGGCATCGACATCCCGGGCCAGAAACTCCCCTTCCCGCCGCTTCATGTCGTCCAGCTCCGCCAGGGCTTGCTCGAGGCAGGGGGCCAGCACCGCCCAGCAGGCCTCGGCGTCTTTTGCGGTCTCGGCCGGCTTGATGATGCCCGGCACATGGATGAGATGGTCGAGGGAAATGTCGGTCTTGAGGCGGAGGCGCTCGATCAGGCGGACGAGGGTTCGGTAGTAGGCCCGCGCCATGGCTTCATCGACCTCGAACGCGGCGACGTCTTCGGCGCTCTCTTTGATCTGTATCCTGGCCTCGATTCTTCCCCGAACCTGCGCTTCCGCGATCTTGGCCCGGACCCGCTCTTCGAGGGAAAACCAGGCCTGCGGAAGTTTGAGCTGAATGTCCAGATACCGGCTGTTGTAACAGCGGAGCTCAACGACGGCGGCAACGGCGCCGCCGGTGTGTTCCACCCTTGAAAATGCGGTCATACTTTTGATCATGGCTGCGTCGCTTTCAGATCGACGGCATATCGCCGGCGGATCTGGGTGAGATGGCGAATCATATGAGGGTCGGCGTAATCGGGGTACGTCCAGGCCAGCGGCTGGAAATCGCCCCGTGTATAGATCAGGGTCAGATCGGCATAAATGCCCCTGCCGATGTATATGCGATGCGCAAAATTCTTTCCGGAGGCCAGAACGAATCGTTCCAGAAGCATATAACCAGGATCGATGTTCACCCGCCTGCGGCCGTTTTCGACAAACAGTGCTTCGATTCCGTTGGTGACGGTCTTGATCTCGGACAGCGTCTCCTGCGCGATCAGGTTTCTGAAGGTGAGCATGCGCCGGTAGAGGGGCCCGTCCATCTCCGCAGCGTAATAGCCCGTAAAATCGAAATCGAACCAGGCGCTGACCAGGTCGAGGGGGCCGAAGCGGGATACGAGCATTTCAGTCAGCGGACGGATCAGCGGCGTCTCCTTCATGAAGAGACCGATGACCAGCTTCGCCGGTGCAGGGGGGTGCGGCGTGCTCATGGGTGGCTTCTCACTCGGTGACGGGTTTGGCCTCGTCGATGAGCATGATGGGGATATCGTCCCTGATCTCATAGAGAAGCTTGCAGTGATCGCAGATCAATCCGTCCCCGGCTTCATTGAGTCGGATGTCCCCCTTGCATTTCGGGCAGGCCAGAATTTCAAGCAGTTCCTTGTTGAGCGCCATGTCGGTTCCTTGTTCGCCTGGGTCTCGTGGGTTTACGTGGATGGAGGCGTATGATTGATATGCCTTCCTCGCAGATCAACATCATTATCTGAAAGTCTATAGCAAAATTTCTGAATCCCTGTAAAACAAATGTTGAAAAAAATCACCCCTCTCCCCCGTCGTCGATCCAGGCGAGCTTCCGATCGAAACGTGCCGTCTCTTTTTCCAGAAGCGCGGACAGGGTTTCCATATCCTTGAAATGAGCTTCGATGTCGGCCTCGGCCGCATGAATCTCCTGGGCCAGCGCTGCGATTCTCGTGCCGTCGCCGGCCTCGGACGCTTTCTGCATCTGCCGGTTCAGGGTGTCCATCCTTTTTTCCTGGCCGTCGATGGCATCTTCCGCGCGGGCAATCTTTTTTTCGATCGGTTTGACGACCCTTGCCCGTTCGGTCAGGATCCCGGAGCGCGCCCGCCGCAGTTCTTTTTTTCCGGGGCGGGGCCCGGTGTATCGCTCCTCTTTGACATCTTTTATATCAGGGTTCTGCTGCGCCGCCGCCGCGTCTGCGGGTTTGACTTTCGTGCGGTTTCCCGGCCCGTCGGACTCCTCGCGCCAGCCGCCCTTTTTCAGAAAACGCGCATAACCGCCTTCGAACACGGAGACGGTATCGTCCTGGAACACGATGAGGCGCCGGGCCAGGGTGTGGAGAAACATTTCGTTGTGGGTGACCATGATGACGGCGCCGTCGAAATTGTCCAGGGCCTCCAGAAGCGAATCGCACGATTCCATGTCGAGATGGTTGGTGGGCTCGTCCAATAAGAGAAGGTTGGCCGGGGCGGCCAGGAGCTTGCCGAGCATGACCCGGCTTTTTTCCCCGCCCGAGAGGACCTCCACCTTTTTCAGGGCGTCGTCGCCCGGAAACATCATGGCGCCGCAGATATTGCGGGCCTTCTGCTGATCGATGCCTTCGTCGGCATACAGGATCTCCTCTAAGACCGTCCGGCTGTCGACGAGGCTTTTGACGTTGGTCTGCTCGAAAAAGCCCCGGGTGATGTTGGGATTGTACTGGATCTGTCCCGCGGATGGTTCGAGCATGCCGCCCAGCAGCTTGATCAGGGTGGTCTTGCCCTTGCCGTTTTTCCCGACGATGCAGATCCGGTCGCCGGGCATCGCCTGAAAGCTGAGACCCTGGATCAGCGGCCGGCTGCCCGGATAGGCAAACGTGAGATTGTCGACCGTCATCACCTGTTTGCCCCGGAAAGGTTTGCTCCGGAACGAAAACTCGAGGTTCCTGATCTCTTCGAGCTTGTTCTTCTTTTCCATCTTGTCGAGGGTCTTGATCCGGGACTGGACCATATTGGCCAGCCGGGCCTTGGCCCGGAAACGGGTGATGAAGAGTTCGATCTCCTTCTGGCGGCGCTCGTCGTTTAAACGCGTTTTTTCGAAAATCTCCTCGTCCTGGGCGATCTGAGCGTAGAGCTGGCCGGTGTTGCCGGCGATCTTCCGGATTTTTTTCCGGTGGATGCCCATCGTGTGGGTGATCACCTTGTCCATGAATCCCCGGTTGTGGGTGATCAGGAGCAGTTCGCGCGGCCAGCTCTGGAGAAACCGCTCGATCCAGCGGATCGAAGTGATGTCGAGATAGTTGGTCGGTTCGTCCAGGAGCAGCAGATCGGGATCGGAAACCAGCACCTTGGCCAGATTGAGGCGCACCTGATAACCGCCGGAGAATTCGAGGGGGTTTCTGTGCATGTCCGCATCCGAGAACCCCAGACCCGAGAGGATCTTTTCCACCTTCCAGTGGTGGTCCCGCTCCGATTCGGTGAGCCCCCGGATGCCCTCTTTCAGCACCGTCTCCTCCGTAAACCGGATGTGCTGCTCGACATAGCCGATGCGGTAATTCTTCGGAATGACGATGTCGCCTTCGTCCGGCGTCTCGTCGCCGATGATCAGGCGGAAAAGCGTGGTCTTGCCGTGTCCGTTCCGCCCGACGAGCCCGACCCGCTCGCGAGGATTGAGTTTGGCGCTGGCTTCTTCGAAAAGGGTCTGCCCCCCGAAGCTCTTGGAAATATTTTCAAAACTGATCATATGGTTTTTTATCTGATTTTTATCGTGTTTTACTGGTTTTTTCTCAATCCAAACCGATGACAGATTTTCCGGACTTCATTGTCTGCCTGTCACGATCGTTCGGAAATCTCAAGGGGATGCATGCTTCCACAGCGCGTCCCGAAGTCCCGATGTCCGCTGAATGGGGCGGCCGGCGGCCTGGATCAGCAATGGAGCGGACCCCCAGATCTCGACGCTGCCGACGGCCCGCGTGATGCCGGTGTAGAGCAGTTCCCGGGTGACGACCGGGGAGTCGCGGTCCGGCAGGATCAGCACGACGTCGCCGAATTCCGAGCCCTGGCTTTTGTGGACGGTCATGGCATAGACGGTTTCATGCGCCGGCAGGCGGAGCGGCGACAGGAACCGGAACCTTTCTTTGGCATCGGGAAAACAGACGCGGAGGCCGCCGGCCGGATCCTTCAGGGCGATCCCGATGTCGCCGTTGAAGAGCCGGAGGTGATAGTCGTTGCGGGTGACCATGACCGGGCGGCCGGCGTACCAGGCCGCGCGGGGCCGTATGAGGTTTTCCTCCCGGAGAATCGTCTCCGCGGCGGCGTTGAGGCGGATGACCCCGAAAGGTCCCTGGCGAAGCGCCGCCAGGATGCGAAACCGGTCGAAGGCCGCAAAGGCGGTCGCGGGGTCATCCAGGTGCGCCAGATAGGCGCTGAACCCTCGGATGACAAGGCCGCGGACGGCCGCGACCAGCTCTGACGCCGGGGGCAGCGTCCGCCACCGGACATCGGGGCATTCGCCGGACGTCATCACGGCAAGGGCGTTTTGTCCGTTGCCGGCGTTGATCTCGCGGCTCACCCGCCCGATCCCGCTCGCGCCGCCGAACCGGTAGCTCCGCCGCAGCAACACGATGCTGTCCGCCAGTGCCGGCGCAGCATCGGGTTGATCGATACGATGAGGTGCATGATGAGACGTGCAGTCGATATCCTCACCCGTGGTGTCGCGGACCGCCCGGCAATGGGCGGTCGAAAACCGATGGGCGCTGCCCGTGTCGCAGATGTCGCCCAATACCGCGCCGGCCTCCACCGACGCCAGCTGGTCCCGGTCGCCCAGAAGTATCAGGCGCGCCTCGGGCAAAACGGCCCGGATCAGTTTGGCCATGAGGGCGGCATCCACCATGGAGGCCTCGTCGACCGCCACCACGTCGAACGGCAGGGGATTTTTGGCGTTGTACCTGAAAGAAGGAGAGCCGTGCCGGCTCCCCAACAGGCGGTGGAGAGTGGAGACCTCCTCGGGAATACGACTTGCGCATGGACTTGCAAGCCGGGCTTTTTCGCGAATGACCGCCTCCCGCAGCCTTGCGGCCGCCTTGCCGGTCGGGGCCGCAAGGGCGATACGGCAGCGGGTTCCGGCGTCCTGTTCCAGCAGGAGTGCCAGAATTTTTGCGACCGTAGAGGTTTTTCCCGTGCCGGGGCCTCCGGAGATGACCGAAAAGTTTCTGGAGACCGCCGTGAATGCCGCCACCTTCTGCCAGTCGGTTTCCTCGGACATCCGGGATAAGTCGAATGATTCTTCGGTCATCGACGGGGGGAACAGCCGGGCGATGCCTTCCGCAAGTCGCCGTTCGTCGACCTCCGGGACGGAGAACGTCGTTCTTCTCAGAATATCGTCTGCAATGACCGATTGATATTCCCAGTAGCGGTGAAGGTAGAGACGCAGATGCGGGTCCAACACCAGCGGCGTGGTTTCACCCGGACGACCGACTGCGGGGCTGGCCAGAAGACGGTCGGCCCAGTCCCGCGCCGGAGGAAGTGTAACACCCGCCGCTTCCAGAACGGCTGAGATGCCGCCGCTCCCGGCCGACGTCAGGTCGAGACAGATGTGACCGGCGCGCCGGCTTCTGCTGACCAGGGCGGCCGCAAGAGGTACCTCGGGGCTGCCGACGCCGGAGATCCGGTCGATGAAACGGGCAAAATGAACATCCAGCCAGGAAAAAAGACCGCTCCCGTACAGCGTTTGTTGTAATACCGCATCCATCATGGGAAGAGAGGTTTAGCAAATATTTCGAGGGAGCACAAGCGTCACAAAAACAACGTCCGGCCGCTTACGTAAAGTTCTTGATCATGCTGTCGTTCGGGATAAACGTCCTGTAAGGGAGTTGGGCTTCCCTGGCGACGTATCCCGGGGCGACGAGCCCCGAGTCGAATTCGACATAGTTGACGAACGTCCTGCCGTCGATCCGCACCTTCATGCCCGGCCGCGGCCGCTTGATGGGGACAATGGCACTGGCGTCGCCGAATTTGTCCCGAATGTCGGAAAATCCCAGGGCCTCGGCTGTTTTTCCAATCCCGACTTCGATATAGAAACGGGATCCCTGGGAGATATCCTCCTTGAAATCCTCGCCGATTTTCATAAGTGTCGCTTTCAGATGATCGTTCATATGGCACCTCCTGATGCTTGAAAAAATATGAGATGAATGCGTGTTTTCATCTCTTGGAAGCTAAGACATGGCGGGAGGTATACAAAAATGGGATAATACGGTTTTTTTAATAGGATAAACCTATAGAATAAATATATGGAAAGATCGGGAACACCGGCTTTGGGGTCGATCACCTGAGAAAAACAGCAATACGGAAGGAGGGTGGGTAATAACCCTATAAAAATGATCATTTCCACCTATAGACGTTGAGATGGACTTTCTGATACGAGCAGAGCAACGGCTATAACTTTTCGATATCGCCCGTTTGACACACGTAACAGCGTATTGCTCCTCGACAATTTCGAAGAAACAGGAGGTCTGCATGAATCCGAAACAAATACGCTTGGCTTGTATCGTCGTCGTCGCCATTATGCTCATGCTGCTCTTTCCACCCTATGACGTGAAGCCGGCTGCTTATCCGGGCTTCGACGTGCATCGCGATTTCGGATATGCGTTCATCGGCGGATTGCCCGAGAGGCGCGCTGAAGCCGTCAAGGTTCATATTCCTGCCCTGTCGATCCAGATTGCCTGTTTTCTGGTGGTCGGCGGTTTATTATGGTTTGAATACCGCGAACATTAAAGCGGTGTTTTGGCCGATCTGATCCCCACCGACCATGTGTAATCTCTATCACGGCATTTGAGATGCAAGGGTGCGGCGGTCATGCGGACGGACGCACCCCCCTGTAAATACAATACCATTAATGTCTTATCGCCGGATACACTCCCCGCATTCGGGAATGAAATCCTTGCCTTGCTCTGTGAATCGCCACCCCTGTTCCATCATGGCGACCCTGGCGTTGAGAGGCGCCTCGCCATTGACCGAGACGATCCTGCCGCAGGTTCTGCACGTAAAATCATAACCCCAGATATCCGTGTTGAACTGGATGAATTCATTGTCCATCTGATTTCCTGTCATGGGCCGAAAGCGTATTGCAATAGATCATCTTACAATAAAGCATCGCCCGGCACGTCTGCATCGCCGGGGCTAGGCCTTCTCTTCTTCCGTGATAGGGACCGTTACGACCGGCACGGGAGAATTCTTGACGACTTTTTCGGCAACACTGCCGAAGGGAAAATCGCCTTTGTCGCCGCGGGAGGCCATCACCACCATGTCTACCGATTCCTTATCGATAAATTCCAGTATCTTCCGGGCCGGATCCCCGATATCGACGTGCCGGATATACATGGGGCATCCCTCGAGGTATTTGCTGCAGATCTGCTCCAGCCGCTCGTTGGCGGACTTCTGCGCCCGCTCCATCAACTGCTCGGCATGTTCCTTGTCGAAGACGCCGTACCATGGTTCGTGATGAGCGGTGTCTTCGATGACGTACAGGACGTGGATTTCGGCATCGTATTTCTCGGTGAGCGATTTGACCTGGGGAAGCGCCTTTTCCGCGCGGCGCGAAAAATCGGTGGGCCAGAGAATTTTTTTGATCTCCATATTCACTCCTCCGTTATGTTTGTATTTGGGTATGCGGATCAACAGGCTAGGGCCGTCCGGCAGCGTGCGCCGTTTTCAAGAGACACATTATCACGGAAAGTAATTATTCCTGTTTGCATGTAAAGCCGGTCCGAAGGAAATGTCTCCTTTCCCTTTGAGACAATTCTTTTACATACTCACATAAAAATCTGAAAATAAAACAAAAATTTCTTCTTAATTTTCTTTTCTCCTTTCCCCGTCCTTTACGAACGACACCTTTTTGCCTTATAAATGACCTATCTTATCATATTTATCATGTTCAGTGACGATAGAAGGTGAACAGCGGGCTGAAAGGTCATTAACACAAAGTGCGAAGGGCGAGCGTAAAAAATGGAAAATTATTCAAAACTTCCTGAAATCATTCAAGGCGGGATGGGCATCGGCGTATCGGGCTGGCGGCTTGCCGGTGCCGTCGCGAAACACGGACAGATGGGAGTGGTGTCGGGCACCGCCATCGATGCGGTGGTTGCCAGGCGTCTGCAACTGGGAGATCCCGGCGGAGACATTCGGCGGGCGTTGTCGCATTTTCCCTGGCCGGCCATGGCGCAGCGTGTCTTGGATGCCTTCTTCATTCCCGGCGGAAAACCATCTGAAAAACCTTTCAGGCTGATTCCCCGGCCTACGGTGAACATGCGGCGGTTTGTCACGGAGATGTTGATCGCGGCAAATTTTGTCGAGATATTTCTGGCCGGGGAAGGACATAACGGCGCGGTCGGCGTCAATTACCTCGAGAAGGTACAGCTGCCGACGCTGCCCTCGCTGTTCGGGGCCATGCTGGCGGGGGTCGATGTCGTGTTGATGGGGGCCGGAATTCCCCTCTCGATCCCGGGGATCATAGACAGGCTTGCCGAATGGCAGCCGGTGGAGCTCAAGCTTCATGTGGAAAACAATCCCGACCATCTCCATTTTTCCCATCGGTTCGATCCGCGCGCATGGTGTGAAGGCGGAACTTTCCCGCTGAAGCGGCCCCGATTTCTGGCCATTGTATCATCGGATATCGTCGCCAAGACCATGATCCGGAAAGCCACCGGAACGGTTGACGGCTTTGTGGTGGAAGACCATACCGCCGGCGGCCACAACGCACCGCCCCGCAAGGCCCCTCAGCCGGTTGAGGGCGCGGTCTCTCCGTACGGCCCCAAAGACGCCCCGAACCTCGAGCGGATCATGGCGCTGGGAAAACCATTCTGGCTGGCCGGAGGATACAACTGCCCGTCGAAATTGAAAGCGGCCTTAGCGGCAGGCGCAAACGGTATACAGGTGGGGACGGTCTTTGCCTATTGCACGGAATCTGGCATCATGCCGGCGATCCGCCGGGCCGTCATCGACACGCTCATGACGGGCGGTCTCGAGACCCTGACCGATTTTCAGGCATCCCCCACCGGCTACCCGTTCAAGCTGATTGATCTGAATAGCGGCCTCTCCAGCATCGGCGGCGCCAAAACCAGGCGCCGTGTATGCGATCTGGGCTATCTCCAGCAGTTCGTCCATGCCGGAGATTCTGACATCATGTACCGGTGCCCCGGCGAACCTGTCGAAAAATATCTTAAAAAAGGCGGATCTGCAGACGATGCCGAAGGAAAGATGTGCCTCTGCAACGGTCTTTTGGCCACGATCGGTCTCGGGCAGGTGCGCGGGACGGACCGCGAAATACCGATTCTTACGGCCGGAGAGGATTTCTCGGCGGTGAAAACGCTTGTCCGCCTTCTGAAGCGGGAATACAGCGCCGCGGACGTCATCGATTACATCCTGTCACGGCAGGACGGCACCCGGCCGTCGCTCGTCCGCCCGCTGCTGAAAAAGGTTGTCGCATGCGGTGTGCCGGTAAACGCTCCGTGTGACGCCGTCATGGATGCGGAGGAATGTGTTTCCGCGGAAGATGCGGCAGTATTAAGGATCCCGGCATGATGAGCGCGCCTCCCAACTGCGCCCGGTGCGCCGTCCCTCCCGCCGACCGGTCGTGCATGGCGGAAAACGGCCGGGGGCCGGAGACCTGTCCCATGCAGACCCGCAAGGATCTCATCGCCCGCAGTCTCGAAGAATACAGCGCGCCGCAGGTTCATGCGTTTGCAAAACAGGCGTCGCTGCAGGAAGCTGCGGGGTATGCCGGGCGGGAACTCGGATATGACCGGGTCAGGCCTCTTAAACCGCGCATTGAAGAGATTATCGAATTTTCCGGAAAAATGGGATACAAACGGCTGGGGTTGGCGTTTTGTATCGGCTTGCGCAAGGAGGCCGGCATCGTTGAAAAAATACTGGCCGCCAAAGGCTTCGAGATGATCTCGGCCGGCTGCAAGGTCGGCCGGATTCCCAAGGAAGAACTTGGTTTGACCGACGACCAGAAAATCGCCGTGGGCAGATTCGAGGCGATGTGCAACCCGATCCTCCAGGCGATGATCTTGAACCGTGAAAAGACGGATTTCAATGTGCTTCTGGGGCTCTGCGTCGGCCATGATTCGCTCTTTTTTCGGTATGCGAAGGCGCCGGTGACCGTCCTTGCCGTCAAGGACCGGCTTCTGGGCCACAATCCGCTTGCCGCCGTCTACAATGCGGACAGCTATTACCGGGCGCTGAAGTAGTGCCGCCGTAGGTGTTTCAACCGAACATCCGTTAACCCGATGCCCTGGGATTTGACGCCAGTGAACCAGACGCCTGTAACGATACCGATGGAAAAGATCACCGCCCGGCTGGTCCGCTTGCTGGAACCGCTGCGGTTTACGCCGCCGGTGGCCTATGTCTACAACCCCCTTGTATACGCCGGTGAAGGCTTCCTGCGGTATGTCGAAAAATTCGGGCGGGGGCCCCGGGAGATTCTCATGGTGGGGATGAACCCCGGTCCCTGGGGAATGGCCCAGACCGGCGTCCCGTTCGGAGAGATCAAGGCCGTGAGCGAATGGATGGGAATTACGGCTGCGGTAGTGCCGCCTCCCGTTGTTCATCCCGGAAAACCGGTCTATGGATTTTCATGCCCGAAAAGTGAAGCCAGCGGCCTCAGGCTGTGGGGATGGGTCCGGAAGCGCTACGGTGATCCCGAGAGCTTTTTTTCACGCTTTTTCGTCGCCAATTACTGCCCTCTCATGTTTCTGGATGCGGAAGGACGGAACCGCACGCCCGACAAGCTGAAAAAAGCCGAGCGGACGCCTCTTTTCGCGGCCTGTGATGCCGCCCTTCGCGACACGGTTCTCTATTTCAGGCCCCGCTGGGTGATCGGCGTCGGCGCGTTCGTTCAGGCGCGGGCGACCGCGGCATTGGCGGATCTCGATGTCTCCGTCGGCCGGATCACCCATCCCAGCCCGGCCAACCCGAAAGCCAATCGGGGATGGGCGCGCATCATCGAGGCGGAATTGGCGGAGATGGGCATCGCGGTGCCCTGAACCGGGCCGAGCCCACGTTCCGGATTCATGGGCCCTGTCGGTCACAGCGGCAGTTTATGTGGCATCGATGTGCGACCCGTCTACGAGAATCGCTTCCAGGGCGCTCACAGCCGCGGCTTGCGGGCGGTCTTTGAACATACCGAACGACCGGCTCGCGTCCGGGTCGATTCCCCGCACAAACAGATACCGGACGCCCCCGAAATGGGTGTCGTAGTCATAGCCCGGCAGCCGGTGCTTCAGATACCGGTGAAGGGCCACGGCATAAAGATGGTATTGCAGGATGTAAAAGGCGTCGGCCATCACCTGATCCAGCACCTCCGGCCGGTAGTCCTCCGGCCGGCTCCCCAGGTGGTTCGATTTCCAGTCGACGATATAGAATTTCCCCTTGTGCGCGAACACCAGATCGATAAACCCTTTCATCATCCCCCTTGTCCGTGAAAACGCCAGCCGGCCGACCCGCTCGGGAAAATCCCCCGCCGGACCGGTAATGCCGTGAGCGGCGAACACCGTCTCGAGTTGCCGGCTGGTGACGGAGAGCAGGGGGAAATAAAAAGCCATTTCATTGATCCGGCGCGCCATGGAAACGGTCGACAGGCTGCATGATGCATCTTCCTGGGGCGCGGGTCCGGAAATAGAAACCGGCGCGTCATCCTCGGGATCGAGATCCAGCCGCACCACCCGCTGCACCATCTCGGCGACCGCAGGCGCCCATTGCCCGCCGAAACGGTATTTCCGGAGGGTATCCTCGATCAGGCCGGTGACGTCCCTGGGCCGGGTCCTCCTGAAATCGACGTGTTCGAATATCTCGTGGAGGCAGGTGCCGGCCTGGGCGCCCCGGGGAAAGTCAAAGATGGTCATCCCGTCCGGGGAAGGCGGCACCCGATCGGTCGCGTGATCAGCCGGCAGGCCGGCCAATATGTCGGACGACGGATCATCCGGCGATTCCCCTGATGCCAAAGCGCCTGCCATGACCGGCAGATCGTCGTGGTCGGCCAGCTCCGCGGGGTCATGGATGCCGCCGGCCGGGCGGAGCACGCCGGATGTACCGGCCGCATCCGATTGGCGGGTGACCGGCGAGACAGCGGATGTCGCGGATACAATCGATGAAAAGCTCGAAATGCCGACATCGGCGACAATGCGTCCCCTGAACCGCCGGGCGCTCAGCGGACCGATTTTTCCTTCGTACGGAAAATATCGTATCCCGCCGTTCTCGGGCAGCGGCAGGACCTCGACGGTGCCGCCGGACCGCCGCTCGACCGCGGCCAGGTCCGCTTCCCAATCGGCGTCTTCCATCGCCTTGAAACGGCCGTCCAATGCCCCGAGCAGGTCGGCGTCGCCGCCTGTGTCTTCTTCCCGTCCATGAAAAAGATACGCCGGCGCCGAGGTTCCCGCCTGGCTGACGGGCCCCCATGCGACGTAGCACCGGCTCTTTGCCCGGGTCAGGGCGACATAGAGGAGCCGGAGGTTTTCCGCCAGGGCCTCCTTTTCGGCCCACGCCTGGTGCCGGGCCGCGTGTTCCGATCCCAGGTCGCAGGTCAGACAACGGCCGTTCGCCTCGTCGTGAAACAGAATGCCTTCCCCGTCGTTTCTGTTCTTCTGCAACCGGGACGACCCCCAGGCAAACGGACAGAACACCACCGGATATTCCAGGCCCTTGCTTTTATGAATCGTCACCAGCTTGACGGCGTTTTCATCGCTTTCCAGGCGCAGCGGATGCTCCTCCCGGCGGTCTTCGGCATGGAGCCGCTGCGCGACCAGCCATGCGGTGAGCCGCGCCGGCGTCACGTTCCCGGCGAGGCCCGCCTGGTGGAGCAGCTCGCTGACGTGAAGCGTGTTCGTGCAACGCCGTTCGCCGTCGGGCAGGGACATCAGCCTCGGCAGAACGGCTTCCCGTACGAGAAACTCCCGGAACATCCGGATGAATCCCCGCGCCATCCACAGGTGGTGATATCCGGCAAACCGGATCAGCCATGCCTCCCACCCGGCCTCGTTCAACGCCGTCTCGGCCAGGGCCTCGCCGCTGACGCCCAGCATGTCCGTCACCAGGGCGGCGCGGATCCGCCTCTCGTTGCCGGGATCGGTCATGGCGGCCAGGATTGTGGCCGTCTCGGCAGCCTCCCGGGTATCGAAGATGTCGCCGGTGTTGAAGAGAACCGAAGGGACGCCCCACGCGGTGAGGGCGGTCTGCATCGCCGCCGCCTCATGGTTTGCGCGGACCAGCACCGCGATGTCGCCCGGTACCAGCGGCGATTCTCCTATCGTGGCCGTACCCTTGCGCCCCCGGTCGACGAGTCGGGAAATTTCCGCCGCAACGGCGCGGGTGACCGCCTTCCGGGCGTCGCCGACGGTGGCCGGCGCCAGTCGCCAGATGGTGAACGGCGGCGGGCATTCGCCGTCGATTCGCAGGAGGGCGGCGTCTTCCGGCTTGCCTTCGGGGGCGCAGGCGGGGCCGAAAGGAATTTCATCGTAGACAAAGGCTCTGGGACGCCCGCCGAAAACGGCGTTCACGGCCGTGACGAGCCGGGGATTCGACCGCCAGTTGGTGCCTAACGTGTAGCGGGCCGCGGCTTTTTGCGCGGCGGACATGTAGGCGAAGATATCGGCGCCGCGAAAGCTGTAGATGGCCTGTTTGGGATCGCCGATCAGAAACAGAAGATGGCCGGCGGCATCGAACAGGGTCTGGAAGATGTGATATTGCACCGGATCCGTATCCTGAAACTCGTCGATGAGGGCGGCCTGATAGCGGCCTCTGACGCTCTCGGCCAGGAGGCTTCCGCCGGGGGCCGCCAGGGCGTCGCTCAGCCTGGCCAGCAGATCGTCGAACGACTGGATGTTGCCCGCGATCTTCCGCTGCCGGATATGCTCCTTGGCGTATGAGAACAACGCTCTTTTGAAATGGATAAGCTTTTGTTCGTAAAGATCGATCAGAAGGGCGTTTCGGCGCTGAAGCTCCCCGCACAGGTGAAAAAACGGGTGATCGGGGGGGCTGCAGGCTTTTTTCGTCCCTGCCGCGACCATCGCCGGCGTGAATTTTTCGAATTTTTCAGGAAGAACCGGATGTGGGGTCTCCGTGCGGAGGTAAAGATCCAGGCGGTCCAGCCAGACCGGAACGCTTGCCCTGCCGTACGTTCTCTGGTTCAAGCCCGTATTGTTTAGCAGGATGGCCGCAATCTCGTTTTTCCAGGATGGCCGGCCGTTTCGGAGGGCTTCGTAGGCCTTCTTGAAATCCGCCTCGGCGTTTCGGACATCGGGAGCCTCGCCGGCGGGGATGACGGTGATGTCCGGCTGGGACAGATGGCGTTTCAGCAGGGAAAAAAGCTGGTCGGGACTGGTTCTGACAAGCGCGTACCGAACGAACACCGGATCGGCGGTGTACAGGTGGATCCGCCAGTAATCCTCGACGGCGACCCGCAGGATGCGGTCCTGGTCGGCCGTCAGTTCGGTGTCGAAGAGGGCGCCGCTTTCAAAGGCGTTTTCGCGAAGGATCCGGTTGCAGAACCCGTGAATGGTGAAGATGGCCGCTTCGTCGAAGTCCCGGATGGCCTCGGTGAGCGCCTGGGCGGCCGCCGCCGCGGCCGTTTCGGAACGCCTGCGGCATTCGTCGGCAAGCCGGTTCAGAAAAGCGTCTTCGGACGCTTCGCCCCGAAACACCGCAAGGGCCTCCTTGAGGCGGTCGCGGATCCGGCTTTTGAGCTCTTCGGTGGCGGCTTCGGTAAAGGTGACCACCAGAATCCGGCTGATGGAGATCCCCCGCGCGACGATGAGCCTTAAAACGATGCCGGTAATGGTGTAGGTCTTTCCCGTGCCGGCGCCCGCCTCGATGAGGCTGGTGCCGCCTATCGGGCTTTCCATCAGGTCGAAAGGCGGGGGATTCATGTCGGCATCTGTGTTCATGGCGCTATCCGATCTTCCGGCGGTGCAGGATCATGGGTGAGAGGATCGCAAGGGCGGTTTCCTGAAAGGCCGCATCGAGCGGATCGGCTTCGCCGACGCAACGCCTATAATAGGGATCGTCTCCCTCGCCGTTTCCGCTCCATCCCCGCCACTGGCTCCGGGCGGCGGCGAGGGCTTCTGCCGCGGGTTTTTTCCTGAGGATGCACTGCTCCGCAAAGACCAGGGATGACTGGGGGAAAAAGGGCAGCGGCCGGCTGAGCCCTTCGCGGTAGAAGGCCGTCAGGCGGGCGAGGTGCGCCGGTGCGTCTTCGACGGGGGCGATCTCCCAGATGTCGTCCGTCCCGGCAATCACCGTCCGCCGGGGATGGCCGCCGCCGGCCGCGTTCAGGGCCAGATGGCGGATCCACGCGTTCAGGTGGTCTTTTGCCTTGACCGTGGCGCACCGGTACTGAACCCGGCAGTCCCCGCGGAGCTCCGCGATCCTTCCCGACAGGACCAATTCCCCGACCTCGAGTGCGATTTCCGCAGGACCCTCCGCCGGCGGGCCGATCAGGGCCCGGATCTTCTCGACAAAGACTTCCACATCGGCCGAGAGTTTCTCGTACCGGGCTTCGCCGACCTGGCCGTGGGGCAGCTCGCCGGCGCATCTTCGCAGGGCGAAGAGCGCTGCCGGCGGCCGGTCGGCGGAAAGGTGTTTCTCGACGAGGGTCTGGGCCAGAAGATATCGGTCCAGGGCATCGATGTCAAAGGGCTCTTTTTCCGCGATGGCGGCGTCCTGGGCGTCGAGATAAACGCCCAGTCGCTGGTTGAGGAGATATTGATGCGGATTGGCGAAAAAACGGCAGAGATGCTCGAGATCGAGGCTTTTCAAGGCGTCGTCCGGTTCGGGAAGGCCCGTCGTGATGAACGGGGGTGCGTCCGCCCGCCGGGAAACGAGGCATCCGGCGACGGCCAGATGCTCTTCGGAGAAGCTGAAAAGCGGTCCGGCAGCGCCGTCAAAATAGGCCGGGCTGAACGCCTGAAGCCGGTGGCGGGTGACGAGCCGATCGGT
>AMWB02031316.1_pt1 | contig 19723 bp, 12 predicted proteins | sample 200311 | NCBI WGS metagenome assembly AMWB02 (sample SAMN02737377, study PRJNA173069) | bioreactor metagenome | biome: anode biofilm in microbial fuel cells | place: USA: California | collected 2010-12-16 | reverse complement strand
TTCCAAGCAACTTATTTCGTGAAGGAACTTATACCCGTCAAGCGAGTACTGAAAAGAGTCCCGCAAAGCTTTTGGGCGGGATTATTGACTTGCATTTAATTATCTTTGGGCTTTTTCCAAGCAACTTATTTCGTGAAGGAACTTATCCCCGCACTGCACGGGGACTAAACAGAGTACCCGTCAAGCGAGTATTAAATAAAATCCTGTAAATCTTTTGGCCGGGACGAGTGTCTCACAGATTCTCCAGCACCCTGCCTTCGCCGTTTTGCCAAAGATACGGGGGCAGAACATAAGCACAGATGCCAAGATGTAAACAGCCAATTACCGAAGCAAACGGCTACTGGGCTTAAGGATCAATAAAGAACTGGCGGATTTTATTGACGTGGGCCGACACTTTCCAGTAATCTAAAAGATTTTTCCCCATGAGAGGGAAAAGGTGGTTACACTTAACTCCAATGATTTTTTGCTGGCAGGGGACGAAGGTATTGGTCAAGTATGGTCAATGCTTTTTTTTATATTGTTCTTATTGCCGGATTGCGCATTGTGATCCGGTATGAAAATTAAGTGGTGGATATATTGGCCGATTTTTTAGAAAGCTGGACGATTGAAAAGTCGTCGGAGCTCTATCGGGTGGCGGAGTGGAGTGGCGGGTATTTCAGAGTTTCGGATAAAGGGGATATGCTTGTGCAGCCGTCACCGAAATGTCCTGACCGAGCAGTCTCTTTGCCGGAAATTGTTGAAGGCCTGAAAGATCGCGGCCTCGATATGCCTGTGCTGCTTCGGATAGAAAATATCCTTGATGCCCAGATTGCCGAACTCAACGAGACATTTATTGCTGCCATGAAGAACCTTGGGTATCAGGGGAATTTCATGGGAGCGTATCCTATCAAGGTAAATCAACAAAAACAGGTCATTGATGCCATGGTCCACTACGGTGCCCCGTATCATCATGGTCTGGAAGCCGGCAGCAAAGCCGAGCTTATTGCTGCAATGGGGATGATGGTGGATAAAGAAGCTCCCCTTATCTGCAACGGCTACAAGGATGAGGAATTTATCGATCTGGCCCTGCATGCCGTAAAACTGGGGTTTAGATGTATTCTCGTGGTGGAGATGCCAAGCGAGCTGCCGCTTATCATCGAGCGATCCCGGGTGATTAAAGTCAATCCGGTGCTGGGAGTGCGCATCAAGCTGTCAACGCAAGGCGGCGGGCATTGGGCCGAATCGGGCGGAGAACGATCTATTTTTGGCTTGAATACGACCCAGTTGATACATGCGGTTGACCTCTTGAAAGAAGAGGGAATGCTCGATTGCCTGCAGATGGTTCACTATCATCTCGGTTCCCAGATTTCCAACATCCGCCAGATCCGCACCGCAGTCGGCGAGGCCTGCCGAGTCTATGCCGGGCTGGTGAAAGAAGGGGCGGGAATGCGTTACCTCGATCTGGGTGGCGGTCTTGCCGTGGACTATGACGGCTCACAGTCCAACTTCCTCAGCAGCCGGAATTATACCCTGAACGAATATTGCACCGATATAACCGAGGCGGTCATGACCACGCTGGACGAGGAAGAAATTGCCCATCCGACAATCATCACCGAAACTGGTCGCGCCCTTGTTGCCTATTATTCGGTGCTGCTCTTTAATGTACTGGATAAAACAATTTTTGAACCGGATTCCCTGCCGGAAAAATTGCCGGAAGATTGTCCGCCCCAGTTGCTGAATATGCTCGAATCGCTTGAAAATCTGAGTATCCGTAATCTTCAGGAGACCTTAAACGATGCAATCTATTACCGCGATGAAGTGCGGCAGTTGTTTAATCGCGGTCAGATAACCCTTCGGGAACGGTCCCTTGCGGAGAATCTGTTCTGGACTATTCTCAACTCGATCCTCAAAACGGGCAGAGAACTCAAAAACGCCCCGGCGGAGATCCATGAAATCGAACGGTTGCTTTCTGATATCTATTACTGCAATTTCAGCCTGTTTCAGTCGCTGCCTGACAGCTGGGCTATTGACCAGCTGTTTCCGGTCATGCCCATTCATCGCCTGCAAGAAAAACCGACACGTAATGCGATAATCGCCGATATCACCTGTGACTGCGATGGCAAAATCGATCGATTTGTCGATCGTTTCGGCGCGAAACGATTCCTGCCCCTCCATGATCTGAATGGATCGGAAGAGTATTATCTGGGGGTGTTTCTGGTCGGTGCCTATCAGGAAACGCTGGGCGATCTGCATAACCTGCTCGGGGATACCAATGTGGTGACGGTCAGCCTGCATGATAACGGCAAATACGATTTTTCGGGTGAGCTTGAAGGGGATACGGTTGCCGATATCCTTTCATATGTGGAGTATGATCCCAAACGGCTGCTGATGAAGTTTCGCAAAACCGCCGAAACCGCAGTAAAGGAAGGTCGTATTTCACCCCTCGAACGTAAAGAGGTGATGCAGGCCTATGAAGCAGGCCTGCGCGGGTATACCTATTTTGAACGGTAGGGCAGGGATTGGCGCGGACGACAATTATCAACCATTGTGGAGGCTGTAATGGCAAAAGTTTTGATAATCGGCGCGGGCGGAGTTGCCGGCGTTACAGCACATAAATGTGCGTTTCTTGCGGATAGTTTTTCTGAAATAGTGATCGCCAGTAGAACCCTCGCGAAATGCAAGGCGATCGCCGCAAGCATCAAAGAGCGGACCGGCAGAACAATCGAGGTCCGGCAACTCAATGCAGATAATGTACCTGAGACGGTTTCCCTGCTGCAGGAAGTGCAGCCTCATCTGCTGATTAATCTGGCCCTGCCGTATCAGGATCTGGCGTTGATGGATGCCTGTCTGGCAACCGGTACAGACTATCTGGATACGGCCAACTACGAGCCGCCTGATGAGGCTAAGTTTGAGTATAAGTGGCAGTGGGCGTACCGGGACCGCTTTGCAAAGGCCGGACTCATGGCGCTTCTCGGATCCGGGTTTGATCCGGGGGTGACCAATGTCTTCTGCGCCTGGGCGCAGAAGCACCATTTTGATGAGATCCACGAACTGGATATCATCGACTGTAATGCCGGGGACCACGGCCAGCATTTCGCCACCAATTTCAACCCGGAAATAAATATTCGCGAGATCACCCAGCGTGGCCGCTACTGGGAACATGGGGAGTGGGTGGAGACCGATCCGCTCTCCTGGTCGATGAACTATACTTTTCCGGAAGGGATTGGGCCAAAAAAATGTTATCTGATGTACCATGAAGAACTGGAATCCCTGGTCATACACCTACGGGGACTGAAACGGGCCCGGTTCTGGATGACCTTTGGCGAGCAGTATCTCACCCATCTGCGGGTCCTGGAAAATGTCGGGATGACCCGGATTGATCCAGTTGATTTTGGCGGACAGCAGATTATCCCTATTCAGTTTCTGAAAAAGGTTTTGCCGGAGCCGTCATCGCTCGGACCACTCACCAAAGGGAAAACCTGTATCGGCTGTGTATTAAAAGGCTTAAAAGACGGCAAGGTGAAAAAACTGTATATTTATAATATCTGCAGCCACGAAGAGGCATACCGGGAAGTCGGCTCCCAGGCGATCAGCTATACAACGGGGGTGCCGGCGATGATCGGTGCCAAACTGATGCTGGAAAAAACCTGGCACCAACCTGGAGTCTGGCATATGGAACAGCTTGATCCCGATCCGTTTATGGATGCACTCAGCCGTTACGGTCTGCCCTGGACCGCGATTGAACTGTGATGAACGGCTATTCCCAGTACCGTTTTGATCCAACTCGGTTGAAGACCCCCTGCTATGTGGTCGATGTCGGCCTGCTGCGCGGCAATTTGCAGATTCTGGCCGATGTCAAGGCGCAAACGGGCTGCAAGATTCTGCTGGCCCTGAAATGTTTTGCCATGCACCGCCTGTTTCCGCTTCTTGCAGAAACGCTGGACGGGGTCTGCGCCAGCTCTCCCCATGAGGCCCGGCTCGGGTTTGAGGAATTCGGCAAAGAAGTGCATACCTTTGGGGCCGCTTATTCTCAGGCGGATATGGAAGATATCTGCCGCACTTCCGATCATATTCTGTTCAATTCCTGTGCGCAGCTTGAAAGGTTTGCGCCGATGATCATGGAACACGCAGCCGGATCGGGTAAAAAAATTGAACTTGGTATCCGCATCAACCCGGAACACAGCGAGGGGGCGGTGGCAATGTATGATCCCTGTGCTCCGGGCTCACGTCTGGGCATCAGGCGGGAACAGCTCCAGGAGGAACTTCTGGCTCAAGTGCGCGGCCTGCACTGGCATAACCTGTGCGAACAGGATGCGGATTGCCTCGAACGGACCGTGCGCGCAGTGGAGGAGCGGTTCGGCGATCTGATACCCCGGATGCGCTATGTTAATTTCGGCGGAGGGCATCATATCACCAGGCCCGGATATGACCTTGCCCGGCTGGTTCGGGTCATCAATTCTTTTAAAGAAAGATGGGGCGTGCAGGTCTATCTGGAACCGGGGGAGGCGGTAGCACTCAACTGCGGTTATCTGGTGAGCACGGTTCTCGATCTGACCCAGGCGGATATGGCCATCGCCATCATGGACAGCTCGGTGCCGGCCCATATGCCGGATGTCCTGGAAATGCCCTATCGTCCGCATATCATTGATTCCGGCGGGGAAGGTGAAAAAAAATATTCCTACCGGATCGGCGGACTTTCCTGCCTGGCCGGGGACGTGGCGGGAAGCTATTCTTTTGATCGACCTCTGGCGGTTGGAGACCGCCTGGTTTTCAGTGATATGGCCATTTATACCATGGTCAAGAATAACACGTTCAATGGGGTGGGTTTGCCATCCATTTATCTCTACGAGCCGGAGGAGGACCGCTACGAGTGTGTCCGATCCTTTGGCTATGAAGATTTCAAGAACCGGTTGTCCTAGAAAAAAAGGGTGTGAACGGATGGTTCTCCCGGTTTCCTTGAGTCGGACAGAGAAGAGGAGCAGGAGCACAAAACTGATTTGCTCTATTTAAAATTCTGCTGGCCTCTGGAGCCGCTTGCTTTCGGAATTGACACCGTCCCGTTTATTGTGTCGCGTCGGTTTGTCGGTTCTGGGCATTATCTTTCGAAGTCTGGGGCTACTGTCGCCGCGCAGGGCACGAGTTTTTCCTCAAACGGATAAATCGAGTCTAGATATGATGCTATTTCAACCCAGAAGTCTGCAGCAGAGGACCTTACTCTATATTCTGACCCCGACCCTCCTGCTGTTGATGACGCTTTCGGTCGGTGGATTTTTATTTGTCCGGAATATTCTCCTGAACCAGTGGGGAGAGACAGCCGTGGCAAAATTGCAGCGAACGGCTCATTTCATCGATATGGAACTGAGAAGGCCGAAGGATCTTCTTTTCTTACTGCAGAGTGTTGAAGCGGGGGATGTCAATCGAACAATATTTAATCATATCATCGGGCAAATAAAGGAACTCAAGGGAGTCGTCGGGGTAAAGGTCGACTGGCCGACCAACGATATCGTGAAAAAAAACATATCCCCTATGAGAACACAATCGGCAATGGGGATGATGCACGGATATCGCCTGGAGCGCTTTGAAATTGGTACGCCCAGATATAACAGCCAATCGCACAACCGAACCGTGTCGCTGATTTCCGCGATTAATGACAAAGATGACTTGGTTGTCGGGCAGGTGGAGGTTATCATTTCCTTTGATCAATTAATTGACCAGATTGTCAATGCGTCCTGGTGGAAAAGCAATAAAGCGTATTTACTCGACAGCGAAGGGAATGTGCTGACCAGCACTGCGACCCGGTTAGAACTCGAAGATTATTACCCCATGCGTATTTTCGGTACGGTCAACGAACTCGAAAAAAAAACCCTGGCGGCGATTCGGCTGAATAACTCCGGTACCGTTTTCGGCCCGGGATCTCCGCCTGAGGAGATCAGCGGCTTCTATCATCTGACTGAAGCTCCATGGACCATAGTGATCATGGCCCCTGGTGCAAAAGTACTCCAGCCTGTCATCCGGTTTAAAATTGTTTATTTCCTTACAGTGACCGTCGGAATTCTGCTTATTTTGATATTTATCCGGCAGACGACAAATCGGTTAACAATCCGCATACAAGAAATTTCTGCCGCAGCCGATGATCTGGCCAGGGGCAAATTTGGTCCCCCTCTGACAATTACCGGCCAGGATGAAGTCGGAGAGTTGACCCGCAGTTTTAACAAAATGACGAGTCAGCTCAAACAGCGCCTGACCATGAAAGCTGCCATAAATGTTGCCAGAGAAGTGCAGCAGAATCTTTTGCCCAGCGAGGGATTTTCGGCAGATGGCATTGTCGCAGGAGGGGTAAGTCTGTATTGTGATGAAACGGGAGGGGACTATTTCGATATAATTACCTTTCCCGGTAGCGACAAAAAAGTCGGGGTGGCTGTGGGAGATGTGGTTGGCCACGGGATTGGTGCGGCTTTGCTGATGACCACGGTGCGGGCGCTTCTTCGTTGCCGGGTTTTTCAGCCGGGCCGCCTCAACGAAATAATAAATGATGTCAATAGGCTTTTGTGCAGGGACACGAGCATATCCGGGAATTTTGTCACTCTGTTTTATCTGGAAATTAATCGCATGGAAAACACCATGCGCTGGGTCCGGGGAGGTCATGATCCGGCCATCGTTTATTTCCCAGGCAGTCGACAATTTTCTGAGCTCAAAGGAAATGGATTAGCGTTGGGGGTTGATGCCGATTACCGTTTTGCGTGCAACGAACTGTCGGTTCCAGAAGAAGAGCAACTCATCCTTATCGGCAGTGATGGCGCCTGGGATGTTGAAAACGAAGCCGGGGAGCAATTCGGTAAAGATCGTATCGGCCGGCTGCTTGCTGCCCACAGTGACTTGCCGCCGGATGCGATACTGAGCAAAATCACTGAACAAATTAATGCATTCAGAGGGGAAACACCGCAAAACGATGATATAACCCTGGTTGTAATCAAGACAAATTCATCTTCATTTTCCCGTTAGAAAAGGACCTCGATGCCCAGATTGACCAAATGTCCGCCATCAGAAGACCTGCGTGTTTTTGATAAGCCTGCCCCGAAATGACATCGCCTCTTGTCCGGCAGATAGTTGCGGTAACCTTTTTCAGGCTCTTACTGAATACGGGCAGGCGCTTTATATACCCTTTTGCTCCGGCTCTCAGCAGGGGGCTTGATGTACCGCTGGCGGCAATAACCTCGATCATCGCCACCAGCCAGATTACTTCCCTGCTGGGCCTGTTTACTGGTCCGCTGGCGGATAGGATCGGTTATCGCTTTATGATGCGGACCGGTCTTGCTCTGCTTGCCGGGGGGATGCTACTGTGCGGACTTTTGCCGAGTTACTGGCCGGTGTTTATCGGTCTGGTCGTGGCGAGTTTTGGCAAAACGGTATTTGACCCTGCGATCCAGGCTTTTATCGGTCGGAATGTTCCTTTTACTCATCGGGCCAGGGTGATAGGTGCCGTGGAAACTGCGTGGGCGGGCAGCACTCTGGTCGGCATCCCGGCCCTTGGCCTTATTCTTGGCCATGTTGGGCTCAGTAACTCATTTTTTATTCTGGCATTTCTCGGAAGTATCGGCTGGATATCTATCGTTCGGGTGATCCCCCCGGACGAGCCAGGTACTGGATCAAAACAAGAGCGGCTGCCTCTGTTGAGTTCCCTCAAACAACTTCTGCGGGTCCGTCCGGCTGCAGGCATGCTGGCCTTCGGTTTTTGGATTTCCATTGCCAATGACAGTTTATTCGTTATCTATGGCGCATGGTTTGAACAGGAGTTTCACGTCAGTCTCGTTGCGCTTGGTTTCAGTACCGTGGCAATCGGCGCTGCCGAACTGACCGGTGAGTCATTGACCGCGATATTTGGCGATCGGCTGGGCTTGAAAAGGGCGATTGTTTCAGGACTCAGCCTGGCAATTTGTGCGTATCTGCTTCTGCCCTTTATCGGTCGGACCTTGCCTCTGGCGATGACTGGCGTGTTCTGTGTCTTTCTGGCGTTCGAATTTACCATGGTCACCAGCTTTTCCCTCAGTACCGAGTTGATGCCGAAGGCCCGGGCGACGATGATGTCCGGTTTCTACGCCACTTCCGGTATCGGACGGATGACCGGTGTGCTCATCGGCGGCGCTCTCTGGCAATTTGGCGGCATCACGGCAGTTGCCTGGACATCGGCCGGTTTTACCGTGCTTGGGCTGCTGTCTCTGGTCTGGGGCCTGCACGGCTGGCGTCGCCATTCTTGAAAGTTGCCTCACATATACTGCTGAGGTTACTTCGCCTTGAAATCGGTGGAAACAACGCCGTAGCGGCGCATGATCCGCTGCAATGCCTGCCGTTCCAGTCCGCATCCGGCCGCCGCATTGGTCACATTACCCTCGTGCCTGGTGAGCAGATTGTGCAGATAGTCAATTGAAAACCGACTGACAATTTCCGCCTTGGCATCGTTGTAGTCAGCGGTGAAGAGACTGTCGAAATTATTGGTTGCGGCCAATTGGGTCTTGTTGTCCGGAGTGCTGATATCGGCAAGGTTGACACGATCCCCGACGGCAAGCAAGACGATTCTTTTAATATTGTTCTGCAGTTCCCGCACATTCCCCGGCCATTTCCGCTGACAGAGATGCTGAAGTACATCGGGGCAGAGGACAAGGTTCTCCCGGTCGTATTGGCGTTTGAACTGGGCCAGGAAATGGTGTACGAGCAGCGGGATATCTTCTTTTATCTCCTCAAGGCTTGGCATGAACGCGCTGACGACATTGAGGCGATAGAACAGATCTTCCCGGAATTCCCCGATGCGAATTTTAGCCTCCAGATCCTGATTGGTGGAGGCGACAACCCGGACATCGACCCTCATCGTCTTATTCTGCCCCAGGGGCTGAATTTCCTTTTCCTGCAGGACCCGAAGCAATTTGGTCTGAATGGAAACCGGGATATCGGCAATCTCGTCAAGAAGTATGGTTGAGGAGTTGGCCTCAAGAAAGAGGCCCTTTTTATCCTGCATTGCCCCGGTAAAAGCTCCCTTGCTGTAGCCGAACAGTTCACTCTCCAGAACGTTTTCCGGCAGAGCTGGGCAGTTGACGGTGATCATCTGTCGTTTTTTGCGGTTGCTCAGGTTATGCAGGGCCCGTGCGGCAAGCTCTTTACCAGTACCGCTTTCTCCGCGGATCAACACCGTGGCATCGGTATCGGCAACTCGAGACAGGAGGTCCAGTACTCGTTTGAGGGCCGGGCTCTGGCCGATAAACCCCTCGGGCTGCGCCAGGTCGTTCAGTCTCTCGCGGAGTTGATCGTTGACCCGCATTAAGGCCGTCCGTTCAAGACCGTTGCGGATCACCCTGACGATATGGTCCTTGTCAAACGGCTTTTGCAGAAAGTCATAGGCGCCATCTTTTAAGGCCTGAACAGCCATGTCGATGGTGCCGTAGCCGGTCATGATCACGACAGAGATTGTCGCATCATGGTGCTGGATTCTTTTAAGCAGTTCCAATCCGTCCAGGTCCGGCATCTTGATGTCGCTTAACACAACCTCTGGCCGGTATTTCTGCAGTTGATCCAGGGCCGCGAGTCCGGACCTTGCGGAAATAACATCGCAGCTGCATTTCTTTTCGATGACCAGCCGCAGCATGGACAGCATGTCGGGTTCGTCATCAACGATCATCACCAGTTTGCGACCGTCCCCATTGTTAAGGGTTTCAGGGCTTTTCATCGGGGGCTTTCCTGGTGGTCAGATATTGAAAATACTGCTGGATAAATTTCCCGGAGACACTGTCGGAAAAACTCACTGCCGGGGGGGGCTGGTCGGCTTCCTGACCAAAAAGAGCCTGGTACACCTCTCGGGAGAGCTGGGCCAGTTCGATATTGATTGCGGCGAGACTCTCGGTGTCAGGGGAAAAACCTTTGAGTCGGCAATGAACGGGTCTGGATTTATGGAGCAGGCAGGTATTGTTTTGATTCAAAGGACAGCCAGAGCCCCGTTTATCCGGTGCAGTATCTTTTATGAAATCATCATCCTGGGCAATAGTGTCGGTATTATCAGTTTCCGAATCGTCTGCCGGTGACTTCGTTGCAATGCCTTTGGCCAGGTTGATAACCTCTTTTCTCTGTTCGGCCGACAGAGTGATGTTCACCTTATTGTTTAAGTAGAGCGCTTCAATGAGCTCAAGAGAAAAAGTCCTGGTGCACGGTTCAGAACCGGTCTTGGCACAGCATTCCGGAGATGGCGGTGCGGTGAGTGCGTCTATTTTCTTCAGGAGTCGTTCATACCGGGTATAGAATTCGCTGAGATCAACGCTGTTTCTGTTTTCCGGAGTCGGCTCACTGAGGGTCAGCTGACCTTCTTTTTTACCAAATTTTCGCAGGAGCCACCATTGAGAGAAATTGGTTGGGTTGGCTCTGGTGGGTTTCAGCACCTTACCGGCTTTTTTCATCCCTAAACCGCGGCGCAACAGATACGCGGTGACGAAGGTGCCGGTTCTGCCGATGCCGTGGTGACAGTGAACGAGAACTTTTTTGCCGAGATAGATTGCCTCATCGAGCCATTCGAGCCCTTTTTCCATGGCCTCCATCTTGGGCGCGGTTTCGTCCGGAATGGGCAGCCAGAAAACCTCGAATCCGGCATCTTTTTCGATCGTGTGCAGGTCGCTGAATTCGCCGCAGAGATTGACGATGGCCCCGATGCCCTGCTCCTTGAGGTTTGCCAGTTCATCATAAGACATCGGCGCGGCGCCGACCGCCAGGTTCTTGGTCACCCAGGTGAGAAGATAAGCGCCCATCAGTTCTTCCTATTCGTTTGAAAAGTCATATTTCCCCTGAAAAAATTCATCAACCATTGGCTCTATCATGTGTTCATGCGTCAGCACCATGTCCAGCAGCCGCACGGCCCCGAGCAATCGACCCACCTGATCCAGACGAGCGGCGGTTATATTCTTATCATACCGCATAAGACGGGCATCGAGCAACTCGCCAGTTTGCTCACAGGTGAAATTGAGCTTGGTCAGGACTTTGGCGATAAAGAGGAGGCGGAGGTCTTTGCCCAGGCTGTTGCCGCCGCCACCGGCAAAGCGGAGCAGGATATAATTTTCATCCGAAGTCTCGCCGCAGAGGCTGTCCAGCAGGGTGAAATGATAGCCAAAACGCATATTGACATTGAGGTATTCTGTCGAAATGAGGCAAAAGCTGGCCAGGGATGCGTCGCCTTTGGTGGCAACTCCGCCGGCTAAAGCAATAGAGTCATAACTTTGCCAGTCAAAATGGGCCCGGTCACGCCAGTGTACCTGTGGATGCGATAATCCCTGCCAAAGTGCCTTCAGGGGGAGGCAACGGATGTCGGCCATCGTAATTTTCTCTCTGTCAACCGTATCCCGCAGCAGTCCTCCGCCAACGTCAATGATATGCATCTGCAGAGGGATATCTGACTGCAGCTGCACGCCTTTTGGTTTGCGCAGGAGACTGTCCGTTGAGTGGATAAACATGGCCTGCACCGCTTTTTCATGACTAAACCGGATAATATCGTGCAGGGAGCGGCAGTTTTCCGGTCGAAAATCAGGACTCGCTGGATCAACGAGGGCAAGAGGTGATGTAAAGTCAATCACCATCTTTAAGGTGTTAAAGAGGGGGCTCTTGCCGGTTCGCTGGTGTGGGCCTGCTGTGTCGTCGGCAAGTTTCACGGTGCCACGAAATACTGACTGCTTTTCGGCCCACAGTGTCAGCGGCTCGCCGTTTGTAAGGTGCAGACACTGTTCTCCCGTCTGGACCAACACTGGAATTCTGAACTCCCTGGCCACAGAGGAAAAATGATCGGCGGTGCTGCCGTACCGGGCAATCACCCCCGCAAGACGGGGCAGCAGGGTCACCAGCGATGGCGGGGTGACATCACAAACCAGAATTGATCCGTTGGCAATGGTCTGCAGCTGGTCAGGTGCCGGCAGATGACAGACGGGTCCACAGCCAATACCCGGTGCCGCGGTGGCACCGCTTTGAAAGAGCAGGGAAAGCTGTGACAGGTCAGGCTCTTTTGTTTCCGTTTTGCTCCGCTCCAGCAAGAGGCGACGGGCCTGCAAAAGATACATGGTGTCGCTGGTGTCGCAGCTCCATTCAATTTCCTGAGGTTTTCCATAGTATGCGGCAATCTGTTGTGCCCAGCCGGCAAGCACATGGATCTGTTCATCAGAGAGTTCCTCGGCCACTCGGCCCGGAGAATGGCGGGTGATGACTGTGCTCCCCTCTACATGGTGAAGTTCCTGAGTGGTCGCACTTTGTTGTCCCGCCATGAGGGTATCACCAAGCCCGCGAACCGAGTGCACAAGCACGCTCGTGTCGTCGGCGGTCGCCGGATTGCCGGTGGCCACAACACCGCTTAGACGAGCCGCTACCATAACGAGCACGATAACCGCCATGGGGGTTTCTTCGTCATCAAGGCCATTGATTATTCTGTAGAGGATAGCCTCAGGGGTATATTTCCCGGCCAGAACCTGGCGGTAGGCGGTAAGAAGCGCATCTTTTTCTATATTTAATAGAGAGCAATACTGCCCGGCAAAACTCAGCGATGAATCTTCGCCGACAGCGCTGGAGCGAACCGCAAATTTTTGGCCGGGATATTGTGCGGCCAGGGTAGAGACCGCTGTATTAATTTCCTGTTCCAGATCGGCAGGAATTTTCGCAGCCCCGATAAGTGCAGTGAGCGCATTCGCCGTTTCCTGAAGCGAGGTGAGAGAATGTATGTCCGTTCGGGCAAGTTGCCGGTCGATCTTCGCCCGGAGATTATTCGATTCGAGCAATGCGTTGAAGGCCGACGTGGAAATAATAAAACCATCGGGAACCGGCAGACCGAGATTGCCGGCCAGATGTGATAAATGCAAACCTTTGCCGCCTGTCCGGCGGTCATCTGCATGGGATGCGGCAACAGGCAGGATGTAGGGTCGGTTGCTGTCGCATTGTGGTGGAGCAAGGGCAAATCGGGCGTAGAAATCGATTTTCTTATAGTAATCGATCAGGTTTTTATACCGGCCGGGAGCAAGCTTTGTAAGGCAGTTGAGCATCGCCAGGACATCGGCGGAAAAATCGCGGTAGAGACTACGTATCCGGTTTATATCGACCGGCCTGGTGTTGTAGTAAATATCTTCGAGGTCGGCGAGCAGGCGGTGACATCTCCTGTCGCAGTCGAGCAGTTGCTGAAAAGTTGCATACCTCTTTCTGATAAAGATATCCGGGGAGATGAGTTGCTCTGAGAATTGTTTGAGAATATCCAACATAATTCATTCGTCCCCGGCGATTCGCCGTCGATCAGCTCGCTGCCTTTCGTTTTCTCCGGCGCACACTGAAAAAGATAACCAGTACAAGGCAATATGTCAGCAGGAAAACGAATTGCGGATAGATCCCCTGGATGCCGAAACGGTTTTCCGGCAAAGAAAACAGAATGGTTGAGCCAAGCACATTTTCCAGCCAGAACAGGCTGAGAAATATCGGCAGCAGATAGACCATGCCGTGCCGGGCAAACCGTTCCGCCAGGTAGCCGTTGAAATCGTTATCGATATCGTTATCGATGGTTTTGGCAAATGTTTCCCTGCTTTTCCAGTCACTGATCAGCTTCAGGTCGTCCTGGGCATCTTTTTTCTGGGTAAAAGTTTTCTTAAACGCCGCCTCTTTTTCTTCGACTCGCACAAGACGGCGAATGGCCATGGACAGCATGCCGGTCAGAAATGCGACGAACATTATCTGCAGTACCGGTGGAATCTGCAGAAATTGCAGGGGTTGGATAACCAGCATATCCAACCCCTTGGCAACAATGACGAAACCGGGGCTGATAAGCTCAAAGTAAAGAAAATCCAATGCGCTTGAAATGATTTTTAACAAGTGTGCCATTTGGTATCAGCCCCGGGGTGAAGATAATTAACGGAGGAAAAAGAGCGCGTCCGTATAGTTCAGAAAGACTATCACCAGGGCCAGAGCGAGCATTCTCTTGAGGAAAATTTCCGGCAGGTGTTTCTGGATTTTTGGTCCGACCATACCGCCGGCGATAGCGCCTGCGGCTATTGCTGCGGCCATGATCCAGTCTGGTTGGTAACCCATCAGAGAGAATTTGGCAATTCCGCCGACGGAGGTGGCAAAGGTGCCGGCGAGGGCAATTGGTACGGCAAGGTACATCGGGTAACCCATGGCGGTGGTCATAAACGGCATGAACATAAAGCCGCCGCCGACACCAAAGGAGGCGGCGATCATTCCCATCAGAATACCGGAGAGAAGCATGATCAGGGGCCGGGCGACAAAGGTTTCACCCCAGAATTTCATGTCAAACTTGATGATATTGAATTTTTCGAATTCAACTTTACCGAGTTCCATGGCTTTTCCGGAAGATTTAGCCTCTTTGACGGCGGCATTGAACTTCTGGATAATGGCTTTCATCGCCTTCTTTTTCTCAATGGAGCTTGGCAGACTCTCCATGAAAAGCTTGATGCCGATGATCAGACAGATAATACCAAGGTAGAATTTATAGGCCTTCAACGGCAGATATTTGGCCGAGAAGTTGGGTCCGAGGAAAAAGGCTCCGATAACAATACCCGCGGCAAAGAAAATGGCGACCGGCCAGGCGAAACGCTTCTCTTTAAAATAGTTCATCAACCCGGTTATCGGGGAACAGAGGGTCAAAAAGAGGTTGGTCGGTTTAATGGTGTTCGCGGCGTTGATGCCGATCGGGCCTTTGGTTCCGAGCACGGTTACCTGGAAGGCAGCAGTGAAAAGTCCCCCGGCAGCACCCATGATAACAAAGAGGCAGCCGATGATAAATGCCCCGAAGAAGACCACCAGCGGATTCATGTAGATATTGGCGGTCTTGAAAAAGTAGGTGGATTTCTCAATGGTAAAATTACCGATATCCTGACCATTGACATAGACCTTCATCCTGGTGTCCGGGGCCAGGTTTTTATAGGGCGCCATGGTCATGGTGAACTTGCCGGTGGCTTTATCGAGAGAGAGGGTTGCGCCTTTATTCCAGGCCTCTTTCTCGGTGTTGTAGTCGGTCATGATGCAGCGGGCGTTGCCGCCGCCAATGGGTGCTTCTTTGGAGATGGTATTGATGCCGAACTTGTTTTCGTGGGTGAAGGCGATAAACTTCCACTGGGCTTCATCTTTGATCGGCCCGAGATAATTTTTTGTTTCTTCGGGGATATCTGCCCAGGCCTTGAGCTTGTTGACCCTTACCTCATACTTGAAAGGAGGGAAGGCGAAGATGCCGCTGGTCTGGCCTTTGGTGGAGGATTTTGGGGTGGCGAGTTTGGTTGGATCACTGGTAACCACATAGTAGACGGGCGGGATGGCGGTATCGCCGAAGGCGTTCTTGCCGCCTTTGCCGTCTTTTAATTCCTTGCGCTCTTTCGGGCCATCTGCATCACTTGGTTTGAACATTTTTTCGGTGGCAACTACGACAAACAATTCCTGGCCTGGATCGATCGTGCCGGTGACGGTGATCGCGTCGCCCGCCTTGACCTTGTCACCAGACAGCTGTGCGTCAATGGCCCAGGATTTGGATGCCATGGCGAACACAAAAAGTGCCACCACGCTGAGTAACAAACTAACTCTTCTCATTTTTTTTCCTCCGTTAAAGAAATAATATACTGCCCTTGTTACATCTCAGTTTTTCTGAGAAATTCGGTTTTTTATTTTAACTGGACAATCTTTGTCTCACCGACATATTCCCGGCTCTCAAAGCCGGTCACTGATGTCATTTGCCGGGTGAGTGTGGACATCTTCTGCAAGTTGCGGATGATCGTGTCCATTTCGGCAATCATCTCTTCAGATTCCAGGTCGTCCCGCAGCAGTTGCGCCGTACCGAGCGCGGCAAAAAGTGGGCTGTTCAACTCATGGGCGGCGGTTCCGGCCATTTCGATCACTCCCTGGAGCTTCATCCGTGCCATCTTTTCCTGTTCCAGCAACCTTTGGTCGGTTATATCCCGAACTGCCTCAACGACAAAACTGACCTTCCCGTCGTTGTCGAGGATCGGTGCCAGATGGTGCTCAAACCATTTCGAGTCGGATCCGTCTTCATCAAGCCGATGGAGAACGGTTATCGGTTTGCGGCTGACGAGCACGGTACTGATCGGGCATTCCGTTGTGTCGTCACTGCTCCAGGGGGAGATTGTCCGGTAGTGACGACCGAGAGTTTCCGCCTCGGTGCAGTTCTTTGTCTCCAGAAAATGTTTATTGACCATAATGACCCGTTTATCCGGATCGACAACGAGAAGCTGCATCCATAAGGAGTCGAGAATGGTCTGCAGAAAGCGTTCATGTTCTTCGATCTGATTGAAGAGCAGGGTTATTTTCCGGTATGTCCGTGCTTTCTGGATAGCGTTGCCGCCTTCTTCGGCGACAGTGACTGCAAAATTTATCTCCATGGGGGTAAAGCAGTGATGTTCCCCGGTAAGCAGCCGCAGCACCCCGATAATCTCCTGCTCATTGCTGATCGGAATGGCCAGTATCGATTTAATACCCTCTTTTTCTATCGCCTCGTGGTAGTCGACCCGTGGATCGTTGGGGGCATCGTAAACGGCTACCGGTTCACCTTTCAATACCTTGAAAATCGAATCCTCCCGGCTGATGCTGCCGCGGTCAAGGTACTCACGGGACACCCCGGAAGCCGCAACCAGCTCGAGGCGGTTTGTCGCCGGATGGAGCAGGCGGATTGTGCAGCCTTTTACTCCCATGATGCCTGGAAGTTTGTCGACGATGGTTTTTAAGATCAGGTCCAGATCAAGAGTCGAATTGACCAGCCTGGAGATCACGCGCAGTTCGCGAAAAAATTGCACCTGATTTTCCATCTCCTGAAACATGCGTCCATTGGCGATGGTCATGCCGACCTGTTCGGCAAGAGACATGGCAAAAGAAATTTCCGTCTCGGTGAATTGCCGGGTGTCTTTGGTCAGCAGCCGCAACAGACCAATAACCTGTCCTTTGTAGAGAATAGGCAGCGACATGGCACTTTTTACACCCTCTCGGGACATGTAGGCGCAACTGTCGTGGTCGCAGACGACATCGATACCAGTTCTGGCGGTGGGCTGTCCCTGCATCAATGCCGCCATGACCTCTTTTGAGTCGATGGTGCTGCGCGACAGATACTCGTCGGAAACACCCCATGCGGCGCCAAGTACAAAGGTGTTGGTGCCGCTGTCGAGCAGCCGGATGGTGGCGGCATCGACCTCCAGGAGTCCCGGCAGGCGTCTGACGACCAGGTCCATGACCTGCTGCGGGTCGTGGACCATGCTGATAAGACGGGTGACTTCCTGAAATACTTTCAGGAAGTCACCTTCTTTATGGCTGTTGGCAATATGCATGTAAATCTTCAGCCAGACTGTTGATTGCTATACCGTTTCCAGTGTGACCAGCTGGAGGGCATGGGTGGTGCATTTGGCAACGCAGGCCGGTTTCAGCCCGGCATCGATACGGTCCATGCAGAGATCGCACTTCACCGCTTTGCCGTCATCGGGATTTTTTACCGGGATATCCCAGGGACATGCTGTTTTGCAGGCCATACAGCCGATACATTTTTCCTGGTTGATGTAGACGATGCCATCCTCCCGTTTAACCATTGCGTCGGTTGGACAGACTGGCACGCAAAGTGGCTCCTCGCAGTGGCGACAGGCAGAAAAGGTGATTTCTGTTTTCGGTACGCCGCCGATCATTTTCAGCGGGGTACAGCTGATGTCGCAGAGAAAAGGGCCGACCGGCAGACTTTTGTTCACTTTGCAGTGCACCATGCAGCCGAAACAGGCGATGCAGCGGCGCGTGTTGAGATGGAGCATATATTTTTTCACAGTTCAACTCTCCTCTTGGTGTTACGGATACTCTTTTTCACATGGACGAAAATCTCACAGAGGTTGACGCCGCCACCTGCCTGGTCCCAGTTATCGAGGGCGCCGATCATCAGTTTCTGGTCACTGACTCCGGCCATGAAACTGCGGGTCTGGCGGGGGATTTCCTTGCCGAAACCGTGGACGGTGAAGACCGCTTCGGGATGGACATGGTCGGTCACATGGGCGGCTACCGTGGCGCAGTAGGATTTATCCGCTGAAGAGAGTTCCAACAGATCCCCGCTCTGTATGCCAAGTTTTTTGGCTTTTTTCGTATGGATCCAGGCGGTATTGGTCGGCATCAGTTCGGACAGCATCGGGTTGTTCGTGGTATGCCCCTGGGTGTGAACCGCCACCTTGCCGTAGATGAGGCGAAGCATGTCTTTTTCCGGGGCTTCCGGGCTGACAAACGGCTTTAATGAAGGCAGACCGGTCTTGGTGAGCAGTTCGCTGATAATCTCGATCTTGCCGCTTGGCGTTTTGAACTGACCGTCGAGCTTGTCGCGGTCATAGAAGACCGGGCTGTCTGACAGCTCAATAAAACCTTTTGCATCAAAATCAGCCATGGTGTAACCGGTCGGCTCAAGCTGCCAGGCCCACAGTTCCTCGATGGTCTTAAAGGGAAAGGTGTCGTGAAGGCCCAGGCGATTCGCCAGTTCGGTGAATATTTCCCAGGAGGACTTGGTATTGTATTTGGGTTCAACGGCTTTTCTTCTGAGGGTAAGACGCGGCTTGAGGCCTTTTTGCTGGACAATGAAATTATCCCGCTCGAGATAGGTCGACTCCGGCAGGATGACATCGCTATACCAGCCGAATTCACTGTAATTGGTGTCGATGGACACGAGCAGGTCACATTTGTCCATAGCCAGTTTCTGCTTCTCGGGGTCGGGCATGCCGGAGAACGGATCATGACGCATGGCAATCCAGGCCTTGATCGGATACGGATCTTCGGACAGCATATGATTGAAGAACAGATGGGCTAGGCCGGGGCCTTTTTCGAAATGGGTGTATTGCCAGCCCACGCCGTCACCTCTCTTGATATCCGGTTTAGGACAGTCGATGGAACGGATGCCTTTTTTGCCGCAGTCTCCGGCACCTTTTGGGATGAACAGACCGCCTTTTAATTCGATGTTGCCCATCAGCACATTGAGGATGTGCATGGCGCGGCTGGCATAAAAGGAATCACTGTAGCGGGCCAGGTTCCAGCCCGGATGAAAAATGACATTGGGCCGGTCGGCGCCGATCTCTTCGACAAAGGTGAGGATGTCCTTTTCCTTAACTCCGCATTCCTTGGCAGCCCAGGCGGGAGTGTACTCTTCAACAAAAGTGCAGAGCTCCTCAAAACCTGTGACGTAGCGCGCGAGGAATTCCTTGTCGTAGTAGCCTTGTTTGATGACCTGATGAATGACGCCGAGGGCGAGGGCGTAATCGGTACCCGGACGGACCTGGAAAAAGCGGGTGGCTTTTGCCCCGGTCATGGTCTGACGGACATCGACATAGGTAAGGCGGCCGCCCTTGTCGAGCATATCAAGGGTCTGGTGGTTTTCGGCAATACGCAGCGCCGAGAACATGTCACGGCCGAAAAGAACCAGATGTTTGGCGTTTTTTACATCGTAGGCAAAACCCTTGCGGCCGACTCCGTTGATTGACAGACTGGCATGGTGGGTGTTCCGGCCGCAGGTGCAGTCATGGTTGGTGTAGTTCGGCGAGCCGAAGGCATGGATGAAGGCTTTGTACATCTGTTGCCATGGACCACCGCGAGAGGAGAGCACCGCTGATTCCGGACCATAATTCTTTTTGATGTCTTTTAACTTGTCGGCAACGTAATCGAGAGCTTCCTCCCAACTGGCTTCCCGCCAGCGTCCGGCGCCGCGGGCACCGACCCTGATCAACGGCTG
>AMWB02078586.1_pt2 | contig 19725 bp, 22 predicted proteins | sample 200311 | NCBI WGS metagenome assembly AMWB02 (sample SAMN02737377, study PRJNA173069) | bioreactor metagenome | biome: anode biofilm in microbial fuel cells | place: USA: California | collected 2010-12-16 | reverse complement strand
CCGAAAGAACCGCGGTCAACACGCCGATTCAGGGAACGGCCGCCGATCTCATCAAGCTGGCCATGATCCGTATCGACCAGAGACTGAAAAAACACGAACTCCGGTCGGCCATGCTGCTCACGGTTCACGACGAACTGGTCTTCGAGGTGCCGCCCGAAGAGCTGGAACCGGTTCGGGACCTGATCCGCGACGCCATGGAGAACGTATGGCCCGCGTTGAAAATCCCCCTGAAGGTCAACATCGGCATCGGTCAAAACTGGGCCGAGGCCCACTGACCGAAATCGCAGACTCCAGGATCTTACTAAAAATTGATTTGACAGTCCCGCGGCAGCAATCTATACTTTATTCAGATCAAAGGAGGCACAATATAGTTGCGATAAGCGGCCGATCGTTTCCGCTGCGTCAATGATAAACGCCAGGATTGCAGCACGATAACGTTTGATATGCCATGAATATCAACGACCGACACTTTGGTTTCAAACTCCCTCCCCTTGAAGGCCTCGCCGCTTAGGCCGACTCTGACGGTAAGCTCTGCCATCCTTTCGGGTAATTTTTAAATTTTTGCTGAAGGAGGTATATCATGAGCGCTATCACCTACAGGTCTTTTTCGCGCAATTCCCATAAAATTATGATCTGCTTTGCCGAGAACATGACGGATGACTACGAACAGGGAGAGCTCCTCAACGAGAGCGACGGCGGTATCGCCTTTCTTTCCGCGCGAGAGCTGAGACCCGGTTCCGGCATTCTGATCAAACTGGCGGATTCCCCGGCCGCCGGAAACGCCTGCGCGGTCCATCCGGATCATTTTGCGGAGGTCAGGTGGTGCGTAAAAGCAGACGAAGAAACAGATCGCGGCTATCGGGTAGGCGTCAGGATCTTCACGCGGACGTGCATGTTATGCGGCGCGGCGATTCACCAACGCGATATCGACAACCCCGATCTGTGCGAGAGCTGCCACGATCGATTCTGCTCGATGACCGACGGCGGCGGCGAATCCACGAAGAGCTGTATCGAAAAGGTTCTGATCGGTAACGTCATCTGAGAATACAAAAGACTCATAACCCGTCCGCCGCACCATCAGCACCAAGAATATCCCCCACGCTTTTCAACGGTGCAAAACCCCCTCTTATCGCGCCGCTTTGGGCGGACTCACGACGGCTTCGCCGTCGAGAACCACAATGCCGTCCTGATTGGTACAGGTGGTTTTAAGGGTGATCTTGTTCTTCTCTTCCATCCTCGCCGTCACCTCCGCCTTGGCCGTTATCGTATCGCCGATACGCACCGGGGCCAGAAACCTGAGATCCTGCTTGAGATAAATCGTTCCGGGGCCGGGCAGAAGGGTTCCAAGAATAGTCGATATAAATCCGGCCGTGAGCATCCCGTGGGCGATACGTGCCTTGAAAAAGGTTTTCCCGGCATAGGCGGCGTTGATGTGGGCCGGATTGAAATCGCCGGTAATGCCGGCATAGAGATAAATATCCGTTTCCGAAACGGTCTTGGAAAATTCGGCCGCATCTCCGATCTGAATCTCTGCCATTGTTTTTCCCGTCATGTCCTTCCTCCTTTGTCGTGCCGGGGCGATCATGCCCGCTACGAATGTCTGTTGTCATCCATGCGTCATATGCGCGCGGAAGTTTTTCCGCATTTGGTCCCGTTGCGGCGGCGCTTTCCTCGTTAAGCAAACAGTATGAACGGTGGTCAAAACCAGGCTCGGTGGCTCCAGATGTCCTGCTCCAGGCTTTTCTTGTCTTCCTGAAGCGACAGGTAGAGGGATGCGTTCTGGATGGCGATGCCGCCCTGGTGGGCGAGAGCCTCGACCAGAATGATCATGTCTTCACCGAAACTGCGTTCCTCTCCGCTGCAAAGCCGCATCACGCCGATCACCTCATCTCCCGACTGGATCGGCACCACCAGCATCGAGACGACGCCTTCCTTTTTCATGGCGTCCGGGTATTGCACCCGCTCATCGGTCGTGGCATCCCTGATAACGACGGTCTCTCCTTGAAGAGCCTGGGTGACGCTTTTATCCGTGTGCACCGGTCCCTTGTTGAGGAACGCTTCGCTGAAGCCGTAGCTCGCCACGAGATCCAAGGTATCCGAGGTCTTGTTGACGAGTCGGATGTTGACCCCTTTCATGCCCAGAGCCTCCGCGATATCCGCCGTCATGATATGAAATATTTTTTTGATGTCCAGATTGGTGGAATTGATGCTGTCGGCAAGATCGTGAAACAGATAGGTATTCCGGATGATCCGCCGCAGAAGGCGGGAGTTCTGGATGGCGATGCCCCCCTGCTCGGCCAGGGCGCCCAGAAACGCGATCTCATCCTCCGAGAATTTTCGGATATCGGCGGTGTAGAGTGCCAGCACGCCGATAATCTTGTCCTCGACCGTGACGGGAACGACCAGAATCGAGGCGATGCCTTCATCGATTTTTGCTTGGCGGTTTAAGATGCGCGGATCCGTGGTGACGTCCTCGAAGGCGAGATAACCGTTTTTAACCATCTCGTCGCTCATCTTCTGCACGCGGTAAGGATCGGAATGGAGGTAGTTTTCGGATAGACCCTTCTGGCAGACCGACTCAAAAACGTCTCTTTGCTTACCTTTCAGAAAGAGACTTGCAGCCTTGGCATCCATGGCCTCGATCGCGCTCCCCACAATCAGATCGAGCAGTTCATCCCGCTTTCGTGTCGATCCGAACGCCTTGCTGATGTTGCAGAAGGTCTTGAAATAATCTTTTTTAACAGTCATTCCATGTTCTCCTTGTATCCGTCGATACGTTATGGCTTCGTTGCCGTGGGATCACGGCTTCTTACCGATCACAAAGGGATTTTCATCGGACGACGGGCTTTCGGTCAGTTTTTTCAGGATCAGGTCGACGGCGATTTTGGGCTGACGCATAGGGCGCCTCCTTTCAGGAAGGATCGATCATTCACCATCTTCTCGGGAATTCCGGACGCTTTGCGGGACATCGACCACGGCGTCTTCTTCAGACAGGTGACCCTCCAGTTTTCTGGAAAGTTCCCGGAATTTTTTCTTCAGAACATGAAAATCCTTATAAAGCGCATCCATGTCCCGATTGGTCGGTATGGGAAGATTCTGGAGCAGATCACAGAGAACGTCGGTTTTTGCAGCCTTGTACTGCACAAATGCCTCTATGGTGTTGTCCATGACCTGGGTGTATTCGGGGGATTTGAGAAGCGTCATATAATGCCCCTCGAGGATCTTGATCCACATATTATAGTAGACCTTGAAATCTTCGTGAATCTCTCCCGCCTGCGCCATTTCTTCCAGTTTCTCCTGCATCACCACGGCGGTCTTCTCGATCGGGACATAGAACATGTACAGAAACTCATTCAGAGCGGTCTGAAACAGGTTGTGCCGGTCGATCAGGCGATGGAATTTTTCCTGATAGAAACGGGTCAGCCCCAGTTGAGGGATATGCAGGAACTTCTGAAATTCCTTTTCATACAGCTCCCGAATGGACTTGAACGTATCCTGATCGATATCCTCAAAACTGTAAGCCTTGGTATCGCGCCCCATCCTGGCGGCCCGATCCATCCATTGTTTCTGAAGATCGAAATAGCCTTCCCATGACTGCCGGGCCAATCGGGACACGATATCGGGTGCCGCGTCCATGCCTTTGAGCATACCTTCGACGGTTTCGGGTTTACTCAAAAAGGTCATCATCGCCTGAAACATCTTGCCGCCGGTTTCCCAGTTTTTCATGGCTTTGTGATAGGGGTGGGTTCCCGGCACATCGTAGGACCCAAACCCCTGGGTTCCGACTTTCGCCATGTTTTCCCAGAATGCCATAACCTGTTTCATCCAATCACCCATCATGGCTTCCGCGCCTGATGCGTTCTTGCTGTCACCGTGATCGCTTTCCATGTATTTGCTCCATTGTTCTTTCTGATTTAGCCGGCGGCAGATTGTGGGATGATATCGTGCCGCCAATTTTGATCCGGGTCCCGGGGACCGAATACTCAAGAAAATATATCTTTAATGATATGACAGCGACAGATCGATGACAAGATTCCTAATCCTTCGTGTTTTCCGGTCCGCCATCATCCGAAGAACGGGTCGGTACCGGTGAAAAAGGAGCCATCTGCTTGATCGTATTGCCGGCAATACCGGAGAGATCGATCCCCAGTTCGAGGCACACCCTGAATTGCTCTTCCATGTTTTTTTTATAGACCAGGTAGTTCTGTATGCTTTGCTCCAGATATTTGTCGAAATAATCGCTCAGGATGTTCTCCCCGAAGCGTATGATCAAGTGAAGAAGGGATTCCGGAAGGAGTTTGTTGTTTTTCTTGGTCTGTTCCATTAATATCTGCGTCAGGATAAACGCTGTTACGTTCTGGTCGGTCTTCAGATCGATGACCTCGACCTGGTGACCGCTCCGAATCAGGCCGGTCACGTCGTCCAGGGTGACATAGGTGCTGTTTTTGGTATCATAGAGTCGTCGGTTGGGATATTTTTTCAGAATGATTTTCTTCTCGTCGGTCATGGCACCTTCTTTGGCATACGCTCTCGGTTAACCTTAAAGACACAAGTTTCAGCTGCGTCCAGATCTTTGATTCATTGCAATATATTGTATGCGTTTTTTGTTTTATCTATACAATAACCACTAATAAAGTCAAGGTATTTTAACCCTGTATCGGTCCTTATATGTATCGATGAAGCTTTGTGCGTTGCAATATTTCGCTTGACAAATAAAATCTGGATGCTATTATCGTCGTATGAAAAGAAACGATGTGTCTCTGCAATCCCTACCGCAGAAAGCCAAAAACCAAGCGTTAACAAGGAGAGAAAAAAATGGAAGCCCTGACCCCCGTCAAGCAGATGTTCTCATTTCAGAAAACTTTTTTCGACAATGCCTATGTATCCACCGTCCGGATTCAGGATCATGCCGAAGAATGGATGCAAAGCCTGTTCAAACAGATGCCGTACGTTCCCGAAGAGAGCAAAAAGATGTTCGATGAAACGGTTCTGATCGGTAAAAAGGCTCGGGACAATTTCAAAAAAGCCATGGATGACGGATACGAAAAAGTTGAAGCACTGTTTGCCGCGAAATAACCCTTTTATCATCACACTAAAAAACGATAAGGAAAAATGACATGATGGATCAAAAAAGATTGTTCAAACAGATGATCGATTTTCAGAAAACCACCTTCGACAATTCATTCAACGCGATGGTGACGCTTCAGGAACAGGGAGAAAAAATGGTGAACACGTTTCTGGAACAAGCTGCTTTTCTTCCCGAGGAAGGCAAAGCCGCCGTCAAGAAATGGGTCGACGCCTATAAGGAAGGCCGCACCAAATACAAAGAGGCCGTCGATCAGAATTTCAAAAAAGTCGAAGACTATTTTTCCGAGTCGGAGTAAGGGTCGGGCGTATGGTGCCCTTCGCAGGCACCATACCCCTCATGATCAGATGAAAGAGGTTGTTATGTCACTTGAAAACCATATTCCAGGCAATTGCATCGACGAGAATTTCCTCGAAAAGATGTTGTCTCATGTCCATATCGTTGCCAATCATATGACCGCCATGCAGAATTACTATACCGGTTATACCAGATATCTGAACGATTTTCTGATCCCTTTTTTTATCTCGACCAACTATTTCAGTCGTGTGGAACAGGACAAACTTCTCATGACCTCGCCTCTCGATACCTTCGAGTCCTATATGGACCTGTTGTCGTTCAACCTGGAGCTCTCCAACAAAGGTCTCGGCGCCGGCATGGAAGTGATGAACGCGTATGCCAAAAAGGAAATTCCCGCCGCCGTCACCGCTCTTTACAACACTTTTTTCGGCATCAGCGGAAACGACCTGGAGGAATTTACCGACCGACACGCCCGCATGACCCGCGCGGTGAACGAGCTATACCCTGAGGCGATCCGAAATATCGAATCGGAATATGGATTTCATTTCGAAAGAGGAACAAATCTCAAATTCGCGGAAAGCGACCGCTTTTTGCTGTATCAGATTCTTCCCACGGACGCGTCCGTGCAGGTCCGGGAAGATGGAAAACCCGTGCTCATTCTCCCGCCGTTCGTTCTGGGAGCCAATATTCTGTCGTTCCTGCCGGGATACAACAAGAGCTATGCGCACGCTTTCGCCAATCAGGGGATCCCAACCTACATCCGCATCATGAAAGACATTCAGAGCACCCCGGGGCTCCAGGTCATGACCGGAGAGGACGATGCTCTCGATACACAGCTTTTCTGCGAAAAGATCATGGCGCGCCACGGGAAGCCCGTCACCTTGAACGGTTATTGCCAGGGCGGCTTTTCAGGAGTGTGCGATATCCTTTCCGGCAAGCTCGATGGACTGGTGGATGCCCTGATCACGTGCGTCTCGCCCATGGACGGCACCCGGAGCCACGGGCTGAAAGATTTTCTGAAGAGCCTTCCCCCCCGCTTCAACGACCTGGCGTACGGCACCAAAACCCTTCCCAACGGCAACAAGGTCGCCGACGGCAATCTGATGGGCTGGGTCTATAAGCTGAAAAGCATCCAGTCCGAAATGCCGGTGGTCGCCTTTCTGAGGGACCTGATGATGCTGAGCCCCCGCGACCATGAACCCGTGAAGATCAGCAAGACCGCCGCCGCCCTGAACTATTGGCTCCAGAACGAACGCAGCGATCTTCCCCTGGCGATCACGGAAATGAGCTTTGCTTCCTATAATACCCCGATCACGCCCGACGGAACCCTGCCCATCCGGCTTTTCGGACGTAGCCTCAATTTCAAGCGCATGCCGGAAAAAGGAATCAAATGGCTCATCTGCTACGGCGAACGGGATGATCTCGTGGAAAAAGAGACGGCGCTCGCTCCGCTCGATTATATCGACGCCGAGGTCTCCGCCTTTCCCAAGGGCCATGTGGCCATCGCGACCTCGTGGTCGGATCCGAAATCAGCCTGCGCGCTTCATACCCGTTTCGGGGATAAAAATTATCGCGGCCCCGTTCGGTTCCACCTGGACCTGGAGACGTCACCGCCGCAGGCATAAACATCAGAACGCAGACCATCTCTGACGTCTGACAAGAGGGAGCATGGACGAAAAATTTCTGGAATTCTGGGGTAATCTTCTGCTGAATGCCGCCAAAGGCAAAAAACAGACCGACGATCTGATGCAATGGCTGCGCCTGGGGCTGCCCGGCATGACGCCGCCGTCCTCAATCAACATTCCCTCTGACTTTCCAGAAATGGTCGCCACCTTTCAAAAACTCTACGGTCTCGACAGGATGTCTGAAAAAAAAGAGGATCCCCAGAAAATTTGGGCCGATGCGCTGAAGGAATTTCAGAAGTCTTTTCAGGATTATCTTACATTTTCAGGTGTCATTTCCAGAAAAGAGCATCTGGCTCTGGTGGAAAAATATGAAAAACTCAAAGCCAGATGCAGCGACCAGGAAGAAACCATCCGACATTTAAGGATGCTTCTTGCCGGTCGAAAGGGAGAACAGTCGGATGCCGCCGCCGCCCGCCTGCAGGATATCGCCAAAAACCAGGGAGAAATCTTTCAGAAGATGATGCGTGACTTCAGCCAGTATTTCACCCCGGAAAAACCGGCATCCGAAACCAGGGAAGGATCCAAACCAGATACGCAATCAGACACGAAAAGAGAAGAAGAAAGGCAAGAAGAAGATGATCAATCCAACAGACCCGGCCGAGATACTTAAACAGTGGTCGGAACTTCAAGAAACCTCTTTCAAGAACGGCATGCGCGCGATAGAGATTTTTCAGCGGCGCGCGGAAAAGATGACGGAACAGTTCTGGGATCAGACCGTATGGATTTCCGAAAAAATGACCGCTGTACTATCGAATCTGGGAAGCGTGTATCAGACCGGGTGCGAACACCTGCAACACACCCTGTCGCCGATATGCAAAACGGCGACCGCACCCCATCGACCGACACCCGGCAGAGCGGCACCGGACATACCGAAAAAACCGGTGGTGCTTAACCTGAACATTCCGGGCACCGGCACAAGCCTGAAATAATCCCTTTCCCGGAAACGTCCATTGCACCTGTCACGCGAAAACGCCGCATGCGGCGTTTTCGCATCATCCCGTAAGTATCTCCTCCTTGAGCATACAGCAAGCCACCCGGAAAAGCGGACGTCCGTCTTCGCCATAGGCAAGATTGTCCGGCTGAATCAGCCGGTTCATCACGCACCCTTCGGGGATCGACAGGGTAAAAAAATCAGCCTCGTTGAGCCGCGGCGCCGGTACCAGGAGATCATTCTCGAACGTCAGGGAATGATACGGAAAATCCTCGCACAAGGGGCAGCGGTAGACCCGTCCGTTGGGAAAAATGAAATAATTCTCGGCGCACAGTCCCGCACAGGCGAAAGGTTCGTCCGGGGCCAGAAAAACCTTGGGGTATGAGACCGTGATGCCCAACTCCGCAATTCGCTCCGCCGCGGCCGGAACCACCGCAAGCCACTGCTCCCGCGGCACCTGAAGGAGATGGTCCCGGCCGGCGGATTGACCCCGGATCCCGATCACCTGGATAAAGAACCGGTCGATCCCGAGGCTTGCCAGCAGCGGGGCCATCTGCCCGAGTTCATGGATGTTGGCGGCGCTTACCGTATAGATGACGCTCACCTGAAACCCCCGCCGCCGGGTCTTTTCGATGTTGGCGAGGCAAACGTCGTAAACGCCCTCTCCCCGGATCGTGTCGTTGGTTTCCCGTGTGGCACCGTCGATGCTGAAGCTGAAGAAATCGACTTCCAAAGGGGTCACCTTCTCCAGAATGTCATGAAAAAGATAGCCGTTGGTATCGATGGTGACCGACTGGTAGCCGAGCGCCTTCGCCCGTTTGACCGCCGCCGGGAGATGGGGGTGGAGGGTTGGTTCACCACCTAAGAAAATCACGTTCGCCACGCCCGCTTTTTCCGAAAACGCCGCCAGCCATCGCTCGATGACGGCAATGGGCACCCGGTTTTCCCCGTGCTGTCCGGGATTGATGTAGCAATGCCGGCACCGGAGGTTGCACCCCGTCAGGATGTGGAAAAAGACGTTGACGGCATGTTTCGAAAAAGCGACGGTACGTTTCTTCATATCGATGTGCGGCAGGCCGCCCTCCTATCGGAACTCGAGGCAGCTCTTGGAGAGGTTTTCGTCGAACTCGACCGGATAGCAGCCGTCAAAACAGGCCTTGCAGAAATAGTTCTCCGGATGCGCGATACCCGTTGACGCGAGAAGGCCTCCCAGGCTCAGATAATGAAGGCTGTCCAGCCCCAGAAAATCACCGAGCTCCTGCACCGACTTGCTCGCGGCAATCAACTCCCCTTTGGTGGAAAAATCGATGCCGTAATGGCAGGGGAACCGGTGAGGGGGGCCGCTGACGCGCAGGTGAATCCGCTTGACCCCGATCTCCCGAAGCGCCCGCACGCGCGTCCGGACCGTGGTCCCCCGGATAATGGAATCCTCGATGATGATGATGTCCTTGCCCTTCAGCAACTCCTTGACCGGATTGAGCTTTACCCGCACGCCGAAATCGCGCATGGATTGGGTCGGCTGAATGAATGTCCGCCCCACATAATGGTTCCGGATCATCCCCATTTCAAACGGAATGCCCGATTCCTCGGAATATCCCAGGGCCGCATAGGTGCCGGAATCGGGAAACGGCATGACGAGATCCGCATCCACGGGGGCCTCCCGGGCGAGGCGCCGGCCGTGGGCCTTTCTGACCTGATAGACGTTCATTCCTGAGATCGTGCTGTCGGGACGGGCGAAATAGATGAATTCGAAGATGCAGAAATGGCTCGTCTTGGGGGTGGGCGTTCTCAGGCTCTTGATGCCGTTTTCCCCGATAATGACGATCTCCCCGGGGTCGAGCTCACGGATGAACTCCGCCTCGACCAGATCGAGGGCGCACGACTCCGAAGCCAGAACATAGCTGCCGTTCAGCTTTCCCAGGCAGAGCGGCCGGAATCCGTTGGGATCTTTGATCCCCACCAGCTCGCCCTGGCTCGTCATCACGATAAACGAAAACGCACCCTTCATGCGCGATACGGTATACACCAGGGCCTGTTCGAAACCGTATTTCAGGTTGCTCACGAGAAAGTGCAGAAAAGCCTCGCTGTCCATGGTGGTCTGAAAGATCGAGCCGGATTCCTCCAGCTCCTTTTTGAGGCTGTGGGCGTTGACGAGATTGCCGTTATGGGCGACGGCATAGGACTTGTTCCGGTGGTGCACGACAAACGGCTGGGCGTTGGAAAGAATCGAGCTGCCGGTGGTGGAATAGCGGACATGCCCCACGGCCGTCATCCCGTGCAGCTCTTCGAAATGGGTGTTCCTGAAGACATCCGAGACCAGCCCCATCCCCTTGTGGGAAGCGATGGTCCGGTCGCGCACGACGGCAATGCCTGCGCTCTCCTGCCCCCGGTGCTGAAGCGCGTAGAGCCCGAAATAACTCAGCTTCGCCGCTTCAGGGTGGTTGTGAATACCAAAAAGTCCACATGATTCACGCGGTTTATCATCGATCATTATATTTTTCCAAGATGATTTCCCGAAACGAGAGGTTTCGGTATCGTTTGATTGAGATTGAATTGAGAAACGGCGATCCATGCCGCCGGATCTGTCCGGGTCATCAGGTCTTTCAGGGGCGGCCGCCCGGCGGCGTCATCTCCGCCATGTATTCCTGGAGGGCCTTGACGGAAATCCGGTCTTCCTTGAGGGCGGCGATGCCCCGGCACATGGCGTCCGCGCCGGCGATGGTGGTGGCGTAGGGGATGCTGAATTTGATGGCGGCCCGGCGGATCTGGTATCCGTCCTCGCGGGTTTCATTTCCCTCGCCCGTATTGATCACAAACTGAACCTCGCCGTTCTTGACGGCGTCCACGACATGGGGCCGCCCCTCCGAAACCTTGTTGATCGGATGGTTGGGAACGCCGTTGTCCACCAGAAAACGGGAGGTCCCGCCGGTGGCCAGAATCCTGAAGCCGACCGCGTGAAAACGGCGGGCTATGGGCAAAGCGGCGGCCTTGTCCCGGTCCTGAACGCTGACAAAGACCGTCCCTTCCGTCGGCATCCGCTGGCCGGCCCCCAGCTGAGCCTTGGCATAGGCGTGGCCGAATTTCGCGTCGATGCCCATGACCTCGCCCGTCGATTTCATCTCGGGTCCGAGCAGGGTGTCGACGTCGGGGAACCGATCAAAGGGCAGGACCGCCTCCTTGACCGATATGTGGGAAGGAATCACCTCGTCGGCGAGCCCCAGCGCGTCCAGGGTCATCCCCATCATCACCCGGGTGGCCATCTTGGCCAGGGGAACGCCGGTGGCCTTGCTGACAAACGGCACCGTTCGGGACGCCCGGGGGTTGACCTCGATGATGTAAAGCTCTTTCTCCCGGATGGCATACTGGACGTTCATCAGCCCCACGACGCCGAGTTCGGCGGCCATGGCGCGGGTGGCGGCAGCGATCTCGGCGACGAGCCTGTGTTCGATGCCCTGCGGCGGCAGCACGCAGGCCGAATCGCCCGAGTGGACCCCGGCCGCCTCGATATGCTCCATAATGCCGCCGATCACCGTCCTGCGACCGTCGGACAACGCGTCGACATCGACCTCGACCGCATTTTCCAGAAATTTGTCGATGAGAACCGGGTGGCCGGGCGAGGCCAGTATGGCCAGACGGGTGAATCCTTCGAGCTCTTCGGGGCTGTAGACGATCTTCATGGCCCTGCCGCCCAGGACATAGGAGGGGCGCACAATCACCGGGTAGCCGATCGCAGCCGCCACCCGATGCGCGTCGGCGGTGTTCATCGCCGTGCCGTTGGCCGGCTGCTTCAGGCCCAGCTTCCTCAGCATGGCCTGAAAAAGCTCCCGGTCCTCCGCCCGATCGATGCTCTCGGGCTGGGTTCCCAGGATCGGCACGCCGGCGCGGGCCAGCGGTACCGCCAGGTTGAGGGGCGTCTGCCCGCCGAACTGAACGATGACGCCGAAAGGCCGCTCGGTTTCGATGATGTGCAGAACGTCCTCGCAGGTGAGGGGCTCGAAATAGAGTTTGTCGGAGGTATCGTAGTCGGTGCTCACGGTCTCGGGGTTGCTGTTGACCATGATGCTCTCGATTCCCATCTCCCGGAGCGCGAAAGAGGCGTGAACGCAGCAGTAATCGAATTCGATCCCCTGGCCGATGCGGTTGGGGCCGCCGCCCAGGATCATCACCTTTTTCCGGTCGGAGACCCGGGCCTCGTTCTCCGTCTCGTAGGTGGAGTAATAATAGGGGGTTGCCGCCTTGAATTCGGCGGCGCAGGTGTCGACCAGCTTGTAGACCGGCCGGATCTCCAGCCGTTTCCGGTAATCCTCGATGTCGGCCGCCGTCCGCCCGGTGAGATGGGCCAGTTGAACATCCGAAAACCCCCAGGATTTGGCTTTCCGGAGAAGAGCCGCATCGGGAAGGGTCCCGGAGCCGCCGCCGTTTCCGGATGAGAGCGTCCGCTCGAGTTCGACAATCTGCCGGATCTGGTGGAGAAACCAGGGATCGATCCGCGTCAGGAGGTGTATCTCATCGACGGACATGCCACACTGCAAGGCATACCGCAGGTAGAAGATCCGCTGGGAATTGGGGATGGCGAGATTCTTTTCGATCGCCGCCCGGCTGGGCGGCAGGCCCTCCAGATCGACCACGTCCTTGCCGTCGGCGCCGAGGCCGTGCCGGCCGATCTCGAGCGAACGGAGCGCCTTTTGCAACGCCTCCTTGAAGGTGCGCCCGATCGACATGGTCTCGCCCACGGATTTCATGGCCGTCGTCAGATAGTCGGGGGTTTCGGGAAACTTTTCGAAGGTCCAGCGGGGAATCTTGATCACGCAGTAATCGAGAGTGGGTTCAAAAGAGGCCGCCGTGCCGCCGGTGATGTCGTTCGGCAGCTCGTCCAGGGTGTATCCCACGGCCAGCTTGGCCGCGATCTTGGCGATGGGATAGCCGGTGGCCTTGGAGGCCAAGGCAGAACTTCTGGAAACCCGGGGGTTCATCTCGACGACGATCATCTCGCCGTTTTCGGGATTGACGGCAAACTGGACATTGGAGCCGCCGGTGTCGACACCGATTTCGCGCATAATATCGATGGATGCGTTCCGGAGCACCTGATATTCCCGGTCCGTCAGGGTCTGGATCGGTGCCACGGTGATGCTGTCTCCGGTATGGACGCCCATCGGGTCGAGGTTCTCGATCGAGCAGATGATCACGACGTTGTCGTTTTTGTCCCGCATGACCTCGAGCTCGTATTCCTTCCATCCCAGCACCGATTCCTCGAGCATGACCTGGGTGATGAGACTGGCGTCCAGGCCCGCCTTGGCGAAGAGGTCGAGCTCCTCGGGGTTGTAGGCGACGCCGCCGCCGGTTCCCCCCAGGGTGAATGCCGGACGGACAATGATGGGAAAACCGATCTCGGCGGCGATCTTCCGGACATCCGACATGCTGTTGGCAATGCCGCTTCTGGGGATCCGAAGGCCGATGTTGTGCATCGCCTTGCGGAACAGATCCCGGTCTTCGGCCTTGTTGATCGAGGCGACCGTGGCACCGATCATCTCGACGCCGAACCGGTCGAGCACGCCCATGTTGGCCACCCCGATGGCCGTATTGAGCCCGGTCTGGCCGCCCAGCGTCGGCAGGAGCGCATCGGGCCGCTCCTTTTCGATGATCCGGGCGACGGCCTCGGGAATCACCGGTTCGATGTAGGTCCTGTGGGCCGTTTCCGGATCGGTCATGATGGTGGCGGGGTTGCTGTTGACCAGCACGACCTCGTACCCTTCTTCCCGCAGGGCCTTGCACGCCTGGGTGCCGGAGTAGTCGAACTCGCACGCCTGGCTGATGATGATCGGTCCGGCGCCGATGATCAGTATTTTTTTGATGTCCGTTCGTTTTGGCATGTCTTGCGTCGGTTCCTTCGATTTTCCTGCTTGACGCGGCCGCTGCCGCGCCTCTTGTTGCGCCACTCCACCTGATCGTCCCTCACGTCCCCGCCGCCATCATCCGTGAAAACTCCTCAAAAAGATACCGGGCGTCGTGGGGTCCCGGGGAGGCCTCGGGATGGTACTGAACGGAAAACGCGGAATAGCGCCGGTGACGGAACCCTTCCAGGGTGTTGTCGTTCAGGTTGATGTGGCTCACCTCGGTCTCGTCCGGGTCGAGGCTTGCAGGATCGACGGAAAAGCCGTGGTTCTGAGAGGTGATCTCGATCTTTCCGGTCATCATGTTCTTGACCGGCTGGTTGATGCCGCGATGGCCGAACTTGAGTTTGAAGGTGCGTCCGCCCAGGGCGAGTCCCAGGAGCTGCTGCCCGAGGCAGATGCCGAAGATGGGCCGATATCCCAGAAGAGCGCGGATCGTCTCGGCCGCGTAAGTGACCGGTTCGGGATCCCCCGGCCCGTTCGACAGAAAGATGCCGTCGGGCGCCATGGCCTTTATCGCAGCGGCCGTCGTGGACGCCGGCACGACGACCACTTCGAACCCCGCATCCGCGAGGCAGCGCAGGATATTGGTTTTGATGCCGAAGTCGAACGCGGCCACGGCGGGCTTTTTCCCCCTCCTTCGCCAAACCGAGGCATCGAGGGCCGCTCCTTTTGCGAAGGGAATCTTCTTTCCGTCCTCCCAGCGGTACGGGCCGTCGGTGGTCACTTCGCGCACCAGGTCCCGCCCCACCAGGCTGGGCGTTTCCTTCGCCCGGCGGACGAGGGAGACGGGGTCCGTATCCGCGGTGGAAATCATGGCCCGCATGGCCCCGGCTTTGCGGATATGCCGCGTCAGGGCGCGGGTATCGATGCCTTCGATGCCCATGACGCCGTACTGCCTCAGATAATCGGCCAGCGTGGCGACCGCCCGGTAGTTGCTCGGAAAGGCCTGGTATTCCCTGACGATGAATCCGGATACCTGGACGCGGTCGGATTCAATATCCTCCGGATTGACGCCGTAGTTCCCGATCAGGGGATAGGTCATGGTCACCATCTGGCCCCGGTAGGAAGGGTCGGTCAGAATTTCCTGGTACCCGGTCATTCCCGTGTTGAATACCAGCTCGCCCCAGGTCTCGCCGGGTCCGGTAAAGGACGTGCAGGGAAACGTCCGTCCATCTTCGAGGGCTATCAATGCTTCCATTTTCATGTATGTTTAAGGCAGTCGGTTTTTTCGGTTGAAGGGTTCAGCGGCGGGCCAGGCGTCTGTCAGTATGGGAATGCGGATACCGGCATGTCTCGGAGGCTTTGCATTGGCTGCAATCTCTGCATTTCAATCCGGATCTATAGATGCTACAGATACTAATATTGGATGATTTTCTCATACACCACCCTGGCGATCCACTGTTCCAGGTGACGGCTCGCCCGCAAAAAAATCGCGGCAACGACGTCCTTGCAGAAGCGGCCGTTCGGGACGAGCACCGGCGAGGCCTTGAATTTTCCGGGGCGGCCTTCACCTTCATCCACGCGGTTATGGAAATAACCTGAATCGGCGTGCCATGTCAATGCGTGCTGTTCCCGCTGTTTGTCGTAGCAGAGCTGAAACCCCGTCATCTTTCCGCCGTCGTCCAGCCAGAGAATCAGGTCAAAAAAGTCGTCGTAGAACCAGCGCCGTCTGGGCTCGCCGGCAATCTGCCGGACATGGTAAATCTCATGCAGGGCCATCGTGAATCTCAACCGACCGAATCCGTATAACCACATCCTCGTCGTACACAAAGACAAAATCATTCCAGAATGACAGATCCGTGAAATCGAAACGGCATAGAAGGATTCATATCAACCGCATACGCAGAACAAGCACAATTTGCATCGGATCGCTCGACATTTTCCGTCCGCCCGGCATCGCCGCCGCGAGCCAAGGTTCAAATTCCTGATGATATACCTGTATCCTCAAACTTTTTCAATATTATTATTCAGTGCCTGCTCTGCGCGCCGTCACTCGGCGGCTTCAGCGGATTGAAAGATTCCCTGGGAACACGGCAGCACGCCGGCGGCATTCCCCCTGCGGAACAGTTCGGCGACGGCCGCCGCGCCGGTTTCTCCGAGGGAAAGCGTAAAGTCGTTCACGTAAAGTTCGATGTGCCGTCGGACGACATCGGGCTTCATCTCCCTGGCATGCGCGCGGATATAGCCGGCAGACGCTTCGGGATGGGCAAAGGCAAAGGCCGTGCTGTCCCGGATGGCCGCCTCGACCCGACGGGCGATATCCGGCCCGAGGTCCCGGCGGATGGCGATGCCGCCCAGAGGGATGGGCAGACCGGTCTCGTCCTCCCACCACCGACCCAGGTCGACCAGCGCCTCAAGCCCGTAATCCTGAAAGGTGAAGCGCCCCTCGTGGATGATCACGCCCGCGGCGTATTCCCCCCGGGCGACCGCCGGCATGATACGGTCGAAGGTCATCGGCGCCAGGGCCGGCGACGCTCCCGATAAATAGAGCCTTAACAGCAGGGCCGCGGTGGTCCGCATGCCGGGGACGGCGATGGCCGCGGGCCCCAGGCGGGACGGATCGAATCCGGGCCGCGCGATGACGAGGGGCCCGCACCCCCGTCCCAGGGCCGCCCCGCTGCCGAGCAGCGCGTAGCGTTCCTGAAGATGGCCGATCGCCGCAAACGAGAGCTTGGTAACGTCGAGGCGGCCCTCCTCCGCGGTGCGGTTCAGCTGCTCGACATCCGCCAAGCGGATGTCGAATTCAAGATCCCGACGATCGATCCGGCCGTGGGCCAGGGCATGAAACACGAAGGTGTCGTTTGGACAGGTCGAATATCCCAGGGTGAGGGTTTTTTTCATGTGAAATTCTTTCGGAAAACGTTTCCGCAATGGTCGAGAACCGCCAGCACGGCCCATGTCGACCGCCTGAACGCCAACGCGAGATCCCAGTCGGCGCGGCTGCGCCGGCCGACGATATTGCCGGCCGCCCGGATCTCCAGAAGCGGTATGCCGTAATGACAGGCCGTATGGGCCGCGCCGGCGCCTTCCATCGCCTCCATGCAGGCGCCGTAGTGGCGGAAGTGCCGGTCGGCGCCGGCATCCGTCGCCGTAATGGTCGATACCGTCAGAAACGGGCCGCACGCGACCTTGACCGCCGCGGCCTCTCCAGACAGGTGCAGCGCCTGCCGGAGGGCGGTCAACGCCGTTCCCGCCCACCATCGCGACAGCGGGTAGCGGCCCGTGACGGCCCTGCCGTTTACGGTCATCACGGGAAAAGGAAGCCTCTCCGGAGGGTCGTTTGGGCACTGCGGCGCGATGCCCAGATGGGCGTCGATCTCCGCTTCGGCCACGCCGACGTCCCCGATCCCTAAGCCCGACTGCCGGAAGGCGCCGGCGCAGCCGGTCTGAACGATCAGATGCGGCGGAAACCGCTCGATCACGGCGGTGAGCGCCTGAACCGTGTTCGCGGTCCCGACGCCCGACGCCATCAGCCGGACGGGAATCCCGCGGAGCGTTCCTTCCAGGACCGGCCGCCGGCCGATGTCGGCCGCCGACGCGCCGATGTCCATCCGGCCGCGCAGCCCTGCGATCTCTTCTTCGACGGCGCCGATGATCAGCACATAGGGGTGTACGGTCACGTCAGGCGCTCCCGATCCCGAACCGGACGATTTCCTTGATATGGGCTATCCACCGCCTGGCGTCCTCGTCGGGGCATGCATAGATCCCCAAACCGGCGTCGAGATGGGGAACGGTTCTGGCCAGGAGGAAGCGGTCCATGAGGGCATCGAGAACAAAGGCCGTCTTGTCCAGATCGAGATCCCGGCGGAGCTCTCCCCGGGAGCGGGCCCGTTCGAGCAGGGATCTGAAATATTTGAAGCTGTATTCCCGGAGCGACCGGAGGATCTCGGTGCGAAAAGGGATATCGTCTTCAAACATCGCCTTGATGTAAAGACGGTAGATCACCGGATGCTTCTGCATGAAGATCACCCCCGCCGTCAGGGTCGCCTCCAGAGCGGTGAAGAGATCCTCTTCGGCCGTCTGATCCCGCACCGTCCTGAGGTAGTCCTTCACCATCTCCATGGCGGTGTTGAAGGCGAATAAAAAGAGCCCCCGCTTGTCGCCGAAGTACTGAAAGATCGAGCCCTTGGCGATTCCCAGCCGCCGCACCATGGCGTTGATGCTGGCACCCGCGTATCCTTTTTCGCTGAACTCCTCCACCGCGATGCGGGTGATCCGCTCCTGCTTGCTCCGGGACAGATTATGGAAGGTCGCAAGCGGCTTCATTCGAATACGATGCCCACATACCCCACGAAGCTTTCGTCCGGGTGCTTGTCATGGCTGGTGGCATAGGCGACGGCTTCGGCACGTTCCGCCCCCAGCGCTTTTGACGCCGCCACCGCCGACGCGGCCGCGCCTGCGCAGCAGGCGTTGTGATGCGCCACGCCTTCGCGAATGACCGCCTGAGGGTCCAGGGCCAAAGCGGCGTCGATAAACCGCCGGTCATTTTCGCCGGTCACCCACCGGAGGGCCGCCGGACCCGATCCCCGCGGCATGAAACCGTAATTCATCCCGTAGTGGGTCAGGTCGGTGGAGCCGATCACCTTGAGCGAGAGATCCATTTCCCGGGCCAGCGCCACCAGCGCCTCGGCCACCGCAGGCGACGTATCGGCCGGCGGTGCGCCGATGGCGATGATGCGGACATCGTTAAAAAAATATTTGATGAACGGCAGCTGCAACTCGATGGTGTTGTCGGGGGTGAACCTGGACGGGGTTTCGATCTTGAACCGGAACTGTTTCGCCAGGGCGGCGGCAAGGTCGGCTGCGACCGGAAGCTCACCGAAGGGAGTTTCCCATGCCCCTTCGGTCATCATGTAAAACGGCGATTTCGGCTGGAGATGCATGCCGAAGACGGCCATCACATCCGGCGGGTCCGCCAGGCTGAGCCGATGGATGACGCCGCAGGCGATGCTCCCCGAGAAATACCAGCCGGCATGAGGGACGATCCCGCCGACCGCGCGCCGGTTCGACGGCAAAGACGGGGCTCCTTCTTCGAGAAAAGCGTTGATTTCCCGCTCGCAGGCCGTGGGGGTTTCCGGATACCATGATCCCGCAAAAGCGGCTTTTCGGGTGTTCATACGGCACCTCCTCATGTCCGTGGCGCTTGGCGCGCATGTTGTTTCCGCATGATTTTACCGGACACAATATATTCCTCTTTACCGCAAAAAACAAACCCCGCCGACGGCCGACGGCGATTGGCAGAACGTCGGCCGCGCTGTCACGGGTTGGCCCGGACCGGCCGGAACCGGCGCGTGCCCCAGACGAGGCAGACCAGTCCGACAACACTGATCAGGGCCGACGCCGCGCCAATCACCCGGATGCCCCCGACCGTCCATAAGGGTCCGCTCATGAGGGCCCCGATCACCCGGCCCATGCTGGCGGCCGCGAAATAGCCGGCCATCATCGTACCGCGGGCGTCGGGAAGAATTTCCGTACAGAAGGATATCGACGCAACGATCGTAAACTCCCCCATGAGGAAGACCAGAAACAGACCGGCCAGGGCAAACGGCAGGGAGATGTCCATTGCCGGCAGAACGGCGTAACAGACCGCCGAGAGCGCGCCGCCTATCGTAACGGACCGCTTGATGCCCAGGCGATCGGAGAGGGCCGCGACGAGCCCCTCTCCCAGGAGTTCGGCCGCACCGATGACCGTCGTCGCAAACCCGATGGCGACGAGATTGAGCCCGAACGCTTTTTCCAGCCAGATGCCGTAGACGACAAACATGTTGTCGCTGGCCATGCTGACGCAGAAGACGAACGCCATGCCGGCCAGCGCCGTCGGCTCGCCGGCCA
>AMWB02026427.1_pt1 | contig 19725 bp, 14 predicted proteins | sample 200311 | NCBI WGS metagenome assembly AMWB02 (sample SAMN02737377, study PRJNA173069) | bioreactor metagenome | biome: anode biofilm in microbial fuel cells | place: USA: California | collected 2010-12-16 | reverse complement strand
TCTTTTTTAATTCTGGCACTTCAGGCTGGTCAAGCACGAGCACACTCGGCATTTCTTTTTTTTCCTCGATTTTTGCCTGTTCGAATATTGGCAGAATGTAAACGAGAAGTTTATTTTTAATTTCAACATTTCTCTGGAGACGGAGGTAATTGAGAACCTTAAAAGGAGTATTTTTCAGATTTAGGAAGTTTTCGTTGTCATCAGTATTTTTGACTTTCGCAAGTTCATTTCGAAGGGCGGCAATTTTATTTTCCTGCATTTTCACTTCAGACTGGTCGCCGGAGAGCATTTTCTTCAGGATTTCAAGTTTAACTTCTTCCGATTTTATTTCGGCCTCCATCTGAACGGCGGTCTGCACTACAGATTTAGCGACAATATCCGGAGCGATTCCGTAAGAATCCTGATATAACTTGAGGCTGTCCTCAGCCTGCTTAAGTTCATCTTTAATCGAATTATACCTACTCTCGATAAACTCGCGGTTGTTCTTAGCATTAAGAACGTTAAGTTCCGTGTTGATTTTATTCAATTGCTCCACAAGATACGCGGCGATGTCCCTCGCGCGCTCAGGGGAAGTGTCAAATACGCCTATCTCCATCGTTCCCGATTTATTATCCTTCGTCACATCGAGAATATTCTCTCTGAAATCCTTCAGCATGTCCTGCATATACTTCTGGTCGTAAACTTCCATTAGATTGAATTTCTTCACGGCTTCTTCGAGACACCTTCTGCTGACCAGAATCTGGTTATACAAAGCGAGTTCTTTAGCAACCGAGCCGCCGGAAATCTCGTCCAGACCTCCAATATCAGGCAGGCTGCCCGTGGACAACAAACCGCTTATACCCGAAGTTTTGCCTGCGGCTTTAACGACGGCGCTGGAATAAAAAACCGGCTTAATCACGAAGTATACCAGAAACGCGGTCAACAAACCAATCGACAGCACCGTAATCGAGATAAGTTTCTTGTGATCTAATATAATATTAATATACCTTACCAGCAGCATACTGCCGGTATTCATTGATGTATCAGGACCTACTGGGTTTTTATCCATACAAGAATTGAATTAAACAATGAAAAACTATAATAATTGAAATATTTATTCATACCGATAACAAGCAATCACTAATTCGTGTTTTTAATTAAAATATAAGTCGTCAAAATACTGACTAGAGAGCCGAGGATAGTCGCAATAAGGGTGATCTTATCACCGAATTTCGTCTTAACTTCTTTCGGCACGTAAATAAAATCTCCCGACTGAACTTTTGTCTCATCGGCTTTGTACCATCCTCTCGAGTTAAAACGAACTATTCTTGTATCGCCGTCATCCGCAGCAAGCGAGTACCCGCCCGCTTTTTTGATATAGTACTCATAATTCTCGCCTTCCTTAAAGGGAACATATCCTTCATTCGAGACCTGACCGTAAACATACACAATTTTCTTATCGTCGTTGATATACACAACATCTTTATGTTCAAGAATTACATTCTGGCTCAAGTCGTTCTCCCTAAAGAGTTTTTCAAAATCCACGACAACCCTGTTTCGCCTCGACAATACATCAACCTCGAAATTATCTTTATCCATGGTCTGGACAATGAGGTCGTTCGCTCGGCGATTCAGGAATATTTCAGCGGTATCATTCCGCGTGTACTCGTCATCATATTTCCTGAAAAGAATGCACAACGGCAAGAAAGCGGTAGGCTTCATACCGCCCGCCATTTCAATGATTTCCTTCAGAGTTGTGCTTTTCTGGGCAATCGGATATACTCCGGGACGATTAATTTCGCCGAGAACCATAACGCTCAGGTTCATTACAGTATTCGCTTTGTATTTCACGAATACCCTATCGAAAACGTTAATCTTAAAATTCTTATCTTTCTCGAACGAGAGGTCAATAGATTTGTATTTACGAGATACAGGGTCGGACCTGAATACCGTGATGCTGTCAGGTTCGGCATCGGTATCGAAACCGCGGCCAAGAGAGATTACAGATTCAAGATTATCATCCTTGTTGTATTCGTAAGTACCTCCCAGCTGCACCGCTCCTTCAACAGTGACATAGTTTTTATTAATCAGTCCGAAAGGAATTTTTATCAAATCCCCTTCCTGCAAATACGGATTGTACTTATCTTCATTAGTACTGAAGTATCTGTACAGGTCGGCTATATCCGTAGTACCGTTTTTATGTATAATTTCAATGTTCCGAAGCGACATTTGAGGCACAAATTCGTTCTTTTCGTTGTTGATTTTATAACTGATTTGTGAGACATCCAAAGTATCATAATAGACCCGGCTCACTATTTCGCTCGCTCGTGTAAGCGGCGTTACTTCCATCTTGCTCTGAATGGAACTGTAAACCGTGACGAGAAATATTCTCGGCATAGATAAGGTCAGGCTCACATCGCTTGAATAATAACGTTTCTTGACCGCGCTTACGACTTTTCTTTTGGCATCGGACAACGTCAATCCGTTTACTTTCACCTCGCCGACAGTCGGGATAACCAGTGAACCTTCTAGTGTTACAACAAGGGGGATAGTTTGATTCATATAGCCGAAAATCCCCAGATTGAACATGTCGTTAGGTCCGACCGTGTAATAATCAGGATTAACGGCTTTATCAACCGGGAAAGTTTTCTGCTGCACATTCTGAGTATTGAACTGCGACATCAACTCCGGACTGTCGGCGTTTATCTTCATGTTGAAGATACCCTGATTGCTATTCGGGTTGTAAGTCGAGCTCTGATTAGAACTTTGATTTATCTGCCCATAGGTGTTCATCGCCGCAAAGAGTAGCAACATAACGATTGCCGGAAGAAACTTTGTTTTCATTTCTACAAATTAAAATTTGAAATTGTGTTGTTTAAGACATTCAGAGTCTCGTCGCTGCCTTTTGTCTCGCAGTAAAATCTAAGCAGGGGTTCGGTGCCGGAGGCTCTGATTGTAATCCAGCCGTTCTCGAAAAACAATTTATAACCGTCAAGTGGATCTATGTTTAAAATTAATTTTCCAGCTATTACATCGCCTTTTTTAAGGTTCCTGCAAAGTTCAAGTGTTTTATTTTTCTTTTCTTCGGTAGTGTGAACGTCTATCCGTTTGTAAAAATACTTTCCAAATTCGTCTTCAAGTTCTTTTTTCAGGTCTGAAATGCTTTTTCCCGTTGATGCGAGCATTTCGAGATAGAGCAGTCCGTTAAAAAGTCCGTCTCTTTCGGGGAGATGGCCTTTTATTCCAATTCCGCCGCTTTCTTCCGCGCCTATCAGCACGTCTTCCTCGATCATTTTCTTGGAAATGTACTTAAAGCCGACCGGAACTGTTTCGAGTTCAAGATTATATTTCAGGCAATAATCTTTTATCAACTCCGAAGCGGAGAAGCCTCTAACAACTTTTCCCGTGAATCCTTTTTCCCTGTGAAGAAACTTCAGCAGCAGCGCAAAGGTTTTCTGCGCGTCGAGGAAATCGCCGTTGTCATCAATGATAGCAATTCTGTCAGCGTCACCGTCAGTGACGATGCATATATCGTACTTTCCTTCCTTGACGGTTTTGCACGCCAGCCCGAGATTCTTTTCAACGGGTTCGGGCGCTCCGCCTTCAAAAAAAGGATTTACCACGTTATGCAACTGGTCAACCTTTATCAATTCACTGATTGTATTCTGACCCGCGCCAAACATTGCCTCATAAAGAACTTTCATCCCCGATTTATTGATTACATCGATATTTATTTTAGCCTTCAGATTATCTATATAATACTGCCTGCCGTTGAAATAAGAGATTAGTCCTTTTTCTTTATAAGAATCGAAAGGTTCCAGACCGTCAACAATTTTAATGTGCTGAAGTTCTTTTTCGACGAGAACAAGTTCTTCGGGATTCATAGAGCCGCCGAAACTGTCTTTCAATTTAAAACCATTGTATTTATACGGATTATGGGATGCCGTTATGACGACGCCGAAAGCAAGTTTTTTATCGCGAGCCAGCAATGATACAGTTGGCGTAGAAACGAACGAATCGGTTAACAGGACTTTAATTCCGCGACTCGCAAAAACTTCTGCCGATGCATGAGCGAACTCTTTTGATAAAAATCTCGTATCGTATCCTATAACGATTCCGTTTTTTATGTTTTTATGATTTTTGAAAACAATCGCCGTCGCTAAAGATACTCTCCGGACATTCTCAAACGTATACGTATCTCCTATTACCGCTCTCCATCCGTCAGTACCAAACTTTACAGGTTCTTTCAATTGATATATATTTTAGTTTAATAATTTCTGTTTTTTTCGACCCAGTTTTTAACGTAATCCACTGTTTCAACAGTAGTCGCGCCCGGAGTAAACAATTTACCTATTCCCATTTTATTCAATTCATCGATATCGTTCTGAGGAATAATGCCACCTCCGAACAAAAGCACGTCGTTAAGACCTTTTTCATCCATAAGTTTCTTCACTCTCGGGAAAATTGTCATATGCGCACCGCTAAGAATGCTGATACCGACAGCATCGACGTCTTCCTGCAACGCGGCTTCGACCATTGTTTCAGGTGTTTGTCTCAGGCCGGCATAAATCACTTCAAAGCCCGCGTCACGGAAAGCAGCCGCTATAACTTTAGCGCCTCTATCGTGCCCATCAAGTCCTACTTTTCCGATTAAAACTCTTATTTTTCTTTCCAAAACCGATAAAATTTAAGGGATAAACTTAAATTTAAAGTATATATTATATTACTTCAAGGGATTTACATAATCTTTGAAATTTAAAGAAATTCAGATTTTATGTATAAAAAGGTAAGTTTTATTCGATATCTTTAATTTCCTTATGGAGTATTTTTTGATAAAATTGTACAGCAAAAATGCCTAATATTACTGCAAACCATAAAGTTGCCACTCTAATAATAATTGTTGAAGCGACCGAAATATCTTTAGGTATCTTTAAAAAAACCAGCAAACCTGCCAGAGACGCTTCAGTAACACCGAGTCCGCCAGGAAGCATTGCAATTGCCCCAATCAGCGTCGAAAATCCGTAAATAAATGTCGCCTTAAGTATGCTGACATTAATGTTTGAGACGCCTGAAAATACGTTCAACACCGTATAAAAACCGAGGCATTCCAGAAACCATGCCGCCGTGCTAATTAATACAACAATAAACAGCGGTTTTAATTTAATCAATACATATATGCTGTCATAAGCGGAATATATTTTTTCCGAATGCCTTTCAATGAAACGAATTTTGCAAAGGACGGAAATAAGTTTATGGCAGATAATTTTTGAACTTAGCAGTATCGTAAGAATTACGAATGCAAGACCTGTAGCGAGAATTATCCCGGTGCCGTAATCAAACACTATTGCGCCGGCAAGGCAGAGTATAACTATTGAGAGGAAGTCCGTTATTCTTTCGGCAAGCACAATAGGCGCAGACACGCTAACGGGAGTACCCGTTTCCTCTTTCAGAAGGAAAGACTTCAGGACTTCACCCATTTTTCCGGGCGTAACGCTCATAATGAATGAAGCAAAGAAAATAAGAAGGCTGCGAAGCGGACGGATTTTTATACCGAGAAGTTTAAGATAATACTGCCATTTGAAGAACCTGATAATATAATTGCCCAGAGAGAATGTTAACACGAGCGGAAACCACAGCCAGTTGAATTTAGAAAACGAATTGATAAGATTACCGAAATCAGCGTAAATACTGAAGGCGAGGAAAATCACCGCGCCGAAAGTTACGGATACCAGAATTTTCTTTTTATATTTTCTGAACAAGAGTTATGCTACCTTATGGTTTCCTGAATCAATTCATAGAGTTTAACGAGAGGCAAGCCCACGACGTTATAATAATCGCCTTTAATCCGCTTGATGAAGAGGCAACCGAAATCGTCCTGAATGCCGTACGCTCCCGCCTTATCGAGAGGTTTATACTTCCTCACGTAGAATTTTATTTCTTCGCGGCTGAGTTTTCTGAATTCCACGGCGGTCTTTTCATAGCCGAATTTTTCGATGCCTGTCAAAAGATTAATCACGTTGATTCCCGTGTAAACGATATGCGTTCTTCCGCTTAGCGATTCAAGGAACCTTACGGCTTCATTCAAACTGCGAGGCTTGTTCAGTATTCTTTTCCCGAGAACCACGATTGTATCCGCCGAAATAATTATTTTTTTATCGTGATGCGGAATAACAGCCCTTGATTTCAATCTTGCATTCTTTCTAACTGAAGCGAGCGGATGGCTGCCGGATTTTTCCTCTTCGACATTGCTGTCAACAGAAACGAACTTCAAACCTATCTGCCTGAGCAGATGTTTTCTGCGCGGCGATACGGAAGCGAGAACGTAATCCGCTTTTAGAATTTTATCAAGCATTCAGCATTTTTCTTATTTCGGCAGAGATATCTTTTTCGTCAAGGAGCACTCTTTCGCCCGTGCGTCTTTTTTTGATTTCGATTTTACCGTTCTTGAAATTCTTTTCGCCTACAATTACCTGTACGGGGATACCGAGCAAGTCGGCATCCTTAAACTTGAAGCCGGGTCTCAGGTCGGTCCTGTCGTCATAAAGCACTTCGAAATTTTCGGCGGAGAGTTTTTGATACAATGAATCGCAGTATCCCGTAATATTTTCGTTCTGAGTGGTTATATTAATCAGCATCACGTTAAACGGAGCGATTTCCCCTTCCCAGATTATGCCGTTATCGTCGTGATTCTGTTCGATGTGTGCGGCAATTATTCTTTCGACGCCGATACCGTAACTGCCCATAATTATCGGATGCTCTTTCCCATCGCTGTCGAGGTACATCGCTTTCAGAGATTCCGTATATTTCGTACCCAGTTTAAAAATGTGTCCGACTTCAATCGCTTTTGTAATTCGCAGAACGCTTGATTTATCCTTCTTGAGTTCGCCTTCTTTGACAAGTCTAAGGTCAAGATATTTAATTCCCGGCACGTCTCTTTTAAGGTCGATATTTTTTTTATGATAATCATTTTTATTGGCACCGCTCACAAGTTCATCGGCATCCTGAAGCCTGAGGTCAGCGGCGATTTCCACGTCATTTCGTTTCAGCCCGACGGGTCCGATTGAGCCCGCGTCCGCGCCTGTAATTTCGAGCAATTCCTCCGGATGTCCAGGTCTTATATTTGCACCGAAATATTTCTGCATCTTCGTTTCGTTCACTTCATCGTCACCGCACACGAGCACGAGGATGTACCTGTCCTTTTCGCCTTCCGCTTTACCCGGAAGCACGAACACGCGTGACTTCGCAAGCCTTGACTTGTCCGTGATATTAAGGAACCCCGCGAGTTCATCTATTGATTTTATATCCGGGGTATGAAAATCTTCGTAAGGAAGATTTGTGTTTTTTCTGCCGACCGGCTCGATAAAGGATTCGGCGACTTCGATATTGGAAAAATACTTTCCGTCTTCACTAATCGCGATGAGGTCTTCACCCGCGTCGGATTCGACCATAAACTCCTCTGACTTGCTGCCGCCCATAGCCCCGCTCGAAGCCGAGACGGAAAAGAATTTCAGACCGCAACGCGAGAATATTTTTCTGTATGCTTCATCCTGTTGTTCATAAGATTTATCGAGTCCTTCCCAGGTCGCGTCGAAGGAATAAGCGTCCTTCATAGTAAACTGCCTTCCTCTCAGCACGCCTGACTTGGGTCTTGCTTCGTTCCTGAATTTTGTCTGAATCTGATACCACATTTGCGGCAACTGCTTATATGAATTTATGTATGATTTTACGATTGAGGTAAAAACCTCCTCGTGAGTCGGAGCGAGGACGAGGTCTCTGTTCTTAATCCTGAAAATGATGTCGCCGAAATCATCCAGTCTTCCGGTTTCGTTCCAGAGTTCATTCGGTGAAAGCGCGGGCAGAAGGAATTCATTGCCGCCAATCGCGTTCATTTCTTCCCTTATAATTTTTTCGACCTTATTCTTAACAATAAAACCGAACGGCAAGACGGAATAGACACCTGACGTCAGGGAACGGAACAAGCCCGCCCTGATTGACAGAATGTGCGACGCCGCAACGGCATCATTCGGAATTTCCTTTTGTGTCGGTACAAAAAACTTCGATAATCTCATAAATAGAATAAAATTAAGTGCAAATATACCGATTTCATACTTCCTTTTCTATTGATTGATTTTACCCTATTGCATATTATAATTCAAACAAACAATAATTTATGTGTTCAAGATTCGAGAATAAAGAAACCGGGCTTTCGATTTTCACAAAAATCACAAAGGATTTTGACATTAAGATTGTCAATAACGCGCCTGAGAACCTGAAGCAAATCGATATAAGACCGACCGAGGATATACTTATTCTAAAGAACACGGAAGGGGCTCTTGAGATAAACAGAAAGACGTGGGGAATAAAGTTCGACGAAAAGTCCCCTCTGATTTTTAATTCAAGAATAGAGACAATCAAATCAAAGAGTTACTGGGGAAATTTGTTCTCGAAAAGCAGGTGCCTGATACCGGCTACTGCATTTTACGAATGGGTGCAGGCGGACAGGATAAAGATACCGAACAGGATTGCTCTCGCAGAATTCAAATTGTTCTTCATGGCGGGAATTTACGTAAAGATAAACGGTAACTTCTGCGCCTCAGTAATTACGACAGCACCGAATACAAGAATAGCAGCAATACACAACAGGATGCCCGTTATATTGCTTCCGGAAGAAGGGATAAAATTTCTCGATGCGGATAAGGATTCGGCTCTTTCGCAGTGCGAGCCGCTCAGAGACAGCGTTGAAATGACGGTGGACACAGCGGATGAGATAACTACTATCAAGCAAAAGGAAGCAATTGAAAAGAATAAAAAAAGGGGTAAATAAATTTACCCCTTTATATAAAATTACGAAGCGTTTACTTCATCAATATCATAGTTTTCTTATCCGTGAAATCTCCCGCCTGAATCGTGTAATAATACACACCAGTTGAAAGGTTCGCCGCATTGAACATTACATAATGTTCGCCCGGATTCTGATTTTCTCTGAAGAAAGAGCTAATTTCCCTACCGAGAAGGTTATAAACCGTGATTTTAACGTTCGTCATCTTAGCCAAACTGTAATCAATCCTCGTAACGGGATTGAATGGGTTCGGATAATTCTGCGAAAGTTTGAATGAAGCAGGAGTTTCGCCGCCGATGATTGCAGTGGCACCTGTAACAGTTATTGATACTGTTCTCTGATGGACGGGTGTTCCGTTAGGGCCTTTCGAAGTAACCGTGAGTGTGTAAGCACCCGGTGTAACGTTATTGACTCCGACTCTGACTATCAAGGAATCGGGATAAGATTTCAATTTATTGCCGCCCGCGGACGGATAAGTTATAGCGAAAGAACCTATCGCAGGAGTCGGTGTAACGGTTGATGTTACAATAACGGTATCTGTATATAACTTCACTGAAGGAACGACCATCTTGAAATCAAAAGTGCCGTTAGGATTGGCAATCGTACCCGATGTCGGATTCATTCTCATCGCGAAATCGGGGAAGTAACCCACGTAATTTCCGAAACTGTTATTTCTGAAATCCGTCCAGGCAACCATAGCGACTTTCCCGTTTGAACTGAGATAATCATAATCGCCTAAATACGCGGGCGTTCCGCCGTTGCAGGAAGTACAATTGATTCTGAATTTCTTGTTTGAAATCGGCTTGTTCGGCTGGAATGACGCTCCGCCGTTTGTAGAAAATGTTCCGTAAACCATACAACTGTCGCTTGTGGGGCAGTCTCTGGTATCGAGCCATTTAATATAAAGGTTACCGGTTTTAATGTCGCACCAGGTTGCCGGGAACCAGTTGTTGTTGCTCGATGTACTTGGATCATCGTTCACGACGACCGCTGCGGACCAGGTAGTTCCGAAGTCCGTTGAATACCTTAAATAGATATCGGGTTTATTGCCGCTTCCGTCAGGAGTATTCTTCGCATAGGTCAGATATAATCTGCCTCTGTAAGGGCCGTTGCTGTTATCCGCGGTAATAAACGGATAGGGTCTAGTTCTCATATTCTGAACAGAGTGTCTGCTATTGACGTAGGTGCCGACATAACCCGCAAAATTCTGTGAACTCTTAAGCGACCAAGTTGTACCGCCGTCGGTCGAGCAATAGAAATTGTATGTCGCGGCAGTAGACGAACCCGTATGCGTTACGACGTAGAATGCTCCTCCGTTCACCGTGCCGTTCGGTCCGATGCAGGGCATCGCACCCGGAAGGGTGTTGGAGTAAGAAGCGACCTGACTCCAGGTTACACCGAGGTCAGTCGACCTTTTAATGTTGCCCGGCGTCATCACCTGGATAAGGTAATTGGCATAAGGACCGCCTGTTTGAACCGCTGCAATCCAGTTCTTGTCGTTTCCTGTACCCGCGAAAGACGTCGTGTAAAAATTGACGCCTCCGTTAGTAGAGACGGCAACTTTAGTACCTGAAATTGAACCGTACATATTGTCAAAGTACAAATTACCCGCACCGTCGAATGCCATAACGGGGTCGCCTCTCATAGTATTTGACCAGGTCGGCTGCGTTGACGCGAACCAATCGAGACCATTAAGAGTGTAGTAAGAGTAAGCGCCGTAAGATGTGCTTAAATTATTCCACGCGCCGGCAAAATTCGTCGGGCTCAGTGGATTTCCCGCCATACCGACCTCAGCAAAGTCAGTTCCGATATTCCAGTTGTCATAATCACCGATAGTGACAACAGCATTCGGAGAGAATAAACTCGGTGGAAGTTCAGGACGAATATACACCGGATAATCCCGATTTGGATCAACGACCTGAGAATTAACTGAAATCGAGATTACCGTAAGTATGACAAGAAATAAAACTGTAACAATGGAGAGAAGAGATTGTTTCATTTTGTATTCCTTTTTATTTTTTGAAAGTTTATATAAAAATTATTGAGTCATCTTTTTATTTAAGCCATATGTTTTAGTTTTGATATAATAATACATTAAGTCTGTATTCAGACTCTTATATACCCTACTATCTGAATAAATAATTGTTTCAAATATAATTCAATAATTCCAAATTTAAAACATAATTGATAAAATTTTTTGCACGCATTCTCACTGAATTTTACGTACTTAATCAAAACAATGTTACGATGTATAAAGTTTGATGCGGAGATAGCGGGAGCCTCAAATACACCATATACGAAGATAGAAAAGGAGAAATGGAATTTCGGGATTGGGGAAATAGAAAACGGAAAAATAGAAAATGAAAAATAATAACACGGGAATTGAACATCGGAGATTGGAAATCGGAGATTGATAGTCGGGATGGGCAGACTCGAACTGCCGGCCTCTTGAACCCCATTCAAGCGATCTAGCCAACTGATCTACACCCCGAATCTTATAGGGCAAAAATAATTAAAGTCTTGTCAAATTACAAACCATAAAGGTCAAGGGCTGGCACGTTTCAGTTCTTCTTCTGATAAACCTCGACACCCATTTCGGAGAACTTCTTTTCGAAGTTGATTTTAAAATCATCATTGTTTTTCACGGCGTCGTATATTTTATCATTTGGAGCATCGGTATATATAATTACCCATTCAACGAATTGCGAGGGATTCTTCATCACTTTTTCTCCCAGGTCGTGAGTATGGAACGTGATCCTGTCTTTCAGATTGATTTTTGTGCGCGGGTCGAGCGCGAAAATAAGGTTATCGTACAATATCCTTCCGCCTTTGTAATTCTCCTTAAGAAATGCCGAAAGGTCTTCGCTGGGCTTGCTGTAAGAGTATTTGGCTTCCGCAAGCGACGGTATGCTGTAAGGGAAATTATAAAAGAATACAACCTGCTGTATAAGAAAACCCGTCCAAAGCAGATACAATAAGACTTTCTTCGCTTTGAATCTTTCGAGCAGAAGCACCGAATAGCCGGAGAATAAAGCGACTGCGGGAAACAGATAAAGGCCGTACCTGCTGTTGAAATAACCTTCCGGAACAGAAAAAGGATGCTCGATAATCAACTGGCCCTTGTATAAAAGTATCAATGTAGTCGGCAGCGCAACCCACAAGAGATAAGGGACGAAAGATTTTAAATCGAACTTATTTTTAAAAGCGTAGAATACAAGACCGATAATGGAAAGTATCACATAAAAATTACCCGAATACAGAAGGACGGAAAACACATAAACATTCGCCGAGAGAAGAAAATCATTTTTTGTAAGAAGTCTTCCCGCGTCCTCGTAATATTTCAACTGATGCAAGGTCGAGAACTTCCCTCTCGAAAATTCAAGGGCGTCGCCATAATAGTACCAGTTGTGCGCGAACCACCAGACAATCAGGAGTACGGGAAGAGAAGAGAATATAAGCGCGCTGCTGAAGTGCTTTTTTCGCGGAATGCCTACTACAAATACTATAACCGCGGATGCCAATAAAACCGGCCAGGCGTCATATCTGGTGCCTGTTCCGAGCATCATAAAGAATGACGCGAGAATCAGGTGAGATTTCTTATTTGTTTCCGACCATAGCAGCAAAAAGTAAAATGCACCTGTAAGAAACGTTATATACAACTGCTCAGTCATCGCAGTCGTCTGGTAGTACAGAATATTGTAATTAAAGATAAACACAATAAATCCGAACCAGGTAGCGGCCGGACTCCCCGTAATTTTTTTAAGCGACAAAAAAATAAAAACCGCGGCAGCGATAAAAGCCGGCAGGTTTACGATGCTCGCCGCCAGTCCTGTTTCCCACAGATAATCCACGCAGGCAAACGGCATGAGAAGAAGGTTAGGGACGGGCAGCCAGACGGTGCCGATTTGCGAGATAATGCCCGGTTCGAGCGCATCGAAGAATCGTCTCGCGGCTTCCATACGATAAATCGAATCACGGTAGGCATAATTGTAGTTGAAAGCGTACGAAAGGAACTGAGAAAGCAGACCCGTAAGAATGGCGAACCAGACGGCAGCGGAAAACCGGTATTTTTTATTTTCAGATTCCTGCTCCAAAAATTATTTTTTCCTTAAAGATTCCAGTTTTGATTTCGCATTCCCGTCATCGGGACTGATTTCGAGTATCTTATTATACATTTCTACGGCTTTGTCAATATTTTTCTCTTTTTCATAGATGTCAGCCATTCCGTTCAGAGCGTTAATGTTTTTTCCGTCAGCATCGAGCGCCTTAAGGAAAAACTCCTTCGCCATAGACTGGTTTTTCAATTCCGTATAACACAACGCGATGTTATTAGAATAACCCGACCTGCCGCCCGGATTCAGTTCGACGAGTTTATTAAGGTCACTCAGAGCCTCTTCAAATTTACTCCGCCTGTAATAATTAAAGGAGCGTTTTTCCAGAATGCTTATTTGGTTCGCAGCTAGTTCTTCCGGCAAATTACTTCCTTCGAGTTTTCCCTGAATGCCGCCCTGCTTAAGCATCGCGAGCAATTCCGCGGAATTCCTGTAATTCGGAACGATGGTTTGAAGTTTTTCAAGCATATTTATCGCTTTATCGTCTTCACCTCTCTGCTGATAAATATTACTCAATTGAAGATAGCCGTCGGGAGCGAGAGAATCAATTTCCAATCCTTTTTTGAATTTTATTTCGGCGGAATCAATTTTCCCTGACAGCAGAAAAATCAACCCAAGGTTATGATGAGCGAGAATTGAATTGTCTCTGATTTCAATCGCGCGTCTGTATCTTTTCTCCGCTTCGGGGTAATTCTTTTTGTTCGCGTAAATATTGCCAGCGTTCACGAGCAGAACGTTGCCGTCTATTCCGTCAGCTGTTGAATAAAGTGTATCATTATTCTTCCAGTCCTCATTCCTGTTGAATGTTAGAAAAACAAAGGCAGATACAATAATCAGCGCGACAACCGCGACAGGAATCCTGTTCTTATCGCTGATGTAACACGCTGCGGCATAAGAGATGGCAAGCGTCAACGCGAAGGACGAGATGTAAAGGAACCTTTCCGCCATAAGATTCATTGTGGGAACAATGTTCAATACGGGCAGAAGCGAAACGAGGAAAAAGAGAATCGCGAAACTGTACACGCTGTGTTTTTTGAAGAGATAAAACGCGAATACAAGCAAGGCAAGGACAAACAGAAATGAAAAAATAACTTTGACGTCGCCGAGCGAGGAAGCGTCGGGAATTGTACCGTTGTAATGATAAAGAAGATTAACGGGATACAATAGCAGTTTTAAGTAAACCGGTATCGTTTTCATCATTGTAAAGAAAGCGGTCGCGGAATCCTTTCCGTAAAAATACAAATACGCTTCCCTGTCGGGAATGTCTTTAAGCAAGAGGTATCTTACGAACAAAAAAATCAGTGTTACGGCTGCAAATGCGATATACGCGAACAGATTTTTTTTGAAATACTCAATGTCCTTTTTCCTGAGAACAAAATCGTAAAGGAGAATAAAGACGGGCATCGTCACGATCATTTCTTTTGAAAGAAGCCCGAGGACAAAAAACAGAAGCGAAAGATACAGCGGCAGTTTTCCGTTTTCATCTTCCGTAAATCTCATATACATCAGGAACGAAGCGAAGAAGAAAAGAGTAACGAGAGAGTCCGTTCTTCCGCTAATCCAACTGACCGCTTCGGTATGAATAGGATGCGCGGTAAATATCAAAGCGCCAATCAACGCCGCGAGAAGGCCGTGTTCGTATTTCGCGAAGAGCCTTATCAGTATCGACAGAAGGAGGAGACAGGATATAACGTGTATCAAGATGTTCGTCAGATGAAAGCCGTATGGATTCAGACCCCATATAGCGTAATCAATCGCGTACGTGGAGGACACGAGGGGTCTGTAATATCTTCCGATTACCTTGTGGAAGCCTTCGTCGGCCGTAAAAAACTTTGGTATATTCGAAAGAGACTGTATTGAAAGATTATTCTGGACGACACTTTCGTCGTCGAACACAAAATCATTCCCGAGAGAATTATAGAACAGGGCAAACGAAACAATGCCCGTTACAAGGTACAAGATATATTTTTTATTCATTTCTGTCAGAGTTTCGCTGCTATTACAAGCGTCGTTTTAGTTTGTTCAAAAGTTCCTCCCCTGTCGTCCACGGCTTCTACGAACACGACATAAATTCCTATGCGGAGTTTATTTCCGCCGTCATCTTTTCCGTCGAAGATAATCTGAGATTCGCCAGCGCTGAACTGGTTATTCAGGAGCGTGCGCACGACGCGTCCTTTAACGTCGAATATTTTCACCCTGACCTGAGAGGTGTTCGCTTTCAGTTTATATTTAATAATCGTGAAATCTTCAATTCCGTCGCCGTCGGGCGAGAATGGATTAGGCGAAACGCTCAGCGAGGATTCGGTATTGTTGCGTGTATAGATGCTGTTACGCTTTCCCGGGGTTCCTCCGAGCATATCCGCCGACGAACTCCAGTTGGACGGGAGGTTTCCTGCAAGTTCAGAAGAAATTCTTTCAAGCGAATAACCTTTCGTATCGCTAATGTTGGAATTGTGCCATTTCGGCGAATAGTAAACCGAATCGACTGTCGTGTTCAGGACATCGTGGATTTTCACCAGTGATCCCGAATTGCTAAGCGAAACTCCGCTATTGATGACAACGCGGTAAGTGCTGTCCGCGAATTTCAGGTATCCGAACCTGTTGTATAAAGTAGTATCCGCCGCGACGACGAGATAAGCGCCCGGCTTCAGTGTAAAACTGCAATTATCGAAAATGTTTACGCTTGACGAACCTATCGCGGCTTTCCAGCCGTTGAGATTAAGATACTTTCCTGACCTGTTGTAGAGTTCAATCCACTCGCAATTCGAAGTAAGCGGATCGAACATTATTTCATTGACGACAAGGTCGTTTTTCACCGCGGGTATCACGTTGGAGAATGAGTTCTGCCTTGTAGGCGAAGAAAATTCGCAGTCAAGAGAGTTAATCCAGTTCGTCGAATCGTTTGACGGTTTCAAAGTCGATATTCTTTCGAGAGAATTCCTGCTGTTTCCGCCCCAGGAGGATTTATATGAAACTTCGTCCACCTTCGCTGATGCGTTGTTAAAGATTATAACTTTGTCCCTGTCGTTATTAAGCGTGGGAATAGACGAGACGTAAATTATTTTATTAGTGTCAATTAAAAGATGCAAAGGAACGATTGAACTGTTTTTAGCGATTACGATATAATCATTCGCATTAACATATTTGTCTGAAGCAGTAATTACAACAGGACTGTTTTCGGACGTACTGTCCGAAATCTTCCAGTTCTTGAGGTTAATCGGGTTACTTGAATTATTATACAGTTCCACCCATTCGGGTTCGGGACTTTGCGGGGCGTACATTATCTCATTAATAAGGACACCTGTCGAAACGACGTGTCCGCCGACGTTGACGCTTCTGATAAGCACGTTATTTGCGGTATCCTGATCGGACACAAACACGATTTTACCAATATACTGTTTAAGACCGCTGTCCGCACCGGGAATATTGAAGCGGTAATCAATCGAATCGTTAGAATTGAGCGGTCCCGCGAAGAGTTGCGAGTTAAGCATTTCGGACGGCTGCGGAACGCTGTCGAAATTCGCGTCTTTATAAATATTCAGAGTATAATTTGACGCGGGATCCATTCCGATATTTTTAATCCAAAAGTACAATTTCAAAGTATCGCCGACAACGGGATTAGCAGGGGTCACGTCAAATGATTTGAGGTACAGGTCAAATTGTTTCGGAGTAAGGGAGTTAACCCTGCCGGGAGTTCCTTTTGAGGGATCGATACAGGTCCCCCAGTTCGATGATGAATTCGTAGGTCCCGAAGGATTTTTTCTTTCAAGAGAAAACCCTCCCGTACCACCCCATGAGTTATTATACGTCAGCGAATCGACCATTACGGTTGAAGAGTTATACACAACGACATTCTCGTCGCCCGAATTATTAAGCGCGTTCCAGCCCGATGACTGGAGCACCAATCCCGTGAACGAAGGAAAATATGTCTTGAGGTTTACTGAATCCTCGCACACAACTGCGAATGAATACGCGGGTATCTGAATATTCTGGGTTGTTATTGTTCGTATCGGGTTCGACTGCGCCGCGTCTCTCCATTTCCAGTTCTGGATATTCACGGGTGAAGCCGAATTATTATAGATTTCAAACCATTCTTTCATCGGAGAAACAGGCGCATACATCACTTCATTAATAATCACCTGAGAATTCGCCGTAAGGGCTGCTAAAAGAAATAAAAGCAGAAAAATTCTTTTCATCTTGAAAATATTAAGCCGTATTTTTATAATAAAAGATAATTTAACCATATTAAATTTTTTTAACAATTTAAATAAATTTCGATGATAATAAGACTGGCAGCGCTGATAATTATTGCAGGATTCATGAGGGTCAACGCCCAGCCATACGCCCTTGCCGAGGACTACGTACCCGTGCTCAACACGTATGACTTCTTCCTTGTTTTCGGAGGCAGCGACGGCAACTCGGTAAAACTAAAGGACGGTCTTATTGCCGAAATGGAGTTCATTTCGCTGCCGGGAACGTCGTTCAAAGTTCACGAGGTAATTGAATTTGAGGACAGGAATCTGAAATATTACAGAGTCACGACCGAAGATTACGACTACGAGGGGAATTTTTACGTAGACAGCAGAATGGTCAGACCTCTTTTCGAACCGCCGGCAAAGCGCAGGAAATTTGTTCCTAAGAAAGAAGACATGATTGCAGAACTGAAGAGACTTGAAGGGTATCCTTACATGTGGGGAGGAAACTGCGCAGACGGAATCGAAGATATGCTCAAGTATTATAAGCCGAAAGGGAATATATCAGCAGCGACAAAAGAACTCTGGACATTGAAAGGAGTTGATTGTTCCGGTCTTCTTTATCAAGTATCAAACGGCTGCACGCCAAGAAACACTTCATCGCTTACGACATTCGGCAAGACAGTTGACATAGAAGGAAAAACAATCGAAGAAATAATCGCAGCTCTGAGACCGTTAGATTTGATAGTGTTGAAGGGGCACGTAATAATAGTTCTTGACGGGAATAATGTGATTGAAAGTTCGCCCGTGACGGGAGTTCACAGGACGGAAACACGGGCCCGGCTTGAGAAACTCCTTGAGACTCTTTCCCCCGCGAACGAATTCTCAAAGACCGGGAAAGTGTTTGTTGTCAGACGATGGGACTGAGCATAAGAATTGAAACGCGTAAATAATCGCCGCAATCTTTTTTTATTACAAACAATATCCTCCTTTTGAGGTATTATCCGTAATAGCCGGTTTTAATTTATTATACAGCGGATACCCTAAAAAATTATTTCCTGTTTCCAAGAAATCTCAGCAGATAAAGGAAAAGGTTAATGAAATCGAGATACAGTTGAAGAGCTCCCATCACGGCCGCTTTTTTCCCCGATTCGCTTTCAGAGTCGACAAACATTCCCGTATTTTTAATTCTTTGTGTATCGTACGCTGTCAGGCCGACGAATATAATCACACCCGCGTAGGATGTAAGCCAGTAAATGAAACTGCTTTCAAGAAATATATTTACGACGGACGCGATAATAAGTCCGAACAATGCCATCAGGAGAAATCCGCCCCACCTTGTCATATCGATGCGGGTGATATACCCGAAAACGCTAACGGACGCGAACATAGCGGCGCAGATGAAGAATGTAAAAGATATCGAACTCGCCGTATAGACAAGAAACAATATTGAGAACGTGACACCTGTTAGAAAAGAATAAAAGAGGAACAGCCCCATTGCGACGATTGAAGGTATTTTATTTATACCCGCCGATATGATTAGAACTGTAATAATCTGAACTATAAATATTCCCCAGACAATTCCCGGATTTGAATAGATTATATTCATTAACGGCTCAATTCTATAGACACCAAAGGACACAAGCGCCGTTATTCCGAGGCCGAAAGTCATCCAGTTATAAACGCTAAGCATAAATTTTTTCACGTCCGTTGCGGCTTTGACTCCGTCGACCGACTGAGGCATTGAATATTGATTGTAATTATCCATAATAAATTTTTTTACTCAATTTTATAGAACAAAAATATATTGAAACGGGTTTATCCTTTCACACCGTAATTCGGCGCTTCTTTAGTGACCTTGACATCGTGCGGATGCGATTCCCTCAGACCCGAATTAGTAATCCTTGTGAATTTAGTAATCGACTTCATCGCTTTAATGTCTTTAGCGCCGCAATAGCCCATTGCCGCTCTCAGGCCACCGACAATCTGATAAATAGTATCTTTAAGAGGACCTTTATAAGGAACTATTCCTTCAATGCCTTCGGGAACGAGTTTTCTTATATCGTCCTCCATATCCTGGAAATACCTGTCTTTTGAACCTTCCTTCATCGCCTCGATGGAACCCATACCCCTGTAGACCTTGAAACTTCTTCCTTCATAGAGAACTTTTTCACCAGGTGTTTCGTCCGTGCCCGCGAACATTCCGCCAATCATAACCGAATCTCCTCCCGCTGCAATCGCTTTCGCGACGTCACCGGTTTGTTTAAGTCCGCCGTCCGCGATGACGGGTATGTTGAATCTTTTCGCTGCCTTCGAGCATTCGAGTATCGCAGTCAACTGCGGCACGCCGACTCCGGCGATAACTCTTGTAGTGCAGATCGAGCCCGCGCCTATTCCGACTTTGATGCAGTCGGCGCCTGCCCTGATAAGGTCGATGGTCGCTTCCGCAGTAGCGACGTTACCTGCAACAACATCTATACCGAATTTCGATTTAATTCTTTTAACTGTTTCAAGCACCCCTTTTGAATGACCGTGCGCGGTATCGACGACAACCACATCAACGCTTGCCCTGACGAGTTCGCCGACCCTTTCAAGCGTATCT
>AMWB02034537.1_pt2 | contig 19793 bp, 25 predicted proteins | sample 200311 | NCBI WGS metagenome assembly AMWB02 (sample SAMN02737377, study PRJNA173069) | bioreactor metagenome | biome: anode biofilm in microbial fuel cells | place: USA: California | collected 2010-12-16 | reverse complement strand
CGGAAGCACCCCGCCGCAATGCACAAGCCGCGACGGAGCATATGGACTTGGCAACCCCGGCGGCCAATGCGCCTCGTGCCCGCTGAACGCGTTTGGCAGCAAGGGCGAGGGCAAAGCCTGCAAGAACAGTATGTTATTGTTCGTCAAGCAAGAGAACGCGATATTGCCGCTCGTGGTGCAGTTGCCACCAACGAGCATCACCATCGCAACAAAATACCTCATGCGGCTATCGAGCGCCGGCGTGAAGTATTATGAAATCATCAGTCAGCTTTCGCTGGTCAAGACCAAAAACGATAGCGGCATCGCGTACAGTGTGCTTGATATCAAACCGAAAAAGGATGCCGCGGGCAAGATGCTGCGGTTGTCAGCGGAAGAAGTCACAGGGGTCGAGGATTATCGGAACGCGCTGCTCCCGTCGCTGCAAGCGATTCACACAGAGGCCACAGAGGCCATTGTCGAAGAATAAATTGTGAAGTGAGGTCACAATATGCACAAGCGTTTCCTTGATACGCTGTTTGCGGATAAGGATACGGACAGGGGTTATGTGCTGACATGGTTTTTCGACAGGGGACATATAAAAGAATCTCATTGGAGCAGGACGGCGGCGGAAGCTGCGGACCTTGTGGAACGTGCCAAAGCCCGACGCCTCGACGCCTATGTGGGCGTCGGGCTGGCACCAAAACCCTACGGACTTACGCAGCGTTGTCCTGCTGACGAGATTATCGGTATCCCCGGTCTGTGGCTGGACATCGACCTTAAATCCGTCGAGCATCAAAAAGAGAATCTACCCGAAACGACCGCCGAAGCAATGAAACTTGTGTACTCGCTTCCAATGGGTTTTGACCCAACGATCGTGGTAAACAGCGGTCACGGCATACAAGCATGGTGGCTATTCAGAGAAACATGGTACTTTGATAATGATGACGAGCGCCGTGAGGCTGCATTACTGGAAAAACGGTTTATATATCACTTTAAGAACAAGGCCGCAGAAAACGGCTGGTCAGTAGACAGTGTACAAGATTTAGCGCGCGTGATGCGCATACCCGGCACAACCAACTATAAGGGCAACCCAGTACCCGTCGAGATTATAGAGGAATGCGACAAGCGATACAACCCGATAGATTTTGATGAGTGGTTGCCGGTTACAAGCCTTGATGATACCATTTTTGACCCGAACGGCGAGGCTGCGTTCGTTATAAACCCCGAAGCGACGCCGCCGTTTGATAAATTCCAAGACCTGTCGGAACTGGAACCAAAATTCGAGGCGTCATGCAACCATCAGCGAAAAGACCTTGCTGATCAGAGCATCAGCAGTTACGACATGAGCATCGCGCGGTATGCGTGTATGGCAGGATGGTCAGACCAAGAAGTCGTTGACCTGATCTGCTGGACATGGCGGAAAAACGATGTTCGGACGAAATACCGTATCGACTATTTTCAGCGCACATTGCACGTTGCGAAGCGTGACTTAGACAAGAAAAAATCATCCGAAACCATTGCGATCCATGTTGACATGCAGAATGTCGATGATGACCGAGCGCGGCTGGATATCACAAAACAACAAGAACTGTTAGCGTCGCTGTCATCTGTGTTCGGCGTCCGCTTAACACAGATAATAAAATACATGACCGACCCGCCACTGTACAAATTACAGACGGTCAGGGGGGAGATCACATTAGGCGACGTGACGGATCTGATAAAGCAAGACAAGTTCCGTAGCAAGGTCGCGGCGGCAACGGGCAAGCTTTTACCGAAGTTTAGCAGTGAGGATTGGGATTGCAGCGCTCAAACATTACTTGATTGCTGTGTGGAAATTGACGTGGGCGACGAAGCGACGGAGGACGGGCAGACGATTTCGTGGCTGCAATTATATCTAATTTCACGCGGCAAACCGTTCAGTGAGGAAAACAAGATAGAGGCGATTGAGCAGAGATTACCATTTGAGTATAAAAACGGCATTGCATTCTTTGGTGACGACCTGATCCGCTGGGTCAAGACGACACAGCAAGAGCGCGTGACGGCAAAGCAGATGGGCGTACGGCTCCGCGAGATTGGCGCAGAAACCACACGGCTGCACCCATCGCGCAACACAATGGTTAGTGTGTATACGATAACACAGGACGCGTTGCGCGGGAAAGGGTAAGGGTAAGGCGTCCGATAGCGGTAACGAAACATCATTTTGGATAAAACTGGTCGGCGGTATCGCCGTATGAAGATTAGGAGGGGTATGAAATGAAGCTGACAGAACTACAAAACATACTTGGGGATGAAATCAATAGGGTGAGAGCGGATAACGCAGACGGAGAAACCGTCAAGAAGGCCGTAACCGTTGCGCTACTGGCAAAACAGGTGATCAATAACGCAGACGTGATAATCCGTTTTGACAAACTCAAGGCGGTACAGCCCGAGTTGTGCTCGCGGATAGAGGAATTGATTTGATGAACGGACATGAATATACGGTGGAACAAGACGAGTTTATTCGGAAGCATTATTCCGATGGAATTGACGCCTGCGTCCACGAATTCAATGAGCGATTTGGAGCGCGTGTGTCGTATGACGCGATAAAAAGCCACGCCAATAAAAAGCTAAGGATTGTTACGGGGTTTAGACCGTGGACGGGCGAAATGAACGACGCTATCGCAGAAATACTGCTCAAATATCCGTACAAGCAAGCGGCAGAAATATTCAATGCTCGTTTTGGCACTGAGTTTACGCGCAAACAGATAGAAACACATTGCACAAAATGCGGAATCAAGCGGGAACACGCTGCGTTTCTGACCAATATTGATGCAATCATAGCGGAAAACATAGGCAAAAGCTATGAGGAAATACGGAGAGTAATTAAAGAGCGCACAGGCAAAGAGTATTGTGACTACACGGCGGTATGCGTGAGGGCAAATAACATTGGGCTTAAAAGGCCGCATAGGGTGTGGCAAATCAGCGACAGGCGCACGATAAACGGAGAAGAAGTTACGTTTTCAGAATATGTGCGCTTCATTGGGAACAGGTGGCATAGGATAGCCCCATCGTTACAGCCTATCGCATTACAGGTGGCAAAATTAGAAAGTGCGTGCTGCACAAAACAATAAATAGCATTTTGAAGGAGGAATGAAGATGCAACGACTGACGGATAGGGCAAAAAACAGGTGTGCTTATCTTGTAAACGTAAAAGAGGACGAGCAGGAGGTTGACAGCCCATATAAAAACACTCTCCAATGTATTTTGGATTGTATTAACCGTCTTGCTGCCTACGAAGATACCGGCGCAACGCCCGAGCAATGTGCACACTGGGCGCAGTTGGACAGAGAGAAAAGGCTTGTGGTGCTGTGTGGTTGCGAAGGGTGCAAATGGTTAAAAGTTGTACCATTTGGGGGATTCTTCTGCAAGCGGTTGGTCATGGGAACACCGTATTTTGACACAACGATAGGGTGCAGCTTTCGCGAAGCCGCCGAAGCAAAGGAGCGTGAAAGCAATGGATGAATTAAAGCCCTGTCCGTTTTGCGGGGGAAACGACATCCAAATAGACGAGATGGAATCGTTTTGGGATAAAAACGAAACGAGCTGGCGGGTGCTGTGTATTAATTGCATTGCGGAAACGGCGGGGGACACAAAAGAGCAAGCCATCGCCGCGTGGAACCGCAGGGCAGACCATATTCGTGACACCACGAAAAAGGTAAGCAACGCCGACCGCATACGGAGCATGAGCGATGAGGAATTGGCAAGGTGGCTTGTAGACGCTACCGTTTGTGAGCGCGTTTGTGCCGGGGATGAGTATTGCCACGGCAACGAGTGCGTCAAGCGAGTGACAGACTGGCTCCGACAGCCAGCAAAGGAGGAACACCGTGAGGCTGATTGATAAAGACACACTGTTATCTGACGTAGAACGCACAATCGAAGAAAGGGGGTGTGTGAACCACGAAGGCGAGATTATGGATTGCGTTCGGTACGCTCCAACGGTTGATGCTGCACAGGTTTGTCGCTGTCGCGATTGTACACATTATCGGGCGCAGAGAATTTACAACGGAGAGCCAATGTTTTATGTGTGCTGCCGAACAAACGGGTATTCGTGCGGTGAAAATCATTTCTGCGCATGGGGAGAGCAAAGCACAGTTCCAATGCACTACCGATATACGGGTGGCTGTATTTCATATTATGACGGAGAAAAGGAGCGTTCACCATGCGACTGATAGACGAAGCGGCGCTAATAAACGAAGCAGAAACTGGCAGTTGGGATATAGACCTGAAAGAGCTGAAAATGATTTTAAAATATGTTGAGACAATTTCCGCTGTGCCAGTGGTGTGCGGGGAGTGGGTAGAAGCGAAGTCTGGCGTGATGAGCGTGTGGCCGCCGGGACAGGTGATGTGTAGCGTATGCGGGCAACGAATGCCAAGCCAGTGGAAAAAGATGCCGCCGTACTGTTATGGGTGCGGCGCAAAGATGAAATAACGCAACATAAAAACTAAAAGTCATAGGCAGCGCTTTAATTGCCGGCAGCCTTTCTGACGAGAAAGGACTATGACAATGATTGAATTAAACAGGATTTACAACGAGGATTGTTTAGAGGGGATGAAAAGGATTCCGGACAATTCGGACAGGCTACTTACCATTATGACGTTGAACCGTATTGGGCGTACTTCGCGGTTCCGATATTGGATGAAGCACCAGAATGGGACGGACACACGGCCCCAGACGCCATCAATAGGATTTTGCATTATGGGTTGCAATTAACCCGCGAATTCGCTGCTGCAAAGGATGGGAACCATGAAGAATAAAACTTGTGAAGGCTGCAAGCATCATGGGTATCGCTGTGGACTTGGAGCATCGATTGCCCGAATGATGGGTGTAACAAATCCAATACCCGTCTGGACGTGCAAAGCGCTCAATGTTGAATGGGCGAGAGATTGTTCGCATCCAGATTGGAGAGCGAAACGTAGATCAGAATGCTTAGAGCGCGGACTTTTTGAGGAAGAAAAGATATAGAAAATGAGACGAAATGTAATTTCAAAAACATAGGCGCGTGGGAATAGAAAGGAGGTCGAGGAATTGCCAAAGGTTATCGCCGTTGATTTTGACGGTACGCTGTGCGAGGAGAAATGGCCGGGGATCGGTAAGCCGCGGTCACATGTAATCAAAGAAGCCATAGCGCGACAGCGTGGAGGTGCGACAATCATTCTATGGACATGCCGCGAGGGTCCGCGGCTGATTGAGGCAATCGAGTGGCTGGCAAAACAGGGATTGTGCTGCGATTATGTCAACGTCAACGCGCCGTGGTTGACGGAGAAGTACGGCAACGATTCAAGGAAAATCGGCGCCGACGAATATTGGGATGATAAAGGAAGGAGGGTATAGTATGGAAATCAAAGACAGCGGAACACGCAGAAGTTTTGAAACCGGCGCGGTGCGCGACATGGCCGAGGGCAAGGGGCGGTGCGACCTGTTGCCGATGGATGTTGTGGCGGAATTTATCAATGACGAATTTTTCGTTCGCATTAATCGGTATATGGACAAAAAAGATGTTATGTTTTTACACAGCGCGCTTGCGGTCTTTATTACCAGGCGGGGTTGGGACACATGCACGATGCTGCTTGAAGTCGCAAAGCAATTCGAGGGCGGTGCAAAGAAGTACGGCGACAACAACTGGCGCAAGGGCATCCCTGTTAATGTGTACATCGACTCCGCGGTGCGCCATTACCTCAAATGGCGGCGCGGCGACGTAGACGAGCCGCATGACCGAGCTGTATGCTGGAACCTGCTATGTGCGGTATGGACGCATAAACATATCAAAGGGGGAGAAGAAACATGGCGTTTTGGCAAAAGATCATAGCAATCCTATTGAAGATACTGGACATCTTCAAAACACGACCCATCGAGCCGCCGGTAGTCATTGAACCGCCGGTAGTCGTTGAGCCGCCGGTAATTGAAGAACCCATTCCGCCCGTTATCGAGCCGCCCGTTCCTGTAATTACTGACCATGACAGATTGAAACGTATCTGCTGGTGGGAATGCCGCGGCGAGTCCAGAATCGGCATTCGTGCTGTAATGGAAGTCATTCGGAACCGAAAGAACGACAAGCATTGGCCTAACACATACGAAGATGTCATTATGCAGAGCGCACAGTTCACGCCAACCGCGAACAGCGCATACCTGACCAAAGACATATCGTCGGGGTGGAGCATACGGGACATCGACGCTCTGGTTGACGAGGTTCTAAGCGGAAAAGGCACAGACGTTCTGACAACCGACTATTTCTATTTCTCGGTCGGCAAGCCCACGGCATACGGTAAGCACTTCATCCACATTGGCAATCACTGGTTTGCGCGTGACCAACGCTTTGCTGTCGATTTTCATGTCAGGCTGCCCGAGTGGGGCTTCGCTGAAATGATTGCCAATAAAGGGATAACTTATTCCGTAAAACAATTTCAGGCTGCGTTCGGGCTTACGGTTGACGGTATTGTTGGCTCGATAACCAACGGCGCGCTGGATAAAGAGGTCATTGTGCCGCGCATCCCCGAGAGTGAGATGGTGTGCCAGTGTAACAAGTATTGCGATGGCTGGCCTGTCGGTCACGGCATAACGATTGGCGTGCGCATCTTAGCCGAGCGCATCTGTCAGGAAGTCGAGAAGAAATATCCGAACACGAAGTTTTACATCACAAATCGTGCGCATCCAAGGGCGAGTGGAATTGCAGGCGGCATACGCTGTGCGATGTGGAACATGGACCGCGGTGGCGCGGCAGGCTCAAGGCATTTAAAGGGTGACGCGATGGATTTGTGGGGAACAGGCCCGTCGGGAACCGATGCACAAATCCGCGCCGAGATTGAGCGCGTTGCACTTGTGATGAACACCAAAGGCGGCGTCGGCTCAGAGGGTGGTCATATCGTCCACATCGACACGCGAGGCAACAAAGCAAGGTGGAAATACTAAAAATTAATTTAAGGGGTTAAAAAATGAATGCAGAATCACTCATATATACAATGGTTTCCACTCTTTCTCCTGATGAAACAATGCAGGGGGCGCGTGTTGCTGCCGAGTTGCAGACGTTCGTATCTCGAAAGAAAAAGGTACAATTAGTCCGCGCATATCAGGATAAAGATAGCCCCTTGTGGCTTTATGAAATGCGGATAATAAACAGAGAAACAAAAGCAAGGGGGAAGCATTGACGCAAAGGTTGTTGCAACAGAGAATACGTGATTTGGAACAACGCAAAGGGGATGATTATAAATGAACACCGAATATCGCGTGTTCGGTTGAAGCCCACCCGGGACGGGCAAGACCACTTATATCACAAAACAAATCCAAGCCGCGGCGGACAAGCACGGAATCCACAAGTTGTTTGTAGCGTCGTTTACAAAAGCCGCGGCTGTGGAGCTTGCTGGGCGCAACCGCAATGCAGAGTGCATCGGTACACTCCACAGCCACGGGTATCGCGCCATGAAGTATACCAAAAAGATTGCTGAAACACAACTGGAAGATTGGAACAATTACGCGCCGCACTACGCCTTGTCCGGCGGCAAGCAAAGCGACGTTGACGATGTGCGCGAGGCCGGCAGCGGCACGACGCCCGCTGACGAACTGTTCACCGAAATGAACATCAACAGGGCGCGGTTGTTGCCAGAGGACAGGTGGCGCGTCGCGGTGCAGTCATTCGCAAGGCAATGGGAGCGGTGGAAACATCAGAACGGGATCATCGATTACACGGACATGATCGAGATACCGCACAGAGATATTGACACCGCGCCCGGCAACCCCGCGATTGGGTTTTTCGACGAAGTGCAGGATTTCACGCCGCTCGAAATGGCGTTGATCCGCAAATGGGGCGCGGGCATGGAATATCAGGTCATGGCAGGGGACGACGATCAATGCATCTATTCATGGTCTGGGGCCGACCCTGCGGTGATGATCGACGGAGAGTGCGCAAAGAAAATAGTGCTGTCGCAAAGCTACCGTGTGCCGCGCAAGATACACGAAGAATCGCAGCGTGTGGTGCAGGGCATCAGGCAGCGCGAACCCAAAGAGTACAAGCCAAGGGACGACGACGGCGAGGTGCGGCGGTTGCAGAACGCGAATTACATGCTGCCAAAAGATATCCTTAAAGACATGAAGCGGTACGACGGCAAACGCATTATGATCCTCGCGTCGTGCAGCTACATGCTTAATCCGATTGTCAAAGCACTGCGCGACGAGGGGTTGCCGTTCCACAATCCGTACAGGGCGAAAGCAGGGAACTGGAACCCGCTGCGGTTATCGACCGACGACTCGGCGTCCAGTGTGGACAGGCTCATGGCGTTCCTTAACCAGATACCGTTGACAAAACGATACGAATTTGGTGAAGCGCAGCATAACATTACAGAGTTCCTGCTTTGGTTCGATGCAATCAAGGTCGCAGGGAACATCACGCGCGGCGAAAAGGAAAATATCAAAGCGCGCATGACGGAACTGCGCGATGTGCATGGCGAAAAGATGATGGGCGACATGTTCATCGATGCATTCTTTGAAAAGGACAGCGGTATCCATGCTCATAAGGGGACGGGGGATGTGATGCCTGCCGCGGAGTGGTACATCAATAACATTGCCGCGAACAAAGCCAAAGCGCTGGAGTATCCCAAGACAATCATTGAACGGCGCGGCGCGGACGCGCTGAAACAGGCGCCAAGCATCGTCGTAGGCACGATACACAGCGTCAAGGGCGGCGAATCGGACGTGGTGTACGTCATACCCGACATATCATACAACGCGCATGTGGCGAAGTGCGCGAACATATCTGACCGCGACGCGATGCTGCGATTAAAGTATGTCGCATATACGCGCGCAAGGGAAAGTTTGGTTCTGCTCGGAGGGGCAACGAATTTTGTGATGTAGGGGGCCACTAATGAAAAGAGATTTTCAGAATGATGTGTACGATTATTGTAAGGGCTGCGCTCACAGAAGGAAAATGGATACAGGAATAAATTGTGAGATATATTTTGAGCGCATACACAGCCGTGACTGCTTTACCTCTGCGGCGGAGAAGCGAGCCATCGAGAACGAGATCGCCGCGTATCACGCGAAGTATGACAGCCTAAAGGCGGTGAAAGCCGATGATTGAAAAACTCGGGCAATACCGTCGCGGCGTGGTATGTGATAACTGTGGTGACGGGTTCGAAGCGGAGAGTTTCGACGAAGCGATGGAGCGCATTAAAGACGAGGGATGGTGCGTCAAAAAAGAACACGGCAGGTTCAAGCACTACTGTCCAGAATGCGACGGCTGCGACGATGACTGACCTTAATAAGTACATCGGTATGCCTAAGCAAAAGAAAAAAATCGTGCCACGCGAACAGTCCGTTGTGGACAGTATCACCAAGTTCCTCGACTCGCTGGGGCCGGAATGCTGCTACGAAGTGCGGCATGGCTCACAGTACGGCAAGACAGGACAGCCTGACATCAGTGTGTGCTACAAAGGCACACGGTATGAGTTCGAGGCAAAGCGCGACGGAAAGCACAAGCCGACCAAGATGCAAGAGGATAGAATGCGTGAATGGACGGCATCCGGCGCTGTGTGCGCGGTGGTCTGGAGCAAAGAACAAGTCAAAAAAATTATGTGGGTTAAATAATATGTTAATATATGTATGCGCACCGTATGACGGGAGTCAGGAGTCGTTTCTCTTAACGCAGAGAGCGATGGGATATGTTGTGAAAGAGGGCCACACGCCGATTTCGCCCTACGGAATGCTTTGGGATTTTGTAAATTCCAGCAATCCCGCCGAGGTCGAGCAGCTTATTCAGGCCGCGCTGAAGATGATCGAGATATGCGATCAGATATGGGTGTTTGGCGTCGAGAAGGAAGCGCCGCCCAACGATTACAAGTTCAGGTTCACAAAAACAATGACGCGAGAGTTTATCCAGTCGCGCGCACTAAAGAAGCAGTTTAGGGACTGCACGGAGGTTCTGTAAATAAGATCACAGCGCAAAGCGCCGCGGAAGGAGGTTGACCGCGGCGCTTTGCGTTTGAAAGGAGGATGTTATTGGGGTACGCTTTACTCGCTTTTGCAACTGACCTGTTGCTCAATCTTCGCCGTGACAAACGCGCCAAGATCAATGCCGGCCTGCTCAACAATCTTCTTGCCTGTTTCACCAATAATCTGCATTGCCATTGCCTTTGCCGCGTCGAACGCTTTGGCTTGCTCCGCCTTGTCAAATGCGCCATCTTTCTTGATCTCAAATACGATGGTCTGTCCGACATAATCCACGGCGGCTTGAACCGCGTCCTCAACTAAGTCGAGGTACTGGTTCAGCTTTTCGTTCTTGGTCTGAACATGCAGCTTTTGCGCGATGAACGCGACAAGAATCGGGATAACCGCCAAAAGAATGGCGTTGAGTGCAGAATAAAGAAACTGCTGAAAATCCATGTTGTTCTCCTTTCTTATTTATGACCGCAATGCTTTTAGCACTGTGATCGCATCATTGAGAAACATTGGTATAATACGTTTTTTATCGGGGAATAATATCATCGTGGGAATCCCCGGCTTTCCCTTATACCCTGCGATTTTCTGCCCGAACTCGTCCCAAATCTTGTAACTACCGCTGCGACACATGACGCGGAACTCGCCCATCAGATGCCGTTCCATGTAATACGGATTGTGCAGATGCGCACTCGCCGCCACGTCGCACGGCCCCTGTATTTCCATGATGCGGCGCATCGCGTTTTCAAGGTTCAAAGAACTCTCAAATTTGTACTTGTGCCGTACTTTGAATAGGTACTCGGCGGAACCGTGTTTAATCGTCAGGTCGCCGCCGTGCCAGAGGTTCACGCCACCCGTGATGTCGCACATCGCCTCGATGAAATCGCGGTTCCCCGTCTTGTAATCCCAGTCGTCGTGACAGCCGCGTACCAAAGCGATGTTGTTATCTGCAACGTCCTTGATGCGATGCAGCACGGCCTTGTCCTGCATGCCGGGTTGCATGATTTGCTCGTACTGTGCGCCGACATGACCGTATGACTGGTAATTATCTTTGTAGTCGCCCATACCAACCCAGTACAAGCCGTCGGTGTTGGCGATCTTCTCTGCGTCACGGTCAAGGCGCTTGTAATCCACGCCCCTGCCGCCGATGTGCCAGTCGCCCCATAGCGCGACGGCGATAGGCTTGTCATCGTTAATCGTCACAGTGGCCTTGGTCTGCTTTGTGTCAATGGCATCAAGTGCTTCTTGTGATTGAATCATGAGATCGTAAAATAATTCGACATCCTCGTCGGATGATGCTTTCTTGTCCTCAAAAGTGAGTTTAGAGTGTTGTTCTTTGTATGTTTCTGAATTCCACCTGATGTAATCGCGTATCCGGTCGCGGTTCAAATGCTCGTTGGGATAATCACTTTGAAGTTTGTCTACAATAATTTTCCATGATGTTCCGCTTCCGTAAAGTTCAACAGCATCCTCTTTCCAGCCCATTCACACCTCGTTTTTCTGAGGTCATTTCAATAGAGCAAACGCGCTTGCGCCAATACCGAGCAGAAATGTTATCATCGTCACAATTATCCACGTTCGGGCGTTTTTGATGTCCTTGCGCGTCTCCTCGGACGTTGCGGCGATATTCTGTGTCGTAACGCTGATTGCGGACATGTCCGCTTTCATTGTGGCAATATCGCGTTCTATGCCGCATAGTCTGTCGTCAGTGCGACGCTGATCCTCTAACATGATAAAAGTCCGTTCTTCCAGCTTCGCAATGCGCTCAACATGTTGCTCCATCGTTGTACCTCTTGATAGTTTTTATCTGTAAAACTTGCGAACAAGTTCATACAGCTCTGTGTCTGTCATGGATACTTGCCCGCTGTATCCGAGGCGCTTTGCGGCAGAATTTATTGCCGCGATGGTAACAGTTATTTCGTTGTCGGTGAGAACTTTATTGATTGCCGTAATTTCATCAGCGTTAAATGTATTTTTTATTGCTCTGTCCCGCATGGCGCGGTACATTGCATTGGCGCTCGCCTCGGTCGATGCATTTGGTGCAATCGCGTGTGAAAGTGATTTAAGACGTTTTGCTAATTCAACTTCGTCGCTTGACAAATTGGTATCTTTTACCAATTCCCAATAGTTATCATACACCAACTGCTTATCACTTGGCAATACTGTCGGGAGGTTGCCGCCGCGTGTAATGTAACTTAAAGCAAGGTCATTAGCGGTCGGTTTCTTTTTGAGATAATCGTACTCGAAGCCGGGAATAATTTCTTCCAGCAGTTCCGTTGTGTATTTTTCAATATTTTCAGCAGGAACACCAAAAAATTCCGCAAATCGCGTGGCAATCTCGGATACCTTGCCGTACGTTGTGTATTTATCAGAGAACAGGACATTGGATGTTTGATTAAGCACATCAATCATATTTTGCAGTAGTGTGTCAAAGCCATAATCAGTCATCTGGAGGTCAGAGCCGACTGCTTTTAATCCTTTATTAATCCACGCCGGAGCAAGATTGCTTACCACAGGGATTATAGTGTCGAGCCCGGATTGCACAAAGACTGACAGCATCTTATTAAGCGATTTTTCCTTTTCATCGTCGCCCCCTGTGCCTGCAAGCAAAAGCGTGCCAATCACTTTCAAAACGGAATACATGCCAACGCTGGCGCCTGTGCCAACAACTGAACCCTTGGCTATACGCCTGTATTGCTCGGCAAGCGCTGTTTCGCCTCGCGCATCAGCGTCGATTGCCGCTTGCTTGTACTGCAATCCCTGCCACAGCATATTGTGCTGTTGGAACGTCTGCGTCGTGAACGGAGCGAGAATGCGTCCTCCGATGCTCTTTTGTAACTGGCTGCGGAACGCAGAATCAAACTGGTCCTGCGTGTTCCACAAGGCGTCATGGAACAAGGCATCACCGTCAACGCCGGTCGCTGCCGCTTGTTTCTGTGCTGCGAGGTACATCGCTGTCACGGTCAGAGCGTCTGTGTACCGAATACCTTTGAGTGAGAATACTTTGTTTAGGTACGATGGTATGTCAGTGCCTGACTCAATCATCGAATGTCCCTCAATCAACCGATCGTATATGATTGGCGCCTTGTCAAACAGCGCCTCTCTTGCTTCGGGAGAAAAGATTGTCTGCGCCGCTTCTTTAATCAAAGACGGGTTGAACAGATATTTTGCGTCAATATACATCATTGCCCCGGGATAGGAGCCGGTTTGTGCGAACACAACATTGGGGTTATAGGCGATTTGCGCTTTTTGGAACGAGGACAGCAGTTTTAACAGCGTTGCGTCAACACGCTCGCGCTGTATCCTGCCGTTCGCCGCGTCAGTAAGGAACTTAAATACCGACGCCTCGACCTTGGATTTTCCCGATTTATCGGTGCCGAGCTGTTCGGTGTAAGCGCGCACGACATCGGAGCTCATAAGCCGCGCCGCCTCGCGCACAGGCACCGCATATGAAGTGTATAAGTTTGCCTGATGATGATACGATTGCAGGACGTACAGCGGATTGGCGAGCGTGAGCATCCCGCCGCCGACGCGCTCTTTTAAGAACCCCGGTTCAGACGGCATGGCTTTCTTCCCGGTGACTTCTTCTACGGTGATTTCCGACGGCTCAACTTCATTGTGGTACCAATTAGGATTGTCGCGCAGCATCTTCTCGGTGATAGCGTCGGTGCCATCAATGGCGCGATGCGTTTCGTTCATTGCATCACGGTAGTAATCAAATATCTGACGCATCTGCCCTTCGAGCGCGGCAAGGTCAGGGTAATTCTCGGAAAAGTTAGCAATGAACTCCTGTAGCGCGGGGCCGTCGATTTTTATCCCAATCTTCTGTGTACCGCTTTTTGCGTTTCTTTGCTCAATGCTGAATCCATCTTCAACAACGCGCCTAAAACCATCAGTGTCTTTGCCTGTCATGTACAGAGCCATGAGCGCAGGCCGTGGAAGTGCTACGTTGAGATCGTTGTCGTACACTGAATTATTCATGTCGATGCCGCGGTCTGCGCCAAACTCACTAATGGTATTTTTGGAAATCTGATCCATAATCTTTCCGACCGCACGGTCATTAACAGCGCGGTTGTCAGACGCCATCCAGATGTTTCGGAACATGATGTTTCGCGCTTCGATTCCATAGACACCAGTGATGCGCTGTGGTGAGCCGACAAGATTTCCAAACCAACCGAGGATAGGTTTTGACGGAAGCGTTGTCTGTATGCGGTCTGTGTCCACTTTAAACTTCGTGGCGCGCGCAATGGCCGCTTGGCCAAACTCAAAGTCGTGGCGCTTTTGAAGCTGCTGCACCTCGTCGAGACTGTTTTCAAGTTCCTCGGCGGTCAGACCCGCGATGCTCGCTTGTTCAAGACGCGCCAGCTTGTTCTTAACGTATTGCGGAAAATTATCTTCTGTCCCATACTCCACAAGATACGCTTGCTTGGCTGTTTCAAGTTTTTTGGTTTGCTCAGGCGACAATTTAAGCGATTTTGTATTATATTTTTCAGCAATTTGGTCAATGCGCGTCTTGATGTCTCCGACTACCTTTGCTTTTTGCAGTTTCGTAATAGCTTTAAGTAATTGGGTTTGTGTTTTTTTGAATACTTGCGACTCGCGCTTATCAACATCACGAATGATGCGGTCAAGATCGCGCACGGCGGTATCCCGTTTTTCCAACGCTTTGCCGATGGCAACGAGGTCTTTTTTTGTAAGCCCTTTAGTCCCAATGCGCAATGCTTTCAGCGCACCGAGGTCGTTGATGTTTTTGTTTACCGCGCTACGGTATGCCTCTAAAGCATCCAGCGTTTCAGTGATGCTCATGTCGCGGCTGATTTCAACCTTGCCCGTGTCGGACAACCGTTTTGTTTCGATGTTCATTTCATCAGCGTTCAATCGCCGCTCGGTGATTTTGGCATATTGTTCCAGTCTTGAATTGTCGGGTGATTGCGCCGTGTCGGTTGACTGTGGTGTGGTCTTGGCAACAGGTTCAACCGTTTGTTCCATATTAGCCGCAGATTCGTCCTGCGCCACTACAGGGGCTTGTACGCCCTGCTTCTTAGATAAACTGTCAGCCACCTTGTTCAGCGTGTCTTTGACCGTACCATCGTCCAGCGTGTTCACATAGCTGCGCAGCGCCTCGGCTGTATTGGTGCGCGTCTTAACGCCTGATGCTCCTGTGTTTACGGTTTCCTTGTACACGCTCCTGCCGTCGAACGCGAACGCCATCAGCGCGCCCATTAACGCGGCTTCAAAGTTCTGCGGTGCAAGGAGGTTGATTTCGTTGTTCTCGCCTAAAACGGCATTGCGAAGCAGTGGATCAATGATCTCCTGTAAATATTCTTCCGCGCCCTCGGATAACCCTTTCAATCCAAGCGTCATAGCTGCCTTTAGGTACACATTGTTGATGCCGCTGACCGTCTTGGCGACAACACCGTTTGTTAGCCCGCTGCTTAGCCCACTGATGCCGCCCATTAGGAATTGCAGCCCGCCCTCGGACAGTCCGATCAGCGCACCGTATGTCCTTGCCTGCGCAGGCGTATATCCCATGCGCAAGGCTTCGCCGTACGCGTTGCCGCCTGCGCTAAGACCAAGAGCCGTGGAGCCAATAGCGCCCGCTATCCTTCCGGCTGTACCAGCGGCCACGCCAGCACTAGATGCAATGCCGCCTGTGAGCATCGACAAAGCAATCGTCGGCGCCATGTTACCGGCGGAATACGCAAAGTCATAGGCGAACCGCGCAATTTTTTCATTGTTCGCAATCATATCATTTCTTATGTTTTGCGATGCGTACTGAAATCCTGACGGGTCGAGCGGGTCACCGCTGAACAGTTGACCGACTCCCTCAAAAAATCCTGATATACCCGCAATGACTCCAAACGCAATGCGCAGGGCGTTTTTCCCCCCAGGGCTTTCTGTGTTTCCAATTTCATTCGCAATGCGCTTTCCAAACTCCTGATTAATAGAATCGTTAATTGCGTTGAAATACTTGCCCGCTTCGTCCCTGTCGGTAGCCATCAAATATGCATAAACACGACGCTGCTCGTCGGTCATATCCATGCCGAATTTATCGCCGCCACGACTTTCCAACCACTCATTAGACACGTCTATGAAGTCGCTGTTTGATTTATACTTATCGTATGATTCAATAAGCTGCTGATTTTGAATAAAGTCAATCGCCTGTTTCTGTTCGGCGGAAACGGAATTTCTCGCATCCACAACGCGCTGATCGTACATCGCGTTGAGTTTGTCGATAGACGCCTGATCCGCGCCGACCTGTTGCAGACCATTTAACGCCGCGCTGCGCTCCGCTTCTATTTGCGCTACAGCTTGCTCGGTGCGCTTGGGGCCGTTCTTATTATAGTACTCGTTCGTCCATGCAATAGGGTCAGCTTCGTATCTTTGGTACTCTGCCTGCACATCCTCAATGGTAGCCGTGTCCGGCAAGCCGAGGTTCTTTGCCGCCGTTTTTATCTGTTCCTGCTGCGCCACTTGAACTTCTTCGCCTGTCGCGTTTGGAGACAACTCCAAATCGGCAACAGTTTCATTGCGCTGTGCTTGCTGATCACGGAAGAAATCAACAACGTCCTCTTTGGTTGCTGTTTCAGGTAAACCCAACCCCGTCGCTGCCTGTGAGAGTTGTTCTGGCGTTAAATTGTTTACCTTATACTCTATTTCACTGATGGCAAAGTGTTGGTCTTGCGCCAGTTGTTGCTGTTCTGGCGTAAGATTCGAGAATGACGCCTTTTCCTGCTGGCTCCATGTGCCATGCTCGTCCTGCCAGCTAAGATATTTTACCGCATCAATAAGCTCCTCTTGTGTTGGTACGGCGTTGCCGTAATCTGTGGAATCCCATGAGAATGGAGCGGTTCCTTTCTCGCCATTAAGACTAATATCGTCTACGCTCTGAGTTTGACGATCCCTTGCATCTTGGATAATCTTCTTTGCGTCTTTTTCCAATGCAATCGGAACAAGACCTAAATGCTGCCTTGCGACATCTTCGGGGTCAGTGGTATATTGATATTTCTGCGCCAACCCAGGAGACATTGCCAGCACATCAGCCGAAAACGCCCCGCTATTTTTGAGAGCAATAGCATCCTGCACGTTAGCCATTTCGTTCTTAAAACTTCCGTACACGGAATTAACGATAGTGGTGTATCCTGATTTGCCGTACTGCTGAATATATTTATCGGGATTCTCAATTAAGTCCGCGTATTGCTGATACGACGGCGCGAAAAATTCCAAGTCTATGCCGTTATCCTCCGCATCAGCACGGAAACCTAAGTATGTTACGGCTCGGTTGTATTCCGTTGTGCCGTACTTTGTGACATACTCAATCTGATTCCTTGAAACGTCGTTCAATACATCGCGGTACGTTATGCTCTGTTTAACTGGATTAGCTGTAACAGCGGCATTGGCGCGATCCATTCTGTTAAAGTTCGATGTTGTTCCGGGTCCGGCATTTGCAACCTGCTGTTCATTCAGCGCAGCTTCGCCCGCCGCGTTGGTCTGCTGACGCGCCGCTTCTGCGCTTTGCGCCGCCGTAGCAAAGAGTCCGGTCGATCGTTTTTTCCCTGAAGAAAACGCCTTAACAGCAATGCCTGTTTTATCTTGAAACTGTTTCGCAGACAATTTTCTTTTTAGGAATAACTGATAATACATTTCGCGCTGCCGCGATTGCTCGTCCATCGCATACTCGGATTTTCTTAACCCTATATCCAATCCCTGCATCGTGTTCTGCTGTGCCAGCGCAATATCAGAAAGGGATTTCTGCTGCGTGAGTTGCTGTTCACCAAATCCCTTAATGCTTTGTAGGGTTATCGTGCTTTGCGTATCACCAAAAGATTGCTTGGCAGACGCGCCCTGCTTCTGCGCTTCAAGGTTCAAGGCGTTCTGCCGCGCTAATGCTTCGTCAAACGACGCCTGTCCCTGTTGCTGCCGCGATATTTGACCGAGGTTCGCCTGTGCCGCCATCTGTTGCTGGTTCTGTAACGTAAGCGGCGCTGAAGCAAGACCAAGATCAGACATGCGTTTTTGTAATGCCGCCTGTGCTTCTGTTTGGCGTTGCGCGGTTTTGGCCGCAAGTTCATTATAGGCGTTGTCTGCCATATTATATCTCCATTCCTGTCATGTCGCGGAATTGCTTCTTGCTGATTCTGCCGTTTAGGAACATGTTCAGATACATGTTTATATCGTTGGTGCGCTGTGATTGTTCAGCTTGCATACGCGCCATCTCATTCTGCGACAATGCGCTCGATTCCTGCTGCGATAAGCTCGCCAACTGCTGTCCAAGTTCTGAATCAGAGTCGATACCGGCTTGCGTCATCCTTGCTTCGAGGTCGGCAATCGCTTGTGATTTAGCGAATCCGCTTTCGGCGTTCAGATTTGCAAGTGATGCTTCATTTTGTGACGCCAGCGACGTTAGTCCACGATTTTGCTCGTCAATGTATCCTTGCTGCGCGAGGTCAACGCCGGTCAACCCTTGCTGGAACGATGTTCCGAGTTTTTGCTGTTGCTTCTGTGACATCCCGCCGCCGCCGCTTGCGCCAATGTTCGCCATCTTCTCCCGCAATGCCGCCTGCGCCGCCGCATTCTGCGTGTACATCTCGTTACGCGCAGGTTGATACAATGAGCCCGCCTGCGATAAGTTGTATTTAAGCGGTTCCTGTGCGGCTTGATACGATAGGTTCTGCGCTTGCGTTCGTCCGGCAAGCAAGGTATCCTGTGCCGCCGCCGTGCTGGTTTTTTGCTGATTGTATAAATCGGCATAGCCCTGCTTAGACTGATTGTACACATCCGCTATACCCTGGCGCGTCGTTGTATACGAGCCACTGATACCGGTTGCGCGCTCGTTGTAAGGCTTGTTTACATCTACCGAAAGCACATATCCCATCGTTTCATCTCCCTAAAATGCCGTTTTCCAGTTCGCTCCGTCGAACACCTGAAGCTTTGTTACGGGCTTAAAATCGTTTGCCCCACCAGTTACATTGACCTGCAACGCCGTTGCGTATTTCCATGTCGTTCCACCGTCAATGTTGACCTGTATTGGTTCGTTGTACACAAGCTCAATATATGGCCTGTCTGCCGCGGCCACCGTCCCATAGTTTGTATAGAACACAGCATAATCGCCTGGTGCATCTGACGATATGACAAGGTATGTCGTTCCTGCAATGAGCGTTGACCACGCGTTCGCAATATTAAACTCGCAAAAAGTATTGTCGGTTGGAAAAACCTCCGCAAGTAATGTTGCGGCATGCGCCGCTGCTTCGTTTGCGTTGCTCGTTGTGTATCCGGCACGAACCCGCTCGTCGCCTGCAAAACCGTTCGATTCAGACGAGAACTTGGCGCATAGCTTCATTGATACAAGCTGTTTTCCAGCATACGCCGAAAGATCAAACGGTATAGGCCAATGATAACGATAACTCGTTATACCAGCATATGCCCTTGTATATGGACTGTTTTGCGTCCATGTAGTATCGCGCCAGTATTGATGCGCCGTTGTTGTTGGATATATTTTTACAGTAGTGGACATTATTGCCTCCTACGCAGAATACGTTGCATAAAGCGTTCCTGCCGCGTAATTCCCGGCAGGAGCGGTTGCCGAGGTTCCGTACAATTGCTGCGGAACGTCAGACCCGAGTTTGGCCTTGATTACTGCACCGTTTGCAATGTGCGCCGCGTCTATGCTCCCGTCAACATAATGTTCGCTGTCAATCGAATCATCGCCTATCTTTGTGCCGTCAACACAGTCGGCCGATAAGTGCGCTTTGTCAATGCTGCCATCAACATAGTGTTCACTGTCAATCGAGTCGTCCGCTATCTTTGTGCCGTTGACGCAATCCGCCCCGAGCTTCGTGGCAGTCACAGCCCC
>AMWB02008756.1_pt1 | contig 19795 bp, 30 predicted proteins | sample 200311 | NCBI WGS metagenome assembly AMWB02 (sample SAMN02737377, study PRJNA173069) | bioreactor metagenome | biome: anode biofilm in microbial fuel cells | place: USA: California | collected 2010-12-16 | reverse complement strand
CGCCGAGGGGGAGATTCGAACTCCCGAGGGGCTGAAGCCCCACAAGCTTTCCAGGCTTGCGCCCTACCACTAGACTACCTCGGCATTTCGCCTGTGCCAGCATTTAGGGTAAACATCCACATCCATTATTACTCTTTCGGTGCATGCAGCCATTCCATTGCTTGCATCCATGATACCGGCACTGTCCATCTTTGCAGTGGCTATTGCTACCCCTTCACCTTTCAGAGTAAAGAGGCACACCTGCTGTTCATGCTTTATGCCGGGATCAAGACTTACTATCCCGGGCACAGCAAGAGAAGCTCCGTGGCAGAGTGCATCCACAGCGCTGTCACGAACTACGATCTTGGGAAGATGCGACAGACCTTCCTCCATAGGCCTTACTACCCTTCGCAGCTCGCTTTCAAGCCCTTCATCCTTCCAGAAAACAAAAGCATCCTTCAATTCCTGCAAAGTTATGACAGTATCTTCATTAAAAGGCCCTGTCCTTGTCCTTATGAGCTGTTGCATGTGAGCCCCGCAGCCTAGCGCCAGACCAATATCGTGGCAAAGCTTTCGTATATATGTACCTGCTTCACACCCAACTTTCATGAGCACCATGGGACCATCGATCTCAAGCACATCAAGATAATAGATGTTCCTGACACGTATGGAACGTTTTACTGCCGATATCACAGGAGGCATCTGATAGATCGGACCCGTGAACTCAGCACAGACCTTCTTTATGGTCTTCTCCGGAAGTACATCGTGCAGCCGCATGAGACATACATATTCCTTTCCTGAAAGACGAAGTGCAGAAACGGTCTTTGTGGCCTTACCCAGCATTATGGGAAGCAAACCAGTTACACCCGGGTCCAGAGAACCGGAATGACCTGCCCTTTGAAGTCCTAAAATAGCTTTCACCCACGCAGTAACCTCATGACTGGTAGGACCACTCGGCTTGTTGAGATTAATTACACCCATAAGCAAATGCTGTTCTATGGAGCGCATATAGGGAGAACAGCCATAACGAACATCAGTCAATGCTTTTGTCTTATGGATAAGTTCAATGTGCTTGCCAACTAAAATATTAGAAGAATCAGGATCTTTCAACTGTCCGCTCTCCCCCTTTATTGATAAGAGCATCGATGCATGTAGAAAGTATATGAATTATCTGGAATTGGTCCCATCTGTTCGAGTCTATTACAAGATCGTAAATTGACAGATCATTTATATCAATACCATGGATCTCGCGATATCTCAAAGCTTCTGAGGCTTCTCTTTCAAGAGTTTCCTCAAGAGCTTGTGTGAAAGAGGTCTTTTCACGGCCAACGATCCTCTGCACGCGAATATCTATAGGCGCTTTTAGCCACACTTTTAATGCATGGGAAGCCATATGCCCGGCAAGTCTGCCTTCCAGTATAATATTATCCCTAACCGCTGCGATCTCCTGCTGACGCTTGTCTATCTGGATGTCTATCGATTCGTCCTTTTCTGCCAATTCACCAAACTCAGCAAGTGTCACACCTCTCTCTTTTGCAAGGGTGCGGAATACCTCACCTGCAGAGATCATTTCCATTTCATAGTGTCTGGCCAGCAAATTGGAAACCGTAGTGGTACCGCTGCCCGGAAGACCACTAATGGTAATAAGCATTATACTCCACCAACATCCAATGCTTTCCTGATCAGCTGACTCACTGCAAGAGATGTAATGAAATACCAGAATATCCAGTATTGAATTGGACCCCAGACAGTGTCGGTAAGCACCTGATACCCCCAGAAAGGAAAGTTCAGAGAGGCACCTGCATGCCCTGAAATAAAATGATACGCCCACATGAACAATGGTAGCGAAATGATACTGATGTATGCCATGGGCTTGAATTGCTGTTTGGACATCTCCATCTGATCAGACATCATTTTTGTTCTCTGCTCCTCAAGCTTTTTCATTACAGCAGTGTTATTTGCAATCTGAGCTTCCCGGTACTCTTTCTGAAAAACGCGCATCCCTTCCTGAGTATTACGCATCAGTTCCCAGTCAATGGTATACTTCTGAATAAGGGAGGCATAAAGAGCTGTAATTGCAGCCATTATGAACAGAATAAGATGGAAGTTTGACTCTCCCACCAAACTAATGAGCGGGTCCATAAAAAAGCCCACTGCTGTACCCAGAGAATCCCTGAAATCCTGGCCTAATACCATTATTCCGATCATAAGGGATAAACCCAAGGCCAACAGCATATGATCGACTTTTTTCTTGAAATCAGTGGTTACCACGATCAAATCCCCACTTTATTTCCTATATGGATCAAGTACATCACATATTTGCCTGAAAACATCTTCAACGGAACCAGTACCATCGATGTTCACAAGAATACCCCTGTCGCTATAATAATCGATAAGGGGTTTTGTCTTAGCTGCATATACCTCGAGCCTCTGACGAACTACCTCTTCCTTATCATCATCGCGCTGATATAGTTTCCCGCCACAAGAGTCACATGTGCCTTCCTTTAAAGGAAGATTGAATATCAAATGGTAACTTTCACCACAAGAGCACATCCTGCGCCCACTCAACCTGCCTATGAGCTCGTCATCGGGAACATCTATATTCAGAACCACTTCAAGGGGCTTACCAATCTTCTTGAGAATATCCTGCAGGGCTTCTGCCTGTGGAATAGTGCGAGGATAGCCATCAAGCATGTACCCATCCTTACAATCGGGCTGCTGAAGGCGATCCCTGATGATCCCGATCAATACCTCATCTGGTACAAGCTCTCCTTTGTCCATATATTCCTTTGCCTTCATTCCAAGCTTCGTACCTTCCCTCACATTGGCACGTAAAATGTCTCCTGTGGAAATATGAGGTATATTGTAATGCTTAGCCAGTTCCTTGGCCTGGGTGCCTTTACCGGCACCAGGCGGACCAAATAATACTATATTCATCGAAATTTCCCCTTTTTAGTCCTGTCCGAAGAATGATCTGATCATCGGATGCATTTCCATCATCTGTTCCGATGCTATGTCCTCATACAGACGATATACAATGCTTACAGCAAGAAGAAGACCTGTTCCGCCTGCTCCTCCCAGCGTGCCAAGAAGACTTGCGACAAGTGTGAGCAAACCAATGAATGCACCACCTATGACAGTGACTTTTGGAATATAACGGACCATAACCTTTTCAATGCTGCCTACATTACGCCTGAAACCTGGGATCTGCATACCGGAATTGAATACCTTTTGAGCGGTCTGCTTTGCACCCATACCTGTTGTTTCTATCCAGAACAGAGCAAAGATGATCCCACCTCCAATGAGCATCACAGCATCTAAAAAGACATGCAGTCCGATCTGCCATACGGCTGGTACAGGAGCCCCCATGCTGGAAAAAGATTCCCTGACCAAGGATGGGATCCAGTCATATGGACTGTTAATAGGTGCAAGGTAATACATGATGCCATTTATTGGTTGTGAGCCTACATACTCCCCAAAGATCGTGATCCCTCTTCCACTCAATAAAAGGCCTATAAGCTGAATGTTAGCCTGAAGAGCACGCACAAGGATCATTGGAAGAACTGATGCATAGATCAGTTTCACAGGGAACTTGCCCCTGGCACCCCTTACAGCACTATGAGCCAAGGGGATCTCGATACGCGTACTTTCAACAAAGACCACCAGTAAGAATATGAGAATAGTACTCACAAGGGCCAGTATGCCTCCAGTTACAAGCACATACAGAAGCCCCTGCCCTGTTGTAAAGAGGGTGACCAACTCCTCATTCTGAATTATATATATCCATTTTGGAAGGAAACCTATAGGGAGGCCAGAAGAATCGGATTGCCAGTTAAACAGACCAGTAACTATCTGCTGGGAAACACCTGCTACAATGAAAAGACCGACGCCAGAACCAATACCCCATTTTGAGACCACTTCGTCCATGAACAGTATAAGCACGCCGCCAATGCATATCTGAACAAAGATAAGTATAGTAATGATGGTTCCACTGACACCCAAAGAAATAGCAAGATCAAGATCTGGCTGGATATATCCACCCATGATCTGAGGCAAAGCTTCCAGTACGATCATCACAAATACCATAAATTTCTGTGCACCCTGGAAAAAAGCCTGGTCAGAAGGATTGGAAAGGTCCAGGTTTATCACGTTTGCACCAACAAGCAACTGGAGCACAATTGATGCTGTGACGATGGGACCTATACCAAGCAGGATCAATGAATTGGATGCCCCTGCAAAGAAGGCACGATATTGTTCGAACAAATCTATCGAATCTGCAGATAATCCAAATAAAGGCACATTAGCAAGTGCAAAGTATAGCACAAGTACACCCAACGTCCACATAAGTTTTTTCTTGAAATGTACGTGGCCTTCAGGACTGGCAACTGCAGGTAATTTTTTAAATATGGGGTCTAAACTCTCCTTGAAACTCATCATTCCACCCTTTAAGCTGGAGAAATGCAAACACAGAATTTGTGCTTATATACAATTAATAAACCTAAATATACGTTTACATTAATAAAGTTGCACCCTATAGTAGTTTATATTACAAAAATGGAATAAGTAATGCCTGTCGGCATTACCTTTAAGGCCCCAGGCATGAGCCGCCTGCAGCCTCTATTTTTTCTCTTGCCACGCCAGAGAACTCATAGGCTGTGACAGCAAGCTTCTTCGTAACCCTACCGGTACCAAGTACCTTATCTATGTCAAGACATGTCAGATCGATACGGTATTGCCCGTCCTCAAGCTGGGCCAGACCATCAAGTACTAACTCATCTGCAAGCTCATCAAGCTCACCCACATTTACGACAGATACCGGTTTAAGGGTCTTTGGCGGACGGGTGAAACCATGTTTACCCTGATCATACCCCAGAAGAATAGCTCTGATAGCATGATGTTTACAGATCCCTGCTCTTCCTCTGCCGCCGCGATTACCTGCGCCACGTCTGTTTTTGTGAGTACCGCCACCACAGGTGCGAGAACCTCTGAACTTCTTTGTGTTTCCCTTGCTCATGATATTACCTCATCTGGTTCAGAAGTGACTTTATATCTTCTCCGTGATTCCCCAGCACTCCTCCAAGCTCTACCGGCTTTTTGATCCCTGCGTGTCCTTTACGCGGCGGATGAAGCCTGAATACTGGTTTCAACCCCGGTACGTCCTTAAGTGAAGCTTTTCCGGCACATACCGCATCAGCAAGTTCAGCGATTGTGGAATAATCCGTATTTTGAGAAAGATACTCGTTTGTGAGCCTCTCTCCGCCTTCAAGCTTACCACGGTTGGTGAGCACCTCTGCAAGAGTAGATGCATCTATTGTACCGTAGGCAACATAGTCCTTGACCATCTGGATCATACCCCTATTGTGAGGAGTATCATTTATCACTACACAGTGATTCACCCTGTTCAGGCGAAGCATGTGAAGGGTATCCTGAATAGAACCCCTTACATCTACATTACCACGCATCCTTACAAGTACGAACATCTCAAGCCTCCTCCTTGCGGACATGGATCGGATGCTTGACAGTACCTGTTGCCTGCAGAGCATTGAATGTTGCCTTTGCGAAATTCAGCGTAGTTCTGGTAGTACCTTCTGTCCGTGTCCAAACGTCCTTGATACCTGCCTTTTCCAGCACTTTCTTTGCTGTTCCGCCGGCAGCAAGTCCAAGACCTCTGGGTGCAGGCATAAGCACTACAATAACACTTCCCGCCTTACCCTTTACTTCAGACGGTACGGTGTGGTTAAGACCACAAGCACATTCCCATGAACCGCATCCGCGCTTCACGCGTACCAGATTGATCTTCGCATTCTCAATAGCTTTTCTGATGGCCGGACCTACCTGATTATCTTTAGCCTGACCAAGACCCACAAAGCCATCGCCGTTCCCCACGATGACCGTAGCTCTGAACTTTACACGGCGTCCTGAGTCGGTCATTCTTTGGACCATGTTAATGTCCAGAACCTCATCTTCAAGGTTGGGGAGCAGTATATCCACAATTCTGGATTCCCTCAAAGGCAGTCCCGAATCGATCGCCTCGTCCATGGAAGTGATCTGACCCTCCTGAACTAGCTTACCAAGCCTTGTCTGTGGAATCCATTCCTCTTCTTCGAACTGATATGCCATATGATCACCTAATTGAAATCAGAAGAGATCTTTTCCTTGACCGCATCGAACAGTCCTGGCAGGTTTGATCCTTCCATATATTCTGCAATATGTTCGCCTCTGATCCTCTCATCAGAAGGGAATACGGATGGATCATGGGGCACCTCTAATCCTGAGTCAACTATGCCCTTTAAAGTTGCATAGACACGGGAACCAGGAGATGATGCCTGTAATCCAATATCAAGTATCCCATAATCGTATCCCTTGCTTAGGGTCCTGTAACCAAACAAGAGGCCGGTAAGATAAGCTGCCGGCGTGTTGCCAGTGGAAGCGTCATAACCATATTTCTTAAGCTCTGTAGATATGGCTGATGAAAGAGTGACATCGCCTTCAGGTGTGGGAGCTACTAGCTGAACCTGAATATGTTTTGAACTCTTACGGACCACTACACGGTCTTCTTTTGATAGGAGTAACTTAAGACGCTGGTGATAATTGGTGCGTCCTTCCCTTCGTCGCCTGAAAGCGACTTTATATCTGGGACCTGTTGCCATGATCATACCCTCCTGGATAAAATATCAAAGCTTCTCTTGCTCATCTTCATCCCTCACGTTTAAGGAGCTTCTGTGATTCAAGGTGTGATTCCATGTGTGCAACACTACGGTATTCTCCACCTTTTGCCTTACGATAGATCTTGCAATATGTGGATTTCTCCAATGAACCATCTGCACGAAGTTCCTTTAGCCTTGCCCTGATGGCACGGATCCTTTTAATCCACTGATCTTTTCTGGGGTTCCTTGCTCCCTTTGTACCTTTTCTTGAGCCCTGCCCCTTGCGGTGGCCATACTTGCGCTTAGCATCCCGAACTCTTGCACGACCTCTGCTGACCCCTTTTGGTTTAGCGGCCGCAATGCTTCCTTTCTTTATGAGTTCACGGAGATCCGCTCGTGTAATAGCGACTGCGATATCGCTAGCAGCCTCAGGATCCATCCATACTCTGTGTATACCACAATCCAGGATCTCTGCAGCCATCCTCTTCTGGTTAGAAAGATCCGTCATCTCATTCACTCCTGGAAGGATTGAGGATCTTTATTCCCATGGATACTGCTTTTTCCTGTATCATGGCTTTCTTTCTTGCACCGACCTTTGCAGCGATCCTAATAGCCATCGTATTAGCATCGAGGGATGAAACATCGTTCAGTGTTGAAACAATGACTTCGGAATAACCGGAAGGGTGTAAACCCTTAACCAGAACCGGACTGCCATAGCCTACCTGAGCATGAGCACCCTTTGCAACAAAACCTTTGCGTTTTTTGCTTTGCTGGCCTCTTGGGATCCTCCAGTTGGAGTCCAGCCTCTTGTACTTGTGACAATCAGTCCTCTTGAACTGGGGCTTCTTTGCCTTCTGAACCTTTCGAACGTTGAAAAGGCGTTTACCTTCAGCGTCCATGGATACACCACAGTTCATAGTTCCGGAAGAGGACTTAGCAATATTATCTTCCATTCAAATCACCTACAATATCTTCTCCACGATATAGATACCATCCTGGAATACACGGGGATCGAATCTCTTGATCTTCGTGGCTTGCTCTATGTTGGCTGCTGTCTGCCCCACATCCTCTTTGTTTATGCCAGTGATAGTGACCTGGTCGGCTCCTGCCTTGACCTTGGTCTCACCGAGGATATTTGCAGATCTTGCTTTCTTTTCACCCAAGAAGTTACCAATAACCAGTTTCTTACCCTCGACCTTCAACTGCATAGGGAAGTGGGAGTAGACAACCTTCATGCGGTATTCAAACCCTTGGGTCACACCTTTCATCATATTGTTAATATGTGAAGAGAATGTGCCGATCATAGCCTTGTGGGACTTCTTTGTAGAAGTTGAATCCACCATGATCTCAGAGCCTGCAACTTCAATTATGATTCCCGGATACCAGAGGTACCTCTCATTCTTTCCTTTGGGTCCTGATACGGAAAGGATGTCATCCTGGAAAGTAACAGTAACTCCTTCCGGAATACTGATCACGTTCTTCATCTCTTTAGCCATTGAACCACTCCATATCAGTACACATATGCGAGAAGCTGTCCACCGATATTTTTCTCACGTGCATCATATTGAGACATGACACCATGAGACGTAGTGAGGATCAATGTTCCAAAATTCTTGGCTGGCAAGAATTGCTTTTCCCATTTCTCGAAATCAACTGAACCTACTGAATAACGTGGCTTTATTGCTCCGCATTTATTTATTTTACCAATGAGCTTAACCTCATAAAGTCCTGCTTTTCCGTCCTCGATGAATTCGAACTCACCGAGGTATCCACTGTCCTGCATCACTTTAAGGACCGTACCTATGAGCTTTGATGCCGGTTTAAGCGTGCATGACTGTTTACCGATTGCCTCTGCATTCTTTATAGTGGAGAGTGCATCAGCAAGAGGATCTAATAACACCATTATTTTTCACCTCAAGTATATTTCTCAAATCCCATATCATGGGCTATCTCACGGAAACAGTGGCGACACAGGTAAATATCATATTTCCTTACAAGGCCCTGCTTTCTTCCGCATCTTTTGCATTCGTGTGCTCCGCGGCCAAATTGCTTAGTAGTCTGGACCATTTATGCTACCTCCACGAAATATCTCTCCTTGAAAAAGGAGATCGTATCGTCCTTTGTGATCCTGTGCGATGAAGGAACCTTTCTTTCAGATAACCTTCTTTTACTTATCCTGTATCCAGGACGATTGACCACTACATTTATGTCCATACCAAAAACACCGATGTTCGGATCATACCTCATTCCCGGGAAATCCGTGTGTTCTTCAATTCCGAATGCTACATTCCCATTTTTATCAAATTGGGAAGATGATAGCCTTTTCTCGACTATTGAAAGAGCTGTCTTCAGGAATTCCTCGGCATTGCCGCCGCGAAGGGTGACCTTGCAACCTATAGGTTCATTCTTTTTGATACCAAATGCGGGAAGGGTCTTCTTGGCATATGTACGAACCACTGTCTGGCCGGTAATTTCTTTCATGATCCCTTCAGCATTCACAAGGTGTTCACCGCTTTCACCTACAGCCATGTGAACAACAACCTTCTCGACCCTGGGAGCGCGCATTGGATTACTCAATGACCTCACCACCAAGTTTTATTTCCGGCTTATCCGTACCGACCACCACAACATAATCTTCTATGGTGTAGAATTCCTCATCTTCAGCAGCAATCTGGACAGTATTGGAGTTGGAACTACGCACCGTGTTGATACCCTTAATGGTACCTATTTTACCAGTATGCTTACCGCCAATGATCAATGCAAGATTGCCAACTTCATACTTGATATGCTTGATTATCTTCTTGTCAGGTACTGAAAGGATAACTGAGTCTTTAGCTTTGAAGTCATTTGAACCGATCAGGTTAGAACCGTCATTTAGATTAAGCTGCACTTTGCCGCCCTTGATAATGGTCTTCCCGCTGATCTTGCATAATTTGCTTGCCTCTGTACCTGCAAGTTTATGTAATTCTAATCTTCCCTTTCTATCGAGGAGCACACGATATGATTGTTCCATCTTAGGAATAGAAACTACATCTAGTAACCCTATAGGGAACCTTAGATCCTTCCTGATAATCCCATCAACAAGAATGGTGCCCTCAGAAAGCACTCTTTTTGCCTCTACTCTTGTGTCCACCACATGCAACATATCCCTGAGCGCCACTCCAAGAGGAATGCTCAGTTGCTTGTTGTGAGGACCTGGCCTTGTTGACGTTATCCATTTATTGGATTTCTTGGATGTCTGCCAGCTCTTTGGTACAGATATCCTTTTTTGATGTCTTCCCACAAAACCACCTACTTCCTGCTCAATACTTCTGATCTGCGGTCATCTTTCATTTCAAGGGATGTGATCGTTACGTTAGAAGGATAGACAGGCCTTGGCACTTCTGTACCATCTGCTTTGGACACTGCTACTCCCTCTATAACTATAGTCCCATGTTTAAGTGATACCGCTTCTACTTTACCTGTGGTGCCTGCATGGTCCCCGCGCATCACCTTTACGGTGTCGCCGACAATGACCTTTGCTGTCCTGCGCCCATATTTTTCACGGAGCTCTTTTGAAAGAGGAGCACCCATGAATTTCTGCCTCAAGTGCAGTGGAGCAGTATACCGCATTTTTCGCTGTTTTCTTGGCTGATTAGTAACCATTGCATACACCTCACACTATTATAGAAGCCGTTGTACCGATCTTAGGATACCTTTCAGCGACTTCTCTTGCAATTGGTCCTTTCAGATCGGTTCCCTTGGGCAGACCGTCCTCATCAGTGATCACAACTGCATTGTCCTCAAAGGAAACTCTCAATCCATCTGGACGGCGAATTTCCTTCTTCTGACGGACTATTACAGCATACATGATCTGCTTACGCATCTCTGGAGTACCTTTCTTCACAGATACCACGCACATGTCACCTATACCTGCACATGGTTGCCTATTCTTGGTACCTCTGTAACGCTTTACAGATATGATCTCCACAACTCTTGCACCTGAGTTGTCTACGCAATCTATACGTGAACCACTGACCAATGACCGGGGTATGGTAGAACGAATCCCTTTCATGCCTCTACCCCCGTTTTGATGACCACATATGACTTTGTCTTACTAAGAGGGCGACATTCTGCAACAGTCACAATGTCTCCCACTTGAGCATCAATACAAGGAGGATTGTGAGCATGGATCTTAGATTGTCTTTTCTCATACCTCTGATACTTGCTTATAAGTACTTCATGTCTTCTCTGGATGACCACGGTCCTGTCCATCTTGTTGCTTACAACGGTGCCCACCAGTACCTGTCCCCTGACTGGCAGCTTTCCGTGGAATGGACAATTGACGTCAGTACACTCCTCTTTAGGAGCGGGTACATCCAATCCGATATCTCTTGTCATGATTATTACCTCATGCGAATTTTCCTGATATTTTTAATTCTATTCTCGGGTTGTGAGAGCAATAAATTTCCGTTCACTTTCACTTGCTCAGTAACACGTGTATTCCCTCTGAGAAGAGGTATATGGAACAAGAATGTCGATCCTGATTTTGGAACCATCTTTTCATATTTGTCATATGTTTCCACGATCAGCATATTTCTTGTTTCACCTACCACTTTGCCGCGAATTTCCTCTAAAGAGGGATTGTTTGAGTTGATCACTTCTGTGAACAGTCCGATAAGTTCGTGAAATATCAGGTTATAAGCGGATATTTCCACTTAGATCTCCTTTGACTCTTTCTGGACAGTCTTAACACGCGCAATGGTCCTTCTAAGCAATCCAATTCTGCCAGGATTATCAGGAGCACCACCTGCAGAAGTAAGGGCGCGCTCACGTATGAGCTCATTCCTTAACTTTTCAAGCTCGTCCATCCGTTCATTAGGGCTCATGTCCCTTATTTCATTCATACGCAGTATAGCCATGATCAGCCCTCCCTGTGAATACGGGCTATCGGATGCCAGTAGTCATGTCCTGCATGTTTATGCTGCCAGACACCGTCGGCTTCCCTGCGCTCTTCATTTTCCAGAAGCTCACCAGATTCTGTATTACCAGTCGCACAGGAAGACTCTTCATCAGATACTTCCCTTTCAACTGTTTCCTTATCAGATGTTTCTGCCTTTACTGGTTCCTCTTCAAGAACCTCTTCAATCTCAGCAACCTCACCTGCAGCTTCTTCACTTACAAGCTTCTTGATACTTGCCTTTGGTTCCATGGGCCTGTCAACTTCTGACACTGCCTTTTCAACAACGGCCTTAAGCTTAAAGGAGTCTGGAAGAACAGCACCTGGTGGGATTATCCTTACCTTACAGCCAAGGGTACCAAGTTTCTTGATCGCTACAGCAAAGCCCTCATCGACTATATCGTCTACTGGTTTACCTGCATGCTTAATATAGCCTTCAACGATCTTCTCGGTCCTTGACCTTGCTCCTGTGAGCTTACCTGAGATCACGATCTCACAGCCAAGTGCACCTGCGTTCATGATCGCCCGCATGGCATTATGACCAGCCTTTCTGAAATACCAGCCTCTTTCGATGGATGATGCCAGACGTGTTGCCATCATTTGTGCATTGAGCTCTGGTTTCCTGACCTCCTGGGCATCGATCTGCGGATTATCCATATCATACATCCTGTCAATATCCCTTGTAAGTTTACGGATAACCTTACCAGCCTTACCAATGACCATTCCAGGTTTCTCGGCATAAACCGTGATCTGGGTTCCCATTGGAGTTCTGTTAACCTCCATGCCACCGTATCCAGCCCTGTTGAGCTGTTTAGCAAAGTATTCGTCCAGTGAGGCTTTGACGTAACCTTCACGCACGAACTTCTTCTCTATTGCCATTAGTGCACCTCGTTCAGTATAATCTCGATGTTAACAGTATCCGTGTTATACGGACTACCTCTTCCACGTGCCCTTGCGATCATACCAGGAATAACACGGCCGCACTTTGTGGCCACATGGGCTATATACATGCGCTCCGGGTCCAATCCTTTATATTCGGCATTGCTACCTGCATTCTCCAAAAGCTTGAGGAATGCTTTAGCAGCATCTACCGGATATCTTCCGCCTGCCATTGGTCCTTTCTTATGGCCTGCTCCTTCGCAATGCTTCTTGAAGGGAACTGCCTGTTTCTTGGCAACAACACCTTCGAGATATCTCTTGGCGTTCTGGGTACGCATGCCTTTAAGAGCCCTTCCGAGTTCCCTTGATTTCTTGGGAGAGATATGAAGCTCGGAACCCATTGCCTTAGAGCTGGTCTTTGGATCCATTTCTAAAGTATAATCAATCCTTGCCATACGTCATCACCTTACTTCAGCGGCACGAATCTGCTAGAACGGGTTGCTCCTACACCAGCACTTCCATGAGAAACTTTTGAACGGCTTAATGCAAATTCACCAAACCGGTGTCCGATCATCTCAGGCTGTATCTCAAAGTCCAGGAAGCTCTTGCCATTATATACTGCAACGGTCTTGCCTACCATATCAGGAAGTATTATGACGTTCCTGTAATGGGTACGCACGTTGTCTGCACCATCCTTAATCTGCTGCATTACATTCTTCTGATGCTCATTGAAGCCTCTCCTGATGGAGCGACGTTCTTTTGCTGTAAGAAGTTCTGTGAATTCCTCCGGGCTCATTGCCTGAAGTTGCTCAACGGTTTTGCCACGATATGTGAACTCACCTTTTCTTTTTGGTAATTTAGATCCTATTTTTTTTGCCATGGGATTACCTCCGGTTTAACGCCTTCCGGTCCTGCGTGCCGCTATCTGTCCAACCTTACGTCCGGGAGGAGCATTTCTACCAACAGTTGTTGGCCTACCGGGATGCTGCCTGTTACCTCCACCGAAGGGGTGGTCAATTACGTTCATGGCAACTCCCCTCACACGAGGATACTTCGCAGCTCTTGTCTTCATCTTGTGATATTTCTTACCTGCTTTGAGGAAGGGTCTGTCCAGCCTCCCACCGCCTGCAACGATACCAACAGTGGCACGGCATTTAGAGTTAAGCCACTTCATTTCACCTGATGGCATCTGAACAACTGTTTTTCCCTTATCATGAGAAACCACTGTTGCATAAACTCCAGATGAACGTGCGAATTGACCGCCGTCATTTGGCTTTGACTCAATATTGCATACGGGAACACCTTCGGGAATATTGCTAAGTGGTAGGACATTACCGGGTCTTACTTCAGCTTCAGCACCACATGATATGATGGTACCGACAGCCATTCCCTCGGGAGCTACGATCATTCGCTCCTCACCGTTAGCAAAAGAAACTTTTGCCAATGGAGCGGAACGTGCGGGATCATGCTCAAGGCCTACTACAGTACCAGTTAACATTTCATTACCGTTCACTTTGGGGTGCTTCAGAGAAGCCTTGTACCTGTGAGAGGGAGCTCTGTAGGTAGGTGTACCGCGACCTCTGTTCTGTGAAATTATTCGTTTACCCATTATTACTCACCTCACATTAGTCCTATCCTTGTGGCTATCTCATGCGCAGCATCAGTTTCACTGAATGTCACGATGGCCTTCTTCTGGCCATTCATGGTGCTCATTGTACACACTGATACAACATTAAAGCCATACATCTTCATGACATCTGATTTTATCTGCCCTTTGGTTGCCTTACTGTTGACAATGAACTGGAGCTTATTGTTTTCCAGTAACATCATGGCTTTTTCTGTGATGAATGGATAATTTATAGCTGTCATACGAACATACCCTCCAGAGCTGCTATAGCAGATTCCGTCCATATGGTCAGTCTGCCTGCATGAGTTCCCGGGGCCAGCAATTCGGTGCTTATGGAGCTAACTGAAACAACATCCACACCCGCCAGGTTCCTTGCGGAATTGAACAATGCACTGTCCTCATCAGCAACGATCAGCAGACTTTTTCTGTTCTTATACCTTCTTCCTCTAAGCTTTCCACGACCAGCTCTGATGTTCCTGCCTTCCTTTGCGCGCAGGACATCTTCGAAGACACCAGCCGCTTTAAGGAACTGCACAACTTCCTTAGTTTTGGTCAGATCCTGCACTGCATTCTCGGCCACAAGAGGTAACTGTACGCTCTGCTCGAACTTGTGTCCGCGAGCCCTCACGAGCTCTGCATTAGCGGTAGCTGAAACTGCTGAGCGGATAGCAAGCCTTCTTTCTTTCTTGTTTACTTTTTCAGTCCTGTCAGCTTCTGGCTTTGGTGGATGTGCTGCCCTTCCCCCAACTGCTTGAGGAACTCTGGCTGCACGGCTACCAGTTACGATCCTTGGGATCTGTGCCACACCGCGTCCTGATCCCCAGGATACTGCCGAGGTCTCCATACCTGCATATAAGCGAGGACCATAGGGCTGATACCTCTTGGCCTGAGCTGCAAGCACTGCCCTCTTTATAAGATCCGGCCTGTATGATTCATTGAATATCTCAGGCAGGGAGATCTCACCTTTTGGATTACCAGAAATCCCAATAACATTAGTTTTAGCCATCTAATTCACCCCTGCTTGCTCTGTGTGCTGATGTGAACTATCTGAGGTTCACCCATAGCGGATACTCTCGCCCTGGTAGGTTCACGCAGTCTGATAAGTCTCTTGGATGGACCTGGAACACTACCTTTGATAAGCACATAATCGTTCCTCACAAGACCAAAGTTCATGAAACCTCCGACAGGGTTTATATCCTCGGGGTTTGTACCTATCTTGAAGATACGCTTATTACATTCAGTCCTCTGGTGGAAACCGGTCTGACCCATCTGAGGTACCCTCCAGCTCACATGTGCCGGCCTGAAAGGACCAAGGGTACCTATCTGCCTCAGGCTTCCCTGACGGGAATGCTTACCTTTCTGAAGCATGATACCCCATCTTTTAACAGGGCCCTGGGTACCTTTGCCTATAGTGATAGCAGCCACATCCACTAAGCTGCCGCCCTTGAAAACATCGCTTATGCGCACTTCTTTGCCGAGGATAGACTTTGCATATTCATACTTATCCTTAGCATTCGCGCCGCTTATGCCGGTCTCCATTATGTCAGCATTCTTCTTGGGAACACCTGAAATGCTTTTTGGTGTGGTATAGGTCACTACTCTTATATCAGAAACTATACCATCGTTGATCAGTTGTTCGATCTTCCCCAGAGATGCATTAGTGTCATGCTTTACGGGGACATTAATAGTCTTCGCAAGACTCTCATCAAGTTCCAGGCTCCATGCCTCTGCGACTGCCCGCTCAGCATTATTATCTTTAGCATATGCCCTTATAGCAGCTACCCGTATAGCCGGTGTTTCGATCACAGTTACAGGCACTGTGATCTCAAGACCCTCTGTAAGGCTGTTCTTGGTATCATCGATGATTACCACATGGGTCATACCGACCTTGTAACCAGCGAAATCCTGAAGTTTTATTCCAGTTTCTGATACCGGCCATGACCTGTAACGTGGTATGGGGCTTTGTGCTCTTTTGCGCGGACTGAACGCGAGTGATCCTCGCCTTGGTCTGTGTCCTTTTGCCATTGTAATTCTCCCGATCTATATTATTTAGATTTGGCCGTTCAACTTTCTTGCTGATAGCATGGGTCATGCAAAAAGTCCAAGTGCCACTGGGATCAGAAAACACAGATTCATCGTGTTATCGACGGCTATACTGCCGCTGCTGTACAACCGTAAAAAGCAGTATACTGCCCTATACCGGTAGGATCATAGCAGACATCCCTACAGTGGTCATCTCCAGAACGATTTAAACACCTTATGTCCCTGCAGACGTTTCCGCAAGCAGGAGGGCATTCTTGAAGAGGCCCCGAACATCACATGTTAAATCCGACTTTTTCACACGTAGTTAATGATTTCATTGCGATATGCAAGGCAAACCTTACATACCCATCTCTATCGTTGCGCTTAGATAGATAAATACATATATAAAACCTTTGCATGAGAGAAGTATCTGAAAGATGAATTAGAAAAATGGTTCCTAATCCGGCTTCCATAAAAGGGGTCTAGAACTTCTTATTGATCTGGTACTAACTAGATGGTACAGATATATGTCCGGCTATATAACCATTCACTTGGTCTATCACAATCGATCGCTGAGGAGCTATAAGATCTTATTAGATTGCAACTTAAAGGATAAAGATACCCTATCACTCCACTAATATCACTATACGCGTTAAAAGCTCACTCTCCGGCACTTCCTGAGGAGAGTTATAGTAGTATTCGTATGCAATACCACTTGCTTTATAGCCATTCTTCTCTATCCATCCTGCCATGTAAGCATAAGGCTTTTCCATACCTGAATAAGCACCCTTGTACATCATTGATACATAGGTGCCTGCAGGTATCTCTGAACTTCGGATCTCCGCACTGCCTTCCAAAGGCTCAGCAACCGGAAAGCCAATCTCTATATCAAGGTCTTCCATGTCCATATTATAATAGGCTACAAAAGGTACTCCTGTAAGCTGCTGGCCGATCTTGTCCATATATTGCATGATCTTTCCGTAGCTTTCACCTATCACGAGGGGAAGATTCTGAACCTTTGCCCTTGTCCTGATGGACAGAACAGGCTGTGCTAGTTCTTTTTTGACCTCTATGCTATTATTCATCTTTTAGCTCCTTTTTTAAATAAGAGTAATTTCACAAGATCTGGTATAAAATATTAGTTCCCCGGAAATATCCATTTGAGTCTATTGTGGCTTATGATAGCGTTCTCTCATTTAAGTACGTCTTCAGATATTCCTGTGATCTTTCTGCAATATGCTGTGGACCCAAAAGAAAATAAGACCCAAGGCAAGCTTTACTGAATGAAAGAAAAGTAAATAAATGGATAAATACCCAGTTGGAAGCGAGTGGACCAGAATGGTCAGGCCTGAAGCCGACCAAACTCAAATGCTTTTATATTAATGTCCATTGTCCTCTTTGGCACTGATGCTTTGACACAATCCAGCAATACATCTTCAGAAAGCGGCAAATACTTGGAAACTGCCCCTATCATCACAGTGTTCATAGATTGCACATGACCAGCTTCTTTGGCAAGCTGCACAGCATTGAAAGCCTTTACCGTAAATCTCTGCTCGAGGTAATCAATGATCTTTGCCACATCAGGATAGGACGAAAGACCCGAAGTTACAGTGACAGGCAATACCGGCTCAGTATTGAAAAGAACTACTCCATCATCCGACAAGTACTCAATATATCTTAAAGCCTCACTGGGTTCCAGAGCCAGTAAAGCATCAGCGCTTTTCAATGGAATGAGAGAACCGAACTCACAGCCGATCCTCAGATGGTTTACCACTGAACCACCCCTCTGGGCCATGCCGTGGGTCTCGGCGGCCATCACTGGCAGTCCTTCCTTTACGGCAGCCTTACCAATTATATCCGAAGCAAGAATAGTACCTTGCCCCCCAACGCCTGCTATTACCAGATCGAAAAGGGAAATTCCTGCAGAACTCATCTCTTCACCTCCATGATCGCTCCAAACTTGCAGATCTGGGCACATACACCGCATCCCGTACACATATTGCTGATCCTCGCACGCTTAAGCTCATTATCAAATTCTGTGGCAGGGCAGCCAAACCTAACGCAGGCCTTACAGCCTGTACATTTTTCCTGATCCACTGAGAATGCTGGTTTTCTGGCACCTGACCGTCTTAGATCTATCACACATGGCTGCCTCGTTATGACAACAGAGGTACCTTTATAATCCCTGGCACGTCTGAACACATCCTCAGTGGATGCCAGATCATAGGGATCGACCTCTTCCACGAATTCCACTCCTAGAGCACGACATATATCCGATATGGATACAGCTACTGTGGATTCACCTACAGCTGTCCTGCCCATTCCGGGATTTGGCTGATGGCCGGTCATGGCAGTGACCCTATTGTCCATAATAGTAACTGTTATGTCAGCCTTATTATATACTGCATTGAGCAGGCCGTTCATTCCTGTGTGGAAGAAGGTGGAATCACCGATGGAACAGCATATGGGATGTTTCTCTCCTGCATGATATATGCCTGAAGATACGGTTATACTTGCGCCCATACATAATGTCGTGTCTACAGCACCTGACTGTACCCCAAGAGTGTAACAGCCAATATCGCTCGGATAAATTCCGTCCTTTCCGAAAACCTTTTTCATAACATAGAAAGCAGCCCTGTGAGAGCAACCGGGACACAATACAGGAGGACGTGAAGGAAGTTCAAGGTCCATATCAGGAGCCTTTGGAGAAACTACAGGCAGCCCGAATGCCTTTGAAATTGCTTCCATACAGATATCAACATTAAGCTCCCCATGCCTGGGAACAAGCCCCTCTGATTTTCCCAGTATCTTTGTTCCGATACCATTCTTCTGTGCCATGATACGTACTTCATCTTCTAACACCGGCTCAAGTTCCTCTATCACAAGCACTGTGTCTGCATTCTGCAACATACCAGTGATCTTGCCCTCGGGAGCCGGATATGCGCATATTTTCAGAAAAGATGCATCCAGGCCCATTCTTTTCATAGCTTCCCTGGCATAGACAGAAGCTATACCTGAAGCGACAATACCCATTTTAGATCCTGCTCTGAGTTCAAGCTGGTTCCATGGAGAAGTCTCAAGCTCTTTCCTGATTTCCTCGTACACCTGCAACACATAAGGATGTCTTGGTCTTGCATTCTTGGGCATCATGATCCATCTTTCAGGGATCTTCTCGAACTTTATCTGTGGCTTGTCTTCAGAGATCTCTCCAAGCTCCACATCAGACTTGCCATGAGAGATACGGGTAGTAGGCCTGAAAATCGCAGCTGTCTGAAACTTATTGGACAGCCTGAAAGCATCCGGTATCATATCCTTTGCCTCCTGAGGAGTTGAAGGATCAAAACAGGGCATCAGTGCGAACTGGGCATATTTACGTGTATCCTGTTCGTTCTGAGAAGAATGACATGATGGGTCATCTGCGGATATTATTATCATTGCACCTTTAACACCCATATAAGAAAGGGTCATAAGTGGATCGGAGGCTACATTGAGCCCTACATGCTTCATGGTGACAACAGATCTGGCACCGGCAATAGCAGCCCCTGCAGCAACTTCAAAAGCCACTTTCTCGTTCACCGACCATTCCACATAGAAATCCCTTTTTTCCATTGCTGCAAGGGTATCTATGATCTCCGAGGAAGGAGTACCCGGATAACCAGCTATCACCTGGCCGCCTCCTTCGATGATGCCCCGCGCTATGGC
>AMWB02055208.1_pt1 | contig 19813 bp, 20 predicted proteins | sample 200311 | NCBI WGS metagenome assembly AMWB02 (sample SAMN02737377, study PRJNA173069) | bioreactor metagenome | biome: anode biofilm in microbial fuel cells | place: USA: California | collected 2010-12-16 | reverse complement strand
AATTGATTTTGTCTATCAGTAGTTGGTGGATTGTTGTTATTACTGTTAGCTGTGTCAAAACCAAATATTCCCATACCAGTAGACCATTTGGCTCCAACTGTATTATGTAAATATTCATGAGTATTCCAATCCATTGTTAACCCATGACGCTCATCACCTTTTAAAATCCATTGTGAATTAGTATTGTCCCAATATCCATTTGCTACATAACAATAGTCTTTTAGTATATCTACAGAGAATGTATCAGTTGCAAGTAAATCTTCATTTTCATCTAAATAAAAATACCACATTCCTTCAGCTATAACCGGTATAGAATATGATTTTACACCAACATTGTATTCTATTCCATGAATATAATATTTAAATGTTGAGCTAGTTGGGGAAATTGTTATACCTGTGGTGGAGTCAGACCAAGAAATTGTAGATTCTGATATATCATATATACCTGTTGGTTCAGACGTTGTTTGATTTAAACTTTCAGTTAATCCAATAGCATATGTATCTACATATGTTTTAACAGCTTGCTCTGTTGGGGCTTTTGTGTTAGAATTACTTGTTAGATTACCATCTGAAGAAAATTCTTCTATATTTTCTCCTGCGTCTAATTCGATTGAAGAAAAAAATCCTTTTCGTGTATCATCAATAACAGTTATACCATTTTGGATTATTTTTTCTGTAGATGTGAGTATTAGATTACCTTGACGAAAACGTGCCATTTACTATTCCTCCGTCTTTAATTAAAGACCACTATTTATAATAGTCGTGAATAATTTTATTTTATTATTAACTTCTATTTTTTATTAATACATCTCTTGCGTTTGCCCTCTTATAATATGAGTTTCTATAATGAACTGCTTGTGCTTTACAAACTTCAAGTGCATCAGCTATTGGAACATTTTTTATAACTTCATTATTATAATCTACTAGGTCTATAGTTGTTTCTCCTAATAATTGTGCTAGATCAATTCCAGCTTTACATCTACTTGCGCTATCTTCTCTTCCGTCCATTGTGTATGTAACACCATTAATTTCAACTATACATGGTTGTATTAATTCTCCTTGCATTGTTGAATCAAGTGCTTGTAATTGATCTTGAAATGTTTGCTCATCTATTTGTTCCTGTGTAAATTCTGGATCAGGAATATTTCCTTGAGCAAGCCATTCTCTAACATCATCAAATAACCAAACTCCTGGTCGAATATTTGTTGCTCCAGTTTCATTATTTTTATAAGAACCATCGTTCATTAACGTATATTTTGCCATTGTTTAAAATCTCCTTAAAGTTCTGCATCTACAGTCATATGCCATGAATAACTATGCCCATCTGTTGGTGCTGAGCCGAGAGTTAAATTAACATAACCGTTATGCCCAATACCACTGACTGCACTAACTGCTAAATCAGCTCCACTGGAAACATTTCTTATATTACCACTTGATCCAGTAGAAATAGAATATATTGTAACAACTGGAGTTGTTCTTTTTTGTACTGAATATTGTTTTCCAAATGCCCATGCATTAACACTAGTGTTTGATGCAGTACTACTTAATGCACCAAGAGTAGATATAGTGCCAGGATTTACATCTAGATCGTAACTTTTTTCATAATATCTTTGACATAATAATAATTCTATTGTCAATGGTCTATTTTCAAATTCGGTTGCTGTAGAACCAGCTTCTAGTTGAACTTGAGCTATGTCAAATGTTCCCGATTGTTGACCAAGAGAATTTGTTCTTGAGTTATAAGTTGAACCAGCTTCAAACCAAAATAAAATTTCTAAAGTGTCTTTTCCATCTGTTCCCAAAATTTTTCCAGAAATTGATGGAATATTTACTGTTGTTGTAAATTTTTGCCATGACGTAGTTAGAACACATGTAGTTGTTGTTATTGAAATATCTGAAGATGGAGAAGAACCACCTTTTCCAAAATCTTGATAAAATTCAACAGCTATATTTTTACTTGCATCTGCTTTTGCATAAAAACTTAAAGTTGCTGTTTGTGATGATAAAGTTGAAACATATTCTATTTTTTGAGCTTTTGCTACATAATTGCTTGCTCCAGCAGAACTTGTAACCACAGTTCTTGAAAAGTATTTTGGATTTCCAGGTACATCCGTTTGGCCCAAAGTAAAAGATTGTCTCGAATGTGTTTTTGTTGAACCAACATGAGCATTAGTCCATCTATCATCAGATGCATATCCACTCGTTGTTTGAGATGTTCCTCTTTGCCAAACATCAAAATTTCCATTGATTATTTTATTTTTAAACCCACCAACCATTAATGAAGATGCATGTAAACCATCAACTGTGTCAGCATTAGTAACTACATCTTCTGAAGGAACTTGAATTAAAACTTTTGTTCCTTCAACTAACTCTTCAGTGAAAACTACAGAAGTTCCATCAAATGTATAAGCATCTGATGATTGTCTTACACCATCAACATACACAGCAACTGTAATCGCTGTAGAATCGAAAGATAAGTTAAATGTAGTCTGACCACCAGATCCTACAGTAAATTCTTCGGACTGAAAATTTAAACTGGTTCCAGAAGAACCTGATGAACCGCTGCTTCCAGATGTTCCAGAAGATCCACTTGACCCTGAACTTCCAGAACTTCCTGATGAGCCAAATACAGAATCAACATATGTTTTAGTTGCATACTCGGTGACTAATGCAGACGTACTATCCCCCGATAATGTTGGATCATTTGATACATCATTTTTTAGCCATTTTGGACTATATGTCATTTTTTATATCCTCTAATGATATATAAACTTTTTTTAAAAAAATGGAGTGATGTAGAATTTTAATTCACACATCACTCCATTCAAGGTAATTAAATATTAGATAACAAAGAAATTAGTATTATCAGATACGGCATCAAGAGCTTCATACTGAACATCTAATGTAACAGAAGCGGCTCCATCAATTGTACCACTTGAAGGAACGATTATTACACTATTTGCATCTGATGTAGTTTTCTTGACCATATATCTAGCATTTGCTGCATTAACAAGTGTAATAGTAACATCACCACCTGAAGTATTTACAAGAACAACTTCAGTTGTAACGCAAGTTCTGTCAATAGAAGTTGTAACTATACTTACAGAAGCAGCAATTTTACCATCAACATAAGTCTTGACAGCTTGTTCTGTTGGAACAGCAGTATCAGAATTTCCAGTTAAAGTACCATCTATTGAGAATTCATTTACTGTAGCACCAGTTGTAAGAGTCAAACCTTCTTCTGAGAAACTGGCAGCTTGAACACTATTTTCAGAAATAATGATTGCTGTTGAATCAATTGCTACGTATGTATTACCAGCAGTATCAAAGCGTTTCTCTGAGTCATTCCAGAAAGGAACTCTGGTGTCAACTGGAGAATCTTCTCTTGTAGCAACTGCTTGCATGAAGCCAACTTCACCAATTCTGAAAGTATCAGTCATCTCATCAAACAAGAATTGATAATCTATTAAAGAACCACGATCAACAACAATACCTGCTGTTACTGATGTAACACCTGCTCCTGGTTCTCCATCATTAATAACAATCAAATTGTCTGATGTTGTAACTTGCTGGTTATTTACGACGAATGTTGTTCCATCAATAAATAGATCACCAGAAATAGTCAAATTGTTGATACCAGAAACGTTATTAGCATCATCAATTTCAACACCTGATCCTTGAATGTCACTTGTTCCATCGTAACGAGCAATACGATTATCAACTGAGTCTGTGATAACATCTGCTGCTGATGTTCCTGAACTTCCTGATGTACCAGAAGAACCTGAAGTTCCTGAACTTCCACTTGTTCCACTAGATCCTGATGAACCAGATGTTCCAGAAGAACCAGAAGTACCACTTGATCCAGAAGTTCCAGAAGAACCTGAACTTCCACTTGTTCCACTTGATCCTGATGTACCTGAGCTTCCTGATGTACCTGAAGAACCAGATGTACCAGATAGAGTTGAAGAAACAGATGATCTTGAAGTTACAACAGCTCTCCAATCTACATAAATGTTTTCTGCTACGTCTGATGAAGAAACTAATTTAACGTTTCCGTAAGTATCCCAAGCAGAATCATCTGATGTCTGGTAGATCAATGATGCAATTGCTGTAAACTCTGCTGAAGGTAAACCAAGAGTGTAGATGGAATTTAATTCACTTATAGCTCCTTCTCTGGCTAGAGTTACAGTTGTATACTCGTTTTGACCCTGGATTGCAATATAAGGCATAGATGGATCATTAACTGCAAATATATGGGCCAACACGTAGTAGTTATTAGCAGAAACTTGAGTCTGTGAACCAGAACCACTTGAAATCTGGTTGTAATTTACTCTCTGTCCTGCTGTACCTTGTACTAATCTAAATGAAGCAGCTTGTTTTCTCCAGTTTGTACCACTCAAATAGAACAATGGTAGTTCAGCTTCAGCAAATGGAGAACTATCACCCTGTTGAGCAAATGAGTGAGTAATATCTTCGTCATAGAACACACCTTGTTCAATAGTGAACTGGTTTTGTCTATCTGAAGTAGGAGCTGAGTTGTCTTCACTTGATGTTGTATCAAGGTCAAGAATAGCCATACCAGAAGACCACTTAGCACCTACAGTATTGTGTAGATATTCGTGTGTCTTCCAATCCATTGTAAGACCATGACGCTCATCACCTTTTAGAATCCATTGTGAGTTAGTATTATCCCAATAACCATTACCAACATAAGCAAAATCTCTAATAATAGCTGTTGAGAATACTTGAGTTGCGTTTAATTCACCAGTTGTATCTAAATAGAAATGCCATAGACCTTCTGCTGGCGAACCAACTGTATAATCTTTTGAACCAACATTATATTCAACTCCATGAATATAATATTTAAATGTTGCACCGACTGGAGCAATTGTCAAACGAACTGGTGAATCAGACCATGTTAATGTTGATTCTGTAATATCCCAAATACCAGTTGGTTCTGCTGTAATAGCTCCTAAGTCTTCCAACATATCTGCTGTATTGGTACTTGTTCCAGAAGATCCAGAAGTACCTGAACTACCAGATGTACCGCTACTTCCTGAAGTACCACTTGATCCTGATGTTCCTGAAGTACCAGATGATCCTGAAGTGCCACTTGATCCTGATGTTCCTGATGTTCCTGAAGAACCAGAAGATCCTGATGTACCGGAACTTCCTGATGTACCACTTGAACCAGAAGTACCAGCTAGAGTTGCAGCATCAATGGCAGCTTTTACTGCATGTTCTGTTACAATAGCAGTTGAAGAATCACCAGCTAATGTTCCGTCATTAGAAATTTCATTAACTCTAACACCAACTTCTAATGCCATACCGTCTTCTGTAAAGCTGGCAACTTCTATACTGTTCTGGCTTACTGTTACGCTATTTGCTGTCTGATCAACTAATAGATAGGTATCTCCAGTTGTATCAAAACGTCTTGCATCGGCATTCCACCATGCAAATCTATTTGCAACTGGTTCATCTTCTCTTGTTGCTACAGCTTGTAGTGAACCAGATTCGCCAACTCTGAATGTATCACTTACTTCGTCAAATTTAAATTCGTAGTCTGTTAAGGAACCACGATCAACAACAATACCTGCTGAACCTGCTGTAACACCTGCTCCTGGTTCCCCTTGGTTAATTGTTATTAAGTTATCTGCTGTACTAACTTCTTGGTTATTTACAACAAATGTAGTTCCATCAACATATAAGTTACCAGAAACTGTCAAGTCATTAATACCTGACATGTTGTTGCTATCGTCGATTGTTATACCTGAACCTTGAATATCATCTGTTCCATCGTAACGAGCAACATAATTATCACCTGATGGACTAATTACATCAGCAGCAGAAGTACCAGATGACCCCGAACTACCACTTGAACCAGAAGTACCTGAGCTTCCACTTGTTCCAGAACTTCCTGATGAACCAGATGTACCACTACTTCCACTTGTACCATCAATACCTGATGTTCCACTTGATCCACTTGTTCCTGATGTTCCTGAACTACCACTTGATCCACTTGTTCCAGAAGAACCAGAAGATCCTGATGTACCGGAACTTCCTGATGATCCACTTGTTCCAGAACTTCCACTTGTTCCAGAAGAACCAGAAGACCCTGATGTACCAGCCAAAGTTGCTGCTTCGATTGCTGATTTAACCGCATGTTCGGTTACAAGAGCAGTAGTCGAATCACCAACCAGGGTAGGATCATTTGATACATCATTACTTAACCACCTTGGATTATAAGTCATGACTCTTTTTCCTCCATAATTGCCTCTTTTATTTATACTGTACTACAAGAGTAAAATATTTATATTTTGTTCTGATATTTAACAGAGAAAGCACTTGATTATTTTGGAACAACTGTACCATATTGAATATAGAAATTGTCCCAATTAATATTACATGAAGTTTTATCTCTATAAATTCCCATATATGTAGTTGCAACAGTTCCAGATCCTACCGCTATATTCGACAAACGAGATGTCCATGAGGTTCCATTTGTACTTGTCAAAGCATTCCACAAACTACCAGTTCTTGTAAATCTAAGATATATATTATCTTCCATAGTTGGTGATGGTGTAACAGTGACCAAACCAGCACCAGTGTTGTACATTATTTGATGACGTACATAACCAGAATATCCTCTAGCGAGTTCATAATACATATAATGTGTTGTATCTATTTCCATTCTAAACCATCTGTATAAAGCACCGCCTACTCCAACATTAAATGCAACAGTGTTTAAATAAACTTGAGTTAGAAAATCGTTACTTATATTATATTTAAGCCCCAAATAACAACTATCTACTCCAGAAGTAGATGAATAAAATACATTTGTCATATTATTCTGAATAGAAAATTCTGTATTTTCCAATGATGGAGATGAACTTCTTAGCCAATATTGCGTGTTTGGAAATGTTCCATTTGCACCAGTAAATGTTTCCAAAAATGGTGCAATTGTACTTTTTTTTTAAAACTATTGAAATTATACTCATGTATTTTCCTCTTATGGTAATACTAATGTTCCACTATTAATCTTAATATAGTCCACATTTGTTTGCCAATCTGGAGTAGATGTGTTGGAGCTATAATGTTGCACTCTTATATCTGCATTTCCTGTTCCTATAGTTGAATTAGTACCTAAGCTGGTCCAACTAGATCCATTCCAATAATAACCAGTCCAAGCAGTACCAACCCTAGTTAGTCTTAATCTAATATCATTAACGCCTGTATAAGAAACTGGCGAATTAATAACGATTCCATTATTGTAAGCAAAAGCTCTTATTTCATGACCTAAGAACCCTGTGTGAAATTCTCTTCCGATTTGATAGAAGTGGGTTCCATCTATATTAGAATAAAACCAAAATTGAGAAGTATTATAATTAGGGATTGTTGGTAATGAAAATTTACATTCTATATCAAAATCCCCACCTAATAAGAATTTAGAATCAAATTGAGAATATTTATCTCCAGTATTTAAATACCTCATTACAGCATTGCCACTTCCATCTAACAAAACTTGATTATATGTCGCTGGTGTTTGTGTGTATCTGTCTAACCAAATTGTTGAATTTATTGGTATATTAATATCACCAGTAAAGTCTTCTGTAAATGGAATTACTATTCCAGATTTTTTAACTACGAATGAAACTATACTCATATTTTATATCTCCATATATCATTTAAATGAGAAGTATTAATACCGCCGAAATAATAAATTAAACCATTATATGTTATTTCTGCTCCAATATGTCTTCCAGGTATATTACTTGGCCAACCAATAGGACTTCTTTGACTCCAACTGTCTGAACTTATATTATATTCCCACATATCATTTAAATAACTAGTTCCATTATACCCACCAAAAATATAAATTTTTCCATTATTTAAAATCATAGCATGACCAGATCTAACTGATGCTCCAGATGTTTTTTGAGTCCAAGTGTTTGTTGATAGATTATATTCCCACATATCATTGAGATAATTACTTCCACTATGACCACCAAAAATATACATTTTTCCATTATACTGAATAGCAGAATGGGCGTATCTAACTGATGCTCCAGATGTTTTTTGAGTCCAAGTGTTTGTTGATAGATTATATTCCCAAACATCATTTAAACTACTTCCATTACTGCCACCAAAAATATACATATTTCCATTATACTCAATAGCAGAATGTTGATATCTAACTGATGCTCCAGATGTTTTTTGAGTCCAAGTGTTTGTTGATAGATTATATTCCCAAACATCATTTACAGCACCACCTGCTGTGTAACCACCAAAAATATACATATTTCCATTATAATATACTTGAGAATGAATATATCTTGCTACAGAACCAGATGTTTTTTGAGTCCAAACACTTGTGTCAGTGTTAAATTCCCAAACATCATTTAAATAACTGCTTCCATTATGACCACCAAAAATATACATATTTCCATTATATTCTATAGCATCAAATCCTCTTCTTGCACTTGCTCCAGAATTAGCTTGTAACCAAAAGTCATTAACAACTGGAGTACCTTGAGAAATATTAATGTAGTCCATATAAGAGGTCCAATCAACTGCTGAAGTATTTGAGCTATAATGTAAAGGTTTAACTAAAACTCGTCCTGTTCCAACTGCTGAAGACCCCAAAGAAGTCCATGAACTACCATTCCAATAATATCCTGTCCATGTACTTCCACTTCTAGATATTCTCATTCTTAAATCACTAGTTCCTGTGTATTCAACATAAGTATCAAGAACTATAACATTATTTACCAATATAAAAATTTTCATAACTTGTCCACCAGTTGTTTGATAAACTCTGGCAACATACATTCTATTTAACGAGTCTTTATCTACAGATAAAATACAACCAGTAAAATGTAATGATTGAATAGAATCTGTTGTAAATTTTACTTGTACATCAAAATCACCATCTATAGTAAAGTTAGAAAATAATTGTGCATATTTATCTCCAGTATTTGTAAAATTCATTGTAGCACTACCGCTACCATTTAATAATATAGGAGTTCTAATAGATGGATTTAACTTATAATCATCGACCCAATATATTGGATTTATTGGCGTGTTAAGAGTTCCATTAAAATCTTCTGTAAATGGAATTACCATTCCTAATTTTTTAACAATAAAAGAAATTATACTCATATTTTATATCTCCTTAAACTGGCATTACTTCAAAGTCTGGATAATATTGTGTATCATCTAATGTAAAAAACTCATTAGATTCTAATATTATAGTAACTCCACCAATTGTTGGGTCTGCTGTAAAATTAACAGTTTTATTATCTGTATAGTTTGTATCATCATATAGAACAGTTGGTCCTTGCATAATAGTTAAATTAACAGGAGAAGAAACACTTCCCAAGTTACATCTAAAAAACAAATTTCTATAATCTCCTGGTGTACTCAAATTATCTAATTCTATTTTATAAATACCACTAATAAAATCAGCATCCCAACCGGATGTGTTCCAAGTTCCTGGTCCGTCGCCGCCATTATCCCAACCAGCAAATTGACTATACCACGTAGGAGGTTCTAATAAGGCTTCATTAAATTTAATAGAAGTAACAGTAAATGGATTACTTGAAATTATAGTTATTGTTTGTAAATCTCCACCTACACTTATAGAAACAATGTCATCACTATTATATATAGAATTACTATATAAAACTGTTGGGGTACTATTTTGTAAAGTAACACTTGCTGTTGTTATGTCTGTAAATGTTAAAGACATACTTGTTGGATTAAACCCAACTGGTAAATTTAAATCATTAATTTCTAATATATATTGTTCTCCACCATCCCATTCTGCATTCCATGCACCACTACTATAATAACCTTCTCCTGGGGTTGGGTCCCAATAATCTTCAGCGAACATTTCATACATTTGATTAACAACTGAAGTCTGAACTACGAAAAATACTGGCATAAATTGTATACCCCCTATTAAACTTTATTTTTAATTATTTTAAATAATACCTGCTCTATCAGTTGGTGTAAAATTGCTTACTCCAAGACTTTGTTTTATAATTTGTAGACAGTCTATATTTCCAATACAATATCTTGAAGCTCCAGGTTCAGCAAATACATGAAAACCATTTGTTGTCCAAGCAGTTGTTAAATTTATAGGACTCAAACTTGCAGAAGCAGTTCTATTTATTCCATTCATAAATATATAACAATATCCATTTGTGTGTTTTACTAATCTTATATGTGTCCAAGTATCTAATGTTAAACCTAAATTTGTTTGTGTTATATAATTTGGCTGATACCATTGTACACAATTAGCAGGAGATGTTCCTGATGGTCTATAAAATAAAACACCAGAGCTGTAAACAGAACCACCAAGTATTGGAACATAACCATTTGCTTGTGCTGGTTGTGATGATTTTGGGTATAACCAAAACTGAATTGTGAAAGGATTTGTTCCTAAAGATAAAGCTGTAGTTAAAGAGTGTTTTATTCGTCTTGAACCACCATTGAGAGATCGCAAACCTGATTTAAATAAATTTGTGTCTAACACGCTACTTCCTGCTACATTAGTCCAAGAATTGTTTCCACCAGCAGATTTGTCTGTTATAACAGCAGTTGGATCTTCGAAGTCTAAATATAAAGATTCTGTAGAATATGGTATAAAACTTTTTCTAACTATTATTGACATTATACTCACAATAATATTCTCCTATATAATTAAACTATAATACAAAAAAAATTGTCTCATCGCAGTATATAACAAAACTTTGATAAGGTGTTGTTAAAGTTTTGCTTAGTTGACCATCTATTGTATATCCAAGTAAACTATAAACGGTTATTGTATTGGAATCTGTAGAAATTTTCTTTACAGTTATTTTACCTTTTGGTAAACTATCCAAAAATATATCTATATTTCCAGATGTGCTATCTATAAATAAAATTTCTCCAGCAGAAGCAGTCGCATCTGAATAAATATATCTAACAATTTCTTCAGACCCACCACCTCCACCAATACCAGATGTTCCAGAAGTTCCTGATGAACCATTTATACCACTTGTTCCAGAAGTTCCAGAAGTTCCACCTAATACAACAGCATTGTCAATATAAGTTTTAATTGCGTGCTCTGTTACAAGAGACGTAGGAGAATCATCAGATAAAGTTACATCATTAGAAATTTCATTGGCGTAGACTCCACTTTGAAGAAGTAGACCTGAAGAAGAAATAGAGAGAATTTGTACATTGTCTATATAAGCTTCTATTAAAGAAGCAGTGTCATTAACAGTTACTCTAGAGTCACCATCTATTATTTGATATGGTGAACCAAGAAGAGATATTTGTGTATCTACATAAGTTTTAACAGCTTGTTCTGTTGGTAATGCTGTATCAGAATTATCGAAAAGAGTACCATCAGTTGAAAATTCATCTATTGTTGTTGGGCCAATTGTTAAACTAATAAAAGAACCAGTGCTTGGAACAAGACTACCAATAGCAGTTGGTCTACCAAATATAGTACTTATTAAAAGATGTTTTGTTCTTTTTGATAAAAGAGGTTCTGATACATCTACTACTACAAGTAAATCCGATCCAACTGGATCAGTCAATACATCAGTTCCAGAAATTGGTTTGTCTGCCATTAAATATTTTCCTTAAATTACTATATATTTTTAGTCAAATAAAACTTGTGTTCCAACATTTGTTGGTTTTTGTTCATAAAGGGAGCTTAATTTGTTAGAAGGTAAAGACTTTTCCCTATAATTTTTAAGCATTCCTTCTAGAAGCTTTAATTTTTCCAATGTTTGATATGCAGCATCTACAATTTGTATTTCTGTAGGACTAGGATCGTTTATAGTTTCTAGATGCTCAACAAGAAAATTTAAGGAATCTAACGATTCTTTAACTTCATTTGAGTTTAATTCTCTAAGAAATTTAGAGACTAAGTTTTGTGTCTTTACCATGCTTTTAACAACTCCCTATTTTTAGTTTTATTTTTCTAAAATATATAGTAATAATTTTAAAAGTCTAAATTTCCTTTTCTATTTATTCGAGTTTTTTATTTTCTATGTTTGGTGGTGTAACCACTCTTAATATATGATTTTTTAGATTTTGTGCATCTTGTGGTCTTGCCATGTTTAAATCAACCATAGTTTTTAAAGCAATAATATTTTTTGCATCACCTACTTCTTTTTGCATCATATAAGTTCTATTATGCATTGCTTCAAGATTGTCACCAATAATATTAAATACACAGTCTTCAAATGGATATGCTTCAGAAGATCCTTCTTTATATCTTACGCCTTTTCTATAAAAAGCACACTCTGGATCACAAGGTTTTAAACTTCTAAATGGGCATTTCCCTTTTTCTGATTCTTTCTTTTTACTTAGCATGTTCGTTTCCTTTCTTAGATTCTTTGTTGTCTTGTATAGTTTAAACCTCTTGGTCTCCAAGTGTTTAGAGTATTAGCATTTCCTGTTTGGCCACCATGATCATGAGCACCTGATGAACCAGTATTTCCATGTGCATGAGAAGAACCACCTCCAGTATAACCTGAATATATTTGAGTTCCTGTATTTGTACCTGCTTGACCACTACCATACATTTCATCCTGTGTTGCAGTAGATTTTTGAATCATATGATTATGTGATGGTATCTCAGAAACAGTTAATGTATGTCCTGCTGTTGTATGTGTATGTGCAGCATTTGTTGGTATATTGTGATTATGACTTGGTTGTGTCCAAGTTCCACCTGTTTTTAATGTTGCTCCAGTATCACCACCAGCAGCAGACCCTCTTGTGATATAAACAACCATATCAGTTTCTGTTGTTAATAAGGTATATCCAGTAATAGCAACATCAGATTCAAATAATATTATAGAACCAGAAGGAATATCAACATATTCAGGATGTGTATGATTTCCTTGTGCAACTTGAGAAGCACCTGATCCAACAGCACTATTTGCATTTAATGTTGTGAAGTTAACAGAAGACGATGTTATATAAGTTTGACTGTGGAATGTATTATCATGATTTGATGGTGAAAACCCTGTATGACCTGAATTTGCATAATCTAAGTTAGACAGAAGAGCGTGGTCTGTTAACATTCCACCACCACCACCTCCACCACCTACTGCTCCATAACTAGCTGGAGATTGGATTATATAGTTTAAATCAACTAGATTAGTTGACATATAAACTCTTATAATTGTTCCATTGTTTCTTATTTCAACGAGAGCTGGACTAATTTCTGTGTTAGTGGAAACATCCCACCAATGACAATCAAATGCTGTCGTTCCATCTAATACATCAACATTAATATCGTGATAAAACCAAGAAGTAGATATATCAAAATCCCAAGTGTCAGTTGTACCTGTGATACTAGATGCTAACATTATTTTTGGTGAAAAAATCATATCAATTGGAACAGTAGGACTTCCATTTGATAATGCTCTACCAACTATTTGATAAATGTTATCAGGTCTAACATTTGTTACTCTTCCAGCATCAATAGCAGATAGATACAATATATCTCCAGTTGATACTATTCTACCAGTCTCAACTGGTACACCTGTAACAAATCCTGAAATAACTGCTCTACCTTGAGCTGAAGCAAGAGAACCTATACTAGTTACAACAACATCTGCTGAAGTTGTAAGAGATGTTCCAATAGCTGGTACTGCATCTCTATTGGAATCTACATAACAAAGCATACCAACTTCTACACCAGTTGTATCAGTGTTTAAATCTAAACTAACACCACCAGCAGTTAGTTCTCCCCAATGATCTGAATAACCGAAATAAAATCTCTGTCTATCTGATTCATATACAACTCTTCCCTCATCTCTAGAAGTATTATGTGGTGGAAGAATAACTGAACCACCAGCATAGTATCTTACATATTTTCTCTGTTTGTTTGTGTCTTCTGGATCATAATCAAAGACATTTATGATATCATGAGGAGAACTTGAATCTAGTTCTATAACTTTCAACAAAAATAAATTGGTTTGAAGAGTTATAAGACTTCTTTGGGAAGGTTTTAAAATTTTTATAGAAGCTTGAGGTGCAGGTTTACTTTTTTGATATATATAATCTAAAACTACATAGTGATACCCACCAACCTGTGGAAGAATCATTGCTGGTGAATAATAATGTTGTGGATCAGTAAAATCAACTATATGTGGGGCATCTATTTTTATTAAAACATCTTGAATTATTATATAACCAGTTGATACTGTTACTTTATTAGAAGCGGTTTGTGTTACATATAGTGAATTGATAGTTAGAAGGCCATCATCGCCGTGTGTTATACCTCTAGTTAGTTGATTTACAACGTTTGAATTATAAGAAGCAAACGGATCAACCACCCTTGCTTGAGCTGGAATGTTGCTTGCCATTCATTAATCTCCTTTATTTATAAACGGACGATATACTTATCAAAATAACAAAACTTTATTTTTTTATTTTTGTTCTAAAATTGTTTAATGATCAGCTATGAAAAAATAAATAAGTTTTAAAATTTAAAACTATATATATTAATTATAAATAAAGAAGGTTGGTTGGTTAAAAAATTGGGCACTGTTAATTTTTAACAGCGCCCGTAACTAAAGGATAACTTTTAAAATAATTTATTTGTAATTTTTTATTTGTTCTAAAAAAAATTCGACATTAGCTCATATTAATTTTATGGCTTCTTCTATATCTTCATATGATGGGTTTTGCTTTCTTATTTCAACTATCTTCCAACCACTTGTTTCTAATTTATGTTTTTTATTTGGATCTGGATAAGATTCTTTGTTATGCCAAAATACATCTGGAAAGTCAATAATAAGTTTTAAAACAGGATCACAAAAATCAGTTATAAATTCGAATTGATATGAGTATTGTTGTCCATATTGCGTTACCAAATAATCTTTTACTATATTATTAAAATGCATCTTTAACTGATCTAAAACTCTATTTTTCATGGCTTTAACTGGATCAAGTTTTGCTTCTTGTTTCAATATTTCTTCTATATCCAATTCTTCTATAGCATTTATATCAACAACTGGATTTTCTTCTTTTAATGGTGGTGGAACATAAACCTTTCCTCTTCCACTTCTTTCGTTGAAAATTTCTGATGTTACTGGCGCATTTGGAAATCTCTTTTGATATTGTTCAAATGTTAAATTATGAACTTTTAAATGTGTTGGTGATATAATCAAAAGATCTTTTCCACAAACTTGACAAACAACTCTTCCTTTTCTCATTAAAGTATATGGGTATGACATTATTTCGCTCCTATTCATATTTTCTTTTTATTTTTGTTCTAACAAAAATAAAAAATTAATCATAGAACAAAATCAAATTGGAGGTATTTTATGCAAAATTCTGTAAATTTTTTCAAAAATGAGTATGATAAGTTCTCAAATATGTATCCAGTAAATGTTGAATATGAAAAAGTTACGTACCCAACTGTTGAACATGCATATGTTGCTGCCAAGACTACAGATGTACAAAAAAGAAGTGAAATTTTAAAATTTCCGGCAGAAGAAGCACGAAAGGTAAAAGGTTTTGGCAGAACACTTATTTTGAGACCAAATTGGGATTTAATGAAAATAAGTATTATGAGAAAACTCCTTGAACAAAAATTTTCTCAAGATGAGTTTAAAGAATTATTATTAAGAACAGAAAATAAATCTATAGAAGAAGGAAATTTTTGGCATGATAACTTTTGGGGAAATTGTTATTGCCAAAAATGTAAAAATAAAAAAGGTGAAAATATTTTAGGGAAACTTCTTATGGATATAAGAGAAAGTTTAAAATAATGGATGCTTGTGATGGTTGTTGTAATTTAAAAAAATCAGATTGCAACTTAAGAGAGCACAAAGAGTTATGCCCATGCAAAAACTGTATTATAAAACTGAAATGTAAAGTAGAATGTAAAGAATTTGTATTATTTTATAGAAAATATGGAACTCTATATTTTGATAAAGTAAATAATATTAGTTTGATAGGTGTGGAATTCGCAGTACCAACTAAAAATGAAAAGATAAAAATTAAAAGGAAAAAACAACGTGAAAAATACTGAACTTTTAGAAAAATTGATGAATTTTGATTCTATTGATTTCGCAGAAAAAATATGTGAAAACAAAGATGATGCAACCTCTCTTGGTATGTTTATGCACATGAGAGTTGGTGAAATGAAAAGGCAGCTTTTGGCTGGCTTTGATACTTATTATGGATGCCCATATCAAGATGCCTATAAAATGATAACGGAGATGGGGCTAACTCCAGTTTTAAATATGAAATTCGAAAGAGATCGTGATGGTCAACTTATAGAAGAAGACTTTACAGTTTTCAGACATCCAGAATATAATTTAACTATAAAATTAGAAGAATATGATGGGCGTATAAATTCAATGAACGTTTATGCTTTACTAAACGTTGAATATAAAAAAGGAAAAGTTACTGAAGAATTTATGGATGCAGTCTCAGGCATGAGCAGAGACGCTTTTTGTTCAAGAAATATGTTTGGTTTCTATACCAATAAAAAAGAACTTATGATAGATCTGGATGGAAGAGAAGGTTTCAGATTAAAAATGGCAAAATTAAAGAAATATATTTCAACAAAGAAATTCTCTTTTGGTCCTAACCATATTATTTGGATGAAACATTATTCAGAAAAATATAGTGAAGAAACAAATATGGAACGAGTGAGAATCGTTCTAGGTGATAAAATGTGGAACGAAAAAAAAGAAAAATTTGAACGTTGGTTTTATGATAAAATATCTTCGAAACTCTGGAGATTAAAATATAAAATCACTTCCCCGTTCAGATTTTATAAAATAAAAAGGAGATTTAAATTAAAATGAAAATAATTGTAACTGGAGATATTCATAATTATTTCGGAACATTGAATGCACTTATAAACAAACAACAACCAGATTTGGTTCTATGCTGTGGTGACTTTGGATTTTGGCCTGGTGTCTCATGGGCCAGCAAATTCGATGACATAAAACCACAAAAATCGAAAATATTATGGTGCGATGGAAATCATGAAAACTTTTGGGAACTTGCAAAAAGACAATCAGATGAAATAGTCCCAAATGTTATTTATATGCCAAGAGGTTCTACATATACACTTCCTGATGGAAGAACCATCATGTTCATGGGTGGTGCGTATTCTATTGATAAAATGTCAAGAACAGTAGGCGTAACATGGTTTCCAGAAGAAACTATCACCCAAAAAGATATGATGAATCTACCTGATATTAAAGTAGATATTTTCATCACACATACATGCCCAACAGAACTATTACCAACAATGCTTTATTACGATAATAGAAAAATAAATGATCCATCAAATGAAGCCTTATCACAACTTTGGAGAAAATATAATCCAAGTTTATGGTATTTTGGTCACTGGCATCGATTTATCGAAGGTTCCTTGAACGATACAAGATGGACTTGTCTTGGAGGAGTAGGGACAGGAGAATTCGATAGATGGTGGGTTGAACTTCCAAAAGTAGGAGAAGAGTTCAATGACGTTGATTAACAAAGATAAGATTTATAAAGGTTTCTTTGATGGATCAGCAAAACCAAACCCAGGAGACTTAAAAGTTGGTGGGTATATAGAAGATGAAAATGGAAATAGTATATATAAATATTCAACTGTGTTGGGGCAAGGTACAAATAACGAAGCTGAGTATAAATCTCTTATAAAACTTTTAGTTGATGCCGATAGAATCGGTATTAAAAAGATGGAAGTTTTTGGAGATTCAGCTTTAGTTATTAATCAAATAAATGGACTTTTTAAAGTCAAAAACCCAAGAATGAAAGTTTTATATAATCAAGTTATTCTTTTTATTAAGAATTTTGAATATTTAAAATTTACACATGTTATGCGTGAAGATAATTCATTAGCTGATAATTTAACTCAATAATTATGAGTACACAAATAATAAATGAAGAATTAATTATTGATGAAGAAGAAATAATAAAAGAATTATCTAAAATAGAAGATAAAAGAATATTAAAAAAAAAGTTATTTTCAGCATTTAGAAGAAAATGCTATAAAATTACAAACTATTTAATTAAAGAAAGACTTATTTTCAGAAATGATTTGATAGAGGAACTTATAAAACTTGGTGATTTGGATTCGATAAAATTTATTATAAAACATGGGATTTTTAATTATAGAACAAACGATGATTTGTCAATGAAGCTTGCTATAAGATATAATCAAACACATATAGTTAAATATTTCTTAGCAAGAGGAATACACGCAAATGTACATAAAGGTATATTTCTTTCTATAGCAGTAGCGAATGAAAATATAGAACTAACAACATTATTTTTAAACTCAAAAAATATGGATATAAGAAATAGAAATGATTTCTGCTTGAGAAGAGCATTTCAACATAAAAATTTTCAAATAATTAGATTATTACAAGATGCTTACATAAAAAAATATAAAGATAAGTTTGTCTGTCATAGTTGTATATTATTACCACACTGTACATATCCATGCACAAAAGAATTTGTTAAATTATGAAAACTGTATCTAACGAAGAAAAATTCATGACTATGTGTAGAGAAAAATATACAGCAAAATCGCTCAATAACTTTTTATCAAAAAAAAATGTAATGAAAGATATAAAATTATTTATTGAAGGTTTAAAGATGGCTATTCTAGGTAAAGACGATGAAAAAGTTATGCTGTTATTTGATGTTATAAAAAAAATGTATTATTCACGAATAATCCCTGATCATATGTTTCCAATTTTTAATTATTCTTATTATTCCAACAAACCAAATTATATGCAAAAATTATTTAATGATTATGACGAAATATTTGATGAACTTGATTTTTCTATATTTTACGGGCGAGCAGTTTTTACACAAGACCCTAGTAATATAAGACACGAGTGTAGTCAATATGTAAAACAATATGTTTTTAATAAATATGGTTGTCGGTTAATCTGTAGTAATTGTATTTTGTTTGTTAAATGTTCAGTAAAATGTGACAAAATCATTAACAATAGATTCATTCTAAAAGAAAGGTAGTTAACATGTCGAAATCGTTGAAAATTGATCTTCTTATCATTGACCCTCAGAATGATTTCTGCGATACGAAAGGTGCTCTCTGTGTCGCAGGTGCCAACAAGGATATGGATCGTTTGGCAAAGATGATCCGAAGGCTCAAAGATACTTTGAACGATATCCATATCACTCTGGACAGCCACCACTTCGTTGACATCGCCCATCCGATCTTTTGGGTCGATGAACACGGAAATCATCCAAATCCCTTCACCATCATCTCTTCTTCGGATGTGGTCAAAGGTGTTTGGAGAGCCACATTCCCTCCGTTTTCCGCCAGGGCAAAAGAATACGTGGCAAAGCTTGAAGCCAATGGCAGATATCCCCTTTGCATTTGGCCTCCTCATTGTCTCATCGGAAGTTGGGGCTATGGTGTATATCCAGCCGTCTTCGACTCCATTCTGGAATGGGAGCGTGGGTTCGCAGCAGCGGACTATGTGACCAAGGGTTCCAACATGTGGACGGAACACTATTCGGCAGTCCAGGCTGACGTTCCTGATTCGGCAGATCCCGATACGCAGCTCAATATGCGTCTCATCACGACTCTTCAACAAGCCGATATCATTCTCCTTTCCGGTGAAGCAAGATCACACTGTCTTGCCAACACGGTCAGAGACATTGCCAACAACTTTGGTGAAGAAAATATCAAAAAGATGGTTCTTCTCCAAGATGCAACGTCGGACGTTACCGGATTCGAGAAATTCGGTGAGGACTTCGTGAGTGATATGGTAAAACGTGGTATGCAGCTCTCTTC
>AMWB02014350.1_pt1 | contig 19821 bp, 14 predicted proteins | sample 200311 | NCBI WGS metagenome assembly AMWB02 (sample SAMN02737377, study PRJNA173069) | bioreactor metagenome | biome: anode biofilm in microbial fuel cells | place: USA: California | collected 2010-12-16 | reverse complement strand
CCACCAGCCTCTCCGGATTACCGGCGGCGTTCGAGGGTTTATTACTTCGAACAAGAATGATTTCCGCGCAGCTACCAGTGTTGGTTCCACTACCTGGGCAGGTTCCGCCGCAGATGCTCAGAAGAACTATAACTGGCTGATGGATCGTCTGGAAGAGTTGTTCCGGTACGGTAGCCAGGAGAAGATTGCATTCTGCGGTTCCGGCGTTTTGCTTGCTATGCAAAAACTCCTTGCTGCGCTGTCCTCAACTCAGGTTGCCTTGACTCCGCAGACTATGGCTTACGGCTTTAAAGTTCAGGAACTGGTAACTCCTTTCGGTACACTGCTCCTGAAGAGCCATCCGCTGATGACTATGGATGCAGCTACTCGAAGTGAGATGTTCTGCCTGGATACTAAGTACGTCAAATACCGGTATATTGACGATACGAAGTATCTGCCGAATCGCCAGAGCAATGACCTCGATGGTGAGAAGTCGGAATATCTCACTGAGGCCGGCCTGGAAGTTCACTTTGAGAAGAGCCATGGAATTATCAATGGCCTGGGGAATGCCCCCGCTTCTTAATGTGACTGCTGCATAGAAAGATGGCAGGTGGCGATAACTTCAAAGCCTGCCAATAAGGTGATGTTGAAATTTTCAACATTAAAGGATGGACAATCATGGCACTTAGGAATTTCTATCTAGGTTCGCAAGGACCTTATATCTATGACGACACATCAGATGCTGGGATGTCTGAAGATCAGGTTGCCACAAAAGCGGATGTTTCTTCAATCGCTGAAGAGGTTCTCACAGAAGATACGCTGTGGACAAGTCTGAAAGCCCTTTCATCTATTGGGCTTATAGTAAGGACTGGAGAAGACACCTTTGTTCTTCGTTCTCTGGAGGGGACGGCCGACCAAGTTGTTGTTTCCAACCCAACTGGATTATCTGACAACCCTACGATAAGCCTCCCAAACGATGTTGTACTTCCTGGAAGGTTGACTTGTGAATATCTTACTGTTAATGAAATCGTTTATAGCGCACCAGCTGTTGCTTCTACGCACAAGATTCCAATCACTATCAACAGTGAGACGTATTTCCTCCTCCTACAGAAAGGCTCGTAGATATGAATATTCTCGATATTTCTAATACGTTTATAGCAAGATCTGGGCGCCTCGACCTTTCGACGACTGACATAACTTTGCTGGTCAATGAAGCTTGTAAGCTGCTAGATACGATGGAGAACAGCGGCAAGAGGAGCTATCGATACTTCTTCGATCTCTCTGTAGATGATGGTGTTATAGATATTCCGGTTGACCTTAGAGTTTTGCATAAGGTCTATCTTCATACAGCCTCTGATAGTTGGCTGTTGACCAAAGTAGATTCGGCCGCTATAAGATATGCCTACCGTAATGAGATTGAAGCTTACATCTATGATGTCTTGCCGAAGAGCTTGGGAAGCCAGACCATAGATAGTGCCCTTAAAACAATCTTGAATGTCGAGACCGTCCTTACGGCACCTACCGACAGGGGATTTTATCTTGTCATCTATCCAAAGGCCTCCGAAGCTTCTGTGGTTGAAATTGAGAGTTTGAACTACGCCGTCGAGCTTGATGGTGTTACAAACAGTTCGAACTACTGGACTCTTAGACAGCCCTCTCTCGTGTTACAGGCAATGAACTATTTGACTGTTAAAGATCTTTTGAACATCGATGAAAGTACGAAAATCTACAAAGATCTTAGGGCACAAGTATCTGAGATTATCTATGACTTTTATGAAACAGAACAGATAAATCAAATGGAGGGCTGAGATGTTTATAACAGATGAGGAGTTTCAAAAGCTGGATCGGGCAATCCTTGATGCAGCACTGGAAAGAGTTTTCAATCAGGCCATTGAGAAGACACTTTGCCTCTTGCCGGAGATCATCACAAGCTTGGTAGTACGAACCAAAGGCATGCAAGGGATCATGAAAGATTTTAGAGACAAATATCCTAAGTTGGCAGAGAAAGAGAGGGAGTTTGCAGAAGCTGTTTATGAAATTGAACTAGCGGATGGCTCCCTTTCTTTGCAAGAAATCCTCCCTTTGGCGGCCTCAAAGATTGGTTTGGAAGAACAAGTTTTGGCTGGCCAACAGTTGAAGAGTGTTGAAGAAGTTGAAAGAGAGGTAAACGCTAATGGTTACTTATAGAACTAGGCCGGACTCCATAGAGCTGAAGGCGAATAACATAGAGGATCTCAAGAGAGAGCTTGAGGGGCATCTTACAAGATCTATGCAACGACAACCGAAGGATATTACAACAATAAGTACGAAGATTCCGATGGGCTTTTCTTGCACGATTGAAGCCGGGGAAGAGTTCAAACAGGTCTTTCCTTTTCCCATCGCTGGTGTTATTCAAGATCTCATGACTGTAACACCCGATGGCATCAAAGATCTTCATGTCAAAATAACAGCTGTGGCTAAGGGCGTAAGTCAGAGGGTTGAAACAAGAGTGCAGGATGCCTTCAGAGTGTACGCAGTAGAAGCTAAGGTTCCTGCTCTATCTTATGTCTTGATAAACATTGTGAACAGTGGAAAAGCTGCAGCGTCCTGTATAGTTGGATTCACTTTTAAGGAGGTAGACCAAAATGAGATCAAGACAATCGGACTTGTCGGCAATCTTGAAGATGGGTCTAACCCCACTTAGTGGTGACATTCCCGGCCTGGTGGAGATTAAGAACCTTTGGTCAAACGGCCATGCTTTGTATCCGATCCCGGCGGAGAGTACTACAAAGATTGATGATGCAATTCCCTTTACAAGAGGCACCGAGGATTATTATGTAAATAGTGGAAATGTATACAAGACGAGTAGCGGCACCCCTATGTATGCCGGCGCAGACGTTACGGGCACCCTAAGCTTTGTGGATCTTATCAAAGTTGTGTGGATTCAAACAGCTTCGAAGACGTTCTTCATAGATGCAGATGGCATCTACAATGTTAATCCGAGTGGGAACTCTATTCCGTTGTGCAATAGTCTTATTGGCTTCAACGGACAGATTATTGCCGGAGGCATCTTGGATTCTACAAACTCTCTTGATGAAGGCTTCATAGCTTGGTCAGATATTGCCTTTGATAGTTTTACAATAGATAAGCAAAACACAGCTGGGTTTGTGCACCCTAATATTGGAAAAGTAAAGCTTCTTCTTCCCATGACCCAGAGTGTTCTTGCTTTAGGGACAAGCGGTGCACATCTTATGATGTACGCCGATCAGTTGTTTGGGCACAAAAGTTTGAGAATTCCCCTCGCTCATTCACGCATGATAGGGGCTGCGAATAATCAGACTGCGATTTATCTCTCTAAGTTTAACACTCTCGTGGCTGTGGATGCACAAGGGACGGCGACTGACCTAGGTTTTGAGTGGTTTGCAAAGGATGTTGTTTCTATAAAGTATTTGAAAGGCCGGAATTGGTTTGTCTTTACAACTAGTTCGACGTCATATATCTGGAACGGCCAGTGCATGTTTTCATTTGGCTATAAAGTCTTTGGGGAATTCACAGAGACGCTGTGTGTTCCAACTACTTTTGAACAGAACTCTTGTAGCTTTAGAACAAGCTTCTTCGACAGCACAGATGCGGGTCTTAAGTATCTGCAGGAGGTCTATCTAGATGATGGCTCTTCGACAACAGGGGAGGTTATTATCTACGGAGATGATCTGTCAAAGACGCAGGGCTACAAACAGTTGAATAGTCTTAAGTCTTCGAAGTATCCCCTCGCAGGGAGTAAGTTCTCCATAGGTTATAGCAATGCCTCATCTTCAGGCATCGCCATCAAAGGTTTGAAAATAGAAGCTTGTAAGGTGGATAAAAGATTTGGTGCCGGCTATACGCCTGGCTATACTCCAAGAGTGAATGGTGATATCTTATGATTATAAAACTTCTGCCGAGTCAGCTTCCGAAGTATTGGGAAATGATAAGATTTGCAATTGCTGAAACTTTTATCCCTCGCAACACTTGTACGAATGAGCATCTTAGATGGATGCTCTCTCTTTTGTTGAAAGAAAAAGCACAGTGTTGGATAGTCTTGGATGGAGAAATTCCGGATAGGAAGTTCATAGGCTTTATGATTACCCGCATTGGGGTTGAACAATCTATTGGAGAGAAAACACTTTTTGTGGATTCTATCTATGCTTATCAGGCCGTTCCAGAAAAGATTATGTTTCAAGCTTCGGCAGTTTTAGATAAGTTTGCAATCTCCAACAACTGTAGGTCGATATCAACTATTACAGAGTCCGACAGGATTGTTATGCTGGCTCAGAGGAATGGTTATACAAAGCGGTTTTTGTTGACAAAGGAGGTGTAATATGGGAAGCGGTGGCGGATCAACTAGTGGTGCGACAGACTATCCGGCATATATGAAGACTTTTCATGGGCGAATCTTGGATCATGACGGGGCAGATACGCCGGTTGTTTCAGTTATCGATGCCTTCAACTATGCTGCCGGTGGCAACTCTCCTTATTATAATTATGTTACAAACTCCGAGCCGATTGCATATGCCTTTATGGGATCCGGCAAAGATATTGCAGACTACGCAAGGGTGTTTGATCTCTTGGAGGCTTACCAGACTCTAAACTTTGATACAATCTTCTCAGGTTATGCATCTAATACAACTGCCGCGGATCTCCTCACTGAAGTAGAGACCGCCCTTGATGATGATATTACGCAGAATATATTGCCGAAGTTCAAGGGAAGTCTACGATCAATAGGTGCTGTAATGTCATCTGCTTATGTGGTTGGCGAAGCCTTGATTTGGGAAGGTAAGACAAAAGCGTTGGCTCGGGAGAGGTTGAACATTGAACAGGCTGTGCTGGCGAACAATGAGTTTACGTTGAAGAAAACCCTTGCCTATATTGAACTGAAGAAGACCGTTCCAAGCCTTACGGCGGATGTTATAAAGTATTATTATAACCTCAAGGGAGAGTTGGATGACCACTATAGTACAATGCTCTCGAAGGATCTGCAATGGGATCTTGAGCTTTTCCAGCATGCTAATAACGCATTAGCTTCGATCAGTGGGGCAGCTATTTCACTAGGTACAAAAGAGAAGGGGGCTTCAAAAATTGGAGGCGCCCTCTCTGGAGCAATGTCTGGTGCAGCTATGGGAGCCTCTGTTGGAGGTCCTTGGGGAGCCGCAGCAGGTGGATTGCTTGGCTTAGCTGGTGGTTTGTTTTAACTTTGATGTTGAAATTTTCAATATCAACTAAGTGAGAGGAGAAGAAGATGTTTGAACAACTCGCAGGTCTTTTCGGTAATGGCGGAGCTTTGCAAACTGGGACACAGTATAGCCCGGCCAGTCAAGGTAAGATGGATAATATCTGGGCTGACTTTAACAGTGGGAAGATCTCTGCAGATGATGCGGCCTTCCACACTGGGAACGTGGAGAAAGGATCTATTCTCGGCATGACTCCTTCGGCTTTTCAAAACATGGCCGGCGGTATCGCAGGTGCGATTGCACCGAAAGATAGCTGGCAAGCCAAACTTGGCGGACTCGCAGCCCAGATGGGTAGCCAGAAGATGGCTCAGCTGGCTCAAGCCGAGAAAGAAAAACGCATGACAGATATCTTGAAACAAATCCTTGGCCAAAGCACAGGGAAGGTTGTCGCCGGAGTTGCAGGACCGGACGGCCTTAGTCCCTCGACAGGCGCTGGTGATGTGCAAAATAAAGATCTTTCGCTGGCACAGAAGTATCAGTAGGAGATAAAGATATGCAAACTCAAACAGAGAAAACTCCATCGCTCTCGGATTTGTTCGCTCAGATGAATGAGCTGAACAAACCTAATATGGCCTCCAATGTGAGTCAGATGACTTTTGGATCTATTGATCCTAACGCTTTGAAGGCGGCCTTTATCAGCAACGGAAGTCCGTCGTCGGCAGCTAACTTTGGTGCTTCCGAAGCTTGGACTATGACTCCGGAGATGTTCAAGCAAACCCTGGCAAATCGGCCTGACGCTTTGGCAGAGGCCGGCAAAGCTACTTCTCTCTCAGATGCAATATTCGGCAAGACTGCACAGCAGAAGGCTCTTGTTGATGCGCATGCGCAAGATGCAGGATCTCGCAGATCTAATATGCAAACTGCAGGGCAGCTGTATACAAATGCTCAGGATCTATCAACCAGGGTTAGTGAGGGCGCTCTTAATAGAGCAAACCAGATGGATATTCAAAAGCTTCAGGAAGCTGGCGCAGATAGAAGGAATGCCGCACAGATAGGTTTGCAGCGAGAGAAGATGGATCGAGAGCTTATGATTCTCAAGGACTCCGTTGCAAGAGGTGAGAAAGGCTTGGCAGATCTGTACCAGTCCGGCAAGATATTCTTCAACCCTGAGTTGGAGAAAGAATCCGCAACTATGTACGACAAACTGCAGAATGACAAAAAGTCGGAATGGTGGAAACGAGATTATGAGTATCTTAAAAAGATGGCATACGGTGGTGCATCTGTTGGAGCTATCGTACCATTGAGTCGTCGCCATCAGGTCCCTACTTCACAGGGAACTCGGACATTTGACTACGCTATACTGGGACAGAAAGGTTGGGTCTACGGAAACTTGGATAGGAACAACAAGTTTATACCAGACACCTCTGGTATTGCCGTTCCGATGACTTCTATGATAGGTACTTCAATAGGGCAAGGCGGCAGCGCAGGCGGAGCAGTTTCCAGAACAACTAATCGTTACGCAAAATAGGAGACATCGATATGGCTACTCTTGAGGAATTAGGCTTGGGGCATCTACAAGGTCAGTCGACCACCCCAAGTAGTCTGGACAATCTCGGCTTGCAAGGCCTCCCTAACGTAAGTTTGAATCCATCAGCTGATATCGAGGAAACACAGCAGAGTTGGCTTTCAAAACTCAATGAAGATATCGCAAAGCCTTTGCTCAATCCAGAGATTATACGTAAATCAGCAGGCGCTGGAATATCAGAAGCGCTTGCTGGGATTCAAGATATTCGATCAAGAGAAGTTCAAAGACAAGAAGAAGCTGGCTTTTCTCTATACGATTCTACCGAGCTAAGGAAGAGTGCGGAAGATCTAAGAGATGCGGCAAAGGAGACTAGGAAGGAAGTTGATGCTATACATAAGCCAAAGACTTGGGTTGGCGAAGTTGGCAAAGGCATAACAGAGAGTATGCCGGCCACCCTTGCTGGCACTGCTGCAGCTCTTGTAGCAGGCCCGCTTGCTGGGGGTTCTCTAACTGCGACGCTTCTCGGCAGTCAGGTCTTTGGTCAGAAGGTAAATGAACGCTTGCAGATGGGGGATTCTGAAGAGGATGCTACCAATGCCGGGCTGTACCATGCCGGCGTTGAAGGCATCACAGAGATGCTGAATATAGGAGCTATTACAAAGCTCTTCAAGGCTGCGAAGGCCGGAGCTGCGTTGACGCCTGCCCTTGTTAAGGCTACCTTAAGTGAGGGGTCTCAAGAGATCTTGGCCGGCCTTGGTCAGGATATGGAGGATAGTTACAGAGGTACAGGCACTGTTCCAGCTGGGTTGAGTGGCATCAAAGATTATTTTGCCTCCGGTCAGTTTCTGGAAAGTGCAGCTAAGAACTTCCTCTCCGGTGCTGTGATGGGCGGAACTATGGGCGTTGCCCTAAAGCCTGTGCAGAGAGCCTATCAAGATAAGGCACATGCCGCAGTTGTGCAGATGGATCAAGTTATTAAGCAGGCTGAATCTGAAGGCGCAACTACAGTAGATGTCGGTGGCTCTTCGATCTCTGTGGAAGAGCTAAAGCAGAGGCAGACCGATATAGCTGAGGCGTTCGAAATTAAGCCGGAAGAGTATGTATCTCAGGAGAGTGCTGTCACAGCTGAGGCGAAGGCAAAGCTTGATGGTGCCGTCAACAGTTTGAAGGAGACCCTTGCTGGGGAGGCCTCTCCAACTGTTGAGGAGCAGCAAACTGTTGAAGGACCTCCGAAGCCGGATGTGAGTATAGAGATTGATGGAGTAACCACTTATCCGGAAGAGCCAACTGGGGAGGCTCCGAAACAGGTTTCAAAGTTTCAAAACTTTCTAGACACGCCCGGCTTTGGTGTCTTTACCTCAGGTGGGGTAGACCAAAGATTGGGGAAGATTACAGAAGATATTCATCGTGACATCGGTATGCAGTCTAAGGTATCTTTGTTCGATCTCACAGATCTGGAGAGCCCTGAGAACGCTGATGCTTTGAAGTATCTTGAAAGCAACGCTCATACTGTGGAAGAGCTAGGCGCAGGGAGGATTTTTATAACTGGTGAGGGAGACAAGAGAACTTATACAATCGTCGGCAGATTTAAAGAGATGCCGGCGAAGATGCAACTATCAACCTTGTTCCACGAAGGCATGGGACATGCGATAGATTATGAGTTTTTTTACAAAACAACGCCGGAGATGCAACAAGCTATAGCGAAGTCGTTCGAAGATTGGACAAAAAGCCCAAGTGCTGCGGCTTTTGTATCTCCTGATTTGTTCGAACAGATGAAGGACCCTGCAGCTTTTGTTCAAAAAGTTATATCTCAAGGTAAGAACGAAAGTAAAGACAGCAACATCGCAAGAGTGTTTAGAGAATTCAAGGCTCATCAGATCTCTAGCGCTATGCAGAAGCGTCCGGAAGTGCAGAGTGTTCTTGAAAGGCGCTGGGCTAAGTTAGCTAAGATGTTGTCAAAACTCTGGGCGAAGTTCAAAGAAGATTATTTAGACATCGCAACAGGCGTGGAGAGTTTCGATCAGTTTGTTAATTGGCTCTATTCTTCGAAGACGCCTGCAGCTGTTGAGACGTCTGAAGCTGCACAGCAGGCGACCGAAGTTGGTGTTGAAAATTTCAACATCAAAGATGTTTCAAACAATCCTCTTGTTCAGGCCGTCTTCAATAGTATGTTTGAAATCGTAGATGGGAAGCGCAAAATCAAAGATAGCTGGCGTTTCCAACGGTTGTACAAGAAAGCAGGTATTTGGGGTAAGATAACTGTTGGGGATATGAAGCAGACTGGATATAACTATAAAGAAATGGATGGCAAGATCGCTGTGAGAAAAGGCGAAGCTGTTATATTGACAATCCCTATTGATGCTTCTCGCATGCTTTCGAGAGACGCCGCAAGAATGGTGGCTACCAACATTAGAGATTTGTTTATTGTAGCTTCTTTGAAAAATCCATCTGGTGTGAGGGCAAAGAAAGCTGCAGAGGCTACCTTAAAGACGGTAGAGGGACAGAAACTTAAGAATACAGTCAGTGGCCGGCGACTTGCCCAGATGTGGGAGAGGGCCTTTGAAGTTGCAGAACAAAGTGGAATTACACCAAAGCAGGCTTTCTTAGAGATATTTGGCGGGAAACACAGTGCTTTTTCAAAGTTCACGCCTGGGATTCTGGGCACTCCTGTGTTGACGGATAACCAAGCTAATAGAACACTCTACCCTCTGCGGGAGGATATTAAAAAGTTTCAAACAGAATATCCTGGATTGTTTGAACAACTTTATGGGGCAATTCAAAGTGCTCCAGAGACCACAGGTGTTGAAGAGCCAAACGTTATTATCGAAGAACACAGTGTGGTGGCAGACCCTCCAGCTAAGACAACTATCTTCGATGTGGTCGATACAAAAGTTCGGGAGATTGCTGAAGATTGGTGGAACCGGAAAAGACCTTCGGAGAGAATCCAGACATTTGAAGGCCTCTCTGAGAAGGTTATCTTTTACTTTGAGCTCGACGGTAAGGATTATACAGAAGTATCTGCTGATGTGAGGAATCTTATTGAGGCCTCTTTAAAAGATTTTGTGGAAGAGAAAAGTGGGGAGGCGATCCAAGCTTCGATAAAGAACAAAACTGTTTTGCAAGATCAAGTTAAAGAGCTTCACAGAGCTGGAGCGGATACAACTCTGGCCGAGGTCTCTCTTGGGCATGCGGCAAAAGGGGATGATCTTATTGGCGGCTTCACAACTGTGCATAATAATCTAGATGAAAGTCAAATCTTAGGGCATTATCGTGATCCTATTGATGGGCGGGATAAAGCTGTTATATCTAACGAAGGTGTGCGGTGGAAAGCTACACCTACAGGTGTACTTATAAAGCCGGGTAGCGGTATCCTGTCTAAGAGTTGGCTATCTGAGTCGAAGGCCGGCAAGCTTACACTCGATAAGATTTTTGATCATCCAAATCTTTTTACCGTTTATCCTCAGCTGCGGGATCTTAAAGTAACTTTTGTCAACGAACCAGGTTCAGAGATTGCCGGAAGCTCTAGTTGGCATGGATCTGAGATCACTATCAACTATGCTCGATCAACCGAGACTGTTTGGACAACGCTCTTTCATGAAATCCAACATCAGATACAGGGCATCGAGGACTTTGCAGGTGGCTCCAGCCCTGGGCAGATGGCTCAAGTTATCGAAGAGAAAAAGCAGGCCTACGAAGAAGCAAGTGATTTTGTAACGCAAGCTTTGAAGATGCAACGGGATCTTGTTATTACTAATCTCGGGCGTATAGCAGACCAAGCACAGAGGAGGTACCAAGGTAAAGAGTGGGATCTAGCTTATGGCATTATCTTAAGGATGCAATCAACTGGATCTTTTGAGGCTGCGCTAGCTGAGTTTCAAGCTGAAAGGGATGAGGCAGCCGAGACTTATAATAAGGTCAGATATGAAACAGGCGATACTCTTTATGTGAGAACAGCGGGAGAAGATGAGTCCATACGAGCTATGCGCATGGCTATTGAGACTCCGCATAATATCCGTGTCCAGCTTGGGCAATGTGGTCGAAGGGCGTTTTCAGACTTATCCGATAGGGACGCTTCCAGACTTGTAAGAACGGATGCCAGATCGGGAGAGGTCTTCCTTAATACTTTGCAGATGGTGGATGAGTTTTCGAATGATGAACTTTCGTTTGCATCCTACAAAGGTTTGAGTGACGACCTTGCTTTTGTCCGGACAGATAAGCATAAGACAAATCATCCAGCTACCTATACGTCAACTTTTATTCCTACCTTTGCAGATATTCTACAGAAATACAAAGCCAAGAATGTTCTTGATATCTTTGGCGGTGTTGGAAAGATTGGGCAAGTAAAGAAGTTCGGTTTTACCGGTGATGTATATGCAAATGAAATTGAGCCTGAGTATAATAATAGATCAACGCTAGATAGTATGCAGGCCAATGGAGTAGATTTTCCTAATATAGGGGATTCACGAAAGCTGGATCATATCCAATCAAATAGCATAGATGCGATTGTAACATCTCCTGTATATGGTAACGAGATGTCGTCCAAGGCGCCTAGCAGGGTGCATACATATACAACCGCTGCGGGAAAGGATCTCAGAGAGGGCAACGCTGGAGGTATGCAATGGGGGCCGGCTTATGAAACCCTACACAAAGAGATATATAAAGAAGCTACAAGAGTGCTGAAACCTGGTGGAGTCTTCGTTCTTAATATGAAAGATTTCTATGCTACGAGAGTTCCGAAATCTTCTGAGGTAACTATAACAGATGGTGGGCGTGTCCAAGCTACCGATTGGCATATCAGGGCTTTGCAAGACTTAGGCTTCGAGGTTGTAGACAGGCAAGATATAAATGTCGGAAGTGCACTTACAACTACAGGCCTGCGGCTTAGAAAAGTTCCTTATGAGAGTATTGTAACTTTACAGCTACAAAAAGGCATGTCTGATGACCTTGCTTTTGTAAGAACAAAGAAAGCTTTGAAATACACAGAGATAAAAGAAGGTCCTTATGAAGGTATCTTAAAGGTCCGCCCCGCGCCGAATAGGAAAACTAAGGCCCGCCAAGTAAAGCCGGAGACTCTTCAAAAAAGAAAGGATGAGCTTTTCAGATTCCTAACAAACATGGATGCTATTCGGGAACACGGAGAGATTAAAGGCCTCTCTATGGCTGAGGTTATGGAAAGCCTTGGCTTCTCCAGAGCAGATATTCGGAAGAGCATCGCTAGATATAATAGGCACAAGAGCAGATTCAGTCAGAACGAAACTATCTATAGGTTGGCCGAAGAGCTTGGATTGGTCAACGATCTTACTGGCCGTGAAGGCTTGTCTAGTTTAATCCAAGCTATGTTTCCCAACCAAACTGTGGCTATGCCTCAAGAGGATGGTACTACCAAAGATGTTGTTATCGAAGGAAGCGATGGGACTCTTCAAAGTCTTACAACTATCTCCAAAGATATTTTGATCAACAAACTGCAGACGGCTCTCCTATCTAAGACCGGCTCTAAACTGGATATTGAAAGTGAGAGGACGCTGGCGCAATACAGAGAGGAGTTTGAGAAAGCTGAAAGTGGGCAATCCGGCTTGAGAGGTATGGCAAAGACGCTGGCGTGGGCACAGAGTTCTGCCGCAGACTTCTTGGATAGCACGCCCACAGGCAGAGAGCTCTCTTTCCGGTTGAGAAGATTCCTCCTTACAAAGACCATCATGCAGAGGGATTATCTGGTCAGGCTTAATAGATATGCCCAGGTTTTTGATACGCCAGAAAAGCGGGAGAGTCTCTATGAAGTTGTGAGCGGTCAAAGACCTGCAGCGACTCCCGAAGAGGAGAACTTCGTTCATCTTATTAAAGCCATCAACCGTGTGTTTGGTAAAGAGATGGAGATGCTTCAGGTTAAGATTTACAAGAAGGGCGGGAAGTTTGAGTTCTTCAAATACAATAAAGATATGTCTGATATATATTTTCCGCATATGTGGAAAGATGAATGGTTCGCCAATCCTACAGAGGGTATGATCCGGAGTTTGTTAGACAGTGGAGAAGCTCAGGATAGAGCACATGCTAAGAGATTGATTCAAGATTTTAACAAAAATAGAATTAGGATGAATAAGTTTGCTAATATTGAGATGGCTAGGGAGACTGAACTCGGAGGTTGGATCACTGATCCTGTTGAGGTTTATACAAAGTATGTTCAGCAGGCCTCGAAGAGGTTGGCCGGCCTGAGGGAGTTTGGCGCAGATCCGGATATTACCTTAGCTCAGATGGCTATGAAATACTTTAAAGAGAGCCGTGACTCTGAGGGCCTGCGCAAAGCTAGAGATCTGATTCAAAGAGTTCTTGGGGCGAAAGTTGAAGAGGGATTGTTGAAAGAATCTAAGACGGCCATGTCTGTAGGGATTATGTACTCCGTAGGATTACTTCTCCAGCATGCTGTGCTGGTGCAACCTGGCGTTATGGTCAATATGGGGGCTATGGCCGGCTATCGGAATCTTGTGAAAGGCTTCGCAACTGTGCTGCCGTCCCTCTGGGGTGGCAAGACTGCCGAAGGCCAAAAGAGGTGGGCAGAGCTCGCAGGTGTTCTTGCTTTTACGGTGAATAGAGAGCTTAATGATGTTGTGCAAGATGAAAAGAGTCGCCTCAAGACGGATAAGATTCTCCGGAGTTTTGGTATCACCCAGATGGATAGTGCAATGAGGATTGTAGGAGCTATCGTAGGTAAGCTATACGCAACCGAGACGGCGCTGCGATACATAGAGAGGCAGACGCCTAAGTTGGCACTGCGTCTCAAGAGGCTAGGCATCAGACCTGAGAGTGTCCTTCAACCTGGTTATTTGCAATCACAGAAGTGGATCTCTCAAGATCTTAGGTTGGCCGCTCTAGCTTTCACAGAAGATTCCAACCATGTGCTGGATCCGATGAGAACGCCTTCGATAGTCCAAGGCCATCCACTCGGCAAGCTTTTTATGCTCTTCAAGAACTTTGCATTTCAGCAACACAGAATGATGCTTCGACTCTTGAAGGATGGGGAGCATGGAAAGTTTATGAAAGTTATCGGAGGTTCGTTGGCCGGCGGAGCCTTGATAACTCTTGTTAAACTTCTCCTACAGGGCGAAGATCCTGAGGAAGTCTTGGAGAAAGATGGGATTGTTAAGTTCCTTTGGCGAATCTTCATGGCAGGCGGTGGAGCAGGTATCTTTGCTGAGGCTGCCGGAAGTGCGTTGATCCCAGGAGCTGGGCCGCAGACCGGCCTGGCGTTGGACAGTCCAGTTTTTGGACTTCTCGAAACTCTTGGGAGGGGCGGCAAGTCTTTGTATAATGTTGCAATAGATGATTATACAGATCAAGATGTTAATAACCTCTATAGGTCTTCGATCATGGCCCTTCAGGCGGCCTCTATCGGTGTGTTGCCGGCAAAGTTTGGTGTGCCTATCAATGCTGCGGTTGGCTTTGCAAGGCCTATGTCGGAAAGAGCTTTTGCTCCGAGCCCAAGAATGCAGGATACTTCCTATCTTCAGTAGAGAACAGAAAAGGGAGGTTCTTTTACAGAGCCTCCCTTCGTTGTTCTAAGTTTGATGTTGAAATTTTCAATATTAACTAAGAGGAACCGCAGGTAGAATAGCCGCATCGCCGGCACTTTGTGCAGTTTCCTACTTTATGCATCGGTGCCCCGCAGACTGGACACTCCTCAGTCTCGTTTTCCATATCTCTCCTCCAGTAGGCCTCTCAAGAGGAAGAGATAGTTAAGTTCATCGCCTATCTTCTCTTCCCACTTTTCCATACTATGGTGTATGCCCCTCTCCAGGTCTTGGATCATATCTACGATTGATATCGAATGCTTTGTTTCCATTCCCAAGAGGGCAGTCTCTGGTGTAGTTCCAAGGCGACCTGCAGCTTTTTTGAAGTTAGAAAGCTTGTCTCCTCCCCTAGCGTACTCTGTGTTCTTTCCTATTAACACTCTCCGGCAGAGGTCTACTCTAGCTTCGAAGCATTTCTCAAAAGTTTCATAGGTCATATCAGCTCCCTGTATACTTGTAGGTATATTCCCCTCTCGAGGAATCGTAGACAATCTCGATAACTTTACGTGCAGCCAGCGTCTTCATAATAAGCTGCAAAGTATATTCATCGAGATCAAGATCGAACTTATTCAGCACTTCCGCTTGGCTTGCCACTTTTACTTTCTTCATGAATTCAAAGATCTGAGCCGTCATTTCACTATACTTTGCTCTACCCAGGCCGAGGAAGGCTCTCGGCATTTTAGGCTCTACAGATTCCAGAAGTGCCAGAGCTCTTTGAAAGTCATTCGGAGTTATTACTCTCTCATTACTTCGAGACGCAGAACAGATCATGCTTAGCTTCAAGACATGGATGGCCCTCCTCTCACAGTAGCCGGCAAAGTGTGGATCCTTAATAGCAGGAGACTTACTCTGCTTCGTGTACCAGTCTGCATAGATTTGCATTGTATCTTCTTGGAATATCATCTCCCCTGTCATGCTATTGATAATTTCTAGGTCATGCACAAGAGCTGGACGCATCTGCTGGATCTCTTCGGGTATCCTCGGATCTGGGACAATCTGCTTCTTCGAGTCCTCGACAACAAAGATTACCCGACTTGTAAAGCCTCCGCCGAATGCCTCTTGCGGGAGGATACTCCGAAGCCAGTCCGGTGCTGTCGCTCCAAGGATATTCACACAGACTCCTACCAGCTTATCAGTACCGGAGCCTTTCGTCCTGTATGTCCACTGATCAGATGCATCGAACCAATCTGTTAAGTCGGCTAAGAACTTTATATTCTGCTGACCTAGGAAGACGGAAAGCTCCTCAGAGAACACTGTCACGGAGGAGTGAAACTTAAGCATGCCGTCTGTTACATCTGTGAAGGTATTGATTCCTTCTTTCATGTCCCGAATAAGGGCTTCACGTGTTGTACTTTCAGATGCCATCAAGATTCCGTTGATCTCCTGGAGGAGGTCTTTCCCTATGTTCATCGCTGTTCCTTTTCTGCAACCAGAAGGGCCGATGAGAACAACATAGATGTTAGGATACAAAGTCTTGAAGCCCCATCTAAGATATACTTTCCTCTGCAAAGCTGCGCCTATTACCGAAAGGCAAGTCCAGATATGATAGTTCATAGGAGGCTCGCTCTTTTCGCTGTATTTCAAATAGGCTGATAGGAAATCCGGAAACTTTCGTTGCATACCTAGACCTCGCTTTCATCATCGGAAGTTTCCTCGCTTTCATCTTCGTCGATATCGTTCAGGTCTATAGTTGCCTCGGTTGGTTTGTGTAGTTTAGTTTCGATAACTTGCCTTAGCTGTGCTAAGAGAGTCTCTTCTTCTGCATAGAGATCAACTCCAAAGAGATCTTTACAATTCAGGCCTATCTTACAATCAGTCTTTATTACAAACTCCCTTCCGTTGCAATAAAGTTTGGGATCAAGATTCTTCTGGATCTGCTTGATAGTCTTTGCGAGGCCTTCTAAATCGTTTAAAGGATATTGAAAGACCATACTGTCATGAACTTGGTTTAGGAGATCCCACTTCCTAAGGAATTCAAATCCTTCCATATCCTGTTGATAATAAGTTTCAACGATTCCATAGTTGAGGAGCTGGCCAACTGTTGATTGGGGGATGTAGCTATACGCAGCTTTAAATAGATCGTCGTTCCATCTATTAAGGAAGCGTCGCTTTCGTCCGAATAAGTTCTCAAGTGTTCTGTCTTTACCAAGCTTATTTCGTATATGCTGATGCCAGAGGGTAAGTCCTGGGTATGCATTATGATATAGGGAGTAACATTGCTTAGCATAGCGAAGCTCCATATCGTATTGGATAGCAAAGCCTTGGGGCGATAGCCCGTAATTGAAACTGTGGTTACTATTGCCGGTTACACTAATCTTGTTTGATGATCGTACAAGAAAGAATGTTGACGGAACTGCTAAACAGTACACAGATCCTTTGTAACCGAGTTCTCGCTTTGTTAAACTAACTAAAGATGTTCCAGTGCTTTTTCCTATCTTAACCCAGTATAGATTCTTTTTGCCGTAACCTGTAGGTGGACGCTCAATAACAGTAGCTCTATGATTCGTTAGATGCGCAATAGTTTGAACCCAGGTTGCGTTTGTTTCAACAGTTGTAAAGTACTGATTCTTCTCTGCATAACCATCCCAGAATACTACCTCCGCGATGAAGGCGCTAAGAGTTTCAACTGTGTTCTCCAGAAGATAGCTGCCAAAAAGTTTTTGCTTTGTTAAGAAATAAACTAGCTTTTTAATCAAACTATTTGTATTATGCACGAAGAAATAACCACCTTCATTGGTGTAACGAAGGTCAAGATTATTTAAGATTCCCTGCAGGCGCTTGATTTTTCTCGACTTTTCAAACTTCAATATAACACTGCCATAATTATCGATAGTTCCATCAGCCTGAATAGCAACTAACAGGCGAATCTCATCAGGAGTTAGGGCTATTGCGCTCTTTGTGGTTGCACAAAACTTTCCAGATGTAGGAAGATTCCAATGTGTCTGGCTCGTATCTAGCTCTCCAGCAGTTATTACTGTTGCAAGGTTGGCTCTGCCTTTATCTTGCCTAATGTACAATCTGTGATTAGGCGTCACAACTTGATGCACGTGATTAGCAGATAGTTCGATTACATTATCTGTGTTATCGAATTCAAAGTATTCAAGCGGTTGTACGAATGTAATCTTTCCATCTGTGTTCCACTGTGCAACTTTAGCGCCTCGGTCGAGATATTCAATTGCAACCCAGCCTTGCGGTGTTAATACTTCGGTGCCTGCAACAAGACATTTCTTGCCGGCCTGCCTGCAGGACATATTTGGCAGGAGGTTCCGATAACTTAGGATCTCCGGAACATGCTTTTGGCGCTGCTCCAAGATGTAATCTTCATCCGTAGATGTCTCAAGCACTTCATGCTCTTTGAAGATCAACTCCTTTGGGATGCCGAACATGAGGTTGGCCGTATGCACGTGAGCGTCGAGGTTATTCTCGCAGGCCTCTATCATCCTGGCATCGCCGGCAACGTAGGCGGTGGCTACCCACTCTGCTTGGGCTTTATCAACTTCAACTATTACACAACCAGGATCAGCGATGAGAAACTTCTTAAACGATTTAGGAAGGTTCTGCATGTTTGTCCCTGTGCCGAAGATTGTCTCGCTGCTTGACAGTCTACCTGTGGCCGTCCCTGCCATGTTGAAAGAGCATCTGAGACGTTTATCATCATCATACAGGACTTCTAAATAAGTCCCTATGAGCTTTCTATACTTCCGGATTTGCGTAACAAGTTTGGCCTCTTCAGAGTTGTATTTGCGGATAAGACGCTTCATTGCTTTGTCGTCTGTCGAGATAGACTCCTTACGCTGGCCGGTCTTAGGATCTTTGCTCTTCTTCGTCTGGGGAGCGTATCTCAAAGTATCGTAGAAATACTTCTTACATTGTACCGGACTGCTGACGTTAAGAACGAAGCCACAGAGCTCATTAAGCTTTTGTTGCAATCTATCTCTTGTTTCTCTTGCCTCTTTTCTGTGCTCTGCCAATGCAGATTCATCGACCAATATACCTCTGGCCATCATATAAAGGAGAGGGCGAAACAACCGTTGGTTGAATTCATAAGTTTCTGTATTCCTAAACTTCTTGAGTTCAATAGTTATGGGATCATTTGCTTCTATGCAGACAGCACTATCTTTTGCGTTGTACAAATAGAATTGATCGATCGAACCTGTTCCGCTTTTTAAATCGTTGAACCAAGTCTTCCCTTCGTCTTTGTAATAAGGTTCTCTTGTGTACAAAGATGTGATAAAGCCAAGACCTTTTGGGAAGTCCGGATAGTTCAGATTGTGCTTCACCATTGTATCATGTATATAGCCTTTGGTGTTTATCTTATTCTTTTTGAACAGAAAAGATATATCGAACATTCCGTTTTGGAATATCTTCTCTATGCTTTCGTTCTCCAAGATAGAAGCAACAAGAAGCCAGAGCTCTCTTTCCTCTTCGATAGTCCACCGGCTGTCAAAGGGAACAGACATGCAGAGGGTAGGCGAAGGTGCGAAGCTTATACAAGATACTTCCATCTTATAAACTTCGATATCGACCGCTACCTGTGGGGCACTTAAACAACTTTGTAGAAAAGCCTTAGCTTCGAGGAAGCTCGGCTGAACTATGAGGTTTCTCTTCGGAAGGTTGAGCTCTTTAGAGTTTGATTCGGCCTTTATTCTTTTCAGATCTGCCGAGATGAAATAGCGATAAAGATATTGCCGAATGGCCACTCTTGGATCGATGGTCGGAATTATCTTTACGTTATTGTAAAAGTCTATCGAAGAAAGAATAGATCCCCGCCACTTTGTAATGCCTTTCTTGGTTGACATCGCTTGGAGGGCGATCTCACCAAGGGGGACATATACATTAGCATTTGCCTCTTCTACAGCTTGTTTGAACTCGTCAAAGTGGGCAGTCGCTAACGTAGTAAAGCCGCCTTTTGGAGTCCAGTAGCGTAGGCTTTCTGCCTGAGAGCAGGCAACTGGAATGACGAAGATCAAAGAGGCTTCTGACATCGAAAGGCCTGCATGGCCAAGACACTGAGCAAGGGTAGATCCGGCAGAGTCGGAGTAGCCTTGATAAGATTGCTGATCCGCATGGCTTGGATAGTCCGCCACAAAGCAGATCTTTGCATTCTCTTTTATGCTATTTAAGGTAAGTTTGGGAATGTTCAGAAAGCTCATAATCGTTGATCTCCTCCATGTCCTGTTCCAAGATAATTAGGCCTAGAGATCTTGCGTATATCTTCCGCTCTTTGATCTCTTCTATGCGCTTTGGAGTTAGACAATACTGTTTAGTGTAGCTCTCCGGTGAGAGGCAATATATCAGGTCGATAGTAGAAAACTTTTTGATGAATGAAAGACAGGCGTTGCACGGAACTTCGGCCCATATAAACAGACTTGTAGCGTCCATCGCTTTGGCCATGCCTACCAAGCGGGTTACTGCAATAACTTCTGCATGCACCGCCGAGCAGGTTTCCCTGTGACAAGTTAGGCACTCCTCTGTACTTGTGTTGTAGCCCCAGATTGTATCACCTTGCACAGGTATGACGACGCCAATCTTTCTTCGGTGGCAATTGGAAAGTTTAGAGGCCTCCTTC
>AMWB02157675.1_pt1 | contig 19844 bp, 11 predicted proteins | sample 200311 | NCBI WGS metagenome assembly AMWB02 (sample SAMN02737377, study PRJNA173069) | bioreactor metagenome | biome: anode biofilm in microbial fuel cells | place: USA: California | collected 2010-12-16 | reverse complement strand
TTCGTCCGACGGGATAAACGTCGTAGCCCTTTGATGAAAGTTCTTTATACAATGCGTTGCCGAATTTTTGCTTGTTTGACGAGACTCCGACAAGGCCGATTTTTTCGCTTTGTAAAAAAGCGTCTATAATTGATTTCATAGGGGAAATGTTTTGTTAAAATTAACAACTTCGAAAATAATAATAAATGTATGTTAGTATCTTATTAGTAACTCGTAAGAAACTTCACTCTTACTGACAAAACCAAGGAGGATTTTGCGTTTTTGAAAATCAGGGAGTTCACAACTATAAAACAAGGCCGTGGTTTCTTACATTTTCCTGACACTATTTTCTTTATTATCTTTTTAATTTCGAAGCAAATCAATATTTTTTAACAATATCAACAACCCTATTACTATAATTAGTCTATAATATATTATTAATATATATTGCTTGAGAAACTATACATAAAGAACTATCTCATAATAAAAGACGCCGAACTGAATTTCAGAGAAGGGCTTAATATTTTAACAGGCGAGACCGGAGCGGGAAAAACAATCATTCTCGACGCTCTGATGCTCATACTCGGTGAGCGCGCCGATTATTCGATAATAAGCGGAGACAGTGATAAACTTGTGGTCGAAGGGCATTTCCTGTTTTCAGGAAACAGGCACGTTGAAAGGTTCTTGAAGGAAAACGACCTGAATGACGGCGGCTCAGGCGGCGGCTCTGTAATTTTAAGAAGGGAGTTGAACAAAAGAGGCACGAGCAGAAATTTCATAAACGACATACCTGTCAACATAGCCGCGTTGAAAGAGTTCGGGAATCTTATAATTGATATACATTCACAGAACGAGCACCAGTCGCTTCTGAAAAAAGAAACGCACATAAATTTTCTTGACGCCTTCATGCAAAACGCGGGCCTTGCCGAAAGTTTTTATAACAGTTACTCCGAATACGTAAAACTAACCGGAGAATACAATAACCTGCTCGGCAGAAAAGAAGAACTTGCGGAGAAGAGGGGTTTCATCGAGTTTCAACTGAGAGAAATAAACAACGTTAATCCACTCGTCGGCGAGGATGAGGAACTGGAGAGCGCGCTGAAAAGAATGGAGAACGCGGAAGAGATTTCATTGTCGCTCGGAAACGCGATAAACACGATTTATGAAAACGAGAATAACGTAATCGCGGGGCTTTTAAACTCGGTAAAAGAGTTGAAAAAAGCCGCGAAGTACGATCCAGAACTTGAAAAAATAATATCACTGCTGGAGTCGTCATACGTCTCGATAAAAGACGCCGCGGAGGAACTGAGAAGTTATAACAACAACGTAAATTACGACCCGTCAAGGATTGAAGAAGTAAGAAACAGGCTCGGGGCGATAGTGTTTCTTAAGAAGAAGTATAAACTCACGCTCGGCGGAATACTTGAAAAAGCGCAGGCGCTTAGCGAGGAATTGAACCTGTCCGAAAATTTTGATTTCGAGATTGAAAAACTCGGTAAAACAATTACGGAAAAGAAAGAATTATTATTCAATGCGGCTAAAAAACTATCTGACGCAAGAAGAAAATCAGGAAAAGAACTTGAGAAACGGGTTAACTCTTATTTAAAAGAAGCCGGTCTGGAGTCAGCTGATTTCAGGGTTAGTTTCGAACACCATACGGGAGATAAAGAGGATCTGTTTTTTTTCAAAGAAGGAAAAGAAATTTACAGAATTTCCTCAAACGGAATAGATGACATAGAGTTTCTTATAAAAGCGAACAAAGGCGGGGAATTCACACCGCTAAGAAAGACCGCGTCGGGAGGAGAGATATCGCGCATAATGCTGTCTCTGAAAGCGTCAACAACAGGAAAGGACGACGTTCCGATACTCGTGTTTGATGAAATAGACGCGGGTATAAGCGGGAAGGTTGCAGGAAAAGTCGGAAAAATATTGACGGGACTCGCAAAAACGCATCAGATAATTTCGATAACACACCTGCCGCAGATCGCAGCGTTAAGCGACAATCATTTTTATATCAGCAAGAGTGAGGTGAACAAGAAAACGATTGCGGAAATTAAACTTCTTGGCGAAAAAGAAAAAATAAACGAAGTTGCAAGATTATTAAGCAGCGAAAAAATTACTGACGCGTCAATTAAAACCGCGAAAGAACTTATTAAAGAGAAAAAGTAAATTCTTTATTTAAGCGTAAACCACTTTTTAATGTCAACGGCATCGTGCCTTCCGGTCTTGTTGTAAAACTCATTAGTAAATTTATCGTAAGAATATTCCGAACTCCATTTAACCCGGTTTTTCCGTATCTTTTTCAGAGCGTCCGCGATGATGTACAGGTCCTCCGTTGTCATCGTCGGGTGAAGAGAAAGTCTTACCCAGCCCGGTTTTAAAGAAAGGTCTCCATTGCTAATACTTTTTGTTATTTTTCTGGAGTGCTTGTAATCAACATTAAGGAGGTAGTGCCCGTAAGTTCCGGCGCAGGCGCAGCCGCCGCGAACCTGAATTCCAAACCTGTCGCTGAGAATCCTCACTACAAGGTTGTAATGTAAATCGTCGATGTAAAAGGAAATTATGCCAAGGCGGTTCTCTTCGTTATCAGCGAGTATGTGCAGCCCGTCTATTTTCCGAAGTTCTTCAAAAGCAATCTTCACTAACTGCTTTTCCCTCTTTTCCATGTTCGCGGTGTTCATCTGACTCTTCAATTCTATGCTTAAAGCCGTTCTTATCGCCTGTATGAATCCCGGAGTGCCACCGTCTTCGCGCACCTCAATATCGTCTATGTACTTATATTCACCCCAGGGATTCGTCCACTCGACAGTTCCCCCGCCGGGTTGGTCGGGCGAATAATTGTGATAGAGTTCGGAATTAAAAACCATCACACCCGACGAGCCGGGACCGCCGAGAAACTTGTGCGGTGAAAACATTACGGCGTCAAGATACGCGTTCTTGTTTTTCGGGTGCATGTCAATATCTACATACGGCGCGGACGCGGCAAAATCAACGAAACAATAACCGTCGTGTCTGTGCATCAATTCCGCCAATTCATAAAACGGCGGTCTTATGCCCGTGACGTTCGAGCAGGCGGAGAAAGAGCCGAACTTTACTTTCCTGTTTTTGTATTTTTTCAATTCCTCTTCCAGCCTGTTCGGGTCGCAGAAAAGTTTTTCGTCCGGAGGAATAACGACCACGTCGGCTTCGGTTTCATACCACGATGTCTGGTTCGAGTGATGTTCCATGTGGGTTATGAAAACGACGGGTCTGTCCTTTTCGGGAATGGATTTCTTTATGCCCTTTTTGAGGAAGCATTTTAATCCCAGGATTCTTTGAAGTTTATTCACGACAGTTGTCATCCCGAATCCCGCGGTGATTATAACGTCGTTTTTTCCCGCGTTGCAGTGCTCTTTGATTTTCTTATGCGCGAGGCGGTACGCGTTTGTCATCAGCGTCCCCGTTTCGCTTGTTTCCGTGTGGGTGTTCGCGACGTACGGTCCGAGGGAGTTCACGATAGTTTCTTCAATCGGGCGGTAGAGCCTTCCGCTCGCGACCCAGTCGGCGTATATAAGCCGCTGAGTTCCGTAAACAGACTTGTATCTCAGATTGTGGCCGATAGTGTTATTTCTGAACTTCTCGAATTTTTTTTCCATACGCCGTTAAAATATTTTGTATAACAAAATAAAAAATAATACGCGCGAAAAAACCGTAAAACGCAAGCAGCAATAAATTCTTGGTTTATTGTTTCAGCGTCACCGCAAAACAAAAACATTTATACGCTCTTCCGGCTGTTTATTCGCTTTTTGACCTTTGTCCAGGAGTTTGTAATTAGAAAAGACTCGTCCATATGCCCCACCATTTTTTCAAAACGCTTTATCGGCGCCGAAAATGTCAGAACGTTTTCCTGAACGCCAGGGCGCGCAGAAACATCGAACATTCCGAGAACACATTTCTGATCGTCTTTCGTTGATTCCCTGTAAGGATGATAAATAATGCTTCCGCACCCTGCCCCGAAAGGAGCAATAACGCCGTTTTCGTCGTTTTGGTCAAAGTTCGCCAGCGTGAACAGCCCCGACAGAACATCAGGCTTTGCGAAAAAGATAACTATCTCCGGCTCGTCTGTTTCCGTGAGTTTATCCCAGCGCTTGAAAATCGAGAATCTGTTGTCGGCGGGAAGGGTTACTATCCTGTCCTGAAATGATTTCGCCAGCTCCGGCGTGCACTTGTATCTTTCGCCCTCCATATCTTCGTTTCCGTAAGAAAGAAAATATTCAAACCCCGGGCGCATTCCCTCCGTGTATCCGAGATAGCGCTTCGCGCCTCCGCATGCGATGTTGTTTATGTTGTAGGCGAAACTTTCACCTTTTCTTACTTTCATCAATTCGCTTATCAGGCAACTTCTGTCGGCGGAGCGGTCTCTGTATTCGGCACCGTCAATATCATCGCGGTAAGCGAACGTTATCGGAAGTTCCGCATTGCCGAAATACCTGTTCCACTTTTCGATAAACAGGTCTCTAAATTTTGTGTTCAACCTTATACCCTTTTATTACAATTGATTTATTCCCCGGCAAAATGCCACTGCAAATTATCACAAGAACGGAAAAAATTCAATTGTAATCATAATTACTATTTATAATAGATAAACGCGGTATAATGTTCCGCCTTTGATTTTAAACGCTTTGCAGGCCGGTTTTGTTTTTTCAAATGACTTTTGAATTGTTGTCGAATTAGCGAAATTTGTAAAAAAGTATATCATGACCCCATCAACCGGCAAAACACGATTTATATTTTTATGTCTGTTCCTGCTTCCCGCTTTTCTCTTTTCGCAAATATATGAACGCGATTACAACAGACCACAGAACGACATAATGCCGTATCCCGCGAACATTACTGTTTACAGGGGTTTTCCGTTCGTGTTTAATCCTTCGGTTTCCGTCGGTTTTGAACGCGGCGCGCCTGAAAAACTTACACGCGCCGTAAAAGAGTTTACAGACAGGATAAACGCGAAAACAGGATTCAAGATAACGCCCGAATTTTTAAATCAGGAAAGCCCGGAAGAAAAAGGAATCATTATTAAATTCGGAAAAGAAGAAACCGTTAAAACCGTTAACGACGAGACTTACGGAATAGAAGTATCGCAGGATAGAATTATTCTGAAATCGAATACGGACATCGGCGCGATGCGCGGGCTCGAAACGATTTTGCAGTTGATAAAATTTTCAAACGACAAGTATTACATCCCCGCATTAGAAATTTCGGATTATCCACGCTTTCCGTGGCGCGGATTAATGATAGACGCCTGCAGGCATTTCATGCCCGTGGACGTTGTAAAGAGAAACATAGACGGAATGGCAGCCGTAAAGTTAAACGTGCTGCACTGGCACCTTTCGGAAAACCAGGGTTTCCGCGTCGAGTGCAGGACATTTCCGAAACTTCACGAACTCGGCTCTGACGGCGATTATTATACGCAGGAGCAGATTAAAGAAATAATTAAGTATGCGAACGAACGCGGAATAAGAGTCGTTCCGGAATTTGACATTCCCGGTCATTCGACGGCGTGGTTTGTCGGTTATCCTGAATTTGCGAGCGCGCCGGGACCGTATGAAATCGAAAGGCATTACGGCGTATTCGACCCGTGTTTCGACCCGACAAAAGAGGAAACGTATGAATTCTTCGATAAGTTCTTCGGAGAAATGTCGCAGTTGTTCAACGACGAATACATTCACATCGGCGGCGACGAGAACGAGGGAAAGCACTGGGACGAAAACCCGCAGATACAGGAATTCAAAAAACAAAAAGGCTTTACTACAAACCACGAACTTCAGGCATACTTTAACAGCCGCATCCAAAAGATACTCGAAAAACACGGGAAGAAAATGATAGGCTGGGACGAAATTCTTTCCGAGGACCTGCCTAAGGATATCGTAATTCATTCGTGGCGCGGGAAGGACGCGATGGTAAAGGCGGCGAAACTAGGATTCGCGTCAATACTTTCGAGCGGTTATTACATCGACCTTTGCCAGAGCGTGTTCGACCATTATTACAACGACCCTCTCCCGAAGGGTCTTCCTTTAACCACGGACGAAGAAAAAATGATTCTTGGCGGTGAAGCGACGATGTGGGCGGAACTTGTAAGCGCGGAAACGGTCGATTCGAGAATATGGCCGCGCGCCGCTGCGATTTCGGAAGTTTTGTGGTCGGGTATAAAAAGTTTTTCGAATGACAGCCTTGAGAACAAATTCATACTAATCAAAAGACTGGATAACGTTTCGAATATTTTGGGCGAAACGGGACTCAGGCACAAGAGCAACAGGAAACAAATGCTCGAGAGAATTTCCGTAATGCCTGACGCGGTTGAAAAAATCCTGAGTGTCTGGGAGCCGCTTAAATATTACAACAGGCACAAATACACGAAATACAGCCAGTCAACTCCGCTGAACCGCGCGGTTGACATTGCCGTACCCGACGCCGCGTTGTCATTTGAATTCTCATACCTTGTCGGCAGAATAGTAACGGGCAAGGCGGGCAAGGAAGAAATCGAGTCGGGGATAAAAACAATTAAAGAACTTGAAAAAACCTGCGGCGAGTATCTCAAGGAAAAACAAAACGGAAAAATAGAGGAAACCGAAATTCTCGCCGAAAAAACGAAAGGTCTGTGTTCGGTAATAAACGGGCTGTTATACTGCCTTCAGAACAAAACAATATACGGCGAAGAAAGCGTTAACTTCGATTATTACAGGCAGCCGTCCGCGGAACTTGAACTGACGCTCGTTAACCCCGCGGAGGAATTGTATAAATTTATTGAACGGCGCGGACACATTAAATGAAAAGAATATTTTTAATATTAATGCTGTTTTCGAATTTATGTTATTCGCAAATGAACAGGGTATACATAGATAACTGGGAATTCCGGAACACGAAAGAACAAAAATATTACAAAGCCGTTGTTCCCGGAACGATACATACCGACCTTCTCGCGAACAAACTAATCGAAGACCCGTTTTACGGAACCAACGAATCCTCCCTGCAATGGATTGAAAACGAAGAGTGGGAATACGTTGCGTCTTTAAGTTTAACTGCGGAACAGATAAAAACTGCCGGAGAGATTGTGTTTGAAGGGCTTGACACGTATGCTTCCGTTTACGTGAACGGAGAAAAAAGGCTATTCGCGAACAACATGTTCAGAGAGTGGCGTATAAAATGCGCCGGCATATTAAAGCAGGGTGAAAACGAAATCAGAATCGTGTTCCGTCCGCCCGCGGGAGAAGAAGAAAAACGCGCGCACGAATTCGAAAAACAAACCGCGCTTAAAGAACTTCCCGGCGGCAACAGGGCTTTTACGCGCAAGGCGGCGTATCATTACGGCTGGGACTGGAGTCCGCGTTTTGTTACCTGCGGAATTTGGCGCCCCGCGTATCTGGAGTTCGACAACGAAGGTACAATAAAAGAAATTGAAACAACGCAAAACCTTTCGGAAGGAAAAGCGATTATTAAATTCAACATCAGGTGCGGGAACGCGGAAGGATTGAGGGCGATTCTCATTCAAAAAGGAAATAAAATTTCCGAGTCACGCGTTGTTTCTAACGAAGCGGAAATAACCGCGGAAATTCAAAACCCCGAATTGTGGTGGTGCAACGGTCTTGGCGAGCCGCATCTTTACGGGTTTAACATAATTCTACGGAATAAGGACGGGCAGAATATTGACAAAAAAGAAATAAATGTAGGCATAAGAACAATTGAACTCGTTCAGGAAAAAGATACCTTCGGCTCTTCTTTCTATTTTAAACTTAACGGCGTGCCTGTTTTCATAAAGGGCGCTAACTACATACCGCCCGACAACTTCCTTCCTAAAGTAACAAAAGAAAAATACGCGCGACTCACAGACGACGCGGTCAAATCCAATATGAACATGCTTCGCGTGTGGGGCGGCGGGGTTTATGAAGACGACGAATTTTATAAGCAGTGCGACGAAAAAGGAATTCTCGTGTGGCAGGATTTCGTGTTTGCCTGCTCGATGGTGCCGACGGATAAAGACTTTGCGGATAACGTCCGCGAAGAAGCGGTCTATAACGTCAGGCGCTTAAGGAATCACCCTTGCATCGCGCTCTGGTGCGGCAACAACGAATCTGACGAGGGTTGGCAGAACTGGGGCTGGCAAAACAAACTGACAGACACGCAAAAACAAACACTGTGGAGCGCGTATGAAAATATTTTCAGGAACATACTTCCTTCTGTGGTTTCAGAACACCATAAAAACTCAAACTATATTTCAACCTCGCCAAAAATCGGATGGGGTCACGAAGAGAGTCTGAAGGAGGGCGATTCTCACTACTGGGGCGTATGGTGGGGAACGGAACCGTTTGAAGTTTATAATAAGAAGGTGGGAAGATTCGCCTCCGAATACGGTATTCAGGGATTTCCCGATTTGGAAACGATAAAAAGTTTTGTTCCTCCCGACGAATTATATTTATACTCCCCTTCCCTTAAAATGCACCAGAAACATCCGACCGGATTCGAGACGATACAAAAATACATTGAAATGTACTACGACGCGCCCGATAAACTTGAAAGGTACATAACCATAAGCCAGCTGCTTCAGGCTTACGGAATAAAGACCGCGATAGAAGCGCACCGCCGCGCAAAGCCGTATTGCATGGGAACGCTTTACTGGCAATTCAATGACTGCAATCCGGTTGTCTCCTGGTCGGGAATAGATTATTTCGGAAGATGGAAAGAAATGCAGGAGACGGTAAAAGACGCGTACGCGGACATTCTCGTTTCACCCGTCGAGGAGAACGGAAAAATCAGGGTTTATATAGTGAGCGACAGGATGAAAGAAACGAAAGGAATGCTTGAAGTCAGGTTTGAAAGTTTCAGCGGCATAATTCCTTCCGACCCGTATCTGACAACGGTAACGGTTAAACCCAACTCATCTGAAATATTTTTCGAAAAAGACGCGGCGGATGTTTTCAGAAAGGTTTCGAAAACAACAAATTATATGAGCGTGATTCTTCGTACCGAAGACGGGAAAACATATTCAAACGAACTTCTCTTCTGCAAACCCAAAGAAATAGAAACGGTAAAATAATTTTATATGAAAAAAATATTATTTCTTCTCGCGTTAACGTTGTTGCTTTCGGGCTTCGATAATCGCCGCCCTGAAAAGTTAAGCCTAACGAAATACGTAAATCCCTTTGTCGGCACGGGCGCGCACGGACACACGTTTCCCGGGGCGACCGTTCCTTTCGGAATGGTACAGTTGAGCCCCGACACGCGTCTGACGGGCTGGGACGGGTGCGGCGGATATCATTACGACGACAGCGTGATATACGGATTCTCGCACACGCATTTAAGCGGAACGGGCGTTCCCGATTACTGCGATATACTTTTCATGCCCGTAGCGCAGAACCCGCTCAGCGATTTGAGCGACAACAGAATCAGCAACTACGCGTCGTCATTCAGCCACGCGGACGAAAACGCATCTCCCGGATATTACACCGTCCTGCTGAAACGCGGAAACATTAAAGCGGAACTTACAACGAGCACGCGCGCGGGATTTCACAGGTACGCGTTTCCGGAAAACATGGTATCGAAAATATTCGTTGACCTTAAACACAGGGACGAAGTGCTCGATTCTTACATCAACGTAATAAACAGCACCGAAATATCGGGATACAGAAATTCAAAATATTGGGCGAAAGACCAGCGGGTTTATTTTCACGCCGTCTTTTCAAAACCGTTTAATTCCGCGCTGCTGTACCTGAATGAAGAGAAAACCGAAGAGCGTCAAACACTCAAGGGAAAAAACGTGAAAGCCGTTTTTGATTTCGGAGAAAGCGCGGGCGAGGTGCTCGTGAAAGTAGGAATATCCGGAGTCAGCGAACAGAACGCGAAGATGAATCTCGACGCGGAAATAAAAGATTGGAATTTCGAGGAAGTAAGAAAAGAGGCGTTTGAAAAATGGGACGATTATCTTAACAAGATTCAGGTAAAGACAAAAGACGAAAATAAACTCAGAGTTTTCTATACCGCGCTGTACCACACGGCTATCTGCCCGAACACGTTCAACGACGTTGACGGCTCGTATCTCGGACGCGACCTGAAAGTTCACAAAACGGACCACGGCTACTACACAGTTTTTTCGCTGTGGGACACATACAGGACAAACCACCCGCTGCTTAACATAATAGAAAGAGAACGCTCGCTGGATTTCATAAAAACTTTTCTTCTCGAATATCAACAAGGCGGACGGCTTCCCGTTTGGGAATTATGGGCGAACGAGACAGACTGCATGATTGGATATCATTCCGTGCCCGTTATCACAGACGCTTACGTTAACGGAATACGGGGTTTCGATGAAAACCTCGCGCTCGAGGCGATGCTTCACAGCGCGGGTCTGGATATTTACGGTCTAAACTCTTACAGAAAATACGGATACATTCCCGGAGAGAAGGAGCACGAATCTGTTTCGAAAACGCTTGAATATTCATACGACGACTGGTGCATTTATAAATATATGGAGACGAAAGGCGTTTCCGCAAGCGACGAAAGGATGAAAGAATTTAAAAACCGTTCAAGGTATTACGAAAATCTTTTTGACCCCGAAACGGGATTCATGCGTCCGCGAATGAACGGAACCTGGAAAACGCCTTTCCTGCCGACTGACGTTGACAACAACTACACGGAAGCAAACGCCTGGCAGTATTCATTTTACGTTCCTCAGGAGCCGTGGTTTCTCACGAAAATATACGGACGCGCGGAAACCAAACTTGACGGCTTGTTCAATGCCGACACGAAAACCACGGGACGCGAGCAGTCGGATATCACGGGATTAATCGGTCAGTACGCTCACGGCAACGAGCCCAGTCATCACATCGCGTATCTTTATAATTACACTTACACGCCGTGGAAAACCGCCGAAGTCGCGAGGAAGGTAATGACGAAATTTTATAAAGATTCGCCCGACGGCCTTATAGGGAACGAAGACTGCGGACAGATGTCGGCGTGGTACGTGATGAGCGCGATGGGTTTTTATTCTCTTTGCCCGGGCAGCGGAAAATACGTTACGGGGGCTCCCCTTTTCGATGAGGTAAGGATAAACCTTGAGAACGGAAAAACGTTTACAATCGAGTCAAGAAATCTTTCCGACAAAAATATATATATCGATTTCAAAAAAAGCGGATTGAAAAATCCCGAAATACTTTTTGCCGATATTTACAAAGGCGGAAAACTGATTCTTGAAATGTGCGCGGAGCCGGAAAAGTACAGGGGTTTCCTTGACGAAGACATCGAAAGTTATGTTGCAGCGGTGCCCGACGATAATCCGATTCCCCCTGTCGTTAAGGCCAGGAACACGGTATTCAGAGATTCAACGGAAGTAACGTTGTTCACGCCCGACGGAAAAGGAAAGATTCGTTACACGCTTGACAGTACCGTGCCGGATATAAATTCAGCGGTTTACGAAAAACCATTTTATGTCAGAGGCTCCGCTGAACTCAAAGCGGTCACGGAAAAAAATAATCTTTTCGGATTCGTTGCGGAATGCAAACTTCATAAAATCCCGGATGGAATATACGTCGAGCCCGGCTCGCAGCCGAATCCTTCTTACACGGCGGGAGGTCCCGACGCTTTAATCGACGGGATAAGAGGACCGAAAAACTGGAGGCTTGGAAACTGGCAGGGATTTCAGTCGCAGGATTTTTCCGCGACCGTAAAACTCGACAGGGAAAAAACGATAACAAAACTCGGCGCGGGATTTCTTCAGGACGCGCGGAGTTGGATTTGGATGCCCGTTTATGTTGAATTCGAAGTTTCGACTGACGGAATTAATTTCACGAAAGCGCTGCGTATTGACAACATGGTTTTGGATACGGATTTAAAAGTTCAAATAGTTGATTTCGCGAAAGAGATAAACGCCGTGAAAGCGAAATACATCAGAGTGTTCGCTAAGAATTACGGAAAGATACCGTCGTGGCACGAGGGCGCGGGAGAAGACGCATTCATTTTCATAGACGAGATTTTTGTGGAGTAGGAAAGCAGTCGTCTTTGCGTGTTCGTGATTAAGAGCGAGAGCGATTATGGCAAAGAGCATTCACCACAAAGGCGCTAAGAACGCGAAGAAGAGCAAAGATTTTTTATAGTTCCCGCGGGATTAGGCGGAACGAACGGATTGCGCGGATATAGAGCAAAAACGTTAACGGTATAGTCCCGGAGGGACGGCATTGTTTTAGAAAAAAAGGAATGCAATCCGAACAGTCCCGTAGGGACGATAGTGTATAGTGCCGACCCTACGGGTCTCAAATAAAAACAACACCACTTGCTAAAAAAATGTCGTCCCTACGGGACTAAGCGATTTCCTTGTTTAGATTTTATAACGAATAAAATTTACCTCTTGTTAGAGTTTCTCTAAAAGATAATAATTACCCCATTGTTTAGAATTTTATAACGGATAGAATTTACGCCCTTGTTATGATGTCCTTACGGGACTAAGCGATTTCCTTGTTTAGAGTTTTTTCGACAGGTAGAATTTAATCTTTGAATCCCGGATGCATTTGGGGCATTAAAGGTTTTTCCGGGAGCATAGTGAATCGCTTTTCGGCTACGACAGTTTGCGACGCCTTGTCGGTAAGCGTGAGTTTGAACACGCCGAACCCCTTTTTTGACATTTCCTCGGGGTCCATATTTTCGGGAGCGAACAATTCCCTGAAGACATCGCCGATAAAGATTTTCTGAAACACGCTTGTTTTCCTTTCGTTCAAAGCGTAGTCAAAAACGCCCTCCGTCACGGCGTTGTCACTCCTGTCAATAATCCTATACGTGAACACTCCGGATTTCGGAGATTCGGTATTGTTATAGATCTCGAAAAAGAGATAGAAATTCTCGTATCCGAAAACATTGTTGCTGATTAAAGGCGTCATTTCTTTTGTTCCGTCAGGTCCTGCGGTTAGTTCCGAAACCAGCATAATGTCGCTAAGCGTAATCGGCGCGGCGGAATAATTCTTAACCTTCACGGCAACCGTTTTTCGCGATTCCTTTTTCGAGTTTTTGTCTTTCAGAACGGATTCGAGGCTGTATTCTCCCGGGCTCAGGAAATGATTATAAACGTAAAACTCCGATTTGTCACGCTCTTTTATTATTTCTTTTTCGCTGAACGAAAAACTTTCCTCCCCGCTTTTTTGGAAAACAACGCTCCCGTTCCTGTCGAGCAGTGAAAGGGATATCTCGAAAGCCGCCGAGTATTTGCCGCTCTTCTTTGAAAAAAGAATGTTCGAGCGCGGAACCTCGATGAAAATATCGAGTCTCGGACTCAGCGTGTCGATATCAAAAAAGACAAGAGGGTTTATGAAATATGTTTCCGTCTCGAATATCGGTTTACCCGGACCGAACCCGCTTTTTATCTGAGCGCTCAGCGAGACACAAAAGGCGAACGTTAATATTACGGTAAATACTGATTTCATTGGCATTACAAGGAACAAACATACATAATGTTTAAACTACTTTCAAAACAAATCAAAACGGCGCGGAGAATAATTATAAATTTTAAATTAAGAGCAGTAAGCGTAATAAGACAATTTAAGATAAGAGAGGTTCGCGGAGAAATGCGGAGAGGAAACAATGAATATACGGAGAAAAAAGGGGGTAATTTCACGGAAACGCAATCTGTTCCGGCACAACAAAACGATTGTTTTTTTCGTAAATAAGAAAGGGTTGTAAAATTTCACAAAGAGAGTTAATTTATTCTAATAATAAAAAAATCAAAGCATGAAAATTAAAATCTTTTTAGTTCTGACCGCGTTTCTCGCGGCATTCAACCTGTATTCTCAGGAGAATGTATGGTACACGACGGTGCTCAAAGAGAATTTCGTCGATAAGAACGGAAATCCACTGACCGGAAAAGGCGTTGTTGTCGGCGACGTGGATTCGGGCGTGGATGTCTTCTCGCCCTTCTTCTTCTTCGCGGACGGCGGAGAGTACGGCTGGATAGACGTCGACAAGGACGGCAAGTTCAAACCCGGCATAGACGCTGTTGATTTCAACGGAGACGGCGTTTCCAGAGATGGTTCGATTCTTCGCTACATAGAAATGAAGAACAACACGTACAACATTTTAAAGACGGACAAGGAAAACTTTAATCCCGACATGGACTTTCTGTACGTTGACGCGAACGGAAACGGCAAGAGGGATTTCGGTGAAAACGACGGATTCACGGAAGGCGACCCGACGTACGGCGAACAGTTTTTTATCGCGATAGACGCGGATAAAAACGGTACGCTCGACGCGGGAGAAAAAATCATCGCGCTTAAAACCTCCAAGGTCCGCGCCGTGAGAGAAAAAAGCGGAACTGTCAGAAGAAGAGGAATTGACCTGATAAAAACCGAACCCGACACGATTAAGCACGGTACGAGCGTGGCTGGAATAGTTCTCGGCGGACACGCGGGCGTTCAGAAGATGCACGGATTCGCGCCCGACGCGGAACTCGTAATGGCGAACATAGAATACGCGTACACTCCCCGCTTCGTGAGGACGTTCCCCACGCTGCTGAAATTCCTACGCGACGAAAAAGTTAACATACTGCTTTTTGAAGACGGCGAATGGATGTGGGAATTCATGGACGGCTCGACCGAAGAAGAACTTCTCACGAATGAAATCGCCCGTTCGGGCATAACCGTGATTGGCGGAGGCGGCAACCTCGCTTCGGGAAATATGATAATAAGAGATAAACTTAAAAAGGACCAACTCGCGACTTATAAATTCTCAAGCCCTTCCACAGGAGAAGGCAAGAAAAACGACGCCTCTTTCGTTTCGCTTTTATGGAAAGGGAAAGACAAAAAACCCGTTATACAGGTGCGCACACCCGACGGATTTCTTTCGCCCGAACTTAAAGACGGCTCGGGATTCATCAGGGTCGGCAGTTACAACGTTTATTACGCGAGAGAGGTATCGCCCAGAAACACCGTGATGTTCAAGTTCCAGTTTTCGGAAAAAGACTCGAACACCGTGAAGGGCGACTGGCAGATAAGGGTTCACGCGAAGAGCGAACTCGACCTGTGGGGATTCATAGTTGACATAACGCAGTCCTGGGGCGGCACGACGAAATGGGACGACAAGGACAAGATTACGCCCGAAGGCTCAGTAACGTTTCCCTGCACGGCTGACAGCTGCATAGCGGTCGGAGCGTACACGGTGAATTTCTCCTGGGGTCCCGAAGACAAATTGGGCGGGCTCTGCAATTACAGCGGGCGCGGGCTGAACATTTCAGGCAAGCGCGGAATTGACATAAGCGCGCCGGGACACTCGACGTTCACCTGCTCGACGAACAACTCATACACGCTTTTTAGCGGGACGAGTTCCGCCGCGCCGCACGTCGTGGGAACAGTCGCGTTGCTTTTGCAGTATAATTCTTCGTTGACGCATTCGCAGATAAGGAATATTCTGATGAAGACGTCCGTTCAGGACGAATTCACGGGTCCCGTTCCCAATACTAACTGGGGCGCGGGAAAACTTAATCCCGAAGGCGCGATAAAATACGTAATCGAGAACTTTTAACCATAAACATAAAACACAGGAGACAGTATGCAGCATCAAATCTTATTTCAACCCTCCGAGGCGCTGGTGCACATCTCGTTAAACGAAAACGAGGAAATACAGGCTGAAGCGGGAGCAATGGTATTCAAAAGTTGGAACGTTGAAATTGAAACATCCGCCAAGGGAGGGCTTTTCGGCGCGCTGAAAAAATCAGTGCTCGGCGGCGAATCGTTTTTCACGAACAAGTTCATAGCGAAACAGGGCGCGGGCGAAATCGGCTTCACGGCGCCTTTTCCCGGCGACATAAAGCATTTCGAACTGAAAGGCGAAACAATGTACATTCAGTCGGGCTGTTTCGTATGCTCGTCAACCACGGTAAACCTCGATACAAGTTGGGGAGGCGCGAAGGGATTCTTCGGAGGTCCCGGACTCATAATGCTGAAGGCGAACGGCAACGGCTCGCTGTTTGTAAATTCTTTCGGAGCGGTGTTCGAGAAGAAAATGGTTAACGACAGGTTCATAGTCGATACAGGACACATAGTCGCTTTTACGGACGGACTGAGTTTCAACATAAAGAAAGTCGGCGGTCTGAAATCGACTTTATTCAGCGGAGAAGGCCTCGTAGCCGAATTCAACGGAACGGGAACACTCTGGATACAGACAAGAAACCAGAGTTCATTCCTCGAATGGATAATCTCGAGAATACCATCGAAGGGCTGACACCGTATATCACTTTCATTATCAGGCGGAAGCTTTTGCTCCCGCCTTTTTTTACGCTCGCTTAAAATAAAGAAAGCCTTTACCAGTTTTTATGAATATAAATATTTGTATTTTTTGGTATAAGGAAAACCGTATCTAAAAACAATTTCATGGAAAACGTTGTCGCTATAGTGGGAAGGCCGAACGTCGGCAAATCGACATTATTCAACAGAATAATGGGCAAACGCATCGCCATTGTCCACCACGAGAGCGGCGTTACGCGAGACAGAAACTACGGCGAGGCGGAATGGACGGGCAAGAAATTCTTTCTGATCGATACCGGCGGGTTCGTTCCTGATTCCGACGAGGATTTCAACAAGCACATACGCGAGCAGGTGAAAATCGCCATTGAAGAATCTGACAAGGTGATTTTCGTATGCGACGGAGAGAACGGTCCGCATCCAATCGACAGCGAAATAGCGAACAACCTCAGGAAATATTCGCACGGAAAGCAAATCTTACTCGTCGTGAACAAAATTGACAGCGGGAAAAAGGAACTTAACATAAACGAATTTTATAATCTCGGGATTGGCGACCCGTACGGCATTTCCGCGCTTTCGGGAAAAGACGTCGCCGATCTGCTCGACGACATCGTTAAAGACTTCGGCGAGGTTGAAGAGACCGAAGACTCGAGAATCAAGTTCGCTGTAATAGGCCGCCCGAACGCGGGCAAGTCATCCATAGTCAACGCGATACTTAAACAGGACAGAAACATCGTTACGGACATACCCGGAACCACGAGGGATTCAATCGATTCCGAAATCAAGTACCACGGCGAAACCCTCTTGCTTATTGACACCGCGGGGCTTCGCAGAAAAAGCAAAATAAAGAAGAACGAATCACTCGACTTCTTCTCGACAGTGAGAACATACAAATCGATAGAAAGATGCGACGTCGCAGTGCTCGTAATCGACGCGACGCTTATAATGGAAGGAATGGGAAAAGTGTCCGACCTCAAGCATTCCGACTTCAGGCTCGACAAGCAGGACGTTAAGATAATCGAAGACGTGTTCAGCAGAAAGAAAGGACTTCTGATTGTCGTGAACAAGTGGGACCTTATAGAAAAAGATTCAAAGACATCCGTAATAATCGAGAATAAAATATCTGAACACCTTAAGAGTTATAATTTTTTACGCTTCGTTTTCATATCGGCTCTTACGAAACAGCGGATACACAAAGTAATAGAGGAGGCGGTGTCCGTTTACGAAGAGCGCGCGAAACAGATTAAAACATCCGCTTTAAACGAAGTTATGTTCGATGAAATAAGGAAAATGCCTCCGCCGGCATCAAGGGGGAAGGAAATAAAAATTAACTACGTAACACAACTGAAACATTCTCCGCCCGTATTCGGATTTTTTTCAAACGAGCCGAACCTCATAACCGAAAACTACAAGAGGTATCTTGAGAAAAAAATACGTGAGCATTTCGGTTTCTCGGGGGTCCCCGTGTCGCTGGTTTTCAAGAAGAAAAACTAACATTAACATATTGATTAAACAATATGATAACCGAAATATTTACCTCGGCGACTTTCGGCGTTGACGCGTTCACGATACGCGTTGAGACGCACCTCGATTCGGCCTTGCAGCCGAGTTTCGCGGTGGTCGGACTGCCTGATAATACGGTTAAAGAAGCAAGGGACAGGGTTTCGGCGGCAATCAAGAATTCCGGTTTCGATTTTCCGCGAGGAAAGAGAATAACGATCAATCTTTCACCTGCGGACGTCAAGAAGGAAGGCTCCGGGCTCGACCTGCCGATTGCGGTCGCGATACTCACGGAGACGGGGCAGGTGAAGCCTGACAAAGTTAAGAATTTTATAATACTCGGCGAATTATCGCTGGACGGAAAAATCAGGCACGTAGCGGGAATTCTACCTATTGCCATCGAAACAAGGAATCGCGATTTTGAAGGGCTGATAATTCCGCGGAGCAACGCGGACGAAGGCGCGATAGTCGGGGGAGTAAACATTTATCCTTTCGAAAATTTAACTGAAGTAGTGAATTTCCTGAACGGCGAACTTGAAGTGGTTCCGCATACCGTTGACGAAAAAGAAATATTCAGAACGGAGAGGGAATACCGGCTCGATTTTTCGGACGTAAAAGGGCAGGATGAAGTTAAACGCGCGATGGAGATAGCAGCCGCGGGCGGGCATAACATAATTATGATAGGACTGCCGGGCTCGGGAAAGACAATGCTGGCAAAGCGTTTACCGTCTATACTTCCGCCGCTGACGAGAGAAGAAGCGCTTGAGACGACGAAGATACATTCGATAGCGGGAATACTCCCGCCCGGAACGCCCGTGATTACGACGCGCCCGTTCAGGTCTCCGCATCACACGGCGAGCGACGTTTCAATTGTAGGAGGGGGAGTTAACGCGAAGCCCGGGGAAATTTCTTTCGCGCATAACGGGGTTTTATTTCTTGACGAACTAACCGAGTTCAAGAAAAACGTGCTTGAAGTTCTTCGCCAGCCGCTGGAAGACAGGGTCATAACGGTATCGAGAGCGAAAATAACGGTTCAGTACCCGAGCAATTTCATGTTCGTAGCCGCGATGAATCCGACACCGGCGGGAACGCAGAAGGAAATGAATATGTACAGGGATTACGACATAACAAAATTCCTTTCAAAGATATCGGGACCGATTTTAGACAGGATAGACATACACATTCACGTTAATCCCGTGGACATCAAAGACCTGTCGAGCAAGAGGGAATCCGAGAAATCGGCGGTCATAAGGGAGCGTGTTATGAGGGCGAGAGACATACAGAACACAAGGTTTAAAAACCTCAAGGGAATATATTCAAACGCGAACATCGGCTCGAAAGAACTGAAAGAGTTTTGCGGGTTGAACAAGGAAAGCGAGGAAATTCTAAAAACTGCAACAGGGAAACTCGGATTGTCGGCGAGGGCATACGATAAAATACTGAAGGTCGCAAGGACAATAGCTGACCTTGCCCAAGAGAGGGAAATCGGACCAGCGCACATAAGCGAAGCGGTTCAATACAGGAGTTTAGACAGGACAAACTGGTTATATTAACCGAAACGGAACGATGTTTCACGTGAAACAGTTTTATAAAGCAGGGATTGTTTCACGTGAAACAATCATACGAAAAAACGCGATATTTGACGAAAAAAGCAGAAAAATATTACGATATTATTGTAATCGGAGCCGGTCACGCCGGGATAGAGGCCTCATGCGCGGCTGAAAAAATGGGTTTCCGGGTTGGAATGGTTACGATGAATATAAACGCGATCGGAAGAATGAGCTGCAATCCCGCAATCGGCGGAACGGCAAAGGGGCACCTTGTAAAGGAAATCGATGCGCTCGGCGGAGTAATGGGAATTCTCGCGGATGAAACCGGAATTCAGTTCAAAATGCTGAACAAATCAAAAGGTCCCGCGGTCTGGTCGCCCAGATGCCAGTCTGACAAGAATCTTTATTCTCTTCATGCAGCAGAGTATTTAAAAGGAAGAGACGGGCTCACGATAATTCAGGATATGGTAAAGGAAATTCTCGTCGGGGAATTCGAAGGGGACGGAGAGTACAAATATTTCGTGAAAGGAATCAAAACGGAACTTGGTTATGAGTATTCCTGCCGGTC
>AMWB02007489.1_pt1 | contig 19884 bp, 16 predicted proteins | sample 200311 | NCBI WGS metagenome assembly AMWB02 (sample SAMN02737377, study PRJNA173069) | bioreactor metagenome | biome: anode biofilm in microbial fuel cells | place: USA: California | collected 2010-12-16 | reverse complement strand
GGGAGGTAACTCTTCCCCGGTGAACGGTTACAATAAATTATACTTATGATAAACACCAGATGTGGAGCAAGCTAGAGAAAGCACAACTAATAAGACAAGTCAATACAAACTGCATAGATAGCTTGCAGGCCAGGCAAGAAGAAGCAAATATCCGAAGGTCATTGATCCTAGAAGGCAACACCGATGATAAATTCCAACTTGGACTGACAACATTGTATTCTTTTCCAACTCCAGTAGTCGGTAAATTTAAAAACGTTGCAGGTATAAAAAAAGTTTTTGATATAAAAACATTAAACACAATTAATCGTGAAGAAATAAAACGGATACTTGGATACCCTTTTTCAAAGAGAGCGATTTTTATATTTGTTCAAAAAACCACTTATGAGATTTTTAAAGAAAATGCTTTGTGTGATAACCAATATTACTATTGGCCTGGTGTTGCTATGATGAAGAGCGGAGGTAGCGGATCCGATTTGAAAAATCTTTTAAATAGTATTTTCAACACGAGCTAGTCAAGAGAAACAAAGGATCAAAAAATTTCTGAAGAGATCGAGGTAATCCCTACTAGCAGAAATTTTGCTACTCAATTGTTTATATAAAAAATTAATGAGATTTAAAAATGTGGTCAATAAAATGAAAAATCAAATACTTCGGTCAAAATGCTAGAAGTAGCCCGACATCTGTTCCAAACAAGCAAAAAGACACCTAACATCGCCAAATAGTTTAAAGTAAATAAAGAAAATTAGATTTAAATTGTCATAAGTAATCATTTTATGAACATGCGTAGAATTCTCATTTAGATAAGATCTATAAAAAAAAGAGAGCCATTGGATATGTAATGAAAAGCTATGTCGATGAATTTATAGATAGAATTCTAGTTAACAATCGTACTAAATGGTGGAAGGGTCTACAATCAGAAACAAATAATAACAAGGGTCTTTGCCTGAAATCAACTCTTGATCATGAACTAATAGAAATACCAGGATATAGAAAAGATGATCGGCAACTTTTCTTTTTCTCTACTGATAAAAAATCTACAATCGATGGTCGTTATAAGTCTCTAGGTGTCGAAGAAAAATTTAATCCCCTCGATTTGAAAGAACATTTAATAGATGGTTCTATTCATCGAGGTATTGTTTGGGTTTTTGGAAATCCGCAGAATGTACCCCAACCTGTGGAATCAATTTCATTATACGTTGTTAAGGATAACAGTATCCCCATAATTTCTGAAGTTGTTGATTTATATTTCCCAATTCTTTTTTCGCTTTTAAAGATCGGACTACAAATAGTTTTTGTTGATGGATTAACTGGTGAATTTTGGCGGCTCGACAACAAGAAATTACATAACCCACTTCCCAAATGGTTAGCTTCCAAAAAATCCCCTGATGTATGGGATCTTCAACTTGATGTCGTGACTGAAAAAAACTGCAACGCACTAAGTGTCATAAATAATCGAAGGGAATTGAGCAGAAGAGTAAAAACTAAAAAGATTTTACCTGGATTTGGTAAAAAAGGAGAGTATGTTGAGGTTGAAATAGATACTTTTAGCAAAGCCGCTATCATAGAGTATGGAAATGAATGGCGTCTTATTGAGTTGGGACTTATTCTACGCTCTGCTGGTTATGACGCAGTTAAGGTTATTTATAATAAGGAAAAACATAAAAATAGTACAAATAGAATTAAGGATAAAGTAGATGCTGGAAAAGGAGTAGAAAAAAGGGTAGCCGATGAGATGCTGTTACGGTTTTCTGTAGTTATTGACTGGTACCCTAACTTGTTAATTTGACGTTCTGTTGTTCCCGATTGATTATCGCAAAGAATGGAATTAGAGGGAATGTGAAAGGATACTTCAAAATATTAGCTTTCTTATATTACTTCTATACAGATGATTATAATAATCATCATCTGGAAAAAAAGAAAAAATCTGGCCGCTGTTTAACTCATCGTATATTTAAATAATGATTGAGATCTTTTAATAGGGAACTGCAATGCTATTTAATCGTCAAGTAACTAATGAAATCTTTAAAAAAACAATTTATTTTGACAAAGATGATATGTTTGGTAACAAGGACATTGAATGTACCCTTGTTGCGTACAAAAGAAAAGGGGATTCTGCAAGAAAACGAGAGACGATTAAGCAAAGAGCATCAAAGCATGACTCTGTCAATGATTTCAATGACAAGGATATGTCAGGTCAAATTTTTCTTACTTGGTTACTCTGGTTTCATTTGCCCGGACCCGATGCGAGATATCTACATGCTAGCGCTTCACTCGATCCCAATGCCCTGTGGGAAATTATAAAAACACTGAAGTCTGCACAAAGAACAATGAAAAAATTAAGTAAGTCAAATTTAGATGGAGAGTATTCAAAGAAATTTGAGAGTAAAAAAATCTTTTGGAATAACCCTTATTTTGTTGTTAATTCCGATTTTGGAGACATTTACCTTTCTTTTTGGTTAGCGAGTGATGGTAAATATCAATATAGTAGAAGTTTTGATCTTGAGGAAACGGCAAAACTTACAGATTCTCTGTATAAAGTTTTTGATGAAGGTCCTCGATTAGTTGAACAATTTAGGTCTATAAGGTAGATTGGTTGACTCGTAGTTTTGCTAACTCTCCAGAGTATATGCTGATCATTTTTCGCGTCAACCATCGGGACAAAGCGACAATCTGCCTTACAGACATGGAAAGATTGATTGGAAATATGTTCACCAACAAAACAGACAATAAGGTCCCAGAAAATGATGCAACATCTAGTAAAACATTCGTTTATGCGGGTGTTTTACACAATTATATAATTACTTATTAAACGGCATTGTTAATTCGATGGAATTCGTGCCGCGATTTCTGCTATTGATCAATAGCTGGCATCTGACCACACTATCATTCGCAATAATTGGAGCGACCATGGAGCGCTTTTCCATCGATGAAAGTGGCTACACAGGATTTGATCTGCTGAATCCTGATCAGCGATTTCAAGGGGCTACTGCCATATCCATAACCGACGCAAGTGCGGCACGTCTGATTAAAGAACATTTTCCTAAACTGCAGGCGTCTGAGCTCAAGTATCGAGCTCTGGTGCGTCGGCCAGGTAACAGGGAACGATTGATCAATTTGCAGAAAGATGTCCTGTCTCAGAACAAATGCGTCACATACATTTGTAACAAACGTTATTTGCTGATGCTCTTGTTCTTAGATTACGGCGTGGAGCCTTTTTATTATGAGCGGGGTTTGGACTTTTACGAGGACGGACAAAACTATGCATTGGCCTCGCTGCTCTATTATTGCGGATCGAGCCTACTGGGTAATTCGGGTTTCGAAAACCTGATGGCTGCTTTTCAGCGAGCAGTTAACAGCAAGACTAGGGAGGCTATCGATGACCTCGTTTTGACCGTTCGCAGTGTCAAATGGGAAGAACTACCAGAAGCTCTAGGTCCACTGGCATACGCATCGCCCGAATGCTTGGCGGCTATCGCTTCTCCTGGATTGACAACAGATGCCGCGTTTGTGGTTCTACAGTCCTTGATCAGTCGGATGGAAGTCATAGCCGATGGAGCATATCGGGTCGAACACGACAGGTCAAAGAATCTACAAAACTACAATATGATACTCCAGCATATCATAGACCATGACAATGCCATCGATTTTAAGCAGACCCAAATTACAAGCCTCAAATTTCCACTCAAGTTGTCAGAAGTGAATCAGGTCGACTCCAAGGAGAGCCCGGCAGTGCAGATTGCTGACGTCTTGATAGGAGCTGCAGTTGAAGCGTTGAAATCTTTGGCCGGATTGTGCGAACCGGCAAACAACCCCGAAACGTTAATGAAATTATACGCCGATGATCAATTCATCCATATGATGCCATCCCTTGATTTTGAGGAGCAGAAGAAATTTCGTCGCGGCACCCAGGCTGCTGAGGTAATAGATTATTATGCCAAGCACTTCTCCCGCTTTTGATATTCTTACTACAAGGTAAACTGAACTCAGATGCGGAGAATCCAATATCTCTATGGATCTGGACAGATTTAGTGGAAATATGTGGACTTTTCGCCTTAATGTTTCCCGTCAAGAGGTAGAACTGAGCACTTAGATTGGAAGTACTTCAATTGGGAAGAGAGAAAGCTTCTAGATATCCATCAAATATTGATGATAACCAGTTAGAAAGTGTCTATCACGGCGATTCTGGCTTACCACAGTGTAAGAATAGCTGGAGATATCTAGAAAACTAGATAATAACTTGTGAACCACTGAAAAACGAAAAATAGTAGCAAGCCTATGAGCTATTTTATTTTATACCATAGCCCGTCAATGAGAAAAGCAGCTTGTTTTGATGGCAATAATGCTCTTATACAAAAACAAACAATGCAATCTGTTTCAACAATTGGCTTCCCGCCAAATACTCATAAGGTTGTTTATTATGATACGGCACCAAACCATTGTCCTTACATTTGGAGTAAAAATTTTTTTGCAACTACTTGCAAAGTAAACAACAAAACTACAAATTTATCTATAAACATAGGGGATATTATCTTCTACTGCACAGAGTACATATCTAATAACCCATTCAATGAATTACTATGTGATTTAGTATTTGATGTAAAAGATATAGATAAGTGGCCAGATGGTAATCTATGGGATATAAATAATCGTAAGGTGCAAGCTGCCTCTGGTTACATTAATAAAAGCAATAAGCAAGCACTTGTCGAGCACTTTTTTCCGTCTGCGCCGACCCATCCTTGGCCAACATCACTAAAATACAAACGGAAAACTTATATAGCAGACCCAGAGTATAGCTTTCAAGCTCAATATAGTAACCATCTTCTTGTTGATATCCTCCCAACAATAAATGCTCACTTGTTGAATAACTCGAGTTACTTGATGGATTTAAATTTTATAAAAAACAACAGTAAGAAGATAGGATATTATAGATCAAATAACTTTAGAGGATTTGGAAGAGGAGGGCAATTTTGTTTAAAGAACAGATTGAAATTTGGCCTAAGACAAATTCCAATATTTCAACTAGAATCAACTCTTGGATATAAGATATTGGCCCAATTATCAAATCAATCCATAAGAATCAATGGGGATATTGCAGAAGAATTGAAAAAGAAAAATAGCAATCATTGCTTAATATAGAAATACCATTTTATGGTTAACCAGCCGTTTCACCGGACTCGCTGAACCTCGCCGGTGAACTTCACGTTATAAGCCAACAGTATTACATCCTTAATAATAGGAATAGAAATGAATGAGTGACTATCAAGATTTGTGTGAAATGTACGGACGAAGTCCAAGTGATCCGGATTTTATTGACGACTTAATTGAGGAGATTTCACATGAAAACGCTAATTATGAGAAAGAGTTAGAATGGTACCAGGAAAATGAGGATAAAAAGCACTATCAATTGCTGATGGAGCAATTAAAAAGTGTGGATACTATTCTTGAACTTGATGTCCCAGAAAAGGCAAGGTTTAGTTTACTTGTAATGATCCATGCACACGTTGTATCAACCATCGAAGGATACTTAGCTGGAGTTTTTATTCATCAGGTCTGTAACTCTGATATTTTTACTCGAAAACTAGTTGAATCAGATCCAGAGTTTTCAAAGAGAAAGTTCACTTTAAAAGAAATTTACCAAGAACAAGATGCTTTAAAAGTGACAGTGGCAAAATATCTTAAAGATCTAATATTTCATGATTTAAAAAAAATAAAACCAATGTATAGATCGGTGTTAGGGCATGAATTCTCCGATTTATCATGGTTATTTAGTGCAGTACTAACCCGTCATGATTGTGTGCATCGAGCAGGATACGACAAGGATGGTAAAGAGGTTGAAATAACGGTTGAATCGATTCTTGATCTATTGGGGAATGTTACTGATTTGGCGAATGAAATTGATGATACCATGGACAAACATCAGAACACTTGACTTATAACAAATGTTTACACCGGACCGCATATCGCCGCTGCTGACTAGGAGTTAGGCGACCGTAGCAAGATTATCATTAATTTACCATCGGCTTAACGACCGGTGGAACTAGTGTTAAAAGTCACGATATCTCCTATGTACCTTATAGTACGATTGCTTTGAATAATATTGGCCATGGAATAAATGTATAATGGTAAATCTATTCAAAGGCTGGCTTGGGGAAAAACAGACTCAATTTGGCATGTGGACAAAGCTGGATGGCAACGATTATAAAAGATTTCACAACGTGATTTTTCCGACCTTTGATGGCACGACCCAAATTGATCACATTCTGATCTCTAGATACGGCATTTTCGTAATCGAAACAAAAAATGTCAATGGTTGGATATTTGGCGATGAAAGAGCAAAACAGTGGACGCAATCGTTGTATGGCAAGAAGTATAAATTTCAAAACCCGTTGCACCAAAATTATAGGCATACAAAGGCGGTAGCACAGTTTCTGGATATAGACCATGACAATGTTCACTCCATTATTTTCTTCATCGGAGATAATGTGTGTTTAAAAACGGACTTGCCTCCAAATGTTATGATGAGTGGACTTTGCCATTATATTAAAGGCTTTGAGAGAAGGATATTCTCTGAGTCTGAAGTTACAACCTTTGTATCCAATATAGAAAGACTCAAGGAAGGAACCATCTCCAATCGTGAACACGTCGAGAATCTTAAAAGTCGATTTTCAAATAGCACACAATGCCCTAAATGCGGCAAGTTTCTGGTCAAGAGGACAGCCCGAAAAGGGACTCATGCTGGCAGAGAGTTCCTGGGGTGTACCGGATTTCCTGGTTGTAAGTACACAAGAAGAACATAACTATTCAGAAGGTTGTTACCTGGTGAGGATGCAGTGGAAATATCTTTACTTTGGAAGAATCTCAATAACTAAAAATCGAAGATATTTTCTGTATATCACCCCAATTCCGGTGATATACAGCTTAGCAGATTTACTTGCTATGAGTCATGGTGAGCGAAATGACTGATCGAACGAAAATATATTGCAACACTTGCAAAGGCGAGACCAATCAAGATATTAAATCAACTCATGATCAGTCATATTACGAAGAGTATGAAGATCATGGACAGAAGTTCCTTGGTTACTATGAGGAAACAGAATATCGATTTCTAGTCTGCAGAGGTTGTGATACTGCTACTTTAGAGGAGAAATGGACTGCTGCTGGAATGCATGATCAAAATGGTGATAACATTTATTCCTACAATTACCACCCCAAAAGAAAGAATCTAGGTGAAAGAGAAATTAAAAAATTTCATCATGTAGATAAAAAACTATATGAAACGTACAAAGAAATAATATCCGCTTTTCAACAAGGGCTTAGAATTGTTACAGCTATGGGAGTACGGGCATTACTCGAGGGAATTTGTGTGCTTGAGGGAATTAATGATCAAGATGCTTGGGGATTAGCTAAAAAGATAGACAAGCTTAAAGAGGTTTCAAACATCCCAATTAGCATTATTGACGGTCTTAAGGGAATAAAATTTGTCGGAGATGATGCAGCGCATAGACTAAAAGCTTGCGATAAGCAGAGTTTAAGCTCAGCAATCGATCTTTTAGAATCTCTTATGATTCATATGTATGAAGCGAAAATAGATCTTGAGCGTAAAGCTGAAATAATGATGAAAACTCATAACAAAGCTAATTCAGCGGACGCAAAAAGCCCCGCCGCTAATTAGCGGCGTTGGGCATAAAGAAGGATGCAAAATGGCAATCGCTAATCACATTGAAAAGGTTCGGCAGGGTCTGAAGGAAGGTAGATTTACTTCAGAAGCGGCGGTTTCACAGGGGATACTTTTGCCAGCTTTGCATGCGATAGGGTGGCCAGTTTTTGATACATCAATCGTAATTCCAGAATTTTCGGTTGAAGGCCGACGTGTCGATTACGCATTATGCCATCCTGAAAACAGGCCATCGGTATTCATCGAGGTCAAAAAGGTGGGATTATCTGAAGGTGCAGATCGACAGTTATTCGAATATGCTTTCCATCTTGGCGTACCGATGGCGATTCTGACAGACGGCCAAGAGTGGAGTTTTTACCTTCCTGGTGAGCAAGGTCGTTACGACGAACGCAGAGTTTATAAGCTTGATCTTCTGGAACGAGATATTGCCGAAGCAAAAAGCAGACTTGACAGATATTTAAGCTACAGCAATGTCTGTTCAGGTGCCGCTCTAAAGGCCGCACGTTCAGATTATCAGAATGTGGCACGTGTCCGAATTATCGAAACGAATTTTCCTAAAGCATGGGAAGCTTTGCTCAAAGATCAGGATTCATTGTTGTTGGAGCTGCTTGCTGAAAAAGTTGAAGACCTTTGCGGGTATAAACCTGATTTAGATGTTTGCAGTCAGTTTCTGGAAATGCAAATTCAGAACAACAACCATATTGATAAATATGAAGTTGAGAGAAAACCTCCTATAAAACAGAAGAAGCCATTCACCCCAGCTACCAGCACCATTCACACTCGAACTGTTGACCATTTTAATTTCATCTTCAAGGGACAAGATTTTCCTGCTCGTTCGGCGAGAGAGGTTATGACAAAACTTTTTCAACTGCTGCATCAAGAGGAAAGCGGATTTCTTGATAGATTTGCATCACGTAAACATGGCAAGAAAAGGCGGTATCTTGCAAGGGACAAACATGAGCTCTACCCCGGTCGACCTGATCTGGCAGAACAACACTCTGTTGAAGTTGTAGCAGGATGGTGGCTTGGGACTAATTGTAGTCGGCGAAACATACAGGATATAATCGAATTGGCACTTGAAGTTGTTGGGCCACAACTTCGGAATGCAACCAAAGCAAATGTATTGTGATCACTTGCCCAACAAATCACTGCACTGGATTTTTATTTCGCTGCGCTCCGTAAAAATCCAGTGAGTTCAAACGTTAGCAACGTGTAACGATATCTCCTATGGACCTAGAAAAACTGATTCAGAATATATTGATTACTTATCAAAGCTCCAACTTTAGACCTCCATCTTTCACAGGGGTCATAACCTTTAATTATCTTAAAATACTTTAATGAACTGGTTGGTTCTTGTAATTGCCGGATTGTTTGAAATGGGATGGGCAATCGGACTAAAGTACACCGAGGGTTTTACACGTCTGTGGCCAACAGTTGGGACTGCTCTTTCGATGATTATCAGTGTAGGGTTGCTCGGCATTGCTATGAAATCACTCCCCGTCGGCACAGCTTATGCCGTATGGGTCGGTGTCGGGGCCGTCGGTACAGCAATTTTGGGTATAGTCTTATTCGATGAACCGGTAAACATGGCCCGACTGGTAAGTCTTTCGTTCATTGTTGCCGGCATCGTCGGCCTCAAACTATCCATGTACTCCTAATATCGATCATGACGATGAGTCCAATCTTTGACGTTGACCGCGGGGAATGCACTACTTGTGTTGTCCAGAAACCTTGCTAAAAAGCATCAGCACCATGTTAAAACAACATTTTTCCACATTCTTTAAATGCTCTTGAAACGCCACCTGGCCCAAGCTTGATTCCACCGAAATATCTCACAACAATTATTAGATGAGATTCAAGTTCTTCATGTTTTAGAAGTCCAAGCAATGTTTTTCCTGGATAGCCAACTTCTCCATCGTTTTTGAACTTTTCTTCCTTGTCAAAAACCATAGCCATACAGATATGACTTGCTTTTTTGTGCTCTTTAAGGATTTCTTTTATTATTTCTTCCTGTTCATCTGGGGATTCAAGAGAATAGAGATAACCAAAGAATTTAGATTTTTTGGCTATTAATTTAGAAGTCTTAAGTTGCATAGTAGTGCGTCCCTACAGTTAAGACCATGACTTCCGCTTTTTGAAGAGTTCAAATCTTAAAACTCGCAACATTTCTCAGGGAGAAGCCCGAGGTTTGAATTTCAAGTTTAGACACGATACCGGAAGATACATATAAAAGCGATGTAGAACATGCGGGTTGCAAAGGGCTCGATTGTTTGCATGACTCATCTAAGGAAAATTTAGTTTCAATTTTGAAAAGATTCCTGGAGGTGCCTGCGGTCATTGACTTTTTCAATCTGAAACTCTGTCCTATCCTTACAAAGGATACTCAGTGCGGCTGCATCCTGCTCGTTCATTTAATGTGTGACCATGCCCAGTAAACTCACCGGAAATGGAGCATTCTGAAATCTGAGATGCTTCCAGATAGTTTTTGAGAAAGGGTAAAATATTTTGTTGTGGAGGACGCTTCATATTAATATCAAAAAGCCAACATAAGCTATATGTAAGTTTGACTAGGGTCTGAGCCAACATTCCTCCTACCACCCCAAATGGAAATAGTGTGGGTCCGGGAAAAATATTTACGGATGACTATTATGAAAACAAATACAAAAATACTAATTTATTTATTAATTCTTGCCTTTTTCGACATGATTATCCCAATACCTTTTACTGCGCTTATGTTACTCTATGTTATTTTTGAAAAACCTGCGTGGTTTAGAAATTTAGTTACTAAAATTTATGATTCTTGATATGCATTAAGAAAAATAAAAAAAACTAACGTTATCTATTTCAACCCTTTGATCCAATCAATTTCTATGCTGAATTGACCGGCTTGTTTATCGGCTATTAGAAATCCAATCTGTTGAATTTTTTCTACTGAGAGTGGCAATGCCTCTTTTATGATCCGTCCCCTAAAAGTCGGCTCAAAATCAGCAAAGAGAGCTTTGATGATTTGTGTGGTGCCCGCCTGTGTTTTGAAGCGGTAGCGGTATGAAATACCATCAAAGCGATCATCGGTTCTGACCCGAAGTTGATATTCTTTGCCATCGCCTCGTACCTGCAGGAGCATCCCCGAATATCCTCCAAAATTATAGGAGTTGCTACTCCTTCTCGAAGAAGCAAAACCACCATTATTTTCAAGCGAAACTGTTCCGCGAAAAATCAACACGCCACTTTCTTTGAAGGAAATCTCGCTTTGAGAAATTCCCCCCATCACGCCATCATTAACAATCTGCCAAGAAGTTTTATCCGCAGCGCTACTGAAATCCAAAATCATATTTTCCAGATCCTTCATCTCTCCAGCTGCTCCTGCTCCCACCAAATTATTTATCAGACAGATGATGATGAAAATAAAAAGAATTTTAATAGAATGTATTTTCCGTACCATTTTACCTTTAAAGTTAATTGAACAATTTTAAAATATGTCCTGTTGTTTCTTCATGCATCTTCAAAGCTGATCGCCATAGCTTCAGCAATTCCCGCTCAAATTTTAACTAACTGAAAACACTCAAACTATTAATTTAACGTTTCGCAGACTCTTACTGTGGTCAAAGCACTCAACTACTTGAAAATATGACATAAATAAATATTTGGCAATGTCATTTTTTACTTGACAAAAGCCGCCAGGGAAAATCGCGTTTTTCTATGTGAAAACAAATAATTACATAGGAGAACGCCATGAATTCACGTAAATTTTATTCTAGCCACGCCGTCAAAAAGTCGGCAACAAAATCAAGAAGAGCCGTGCGAAAACATCTGAATATCGATACCCTGCTTGCCCTCGTGCGAGAGGAATTTCAAAAGATCCCAAACAACCGTGCGGATAATGCAAAGATATCACTTGATGACGCATTAATGTCGGCGCTGGCGATGTTTGTGCTCAAGGACCCTTCTCTACTTGCCTTCGACAAACGCCGCCGCGAAGAACCTGAAAATCTTCACACGGTGTTCGGAATTGAAACCATTCCCTGTGACAGCCAGATGCGCACCATCCTCGATCCTCTGGAGCTCGTTTTTCTACGAACGGCTTTTTGTTCAGTCTTCAGGGAAGTCCAGCGTGGCAAGGATTTTCAGAAGATGGCCTACTATGATGGACATTACCTGCTTAGTGGCGACGGCACTGGATACTATTCGTCAACGAAAGTGGCATCACCTTTCTGCTTGAATAAAAAATGTACAAATGGGGTAACCCGATATTACCAGCAGATGTATGCGGCTTCTTTTGTCTCTCCTGATTGCAAGGTTGTTATTCCAACATTTCCAGAGATAATTACTCGACAAGACGGATCTACTAAAAACGATTGTGAACGGAATGCCGCCAAGCGCTATTTTGAATCGTTTCGACGGGAACACCCGCACTTAAAAGTGATAGTCGTTGAAGACGCCTTGAGCAGCAATGGCCCTCACATTCGTGATCTGCAAGAACATAACCTCAGGTTTATCCTGGGAGTAAAACCTGGCGACCATGTCGCACTTTTTGCCGACCTACGTGAAGCTGACGCAGCAGGACAGGCTTCTGAAGTGGCATTTCTTGATCCCAAGGACAGGAAAAAAGGGCATCTCTTTCGATTTGTCAACCAAGTTCCCCTGAACAAATCAAACCCTGATTTGCTGGTTAACGTGCTTGAATATATGCAGATCGACAAACACGAAAACATCACCACCTTCAGCTGGGTCACGGATATATTGATCACCGAAAAAAACGTCTCCAAGCTTATGAAGGCCGGCCGTGCCCGTTGGAAAATCGAGAGTGTGCCGCAGGCACACAGAAAGGAGGTTCGACTATGGACTGACAGACTGTGGCAAAGCTATACAGAAGATGAGGGTAGGTCCCTCGGGGTCGGCTTTCAGGAGCGGGCCTCAAACCACCCCAAGCTGCTGCGGTTAAGAGCCGTCGGTGGTGAGCGTTGGGGTCAAAGCGTCGAGGAATGTACCTCGAGCAGGTAGGAAACAGAGAGACGAACGAAAGTGAACCTTCCGATGACGCGTCGTAAACCAAAGAATTGTCGTCAAAACCAGGGGCGTTTCTATCTTCTGGGACAAGCTTGCCGGTTACCTGATTACTGGGCAAGTGGCGGCCGGCGTATAGGGGGCGTGAAGCTGTTTCAGGCTTTTGTATGGAACTGCGGGAACCAGTCGTTCCGATGTACAGGGAGAAGCACAAGTGGTAGAAGCCACGAGGCGAGAGTACCGATACGGAGCACTGGGGCGGATCAATCCGTAGTAGTGAAGAAGACCGGTAATGCGGTTGGAGCGAAGGGATTGAGTCAAGCTGTTGCATTTATCGTTCAACTGGTAACAGGAGGAGACGAATGAGTGTAACAAAACCATTTACCATTGACAAATGGCATGTGTACAAAGCGTATCAAGCAGTAAAAGCTAATGCTGGATCAGCCGGAGTGGACGGTCAGTCACTGAAGATGTTTGAGAAAGATTTGAAAGCGAACCTGTACAAGATCTGGAATCGAATGTCTTCAGGCAGTTACTTTCCACCCCCGGTAAAAGCGGTTGCCATTCCTAAAAAGAGTGGCGGGGAGCGCATCTTAGGAGTACCGACCGTTGCAGATCGTGTGGCGCAAATGGTTGTCAAGCAGGAGATTGAACCCGAGATTGAGGCAACGTTTCTACCGGACTCCTACGGTTATCGGCCAGGAAAATCGGCCTTAGACGCAATCGGAGTCACGAGGAAACGGTGCTGGAGGTATGATTGGGTTTTGGAGTTTGATATCAAAGGACTGTTTGACAATATTGACCACACCCTGTTGCTTCGGGCAGTTGAGAAGCACGTCAAATGTGAGTGGGCGCTGCTGTATGTTAAACGGTGGTTGACAGCACCGTTACAGCTCGTGGATGGCACCTTGGTAGAACGTACTCAGGGAACTCCTCAAGGCGGAGTAATTAGTCCGATCTTGGCCAATCTGTTCTTACATTATACATTTGATGTCTGGATGAGTAAGTATTTTCCAGGTAACCCATGGTGCCGGTATGCTGACGATGGGCTAGTACATTGCAGAACCGAGGGTCAAGCACAGGCAGTTAGATCTGCCCTTGATGCAAGGTTTAAAGAATGTGCGCTCGAGATGCATCCGGAGAAAACTAAAATCGCCTACTGCAAAGATAATAGCAGAAGAAAGGACTACCCGATCACAGAATTTGATTTTCTGGGGTATACCTTCCGGCCCCGTTGGGTGTTGAACCGCAAGCGTAAAAGTCTGTTTATCAATTTTACGCCAGCGGTCAGCAATAAGGCTGTTAAAGCGATGCGGCAAAAGACTCGTAAGCTGAATTTCCGGAATCGGACGGAACTGAGCTTGGCTGATATTTCCATGTTTTACAACCCAGTCCTTCGGGGGTGGTTGACTTACTATGGACATTTTTATCGATCGGCTCTGTATCCGGTTTTTAGGCACTTCAACAAAACGTTGGTAGCCTGGGCGATGAGGAAGTACAAGAGGCTGAAAGGTCATAAGATACGAGCAAGTAGGTTCCTTGAGCAAATTGCCCAAAAGGAACCTCACCTCTTTGTACACTGGCAGAAGGGCATGGTAGGTGCGTTTGCTTGATGGGAGCGGTGTGAATCGAGAGGTTCACGCACCGTTCTGCGAGAGGCTGGAGGTGAGATTCCTCCGGCCTACTCACCATGAGACCTTTAATACTCTCAAGAATCAGGGGTACAATCTCGGCCACAATTATGGTCTTGGCAAGAAAAACCTGAGCGCGGTGTTTGCCATCCTGATGATGCTCGCTTTTTTCATCGATCAGGTTCAGCAATTGAGCTGTTGGCTTTTCCAGGAAGCGTTACAAAAGGCGGAATCAAAACGTTATTTATGGGAGAGTATCCGAGGGCTTTTCTACAATTTCCGGGCTGATTCTATGGAAACCATTTTACGCGCAATAGCACACGGCTTTGATCGTCGGGAACTGAAGGAGGTCTGTCAAACGTAACAAGAGACCGCTGCGAAGTATTGTCAAAGATCGTACCCTGAAAAAGCTGGATAGACAGGGTGAATTGACTCTTATGTCCAAAAAACAGTAGAAATCACTTTTTCGCACAAAGGTGAGCGGAAAAGCGACTGAAAAAATGAGTGATCGAGAATAAAGTCGAATGTCGACTGTGATTTTATTTTAGTTTATTCAAACTTTAGCCATACGCCTCGGCTACTGGCTTAAAACGGGAACTGCTGCCATAGCTTGCAGTTCTTCCTCTGGAATAATCTCCAATTTCGCAAACTGTTCTTTCGTATAGAGTACAAACTCCCCATCCGATGATGCACAGAGCTTACTCTTCTCATCGAAAAGTTCAGCTTTGACTATTGCTTTGCGCTCACCAAATTTTTCTTTGATAGAACCGATACCACAGAGAGACGATCCGACATATACCGGTCGATGAAACTGAATAGTCATTTGCTTGGTCAGTATGAATCTTTTCAAAAGAAATATCGCAGACCAGCTCATTGTCTCATCTAGAATGGTTGAAATCACGCCACCGTGTACCAGTTTGCTCCATCCTCGAAATTGTGGAGGAACATTTATTTTAGATCGAATTTGTTCTCCATTCGTATCGAAGGTCATGTGCAGGCCAGAATGATTTTCTAAACCACAGCCAAAACAATCCTTATCCAAATTGGGAAGTTGCTTCCATGGTGCTTCAATATTTTTTGTCATTGTATCAAATAGTTATGAAAGAGATATACTTCTTATTTTCAAACAACTAAATCTGTGTTCTGACCTATCATCGACTAGACAACAATATTTGTTTTCCACTATTTTATCCATGATAATTTGAGATTTAAGGGTGATTTTCACCTGATCCGACCAATGATATTCGACTGCCTGGAATGGCTTATAACGTGTATTTTCGTGGGTTTAGAAAGTTCAGTAATACCTTGAATATCTAATCTCTGGTTCAACCACAAAAGGTACATCTTAAAAAATATCAATAAACAATCGCCATGACTGGCAACCTCATTGATTTTTTGAATAACCAATTGTAATAACAAATAGTTGATGGTAATAATTTTACCACAAATAGTCACAAAGAATACAACTATCACGCCGTGGTACTGCTGGATTGTTATCATTGTCGGATATGACGTATTTGGTGGGTATCTTGTCCCTTGTGAATAATACGGGTTCAAATCTAGTGGAAATATATTGACTTTGGCTCATAAACTCATTAGTTGAGTCGAACATTTGGAGATACCAAAATACAATTATTGGCCGAATCTTGATAATTTTTTTTCTGATGTTGGTAAATCAACTATAGCTGAACCTTTTACTTTGCTGATGGATTTCGTTTCTATGGCTCGTTCTGTATTACGTCAGAACTGATCGGGATCGGCAAAGAATATCTTGTCGATGTTCATAAACGTGACACCTTTGTAACCTGCGGAAGGAGCTGCCCGAATGTCCGTTGACATACGACAAATAGATCGTTTACAGGCCGCATGGGCACGCGCCTATCCCAAAAGGGCACGGGGTGGTTCTGTTGCTATCGAGGGTTTTGCTTACCAGTTCCAATCGATGTTGCGAGATGCTGTCCAAATATGGCTCAAGGACAGGAGTAGTGTTGCACCTTTAGGTGAATTCTTGTCTGACATTCTCCAGTCGAATGAAGGAAAATGGAAGATCACCCAGGTCAAGTGCACGGGAACGTCCGCCTCTTTGACAAGGGCGCTAGAAGAATTATGGACCATTGACGCCGTCGCACGCAATGAGACTCCAGAATTGGTAGCGTCTCTGCAATATGAGGTGCGCTGTGCACATTGGGAACTGTGTAATTGGCGCGCAACCATTGGTAAATGGCTGCCAGACACACCATCTCGCGAATCCCAAGCGGCCATTAGTGATTTCCGGGAGCGAACGATAGTTTCAAGCGACCCACACCCGCTGGATGATCTCCTTGTCAGTCTCGCCAATCAGCTCCATGTTCGTAATCCATTAGAATGGATTAGCATGTGGGTTGGTCAGCTAGCCATGGCAGCCAAAGGTGGTCAAACACCTGCCAGCCTTGGGGAAAGACTGTATAGCGATTTGGTCGCACTTGAAAGATGCCACCCCGACAATCGACTGGCAAATGGAGTATACCTTCTGTCAGCAGATATCAAGCAACCGGAGATAGTTGAACAGGGCCAGTATCTGGTTGGTGAGCAACCGAGGCCATCCCACCTGCGCGAAGGCTACTTTGCGCCGCGCAACTGGCAGGTCACACCTGCCACCCAAGCATTCCTAGAGTGGCTGGATAGCAACCCATTTGGTAGTGATCGGAGTAACCGCATACCCATATTCTGGATCAGCGGCCGCTCCGGAAGTGGTAAGAGTGTGCTCATGTTGCAGGTTCTTTCTCGGTTAATTTCACATGGAGTGGGCCCAATTCTGTGGATAGGGAATAAAAAAACCCTACTTCCTGATGCCATGGACTGGGCCAACCAAGCTACTGAACGAGGACAGATGCCAATCATTAGCTTGGATGATCCTTATGGGCCTGGTGAACATGAGGATTCATACAAACATTGGGAAAAGGCATTGAGTTTGGTAGCCGCTTCGAGAGATATACAGGAGATTGTTCCTGTGTTGCTCGCCTGCGGCCCGACTGAGCAAGCGAAGTCTATTGCACGCGACTTTTGTGATGATATTAAAGTAGAGATTTGGCGACTTGATGAGAACGAAGACGATAATCACCTCTCAGAATTGCTAAAGTGGTTTCACCTCAGAAGCGGGCAACCTCTTCCTGATCTTGGACAGGGCGATATCCTCATGGTGCAACGGTTCTTTGAGTGGCGTACGGGCGAGCCACTTGAAGGCTTCGCGCGCAGGTTTCGTACCAGAGTGGAGGGTTTGTCCAAAGGTGGTATGCTGCCACAGTTCGTAGTGAAACTACTGGCAGTGAACCGGCTATACGCGGGGCTTCCAGCTCCCGCATTAGACGCTCTTGACGACAAGGACAAGGACGCTCTACTGGTGCTAGCTCGTGATCATCACATAACCGTTGACGCTCACGAGGGTCGTCCAGGTGTATGGTTATCCCACCCTCACTTAGCGGATGCATTGTTCCGCGGATGGTTTGGCGACGATGAGCCCCACAAACGAGCTGGAGCTTTAAGGGATGGAATCCTGTTTTGCCAGCAACATGGAGCTTCACCAGCAGAGCAAACAGCACCTCTTTGGGCATTAGCTAGGGCGTGGACTGATGAGACAGAGCATTCGGTGGTTGAACGGATCGACCGCGATATGGTCGGGAAAATACTAACGCAAGCCCATACAAATTGGGTCAAAATCGACCAAAGACTCCCTCTAGCCCATGTGGCAATTTGGTTACGCATCGCCGAGTTAGTTCCTGACATGGATCTTTGCCCTGCTCCTCTAGAGGATGCCTTGGAACAGCTGGTACCTGACCGCATAAATAAAACTGGCTTTCGCCTGACCTGCCACATCCTGCTCTCTCACTTGGATGGGTTTAGTAGCTCTAACCGATTAAGGGTTCTAGGCGCTATTCGTACTGTACTCGATGCTGCTCCAGAATGGCGACAATGGCCATTCGTTGCACTCGACCTAGCCACACTTACGAAAGCTGAGGAGGACGGTGAACGTCTAGTTAGGTGGGCTCAAGCCAACATGGGCGCTCCAATGACGCCTAGGCTACTTGCAGTGGCCCTTCAAATTCCTGACACGAGGGCAATCGCACGCGAAATCGTGCTGAACTTCGAACCCGAGGCACAAAAAGGGGCAGCGTGGGCAGAAGTCTATGAGCAACTCGCCGAAAAGGGTGATGCATTTGAGACTGTGACTCGTTGGGCGCAATTACACGCCACCGATCGTCACTCGACGTTTGTTTTGCGTCAGCTGCTACTCAAGCGTCATCCTGACGCCTTAATGTTTGCACGTCGTTGGCTAGAAGAACACAACCAAAGCCCGGTCGCCAACTTCCTCATCGAGCCACTGCTCGAAAGGAGGGAGACTGTAGAATTCGCCCAGAAGAAGGCTCAAGAGTGGATTGATCCAGCTTATGTGGGAGCTGACCGCTTAATTGAGTGGTTGATTGAGAGATCCCCCTGTGACCATCTGTTAGAGACATCACTGATGTGGCTGGAGCGCCACCAAAATACCAAAGGATGGCCCTATGTTTGGCAAAAGCTGATCGACGTCGTCAAGAGCTCCGAGCAGCGGGAGCTACTCACCACACTCGGGCTTGTCTGGCTTGAGGGGCACGAGGGGCACTACGAATCGACTTACATTCTGCAAAAGCTGATCGACGTCTACAAGAGCCCCGAGCAGCGTGAGCCACTCATCACATGCGGCCTAAGCTGGTTGGAGGGACACGAGGAGCAACCTGAGTGGACCCATGTTCTACGAAAGCTGATCGACGTCGTCAAAACCTCCGAGCAGCGGGAGCCGCTCATCACACTTGGTCTTGACTGGCTTGTGGGGAATGAGGAGCAACCCGAATGGAGCCACGTTCTGAAAAAGCTAATCGACGTCGTCAAGAACTCCGACCAGAGAGAGCTACTCATCACACGCGGTCTTGACTGGCTTGAGGGGCACGAGGAAAAACCCGAATGGAGCTACGTTCTGAAAGAGCTAATCGACGTCGTCAAGAACTCCGAGCAGCGGGAGCTACTCATCATACACGGGTTAGTCTGGCTTGAAGGGCACGAGGAGCAACCCGAATGGAGCTACGTCCTACGAAAGCTGATCGATACCGTCAAGAACTCCGAGCATTTGGATCTACTGATCAAACACAGCCTCGAATGGCTTGAGGGACATAAGGAGCAACCCGAATGGAACTACGTTCTGATAGAGCTGATCGATGTTGTCAAAACCTCCGAGCAGCAAGTACTCATCATACGCGGGTTTGACTGGCTTGAGGGACACGAGGAGCACCCCGGATGGGCCTATGTTTTGCAAAAACTAATCGACATCGTCAAAACCCCAGAGCAGCGGGAGCTCCTAATAACACATGGCCTCGATTGGCTTGAGAGGCACGAGGAGCAACCAGAATGGACCCATGTTCTACTAAATTTAATCGATGTCGTCAAAACCTTAGAGCAGCGGAAGCTACTCATCACACGCGGGCTTGACTGGCTGGAGGGACACGAGCAACAACCTGAATGGACCCATGTTCTAAAGAAGCTGATCGACGTCGTCAAAACCTCCGA